>Ga0115002_10005257_pt1 | contig 15330 bp, 14 predicted proteins | sample ArcticOcean_MG_C_8_FD_89576 | JGI IMG/M metagenome (GOLD analysis project Ga0115002, IMG submission 89576) | Marine microbial communities from western Arctic Ocean - ArcticOcean_MG_CB11_86 | ecosystem: Environmental > Aquatic > Marine > Oceanic | place: Arctic Ocean: Canada Basin | collected... | reverse complement strand
GTTCAGCATGAAATGGGTCGAGAAGGCCGGGCTGGTGAAGTTCGATTTCCTGGGCCTGAAAACCCTGACCGTCCTGGCCCGCGCCAAGGAGTTGATCGAGCAACGCGGCGAGAGCATCGACCTCTCCAACCTGCCGCTCGACGATGCCGAGGTCTACGCCATGATGGGCCGGGCCGAGGTGACCGGGGTGTTCCAGCTGGAAAGCTCGGGCATGCGCGACGTGCTGCGCCGCCTGCGCCCGGACCGCTTTGAGGACATCATCGCCCTAGTCGCGCTCTACCGGCCAGGCCCGATGGACAATATCCCGCGCTTCATCGCCTGCCGCCATGGCGAGGAGGAGCCTGGCTACCTCCATCCGTCCCTGGAGGACACCCTGCGCGAGACCGCCGGGATCATGGTCTACCAGGAACAGGTGATGCAGATCGCCCAGATCCTGGCGGGTTATACCCTGGGCGGCGCGGATCTGCTGCGCCGGGCCATGGGCAAGAAAATCCAATCCGAGATGGACGCCCAGCGCCAGACTTTCACGGACGGCGCTGTCGCGCGCGGCGTGCCCAAGGACAAGGCGTCGCGCATCTTCGACCAGGTTTCGAAATTCGCCGGCTACGGCTTCAACAAATCCCATGCCGCCGCCTATGCTATGGTCGCCTATCAGACGGCCTATCTGAAAGCGAACTATCCGGTCGAGTTCCTGGCCGCCTCGATGACCCTGGACATGGGCAACACCGACAAGCTCGGCGTCTTCCGCCAGGAGTTGGACCGGCTCGAAGTGCCTCTGCTGCCGCCCGACATCAACCGCTCCACCGCCGTTTTCTCGGTCGACCGCGAGAAGCCCGCGGACAAGGAGGATAAAGGCGCCATCCGCTATGCCCTCGCCGCGATCAAGAATGTCGGTCGGATGGCGATGGAAACCCTGGTGGCCGACCGCCAGGAGCAGGGCGAATACCGCGATATCTTCGACTTCGCCCAGCGCGTCGAACCCCATCTGATCAACAAGCGGCAGCTCGAAAACCTGGTCTGCGCGGGCGCTTTCGACGGGTTGCTGCCCAACCGGGCCCAGGCCCATGCGGCGGTCGAACCGCTGCTGCGCTTCGCCCAGCTTTCGGCGAGCGAGCGGGGCAGCAACCAGCAAAGCCTGTTCGGGGCCGAGACCGTGCCCACCGGCCCGGCCTTCGCCTTGCCCGACCGGCCCGATTGGCCGGCTGCCGACAAGCTGCAGCACGAGTTCGACGCTGTCGGCTTCTACCTCTCGGCCCATCCGCTCGACGCCTATGGCACCACCCTGGACCGGCTGGGTGTGCAATCCGCGCGCGCCTTGCCCGCCCATCTCGCGGCCTCCGGCGGCGCGGCGCGGATCAAGCTGGCCGGCACGATGATCGGCAAGCAGGAGCGGACCAGCGCGCGCGGCAACCGCTTCGCCTTCGTCCAGCTTTCCGACGCCACCGGCGTGTTCGAGACCGTGATGTTCGCCGAGGTCCTGGCCCAGTCGCGCGAGCTGCTCGAATCCGGTGCGCCCCTGCTGATTCAAGGCGAGGCGCGGCTGGACGACGACACGGTCAAGATCATGGCCCAGAAAGTCTCGCCCCTGGACGAGGCAGCCGCGACGACGGATACCGGCCTGCGCGTCTGGCTCGCCGCCGCCGAGCCTGTGCGCAGCCTGTCCAGCGTCCTGGCGCGCGAGCGCCAGGGCCGGGGCAATGTAGTGGTCGTGGTGCCCGTCGAGGGCGGGCGCGAAGCCGAGATCATGCTGCCCGGCCGCTTCACCGTCGCCCCGCCGACCCGCGCTGCGATCAAGGCGATTCCCGGCGTGATCGACGTGCGGGAGATATAGCGGGCTTTCGAAGACGTCGCAGCCTGCCAATCAGCCTGCCAACAGATCTCGCACCTAGCCGCGCTACCTCTCCGGTATCAGCCCTTTCGGCGCGAAACGCATGACGAAGAGCAGGATCGCGCCCATCAGGATGTACCGGGTGAAGGGCTCACCGGCGACCAGGTGTTCCGACAGGATAGGAGCCTTCCGGCAAGCGGCATCGTGTGGCGGCCTGCATGAACCAGTTGCCCAACGGTTCGGCCTCGACCCATAGGGTCCAGATCACGAAACCGCCCCGGAACAATCCGCTATCGGAAATCTCCTCGATCGCCATCTTGCCGCCGGCCACCATCGGCTTCACCAGCGATTCCGTGGGACCCGTGAAGCGCTGCAACATGCCGACCTTGACGTCCTTGTGCCGCCGCAGCGCCGCTGAAGAACGCGGCTGCCATGAGTGCCGTTGTAAACTTACGCATCGGTTACCTCCTGATGAAAACCCGTCGATATTGTCGCCAGGCTCTCGCAGCAGTTCACCGCCGAGCCCAGGACGAGCCTGTGATACTTTCCGGATGACAGCCTATGGGCGGGGCACTAGGGAACAGTCGCGCCGGCTGTCCGGTTTTAGATCAGGGCGTTTCGCCTTGAATTTACCGCTCAGGAGCGGTATCACCACGCCGCGCATAGGCGCAAATCCACACGCGGGCATGCGGTGGGCCTGGAGACATCAGGTCCTTCGCTCCGGTGTCCGTCGGCTAAAGACCGACGGACGACACGCTCGCGGAGGCTTAACCGGAAAAGGAAACGAACCATGGCGATGCCAACATTCACCATGCGTCAGCTCTTGGAAGCTGGCGTGCATTTCGGCCACGTGACCAGGCGCTGGAACCCGCGCATGGAGCCATACATCTTCGGTGTGCGGAACAACATCCATATCATCGATCTTCAGCAGACCGTGCCGATGCTGCACGCCGCGCTGCAGTCGCTGCGCGCCGTTGCGGCAGGCGGCGGGCGTGTGCTCTTCGTCGGCACCAAGCGCCAGGCCTCCTCGATCGTCGCGGAAGCGGCCGGGCGCTGCGGCCAGTATTATGTGAACCACCGTTGGCTCGGCGGCATGCTGACCAACTGGAAGACGGTTTCGAACTCGATCCGGCGTCTGCGCCAGGTCGAGGAGCAGCTCAGTTCGGAGGAGGCGACTTCCCTCCTGACCAAGAAAGAACTGCTGACCCTGACCCGAGAGAAAGATCGCCTGGAGCGCGCCCTGGGTGGGATCAAGGAAATGGGCGGCCTGCCCGATATCCTCTTCGTGGTCGACACGAACAAGGAGGACATTGCCGTAGCCGAAGCCCGCAAGCTGGGCATTCCGATCATCGCGGTGATCGACAGCAATTCGAACCCGGAAGGCATCACCTATCCGATTCCGGGCAACGACGACTCCCTGCGCGCCATTAACCTCTATTGCGACCTCGCCGTCGAATCGGTGCTCGACGGGTTGCAGGAGGAGATGCGTGTGGCTGGCGTCGATGTCGGTGCCGCCGTTGAGGCGCCCGCGGAGCAGCTCGACGAGGCGGCACCCGAGAGCGCCCCGGAAGCCCCGGTCGGCGCGCCGGAAACTCTGGTCGCGGCCGCCGCTGAGGCGCCCGCGGAGCAGCTCGACGAGGCGGCACCCGAGAGCGCCCCGGAAGCCCCGGTCGGCGCGCCGGAAACTCTGGTCGCGGCCGCCGATGCGGCCGAGCAGCCGGCTGCGCCGGAAGCTGCGTCGGAACCCTTGGCCGAACCTGCTCCGGAGGCCCCCAAGACCGAAACACCAGCGAAAAACGCATAGAATTATCTGCGATAAAACAGTAGGTTATGCAGGATTATTGATAGAGGGCATTAACAATGGCTGAGATCACGGCTGGTCTCGTGAAGCAGCTCCGGGACAAGACCGGAGCGGGAATGATGGATTGCAAGAAGGCCCTCACCGAGACCGAGGGCGCGATGGAAGATGCCGTCATCTGGCTGCGCAAGAAGGGTCTTGCGGCGGCGGCCAAGAAGGTCGGGCGCGTGGCGGCCGAGGGCCTCGTCGCGATGCATGTCGATGGCACGACGGGCGCCTTGGTCGAGGTCAATGCCGAGACCGATTTCGTGGCGCGCAACGAGTCCTTCCAGGGTTTCGCGGCCGAAGCGGCGAGCATTGCGTTGAAGACGGGCGGCGATGTCGAGACGCTGAAAGCGGCCGAATATCCCGGCAAGGGCCATAGCGTCGAGGATGAGCTGACCGCGATGGTCGCTCGGATCGGCGAGAACATGGTGCTGCGCCGCTCGGCGACCTTGTCCGTCGGATCGGGCCTGGTCTGCGGCTATATGCACAATCAGGCCGCGCCGGATCTGGGCAAGATCGGCGTTCTCGTCGGGCTCGAATCCAGCCTTCCGGCGGAGTCGCTGGCCGAGATCGGCAAGCAGCTCGCCATGCATGTCGCGGCCGCGGCGCCGCAGGCGCTGCGGGTCGAGGATGTCGATGCGACGGTGCTCGACAACGAACGGGCGATCCTGGCCGATCAGGCGCGCGCGTCGGGCAAGCCCGAGGAGATCATCGACAAGATGGTCGAGGGCCGTTTGCGCAAATACTACGAAGAAATCGTTCTGCTCGAGCAGCTCTGGGTGCTCGACGGCAAGACCAAGGTGTCGAAGGCGGTCGAGGACGCGGCCACGGCGGCGGGCGGCACGGCGATCGTGACCGGCTATTCCCGCTTCGCCCTGGGCGAAGGCATCGAACGCGAGGAAAGGGATTTCGCGACCGAGGTCGCTGCCCAGCTCGGCAACTAGGCGGATCGAAAGTCAAGGCGCGACCGGCAAGGAGCCGAGACCGATGGACCCAGCCCCGCATTATCGCCGTGTGTTGCTGAAACTATCGGGCGAAGCCCTCATGGGTGGGCAGTCCTATGGGATCGAGCCCGACACGATCGGCCGGATCGCGCAGGAGATCGCTGGCGTCCGGGCTTCAGGCATCGATGTCTGCCTCGTCGTCGGCGGCGGCAATATCTTCCGCGGAGTCGCCGGCGCGGCGGCCGGAATCGAACGAGCGAGCGCCGATTACATGGGCATGCTCGCCACGGTCATCAATGCCCTGGCTTTGCAGAGCGCCCTGGAAGAGCAGGGCATGCAGACCCGAGTTCTTTCTGCGATTCCCATGTCGACGGTCTGCGAACCCTATATCCGGCGGCGGGCGATTCGCCATCTGGAGCGTGGCAGGGTGGTGATCTTCGCGGCGGGAACCGGCAATCCGTTCTTCACGACCGACACGGCGGCGGCCCTGCGCGCCTCGGAAATGCATTGCGACCTGCTTCTCAAAGGCACCAAGGTCGACGGGGTCTACGATTCCGATCCCAAGACCAATCCCGATGCCAAGCGTTTCGAATCCTTGAGTTATCTTGAGGTCCTGTCGAAAGACCTGAAGGTTATGGACGCGCCCGCCATCTCGCTCGCCAGGGAGAACGACATTCCGATTCTGGTCTTTTCGATACAGAATGCCGGGGCCTTCGGCGAGGCGATCACCGGCAATGGCAGATTTACACTGATCGAGGAAAAGCGCGCCGGCTGAACGGCTAGGGCGCGCGGGGAGACGCGAAATGAGCGAAGCCGATAAACAGGATTTGACGCGTCGCATGGCGGGCGCGGTAGAGGTTTTGAAGCATGAATTCGGCGGGTTGCGCACCGGCCGCGCCTCGGCCAGCCTGCTTGAGCCGATTTCCGCCGAGGCCTATGGCTCCGAGATGCCGCTCGCCCAGGTCGCCACGATCAACGTGCCCGAACCCCGCATGCTTACGGTGCAGGTTTGGGACAAGGCGAACGTCAAGGCGGTCGAAAAGGCCATTCGGGAATCGGAACTGGGCCTCAACCCCCAGGTCGATGGCCAGCTTATTCGGGTGCCGATCCCCGAACTCAATGAGGAACGCCGGATCGAGTTGACCAAGATCGCCCATAAATACGCCGAACAGGCGCGCATCGCCGTGCGCAATGTGCGCCGCGACGGCATGGACAAGCTCAAGCGGATGGAGAAGGACGGCGATCTGTCCCAGGATGAGCAACGCGACCAGGGCGAGGAAATTCAAAAGCTGACCGACGCTCATATCAAGCAGATCGACGAGGCCCTGGCCTCCAAGGAAGAAGAGATCTTGCAGGTCTGATTGGAATGGATGTCGCTCACGCCCAGCCGGCCAGAGGTGCATCGGCCCCGGCCCACGTTGCCATCATCATGGATGGCAACGGTCGCTGGGCGAAGGCGCGTGGCCTGCCACGCACCGAGGGCCATCGGCGCGGCGCCGAATCGGTGCGCGTGGCGATCGAAAGTGCCATGCGTCACGGCGTGCGCTATCTGACCCTGTTCGGGTTTTCGTCTGAGAATTGGAAGCGGCCGAAAGCCGAAATCACCGATCTTATGGGCCTGTTGCGGATCTATCTGCGCCGCGAAATCGACCAGCTCGACCGCAATGGCGTGCGGGTGCGTTTTATCGGCGACCGGACCAAACTCGACGGCGACATCGTGGCTACCATCGTCCGGGCCGAGGCCCGAACCCAGGGCAATGTCCGGCTCGACCTCGTCATCGCCCTCAGCTATGGCGGGCGCGATGAGATTGTGGAGGCCGCGCGCCGCCTGGCGGCCGATGTGGCGGAAGGGCGCATGAAAGCGGAGGAGATCGACGAAGCCGTCGTCGAGTCCGCGCTCTATACCTCGGGCATTCCTGACCCGGATGTCATCGTTCGCACCAGCGGCGAGAAGCGCATCAGCAATTTCCTGCTCTGGCAGTCGGCCTATGCTGAGTTCTTGTTCGTCGACACCCTCTGGCCGGATTTCCGGGACGCGGATTTCGACGCGGTTGTGAGCGAGTTCCGAACCCGGGAAAGGCGCTATGGCGCAACCCGCTGACCCTAAGACCTCGATCTTGCGAATTCGAAGCCTTTCCGCCCTCGTACTGATCGCGCTGATCGGCGCATTGGTGATCGCGGGGCCGCCGCTTTTCACCTTGGCGGTGGCCGCCATGGCCGCCTTGGCGGCTTGGGAATGGGAACGCCTAGCCGCAACGGGTTTCGGTCCGGTAGGCGGGCTCGTCGGGGCTGTCGCTGTGGCCGCCGCCGTGCTGGCCGGGCAGGACATGATCGCCGGCGCCGGCGCCGCGCTCGTCGGCGGCGCGCTCGTCACATTCCTGCTGGCCCGTCTGTTGGGCCATGGCAGGCCGTCGACGATGGCCGCCGGGGCGCTGTATATCGGCCTGGCCGCCGGCGCCATCGTCTGGTTGCGCGCCGTGCCGGTGGATGGCCTCTACCTGGTCGCCTGGCTGGTCGCGGTGGTCGTTGCCTGCGATGTCTTTGCCTTTTTCGTCGGACGCGCGATCGGCGGACCGCGCCTCGCGCCGCGCGTCAGCCCGGGCAAGACCTGGGTCGGGCTCGGCGGCGGGGTCGCCGGCGCCGCCCTGGCCGGTGCGATTCTGACCACAGTCTTCGGCCTGAGCGGCGCGCTCCTAGGCGGATTGGCGGGGGCGCTTCTGGCCCTGGCGGCCCAGGGCGGAGATCTCATCGAATCGGCCATCAAGCGGCGCGCGGGCGTGAAGGATTCGGGGCAATTGATACCGGGCCATGGCGGGTTTCTCGACCGGATCGACGGATATCTGACGGCCGGCCCAGTGCTGGCGATCGCAATAGGAATCTGGGCAGAGAGAGCGACGGGATGAACGGCACCAAATCCGCCGAAGCCGGCATGGGCGGCGGTGCGGACTTGCCGCGCTCTGTCACCATTCTCGGCTCGACCGGTTCGGTCGGCGCCAATACGGTGGACCTGATCCGGCGGGACCCGGGGCGCTACCGGGTCGAGGCGCTGACCGCCAACCGTAATGTCGAATCGTTGGCCGCGCAGGCCCGGGAACTTGGCGCTTCCTTCGCGGTGGTTGCCGATCCCGATTGCTACGGCGCGCTTAAGGAAGCGCTCGCGGGCAGCGGGATCGAGGCGGGCGCGGGTGCCGATGCCGTGCGCGAAGCGGCGGAACGGCCGGCGGAATTCGTCATGGCCGCCATCGTGGGGGCGGCCGGTCTCGCATCGACCCTGGCGGCGGTGCGCCGCGGTGCACAGATCGGCCTGGCCAACAAGGAGACCTTGGTCTGTGCTGGCGATATCGTCACGGCCGAGGTGGCGCGCTGCGGCGCGACCCTGCTGCCGGTCGATTCCGAGCATAGCGCGATCTTTCAGGTCTTCGATTTCGATCAGGCGGACCGGATCTCGCGGATCATCCTGACGGCATCCGGCGGCCCGTTCCGGACCCGGTCCCTGGCGGAAATGGAATCGGTGACGCCGGCCCAGGCGGTGGCGCATCCGAACTGGGATATGGGCGCCAAAATTTCCGTCGATTCGGCGACCATGATGAACAAGGGGCTCGAGATCATCGAGGCTCATCATCTCTTCCCGGTCGACGAGGCGCGGATCGAGGTCATCGTCCATCCGCAATCCGTCATCCACAGCATGGTCGAATATATCGACGGCTCGGTGCTGGCCCAGCTCGGCTCGCCCGATATGCGCACGCCGATCGCCTATGCTCTCGGCTGGCCCGCGCGGATCGAAGCGCCCTCGGCGCGTCTGGACTTTGCCGCGATCAACCAGTTGACCTTCGAGCCGCCGGACGAAGTTCGCTTTCCCGCCCTGCGTCTGGCGCGCGCCGCCTTGCGCGCCGGCGGTTCGGCGCCCACGGTCCTGAACGCCGCGAACGAAGTGGTGGTCGCGGGTTTTCTGGCCGGCGCGGTGCCCTTCCTGGCCATCGGACATATCGTCGAGGAAGCCCTGACCGCGCTGGGCGGCGAACCCCTGGAAAGCCTGGAAGACGTGGTCGAAATCGATCGCCGCACTAGAGCCTTCGCGGACGAACACACCCGGCGCAATACATGAGGGCGAAACGCATGACGGCGAAAGGATATCGATGACGGACCTACTCGACGGGATTGGGGGCTATGTCCTGCCGTTCCTGATCATTCTCACGGTTCTCGTCTTCGTGCACGAGTTCGGCCACTACGCCGTGGCGCGGTGGAACAAGGTCCGGGTCGAAGTTTTCTCGATCGGCTTCGGCCCGGAGCTGTTCGGCTTTACCGATCGCGCGGGAACGCGCTGGAAATTCAGCGCGATTCCCCTCGGCGGCTATGTCCGCATGTTCGGCGACCGTAACGTCGCCAGCATGCCGGACGGGACCGAGCGCGAATACACGGAAGCCGAGCGAGCCGTCGCCTTCACCCATAAGCGCCTAGGTCAGCGCGCGGCGATCGTAGCCGCCGGGCCGATCGCGAATTTCGTCTTCGGTGCGATGCTGTTCGCGGCCCTGTTCGTCTTCGTCGGCCAGCCCTTCACATCGCCCGAGGTCGGCGATGTCCAGCCGAACAGCGCGGCCGCGGCCGCGGGGCTTCGCGCGGGCGACTTGATCGCCGAGATCAACGGCAGCCGTATCGACCGCTTCGAGGATATCCGCCAAGTCGTCCAACTTGGCCTGGGCGAGCCGCTCTCGATTGTCGTCCTGCGGGGCGGGGAGCAGTTGACCCTGTCCGCCGTGCCCGAGGTAGTCGAACAGAAGGACAGTCTTGGCAATACTTACAAGATCGGCCGGTTGGGGGTGCAAAGCATCGGCCTGGGTTACGAAAAACGCGATCCGGCCAGCGCTCTCTGGTATGGTACGGAGGCGGTCTGGACCCAGGTGAACGTGGCCTTCAAGGCGATCGGCCAGATGATCGGCGGCGCACGGGACACGAGCGAGATCGGCGGTCCGCTTCGGATCGCTTGGCTGTCGGGAGAAATGGCCCAAGGCGGAATTATCGTCGCACTCAATTTTATGGCGATACTTTCGGTTCATCTTGGGCTGATCAATCTATTTCCAGTACCTTTACTTGATGGCGGACATCTGTTGTTCTATGCGGCCGAAGCGCTGCGGGGGAAACCGCTGGGCGAACGGGCACAGGAATACGGTTTTCGGATCGGTTTGGCTTTGGTATTGCTCTTGTTCGTGTTTGCCACTTGGAACGACTTAGTCCAGCTCCGCGTCGTCCAATTCGTTCAGGAACTCGTGACATGATGCTGGCCAGTATGCGGGGTAATCGTTGATGAGGGTCTTTGTCACCCTGCTGATTTCGACTTGGTTGGTGCTGTCCGGGGCAGCATTTGCCCAAACGGCTTTGGCTCAGACTGGGCCGATCGTCACCGAGGTTCGCATTGACGGGAATCAACGCATCGAATCCGAGACGATTTTTTCCTATCTGGAGGTCAAGCCCGGGGACCGGTTCGACCGCGCCTTGATGGACAAGTCGCTCAAGGACCTCTTCGATACCGGACTCTTCGCCGATGTGACCCTGGTGCAGGAAGGCAGCACTTTCATCGTTCGCGTGGTCGAGAACCCGATCATCAACCGCATCGCCTTCGAGGGGAACGACAAGCTCTCCGACGACAATTTGAACGGGGAAATCCAGCTTCGGCCGCGCGTGGTCTATACGCGCACCAAGGTCCAGACCGATGTGAAGCGGATTCTCGAAATCTACCGGGCCGGTGGCCGATTCGCCGCGGCGGTCGAGCCGAAAGTGATCGCCCTGCCGGAGAACCGCGTCGATCTGGTCTTCGAGATCGACGAGGGTGAGGTCACGGCGGTCGATCGGATCAATTTCGTCGGCAACAAGGTGTTCGACGACTCGGATCTGCGCGGCGTGGTCGAAACCGAAGAGACGGCCTGGTGGAAATTCCTGACCTCCTCGGACACCTACGATCCGGATCGCCTCAATTACGATAAGGAATTGCTGCGCCGCTACTATCTGGCCAGCGGTTATGCGGATTTCCGCGTTGTCTCGGCCGTCGCCGAACTCGTGCCCAATCGCGAGGGTTTCTTCATCACCTATATGGTAGAGGAGGGAGAGCGCTACAAGTTCGGTGTCGTCGATATCGTTTCGGAACTGCGCGACCTCGACCCGGAGGCCGTGCGCGAGGCCGTACAGATGGAACCCGACGATTGGTACAACGCCGATCTCGTCGAAGCGACCGTCGATAACTTGACGGACGAGGTTGGCAATCTCGGCTATGCCTTCGTCGACGTCCGGCCCCAGGTTCGGCGCGAACGCGACGAGCGGAAAATCGCCATCACCTTCGAAATCTCTGAGGGCCCTCGGGTCTTCGTCGAGCGCATCAATATCAGCGGCAACACGCGCACCCTGGGCAAGGTGATCCGGCGCGAGATCCAGTTGATCGAAGGCGATGCCTTCAACACAGCTCGGCTGCGCCGGTCGCAGCAGAGGTTGCAAAATCTTGGCTTCTTCGAGACTGTCGAGGTCAACAACGTTCCGGGCAACGCGCCGGACAAGACCGTGGTCGAAGTTGAGGTCGAGGAGAAATCGACTGGCGAACTGTCGCTCGGCGCCGGTTTCTCCAGTACCGAAGGCCCGATCGGCGATTTCGGCATTCACGAGAAGAATTTGTTGGGCAAGGGCCAGGATCTGGGCCTGACCTTCACGATTTCCAGGAAGACCCAGGAACTCGACCTGAGTTTCACCGAGCCCTATTTCCTCGACCGCAACATGAGTGCGGGCGTCGACCTGTTCCGCGTCAGCCGCGACTTCGAGGACGAAGCGGGATTCGACCAACGGTCGACGGGTTTCAACCTGCGAACCGGTTACACGATCGCCTATCCTTTGACCCAGCAGCTGAAATACGGGTTCAGCCGCGACGAAGTGCGCAATGTGGACTCGACGGCCTCGAGCTTCGTCCGCGAGCAGGAAGGCATCAGCCACTCCTCCGCCGTTTCCCAGGACATGCTCTACGATCGACGGAACAGCCGATTCGATCCCACTGAAGGGTATTTCCTCAAGATGGGGCATGATTTCGCGGGCCTGGGCGGCGATGTGCACTATCTGCGCAACCGCTTTGAGGCCGGTAAGTATTTCACCCTGGACGAGGATCTGACTCTGACCCTGAGCGGCGAGGCCGGTTACATCTACGGCCTCGACGATACCATCAGGATCAACGATCTTTTCTTCCTGGGTGGCGACGATCTGCGCGGCTTCGCGATCGCGGGTGTCGGTCCTCGGGATATCAACACGGGCGACGCCTTGGGCGGTGACTGGTTCTATGCCGGCACGACCGAACTCAGTTTCCCGGTCGGCCTGCCGAGCGAATTGGGCATTTTTGGCAAGACATTCACCGATTTCGGCAGTGTCGGCGGGTCGGAGGAGACCGGCCCGGGGATCGATACCTCGGCCGGCCTCCGTGCCTCAGTCGGCATCGGGCTGGGCTGGTCATCGCCCTTCGGCCCGGTGCGAGTCGATTACGGATTTCCAATCTTGAAAGAAGAGTTCGACAAGACCGAAGCGCTGCGGATCAGCTTCGGAACATCTTTCTGACAGTTCAGCAGGTTGCCATGCGCCTAGGACAGGCTGCCTCGATCATCGCGGCGACAGCTTTTTTATGTGCGGCGTTTCTACCTTCGGCCGTTCCGGTCTTGGCGCAGGACACCTCCGGGATCGCGGTGATCGACATTCAGGTCGTGATGCGCGATTCGACCGCGGCGGTCGGCCTGCGGCAGTCAATCGAGGACTGGCGGATGGTCTATCAGAAGGAAATCGGCGATCTGGAAGAGGCTCTGCGGGAACGCGAAAAAAGTCTGACCCAGCAACGCAACGTCCTTTCGCCGGAGCTGTTCGGCGAACGCGAACGTCAATTCCAGAAAGAGGTGGCGAGTCTGGGCCGTCTGGTCGAAGCGCGCAAACGCCAGATAAACGAGGCCATGGGCGGCGCCATGCAGACAATTCAAGGCCAGCTCACCCAGGTGATCGAGGAAGTCGTGGCCGAGCGGAATCTGGCGCTGGTTTTGCCGCGCTCTCAGATCGTATTCTCTGCCGAGCCCTTGGAGATCACCGATATCGTGCTCGAACGCTTGAACCAACGCTTGCCTTCGGTCCCGATCGCCCTGCCGGAGGAATAGAGGACCCATGGTCGATTCCCGGTTTTTTGCCGTCGCCGCCCCAAAGCCCCTGTCCCGGCTTGCCGAGATCGCGGAGGCGGAACTGGTCGGCGGTGCGGATCCGAACCGCCTGTTCAGTGACGTCGCTCCCCTGGATCAGGCCGGGCCGGAGGATGTGTCGTTTCTCGACAACAAACTCTATGTCGAGTCTTTCGCGACCAGCGCCGCGGGTGTCTGCCTCGTTGCCGCAGAATATATCGACCAGGCGCCCGCGGGCATGGTTCTCCTGGTCAGCCGTTCGCCCTACCGGGCCTATGCCCGGATTGCCGCGGCCTTCTACCCCGAAGCGGCGATCGAAAGCGGAGTCCACGACTCCGCGGTCGTCGATTCATCGGCCACCGTTGGGGCAGGGACGCGGATCGAGGCTGGCGCGGTGGTTGGGGCGCGCGCGACCATCGGCAGGAATTGCCGTATCGGCGCGAATGCCGTGGTCGGAGATGCCGTCGAGATCGGCGACGAGGTGGAAATCGGCCCGAACGCGTCTTTGACCCATTGCCTTGTGGGCTCGCGGGTCCTGATTCATCCGGGCGTGCGCCTCGGCCAGCGTGGCTTCGGCTTCGCGATGAGCGAGGAAGGTCATTTCAAGGTGCCCCAACTCGGCCGGGTCATCGTCGAGGACGGCGTCGAGATCGGCGCTAATTCGACGGTCGATCGGGGAGCCAGCGGAGATACCGTGATCGGCCAGGGGTCGATGATTGATAATTTGGTTCAGATCGGGCACAACGTCCGCATGGGCAAGGGCTGCGTGGTCGTCGCGCAAGCGGGCGTCGCCGGCAGCACCAGGCTTGAGGATTACGTCGTGCTCGCCGCGCAGGCGGGCCTTGTCGGTCATCTTTCGATCGGCAAGGGCGCGAGAGTGGCCGCGCAAGCCGGCGTGATGCGGGACGTGCCGGTGGGAGAAACCGTTTGCGGCACGCCGGCCGTGCCGATCAGGCAGTTCTTCCGGCAGACCGCTGCCGTTGCGAGGCTCACCAAGCAAAAAGGTAAGTGAGGGATGGAAGCGAGCGCGGCGCGCCAGGAGCAGGTGGGAATCGATATCGATATCGAGCGGATTCTGGAAATGATCCCGCATCGCTATCCATTCCTGATGATCGATAGGCTTGTCGATGTCGTAGCCAATATTGGGGCAACCGGCATCAAGAACGTCTCGATCAACGAGCCCTATTTCCAAGGCCATTTCCCCGGGCGCCCCGTCATGCCGGGTGTGCTGATCATCGAGGCGATGGCCCAAACCGCCGCGGTGCTGGTGGTCCATACCTTGGGTCCGGATGCCGAGGGCAAGCTGGTCTATTTCATGACCATCGACGACGCGCGGTTCCGCAAGCCGGTCATGCCAGGCAACGCCTTGCACGTCCATGTGCGCAAGAAGCAGAGCCGCAACAACGTCTGGAAGTTCGAGGCCGAGGCGAAGGTCCATGGCGCGGTCGTCGCCCAGGCGACTTACGCGGCCATGATCCTGGATGAATAGCGCGATCCACCCAACTGCCATCGTCGAGAACGGTGCGGTTCTGGGGGCGGACGTATCCATCGGCCCCTTTTGCATCGTCGGGTCGGAAGTCGAACTCGGCGATCGTGTGCGTCTCGTGTCCCATGCCGTTATCGCCGGGCGGACCCGGATCGGCGCGGATTCCGCGATCTACCCTTTCGCGTCGATCGGCCATCCGCCTCAGGATCTGAAATACCGGGGCGAAGCATCGCGCCTCGAGATCGGCCGCAAGGCAATCATCCGCGAGCATGTGACGATGAATCCCGGCACCGAGGGCGGCGGCATGCTGACCAAGGTGGGCGACGAATGCCTGTTCATGGTCGGCGCTCATGTCGCCCATGACTGTCTGCTGGGCGATCACGTCATCATGGCCAACAACGCCACCCTGGCCGGCCATGTCGAGGTCGGCGATTTCGTCATTCTCGGCGGCCTCTCGGCGATCCATCAGTTCGTGCGGATCGGACCGCACGCCATGATCGGTGGCATGTCCGGGGTGGAACAGGACGTCATTCCCTATGGCATGGTGATGGGCGACCGGGCGAATCTCTCGGGCCTGAATATCGTCGGACTCAAGCGGCGCGGCTTCTCGCGCAACGGCATCCACACCCTGCGCACGGCCTACCGCCTGCTCTTCGCCCAGGAGGGCACGATGGGCGAGCGGCTGAACGACGCCGTCGATATCTACGGCACGAACGACGCGGTCATGGATATCGTCCGTTTCATGCGCCACGAATCCTCGCGCGCCCTGTGCCAGCCGCGAGTGGAGCATGCCGCCTAAGCTCGGAATCGTCGCGGGGGGCGGGGATCTTCCGGCCAAGCTCGTCGCCGTCTGCCGTGCGACAGGGCGCGAGGTTTTCGTTCTCGCCCTGGTGGATCAGGCCGATCCGTCGCTGACCGAGGGCGTCGACCATGCCTGGGTCCGTCTGGGCGCCGCCGGGACCGCGCTCAAAGCCCTTCACGGGGCCGGGGTCAAGGATTTGGTGATGGCCGGCCGGGTTCGGCGCCCGTCGCTCTCCGAACTGCGTCCGGAT
>Ga0115002_10005255_pt1 | contig 15333 bp, 15 predicted proteins | sample ArcticOcean_MG_C_8_FD_89576 | JGI IMG/M metagenome (GOLD analysis project Ga0115002, IMG submission 89576) | Marine microbial communities from western Arctic Ocean - ArcticOcean_MG_CB11_86 | ecosystem: Environmental > Aquatic > Marine > Oceanic | place: Arctic Ocean: Canada Basin | collected... | reverse complement strand
TAAATTTTTTTGATATAGAAATAACCAATCCATTAATAACATCTATTCCACAATTTGAGGATATAGATTTTAAAGATCAAGAGAAAAATAGTATGAGTTTAATAATATCAACAGGAATTATAGTTCTGTTTTATTTGATACTGTTACTTCAAGAATGGTTTAGTAAAGTAGTTTCTACACACTCTATCCCATGGCTTTATAATGATAAGGATTTTTCATCTTCGAATAAAGTTAATAACACTATTCAAATTTTGATTACTCTAATTTTAACTTCTTTCTTAATTGGTTACGTTGAAGAAGGTGCTGATTTAATCTTTGATCTAGAAAATTTAGCCGTATTTATTGCATCGTTTGTAGGTTTATTAATCGTAACGATTTCTTATGAAGGCCTTGAGGGATATATTGAACGAAAATATTTTAATTCATTGGTGTATTATCGATGGGCTCCTCAAGCCATTCTATTTGCTCTAATTTCAACTCTCTCATTTATTCTATTTCAAATGCCAATTGGGTTTGTCTTTGGTTTTATAGCTGGTAGCTACATCGTCTCAAATAGAGAAAAAGCTACACTATCTCCAAAGTTCTTTTCTTCTATTATGTTAAGTGGAATAGGTTTCTTATTCTTCTATTTGACCTCAGTACCTTTTATATACGAAACAGGAGTTTTATCTGCCATATTCTCTCTAACATATTTAATGTGTTTAGAGGGAGTTCTATTTAAATCTCTTCCTGGTGGAGGAAATGAACTTTTTGAATCCATTAACGATTCAGATGGTTTGTTTAAGGTTTTCCCTCTTGTTTCATTCACTATCAGTGTGTGGTTATTTATAAGAATACTGATTATTCCTCCTGATAGTGAGTTTGCAACCTTTCATCAAGATATATTAAACATGGGATCATTCTCATATACATTTGCGTTAATACTAATTACATATGCGGTTGGGATATTACTTTTTGGAATTGGCATTAAGAGATTTGGTAGTAATGAGAAATAAATATATATCTAGTTTTATGTTAATTTCTATTATATTTTCAATGTTTCTTTACATAACAAATATAAGTAATCAAATAGATACTTTTGTTCAGAGAACAAACGCACCTACTACTTCTAATTCTACTAGTACAACAACAACCACTACTTCTAGTTCTACTAGTACAACAAACGCACCTACTACTACGACCACTATTCTAGAAATTGAAACTACTCAGGATGTGGACACATATGTAACAACAACTACTACTACTAGTGCTACTAGTACAACAAACGCACCTACTACAACTTCAGCTCCTACTATTATTGGAATATCAGAAGATTCTAAATTTGTGCAGATAATTGATGAAAGTATTCAAGAATCAGATGTGTATGAGGGCCTTTACACATTATTTGCAGGATATGAAGGAAGTAATCAAGAATTATTAGATAACTTAAGAAATGACCTTCCAGAACAGCTAAAAAATATAGTTGATCAGAAGGTTATCTATATAAACGGATGTCATGAGTATGCAAAAAAAATTGTAGGTAGATGTCCTTATGGCGTTTGGGACTCTTCCGGGACACACCTTAATGGAACAAAAGGAGCAGATTGGAGATTATCAATTTGGGTATCTAACAGAGCATTTGATTCTGGTGAAGCAAATGATGTGCTTATCCATGAGGCTTCTCATGCTCTTTCATTCCTAACACGTGAGTGCAAAAGTGAAAATAACTCTAACTATAGAAAAGATGCTTGGGACTATTTCAACGGAGAAGAAGATTTCGCTGATGCTTTAGTGCTTTATTTCGGTGGTTCTTACAATCACTACAGAGATTCTGGACCCCTGAGCAATGAAGAATCATTGTTTATTAATAAATATTTAATAGCATGTGAAGATTAATTTTTAATTAATGATTATTTATAAGGATACTTATAGACATTAATAGTGATACAACAATCAAAGTTGGCTTTATAATTGTTGCTCCCTTTTTTAATGTTAAATTTGAGCCTATGTATGCTCCTATAATTTGTCCAACACCCATTAGTAAACCAATATTCCAATTAACTAGTCCTAAGTTAATGAACGTTAGTAAAGATCCAAGATTCGATGCAAAGTTTAGAACTTTTGTGCTGTAAGTAGCATTCAATAACGTCATTCCCCTAAGGGATACAAAAGCAACCATAAAAAAAATACCTGTTCCGGGGCCAAATCCATCATATGCACCAATACATAAAGTAACTAAAGCAAATGAATTTAACCCAAGGATTTTTCTTTTATTAATAGAATCTAGACTACCTTTAAATCCGAAAAATATGGCTACTGCAATTAATATGTATGGAACTAGTTTGATTAATGACTCTGAGTCAATACTGCTTATGAGAAGTGTCCCAACTATAGAACCAATAAACGAAACACAGAAAAGGATAACTATTTTTATATCTCGTTTACCAATTTTTCTTCCGTAATTCATAGCTGCTGTGGAAGATCCAAAAATAGCTTGTACTTTATTTGTAGCTAATGCATTTAATGGTGACATTCCAACTAAAAGAAGGGCAGGGGTTGCAATCAAGCCACCACCTCCAGCAATTGAATCTACAAAACCAGCAACCAAAGCTGCAATGAATAATAAAATATATATAGAAATTTCCATTTCGCCCATACGATATAGGTTACTTGTTCTACAATTCTTACTAAGTGTCTAAAATAGAATAAGTATGAATCACTTAGGATAATTTAAATTGAAAGTCTTTTATTTCCAGAGAATAGTGACAGTATTAATGTTGACAATCATTTGTGGCTGCTCTGTTAAGCTTAAAGAAGAAGTATCAGCATCAACAACTATTGTAACATTCACAAACTGTGAGCTTATAGAAATGAGATATGTTGATTATTCAAATGAATTACTTTCTTCAGCGTCAGCATTTAGTGTATATATTGACTCCATATCACCGAATTCAATAGATGTTGATAGAGTAAACTTTTTTAATCAAATTGACATTAACTATAAATATAAAGAGACATATATATCTTATCTTAAAATACGAGTGCTGCTAATTCAGAATGTGCACGAGTTATTGACATCTAATCTAGATTGCAACTTTTCTGATGATCAATCAATTTCACTAGAACAAGTAAGACATGCTCAAAATGAGCTGGATGAATTTTTAAGCAAATGATTGTATTAGAAATAGTAACTAGGACATTATTCTCTCTTTTTTTTATAATTGCTGGAACAACTCATTTTACAAACCCAACAATCTACGATTCTTTAGTGCCAGCATATTTGCCTAATCATCGCCTACTTCATTTATTGGCTGGTTCAATTGAGATTATTCTTGGTTTTACCTTGCTTACAAGATGGAAATCTTTGGGTGGTTTATTATTAGCAATATTTTTAGTAATAGTATATTTAGCAAATTTAAACATGTGGATAAACGGAGTACCTTTTTTGGGAAACCTACTATCTACTTTTACTCATTTTCTACGTTTAATTTTACAAATATTAATGATTGTTTATTCTTTGTTTATCTGGAGATCCTTTAAATAATAAATATATATACAATTAAAATATGGATGAGGGAGGATAATGAGCGTTATAAGATATATGAAAACTCATGAATGGTTTATTGAAACTGATGATGTTATTAAAGTTGGAATATCCAACTACGCTCAAGGCGAACTTGGTGATATAGTATTCATTACTCTTCCGGATGTTAATTCGGAATATACTGCAGGCACAGCAATAGTCGAACTAGAAGCTACAAAAACAATTGCAGAAGTTTACGCTCCATTTGATTGCAAAGTTATTGAAATAAATTTATCTTTAGAAACTGAACCGGAATTAATTAACTCCGACCCTCTTATCGAAGGTTGGTTGTTTAAAGCTACTATAAATAAACCAGTAAAAGTAGGCATGAATGAAGATGAATATTTCAAATTCATTTCGTAGTTAATTACTTGTTAAATAGAACAAATCTTTTTAATAGATTAAAAAAATATGATCCTAAATTTATAGATTTTAATGGATGGGATATGCCTATTTCATTCGAAGGAACTTTAAAAGAGCATATGACTGTAAGAGAAAATGCAGGTTTTTTTGATGTTTCACATATGGGTCGGTTTAATATTCCTACTGATAACTTACCAATTCTAAACACAATAATATGTGGTGACTTAACGAAAAAAAGCAACAATACAGCAATGTACTCAATGATTTTGAATCAAGATGGCGGAATTATTGATGATGTTATTATTTGGAAATTTACTAATTTTCTAATTCTTATATGCAACGCATCAAATACAGAAGCTGTTACAGAGTGTTTAACCCAAAAAAATTTAGTATTTCAAAATATTAATATGAATACTTCTTTAATTGCTATACAAGGTCCTGAAGTAATTAGGAAACTTGAAAACTCTTTTGAGATACCACTATCTTTTGAATGTAATGAACAATTCTCAATAATTTTTAGTAATAAAATAATAATTGCAAGAACTGGTTACACAGGAGAAGACGGAATTGAGATATTGATTAGCCATAATGACGACATTAAGTTAATGGACATACTTGATGAAAAACTTATAAAGCCGTGTGGTTTAGGAGCTAGAGATACCTTAAGACTTGAAGCATCCTTGCCTTTATATGGGCAAGAATTGAACGAATCTATCACTCCTATAGAAGCTGGATTCGAATGGGTTGTAGATTTCGACCATGTTTTTAGTGGAAAAGAGAGATTAATTAGCCAAATGTCATCTGGAGACCATAAATACTTGCGAAAATTTGTAATAAATGAAAGAATAATAGCTAGACATGGAGACGTAGTAGTAAGTCAGGATACTCATGGAGTTGTGACATCTGGAAATTACTCACCAATTTTAAAAAAAAGTATTGGATTTGTCATGTTTCAAAGTAAACCAGACCTGGATATAATTAAATTGAAAATTCGTAATAAATTAATAGATGGTAAATTAATTAAGGGTAAATTTATAGGATAGATAGATGACTTTCACACCACATTCTTCAGCAGATATAAAGACCATGCTTGACGAGCTTGGACTTAGTTCTCATGATGATCTATTCAATCATATACCAAAAGAACTATATCTAAGTGATGATATCGATATAGAGGAGTCTAAATCAGAACTGGAACTTATTGAATATTTTAATAATCTATCAAATAAAAATATACAAGATTTAGTTTGCTTCGCCGGTGATGGTCACTATGACACATATCTGCCACATACAGTTAAAAGTTTAACAATGAGACCAGAATTTATGACTTCTTACACTCCATATCAAGCAGAAGTCTCTCAAGGTGTACTTCAAGCATTATTTGAATTCCAATCTCTAGTTGCAGATTTAACTGACATGGATTTAGCAAATGCATCACTTTACGATGGAGCAACTGCTGTAGTTGAAGCAATAAGTATGTCAATCACAAAAACAAAAAGAGCAAAAATACTTATTTCAGAGGGATTGAACTTACGTTCAGTAGAGACTTTAAAAACAATTATTAATACAGATGAAATATCAATCGAAGTATTGAAATATGATAAAGATTTTATACATAAACTTGTTGCTACGAATGATGAGATTGCATGTGTGGTTTTTTCTTTACCTACTTGTCATGGTTCTGTCCAAGATTACTTAGAAATTAATGAACAATTAAAAGAAAAAGGAATAATGTCTATTTGCTTGATTGATCCTTCACTATTAGGAGTTATTAAGTCACCAGGAACAATGGGATTCGATATTGTTGTAGCAGAAGGACAAGCATTGGGTTCTGCTTTGTCTTTTGGCGGACCTACAGTCGGATGGTTTGCTACAAAAAAAGAATATGCAAGATTAGTACCTGGAAGACTGATTGGAGAAACTATTGACAAAGATAATAATAAAGCATATGTAATGACCCTTAGAGCTAGAGAACAAGACATTCGACGTGCGAAAGCTTCTTCTAATATTTGTACGAATCAAACATTAAACGCTATTGGCTCTGCAATACATTTATCATGGTTAGGCCCACATGGATTAAGAGAAATGGGTTATCAATCAATGCAGAAGGCTCACTATCTCAGCGATAAATTAAGCTCAAACTTTTTATTACCTTTAAATAATAATTTTATACGAGAATTTCTAGTCGATGTAGATACAAGAACTCCTGAAGAAGTTATTCGGAAAATGTCAAAAAAAGGGTATTTGGCAGGGATAAGTGTAAAAAAAGATAATAAAAAATATCTTTTAGTTGCTGTAACTGAAAAAAGAACTAAACGAGAGCTTGATGGATATGCGGACGCACTACAGGAGGTTGTCTATGGTTAGCGGTGGAAATGCAAGTTCAATACCATTGATATCTGGAAGTCCTGAACCCACAATAAAAGATTTATCTTCAAAGGGAAGGAAGGCCTATAATTTTCCTAAGCTTGATGTTCCTGATAAGTTAATTAAAAATAATATTCTAAGAGAAGATTTTCCAAACTTACCTGAAGTTTCAGAACATGACTTAGTTATGCACTTTACACGTTTAGCACATAGAAATTTTGCAGTTGATCTAGGATCTTATCCTCTAGGTTCTTGTACTATGAAATATAATCCACGCTTTGCAGACTCAATAGCTGCGATCCCAGCTTTTACAGAAACACACCCGGCAACTCCAGACTACTTAACTCAAGGAAATCTCAGTGTTCTAAAAGAGATTCAAAAGATCCTGTTAGAAATTACAGGTATGGAAAATATTTCATTCCAACCACCAGCAGGAGCATCTGGTGAACTTACTGGATTGCTAATGATAAGAGCGTATCATAAGGAAAAAGGAAATCAGCATAAAAATAAAATTATAGTCCCTGATTCCGCACATGGCACAAACCCTGCTTCTGCCAGTATGGCTGGTTTTGAGGTATTAGAAGTACCTACAAATAGTGATGGAGCCGTTGATATAGAAGTTTTAAATCAAATAGTAGACGATACAGTCGCAGGATTAATGTTAACAAACCCAAATACAGCTGGTTTATTTGAAACAGAAATTGTTGAAATATGTAAAATTATACATAGTGTTGATGGATTACTATATTACGACGGTGCAAATCTTAATGCAATTGTCGGAGTTTCTAGACCAGGAGATATGGGCTTCGATATAGTCCACACAAATTTACATAAAACATTTGCTACTCCTCATGGAGGGGGAGGTCCTGGTGCAGGTCCTGTTGCTGTAAAATCTTTCCTGAAGGATTATTTGCCAGGTCCAGTGATTGAGCAAGTTAATGAAGAAATTAAATGGGTATATCCAAGTAAATCAATTGGAAGAATGCATGGCTATCATGGAAACTTTTTAGTTATTCTAAGGGCTTTAGTTTACATGTTGTTATTAGGTAAAGAAGGATTAAGCAATTTAGGAAAAATGGCAGTACTTAATGCAAGATATTTAAGCCTCAAAATTGAAGAAAGCATTCCATTGGCTTATAAGCAACCATGCATGCACGAATTTGTAGTAACAGTAAAACATTTAAAAAAAAGTCATCAAATCAGAGCTTATGATGTGGGTAAAGCATTATTAGATAGGGGCTATCATTCTCCAACTATTTACTTCCCTTTAATCATTGAAGAAGCACTTATGTTTGAGCCAACCGAAACCCAAACTATAGACACATTAAATGATTTAGCAGATACAATAGCTTCAATCATTAAAGACGTTCGAGATGGCCTTGTAGATATAACAAATGCTCCATTCAATCTTCCAATTTCACGACCTAATGAGTTAATAGCAGCAAAATATCTAACACTAAAATGGGGCGATTTTGAAGATTTAGATATAGATAATAGAATGGAGTAATGACTACGTTGAACACTTTGGATATTGATCGTGAAATATCTACTATGCGATTAGCTTCTAAAGAGCTTATTTCCATATCAAATAAGGAATTAGCTAATATATTTCAAGAATGTATAAATCAGATTCCATCATTTGCAGATTATTGGGTGGATCTTGAAGCGCAAAATAAGCAGATAAATCCAAATACTTCTGCAATAGGAGAGCAGTGGGCGGGAGGTCCTTGGCTTGTTGTATGGAGTTTTAGATATATTGTAAAAAGCCTTTCACATTTTCCCAATCTAGATTTTAACCTTGATAATAAATATAACAAAGAAGATCATACACTTCAAATCTTCCCTACTGAAAGAATTGAAAAGCTTCTATATATGGGAGTTAAAGGCTATATCAAATTGAGAAAGAATATGACTCTAGAGGACTTTAAAAAATATCGAGGATTCGAGTCTAGAATTAATACTAATAATGCAACAACTACGCTAGTACTTGGCGCAGGAAATCAAGGTTGTATTCCTATTTTAGATTTTGCTTACCACATAACAACTAGAAGATCACCGATCGTACTAAAGCTCAATCCTGTAAACGAATATTTAAAGCCCATTTTTGAAAAAATACTTGCACCTTTTATTAAACATCATTTCCTTACAATTGTTACTGGTGATGCTGAAGTTGGCAAATATCTATCTGAACATCATGCCATTAGCCATATACATTTAACAGGTTCTCATCTTACATATGAAAATATTGCCTATGGTAAAAAATTAAATGATAAAGAAAAAGGTAGTAAGACAATCAAAAAAATAAATACTACTTCTATTTCCACAGAATTAGGAAATGTTACTCCTGTCATTATTATTCCAGATAAATGGTCAAAATCTGATATTAGGGTACAAGCCAAAAAGGTAGCAACAGCAAAACTCCAAAATGCAGGTTTTAATTGTATTGCAGCTCAAGTCGTTGTTCTTGATGATAAATGGAAACATAAAGATGATTTTATTAATGAGGTTAAAAATATAATAAGTGGTCAATCAACTCGCCATTTTTATTATCCAGGATCCAAAGATCGAATATTAAGTATTAACAAAAATCCTAATACAGAGATCTTAAGCTTGGACGAGTGCGAGGTGCCTTATAGCTCAACTACAACTGATGAAGATGATACTTTTTATTTTCATAACGAGATATGGGGTGGATCTATAATCTTTAAAACAATCAGTTCTAATACTGTACCTGAGTATATTAAAAAGGCTACAGAGTTTTGTAATAACAATTTATGGGGGAACCTTGGTTGCACTGTAATCATAAAACCTAAAACAGAAAAAAAATATTCGAAGTCCTTTAAAAGCATGCTTGATGAGCTCAAATATGGAACTATTGGTATTAATGAATGGTGTGCACTAGGTTTTGCGATTCCATCTTTGCCTTGGGGAGGATACCCTGGCAATAAAGATTCAGACATACAAAGTGGTCAAGGATACGTACACAATACATATTTATTCGAATCACCTTTGAATGGAATTATAAGAACTAATTTTAAACCATTAATGAATATAGATTCTCCGTGGTTCGTTACTCATAAGAATTCTCACAAAGTGTTAAAAAATCTAACTTTTTATCTTTGTACTAATTCCAAATTAAACCTTCTAAAAACTTTTTATTATGCTGTAATATCTAAGTAATGAAAAAATATTTGAGTATATTTTTACTTTTATTCCTGAGTACTTCTTGTGGTAAAACTAATGCTGAGGATATAATAGAACCCAAATCAATTCAAGACGACAGTGTAATAACGACCATACCATCTTCTGATACAACAGTAGAATTTGATGATTCCATAGAAAAATACATTTTTGATATTGAAAAAATGTCACCACTTACTGGTCAGTATATTTCTCAAGAGGAATGGCTTATTAGACCAAGAAGAGTAATTTCATTTAAAGTTGACAATAATATTACTGCTCGTCCCCAGTCTGGTATCGAAAAATCTGATTTAACATATGAAATACTTGTAGAAGGTGGAATGACTAGATTTTTAGCTCTGTACCTAGATTCAAAATCAAATTATGTAGGGCCTATACGTTCTGCAAGACCAACCGATCCTACATTGATCAAAAAATTTGGTTCTACACTTGTTGTAAGCGGAGCTACAGCTGGACTAATTCCTGCAATAAGAGAAATGGGTGTCCAAGTAATTGAGGAACAAAAACCACCTTCCATGGTTCGAATTACATCAAGAAACGCTCCGCATAATTTATATGCTGACACTGAACTCGTTAGAAAAGTAATAGATAACAAAGGATATTTGTTTATTCAACCAGGGCCAGATCCCATATTTAAATTTGGGTATGATCAAACTAATTGGACTTCTAAGGCTTCAAAAATAACAATAAAATACTCAGAAGAAACTACAGTCATATGGAAATTAGATGGCAAATTATATAATAGATTTATGAAAGATTCATATTCCAAAGTAGATGCCCCTGAAGCTCACTACTCGATTAGTCAAGATGGATCAGAAACTAGCATTTTAACTGCGGAAACAGTAATTGTAATACAAGGCGTTCAGTATAGAGATGAAGCAACAACTCTTCCAAGTATTTTAACAGTAGGATTAGGCCCTTTGTCAATTTTTAATAATGGAAATATGATCAGAGGAACATGGAGACGCTCTGATATTGATCATCCTTTTGATTTATTTGATAAAGATGGAGATCCGATAAATATCCCACCTAGTAAACAATGGATACACGTCTTACCTCTTGGTGGAATTGTGACTGCAGAGCAATAATGCTAAGTCTTCTTAGTATTATTATTTCATTAGTATCTATGCCTCTTATGACCAATAAGTATTCATGTTCAGAGTATTATCAAAATCATCCTGTCCAAAATGAGTATGGTTTACAAATTCTTCTTAAATCAAATGGTTATTATTTAGGAAAAATTGATGGTCAAATTGGTACTAATTCTGTAAATGCTATAAGAGCATATCAAAGAATCAAAAATCTTAATGAAGATGGAATTTTAGGAGAAAAAACATGTTTTCAACTCTTGAGTGTACAGCCTTTTAGCGATAAAAATAATATCAAAATAAGTCCCAAAATATATGTGAGCGAAGATTTAAAAAAAATACAAACAAAGTTACAAATACTTGGCCTATATACAGATGCCATTGATGGAATTAAGGGTTCTAATACAACCAATGCCATTAAATCATTTCAGACCAAGGCCGGCTTAATTTCAGATGGTATTCTTGGATCTAAAACATTACAAGCACTAGGTAAAGGAAAAGAATCATATATTGAAATAGATAAAAAAAAACAGCCTAGCAACAAGAAAGTGAGTACTCCAGTAGCTGTCTCAAACAGTGCTATTGATTTAATAAACTATAATCCAAATAATAAGTGTATTAATGGTTATGTTAACGAATTGAAAGTGTGGGTAGTAGACCCCTGCTTTTACCCCATCTTTGTATATCGACTAAGTAAAATTGTCCAGGTTAACTCTGAATCAGAAAGAGATGCATATCTAGCAGAGAGATGGTCAGTAACACCAGAAAAAATATATTCACAATTAGGAATTGTCAACACACAGAACTATATACACGGCATAAATTCTCCAGTAAACGGTCTTGTAATGCCAGAAGGTAAGATGTATCCGAATGTTGTACTAGGAATAAAGAATGATAATAACTGGAGGGCTCGCCCACAATCTGGTCCTCAAGATGCTGACGCAGTATTTGAAGTTCTTGTAGAAGGAGGAATGACAAGATTTATTAACATTTTTTATCAAAGCGATACAACCTACCATGGCCCAATTCGATCCGCACGTCCTACTGATCCAACAGTCCTTAGACCAGTTGATGGAGTCTTAGTTGCAAGTGGGGGTACCTCTGGATTGATACCTGAGATTATATCAATCGGAGTTCCTGTTATTTCTGACCAAAGAACTGGTTACTTTAGAATTTCTTCGCACCCATCTGGAAATTCTAGAAGAGCTCCTCATAACTTATACGGAGATACTAATATATTAAAATCACGTGCTATTAATTCAGGATACAAACCTAATACGCATCCTCAACCCTTATTTGCTTGGGGAGATCCTTCTACTAGCTCTTGGGTAGATGAGAAAATAATTACATTAACTTTTTCAAATTATACTCGGACCACCTGGTCTTGGAATGGTAAAAAATATGTTAGAACATATTATGATGCATATCTAGGATCATCAACTACAAATGTACATAATACAATATCTAGTACCGGAGTCATTAAACAAATCTCAGCTGTTACCATTATTTCTCTTTTCTGTGAACCATATATCCATCCTTTAGAACTTCCATCTGTAAAAACAATTGGTGAGGGTCGTGCAATTATTATGCATAACGGGAAATTATTGGATGCTTTTTGGAAAAGAGGCGTAAATACTGACTCTTTTCATATTGTTGACTCTTTAGGTAATGAATTATATGTCCCTAAAGGCAAATTATGGATATCTTTAGTACCAAATACAAAAAGCCCCTCTTTTGGTTAAAAAAGTTTACAAGAAGAGTAAATTAATGGTAATCTGTTTATGCGTTTCAATTTGATTTGATTCGCAGCCCTGTTTGGAAGCCCTCTTTGAGGGCTTCCACTATTTATACGTGGAATATTTTGTTCACTAGAATCTAATACTGTTTGAACAAAGCTCAAAAAAGGAGATAAAATTAAACTCTATTGGATAAATCTAAATGAAAATTAATATAAACAAATATTATTCAAAGTTAAATTTTAAACTTGAATTCAATAAAACATTTGATTTTTATATTGACCATGTGTTTGTAGAACTTGGAAATAAAAAAGTTATAACACAACTTAAAGTCTTAGAGCATCACAAGCAACCTGGAGGTCTTGTTCATGGAGGAGTCTATTGCACTATAGCAGAATCTGCATGCTCATTTGGGGCAAATTTAAATGACGAGGGGAATTTTGTTGGGATAGGTCAAAATACTGATTTTATTAAAAGTGTCGATAAAGGATTTATTACATGTATTGCAAAACCTATAAAAACTGGGCATACTTTACATATTTGGGAAGCAAATATGTATATAGATGACACTGATATTTTATGTGCGACGTCTCGAGTAAAGTTATTTAATACCAGCAGATGAGATGTTTATCAGTTATTATATTAACATTTTTAACAGCTTGTTCTGTTCCTATACTTGAAACAGAAGAAGTAACTGAAAAAACAACAGAAGGAGTAAAAGAAGTGAACCATAAAATTTATGACAAACCGCCAACTATACAGATAGACAGTTCAAAAAAATATAGTGCTAAGATACAAACTTCATTTGGAGACATAACTATTGATTTATTTACAGAAACTGCTCCAGTTACTGTTAATAATTTTGTCTCCTTATCTAAAGATGATTATTATGACCAAGTAATTTTCCATAGAGTCATTTCAGGATTCATGATACAGGGAGGTGATCCAAGTGGAACAGGCCATGGGGATCATGGAAAGTATCCTGGTTATAAATTCGAAGATGAACTAAATATGCCTCAGAATTACACAAAAGGAATAGTAGCTATGGCTAATTCAGGCCCAAATACTAATGGGAGTCAATTTTTTATTATGCATAAGGAATCCCCTTTGCCTTATCAGTATACAATTTTCGGTATGGTTGTTAATGGACTTGATATAGTTGATAAAATTGGTAATTCAGCTACTGATGGTACAGATAAGCCGCTTGAAGATATTGTAATACTTGATATTCAGATTGTAGAAGAGTAAATATTTAGCACTTTATAACATTTTTTGGACAAGGTCCCACCACTAATACCTTTATGGACTGGTGATGTCAGGTATCCTTCTTTTCTAGCTTTTTTAATCATGTTTTTTATATATAAGTTTGAATACTCAGTAGCTTTACTTAGTTCAAGATAAGGTTGCCGACTTCCTCTATGTATTTGACCGATATACAGTAAAGAGACCAAAGCCATGTGAATTTCAGTATTTTTTTTATGTTTAACTCTAGTCAATTCTTTAATTGCATTGATATTTGTAATCGGGTATAAAAAAATATTTTTAGTTATTTTATTAAACTTTTCAGGATTAAGATCTTGGTAATCAAAAATGATATTCAGCGACCTCTGTCTTAATTTTAACAGATTTATTTTTCGCATATCGATGGACTTTAATTGTGAATTATTGAATTTCGTTATATTAGTTCCAGGTATTCTTCTGTAATTAAGAACCGTATCTGGCTTGGGTTGAATTGGTAAAATTCTTATTTCGTTGTTTAATAACTCATTATACTTATTAAGACTAAACTTTAGACATATTGTAGAGCTAGGTATTTCATCCCAGTATTCAAGCCATATTTCGTCACCTAAGGATAAGTACCAGTTTTTTTTCATATAGATATAGTTTAAATAGATATTTTATTAATTATGATTATAAGATTGATATATGAGTATAAATTTTAGAATCTTAAATCAATTTAAGAAAATATATACAGACGTACCTAGTGATGGTAAAAATGAATCTCTAAGTAGAGCAGCGATCAATGTATTAAGAAGAGAAAGAGACGGTTTTTTAGTATATGCAAATGATGAACTATTTGCTATCTGTGATACCACAATTGATTATACTTTTGAGTTTGTTAGATCTATATCAATTGATGACTTTCTCCAATTCACAGAGTACATAAAGAATGAAGAGATTGCTAAATTTCATATCTGGGATTTACATAATAATTTTGAAAGTAACTTATTTACTATTAAAGAAGAAGTTCATCTTATGGAGACCTATATTGACACCGATTTAAGTCAAAAATATTATTTAGCAAATACATTTAGAAGTACACTACCCTTATTACGAAACGTTTATTCCGATGCGTTTAATATCTTAGACCATAATATATTAGAAAAATGGATTAATGAGATTAAGAATGAAAACTGGTTTTCTCTCGATAACATCTATATAGTCGGAGAAGACACTCCTGAAGCATTCTTAATATTAAGAGAAAGAAGTCCACATATATTAGAAATTTTCTTATTCGGAATAACAACTAACTATCAAAAAAAGAGCCTATCAAAAAAGTTATTTAGTAACCTACTATTTTTAGTAGGTCTAAAGTATCAACTTTCAAATATAAAAATTCAAATTTGGGTTCACAAATCGAATGAAGTCGCTTATAGATTGTATGAAAAACATAATTTTAAACCAATTAGTATAAGAAAGAAATACTTTGTTAATTTATAGGACAATATGTATATATGATTGAAATAATTCTTCCTGATAGTACTACACAAAAATACAAAAATTCAGTAACTGGTGATGAGTTAGCTAAAAATATAGGCCCGAAATTGTCTAAAGATGCTATTGCATTGGAAGTTAACAATGTTTTACATGATTTAAGTTATACAATTACAGATGACTGCAATGTACGCATCATTACTAGAAAAGATCCTGATGCATTAGATATTTTAAGACACTCCTCAGCACATTTGTTAGCTCAAGCTGTAGTTAATTTATATCCAGAGACACAATATGGTAC
>Ga0115002_10005253_pt1 | contig 15339 bp, 11 predicted proteins | sample ArcticOcean_MG_C_8_FD_89576 | JGI IMG/M metagenome (GOLD analysis project Ga0115002, IMG submission 89576) | Marine microbial communities from western Arctic Ocean - ArcticOcean_MG_CB11_86 | ecosystem: Environmental > Aquatic > Marine > Oceanic | place: Arctic Ocean: Canada Basin | collected... | reverse complement strand
GCCTGACTCCGCTAGACGCTTGGTGATTGCTGCCGTCAACGTCGTCTTCCCATGGTCAACGTGGCCGATCGTCCCCACGTTCACGTGCGGCTTTGTCCGCTCAAACTTCGCCTTCGCCATGGCAGGACTTCTCCTTTTCTTCTTCCTGTTTCGTATTCAGGCAATTATGCCTGCAATTTTCGCCGGCCACCCGGCGAGCTACATTAAGTGGTTTCTACAACCGCTCCCCGAACCCGGGCAACCAATTCCTCAGCTAAAGATGCCGGCAATTGCTCGTATCGTCCGAACTGCATCGTATAAGTTGCCCGGCCCTGCGTCATTGAACGTATATCCGTGGCATATCCAAACATGAGGGAAAGTGGTACCGAGGCCGTCACAACCTTCGCGCCAGCCCTATCGGTCATCTCCTTAATTCGGCCACGGCGGGAAGTAAGATCTCCCATCACGTCGCCTAGAAAATCCGGTGGGCAAATCGATTCCACGTCCATGATTGGCTCAAGAAGCACTGGTTTGGCTTTTTTCACGGCTTCCTTGAATGCCATAGATCCGGCGATTTTGAATGCCATTTCCGAGCTGTCTACTGCGTGGAAAGACCCGTCATAAATAGTCACCTCAATATCCACTACTGGATATCCGGCGATTACGCCCGAATCCAACGCCTCGCGGATACCTTTCTCGACCGAGGAGATGTACTCTCGGGGAATCGCTCCGCCAACTACTTTGTTGATAAAAACAAATCCACTTCCGGGCTCAAGGGGGGTGATCTTGAGCTCAACATCGCCAAACTGGCCGCGTCCACCCGACTGACGTACGAACCGGGACCTTGCGGAGGACTCGACGCGTATCGTTTCGCGGAAAGCGACCTGTGGCTTACCCACATTGCCAATGACGCCGAATTCGCGGGTAAGCCGATCAACGAGAATTTCTAGATGAAGCTCGCCCATTCCCGACAGAATCGTCTGTCCCGTTTCCTCGTCCGTCTTTACGATAAACGTCGGGTCCTCGTCCGAAAGGCGACCAAGTGCGTTTCCGAGTTTATCGTGGTCCGCCTTGGTGGCGGGCTCTATGGCAATCGAAATAACGGGTTCGGGGAAATCAATCGATTCAAGAAGGATGGGCGCGGATGGATCACAAAGCGTATTTCCGGTCTTCGTTCGGCGCAGGCCTATACCGGCTACGATATCGCCGGCATGCGCCTCTTTAATTTCTTCTCGTTTATTTGAGTGCATCTGTAGAAGGCGGCCGACACGTTCCTCCTTGCCGGTTACCATGTTCAAGATCGAGGATCCGGCCTTAAGAACACCGGAATAGACCCGGAGGAATATTAGTTGGCCCACGAATGAGTCATTCATTACCTTGAAGGCGATAGCCGCGAAGGGTTCATCATCCGAGGCCTTGCGCGTTGGCGCCTCTTTACCGGCTTCGACTTCCTCCTCGGTCAACGTGCCCTGAACTGGAGGAAGGTCCAATGGACAGGGCAGATAATCCAAAACGGCATCGAGAAGAAGCTGAACACCCTTATTCCTAAATGCTGAGCCACAAAATACTGGTATGCCATCGCCGGCCAGCGTAGCCTTCCGGATCACGGCCTTTACTTCCTCAACGGGAATTTCATCACCGTTTAGGTAGCGCTCCATCAATGCCTCATCGCACATCGAGAGGGCCTCGAAAAGTTTCTCACGCCACTCAGCGACCGCATCGACCATATCAGAAGGAATATCGACAGTGTTGAAAGTCGTTCCCATGGGGTCATCGAAAACCCGGGCTGTGCATGTCACCAGATCCACCATCCCCACAAAATCTTCTTCCGCACCGATGGGCAGTTGGACCACAAGGGGGTTTGCATCAAGGCGCTCTTCAATCTGACCCACAACGTTATAGAAATCCGCGCCCATTCGATCCATCTTGTTTACGAAGACAACACGTGGCACGCCGTACTTCTCGGCTTGGCGCCATACCGTTTCACTCTGTGGCTCAACGCCGCCGACTGCGCAGAAAACGGCCACGGCGCCATCGAGAACGCGCAGGCTACGCTCGACCTCGGCGGTGAAATCCACGTGTCCCGGCGTGTCAATAATGTTGATTACATGATCTTTCCACTCACACGTGGTGGCAGCCGAGGTAATTGTGATACCTCGCTCCTGCTCCTGCTCCATCCAGTCCATGGTGGCATTTCCGTCATGAACCTCGCCCAGTTTATGGGTCCGACCTGTATAAAACAGAATACGTTCTGTGGTGGTCGTCTTACCGGCGTCAATGTGAGCCATGATGCCAATATTTCTAATTTTATCGAGAGGAGCTCTCTTATCCACGACTTACCTTCCTTTATGCCTCACTACCAGCGGTAGTGAGCAAAGGCCTTATTGGCATCAGCCATACGATGGGTGTTTTCTCTCTGTCGAACCGCCCCACCAGTGCTGTTAGCTGCATCCATGAGTTCGGCAGAAAGGCCGGCCTCAATTTTCTTATCCCGACTACGGGAGTTTTGAATAATCCATCTGATACTCAGCGCGGTCCGGCGATCCGGCCTTACCTCGATTGGAATCTGATAGGTCGCCCCGCCAACACGCCGAGGCCGAACCTCAAGAGCCGGCTTCACGTTCTCTACCGCACGTTTGAACACCTTGAGAGGATCTTCCTTCATTTTCTCCTCGATAATGTCCATCGCGCCGTAAAAAACACGCTCGGCGAGCGACTTTTTACCCTGAATCATCAACGAGTTGATGAACCGAGTTACTAAACGATCCTTGAACTTTGGATCGGGCAACACCACACGCTTAGTCGCTCTTTTCCGCCTTGCCATCAGGCGAAACCCTCCCTTTTAAACTGAGTTACCTGAAATCCAGGGGCTATTTCGGCCTTTTCGCTCCGTATTTCGATCTTCCATTTCGGCGGGCCTCGACGCCGACGGTGTCGAGCGTTCCCCGCACTACATGGTATCGAACTCCAGGAAGGTCTTTAACACGCCCGCCACGAATGAGCACAATGGAGTGCTCCTGTAGGTTGTGACCCTCGCCGGGAATATATGTTGTCACTTCCATCCCGTTTGTAAGTCGAACACGAGCCACCTTACGGAGCGCGGAGTTAGGCTTCTTTGGCGTCGTAGTATATACGCGCACACAAACTCCTCTTCTCTGAGGACATGATCGCAGGGCAGGGCTGCCTGACTTCTCACGTGTTCGCTTACGGCCTTTGCGAATCAACTGGTTAATCGTCGGCACAGAACACTCCAAACTATGAAAAAATTTCCAAAAAAAACCGCCTGAATTTCAGTCCAAGACCCTGACGCTGAAAAAAAATGAAATTCAGCAAACTGGCCGAATGAACTCAATCAGGCGAATGACGCCTAATGTCTTTAAAATCAATCAATAAGCTTTCCGACATAGACAGGGATAATCACCCTGTTTCTGTTCAGGAAGCGGGGATTATAAAGAAACTCTAGCTCCTGTCAAGTCAAACAATTCATTAATCTTAGAGTAATTTCAAAGGCATCATTTTTGCCTTTTTACTCCTTGACAGAGTCCTTTTCATCGTCGGGAGCCGACGGTGTATTCACGGTTGCCTCTACTGTCGATTCCGATTCGTCGTTAGGAGCAGGTGGAGTCTCTACCACTTCCTCCACAATCTCTTCCTCCATCTCATCCACATCGTCCGACATTATCTGAATGTCATCCTGAGCAGGAGCAAGTTCTACCTCTGGCGAGAGCAATTCAACCTGCTGATAACGTTTATTTCCAGTACCGGCAGGAATTAAACGGCCCATGATGACATTTTCCTTGAGTCCCCTCAGGTGGTCCACTTTTCCGGATACCGATGCCTGGGTTAGAACACGGGTCGTTTCCTGGAACGAGGCCGCCGATATAAAGCTTTCCGTCGAGAGGGAGGCCCGGGTGATTCCAAGGAGAATCGGTCGTGCCGTTGCGGTGGTTCGGCTATCGATCTCGGCCTCTTGATTGCGTGCCCTAAAAGACTCCCGCGTTACTTGCTCCCCGACGACAAAGTCTGTCTCGCCAGGGTCGGTAATCTCTAGGCGCCTAAGCATTTGGCGGACTATAACTTCAATATGCTTATCGTTGATCTGCACACCCTGGAGCCTGTAGACCTCCTGAACCTCGTTCACTAGATAATTCTGAAGTTCCTTCTCGCCAAGAACAGCTAGAATGTCGTGCGGATTGGCTGCGCCGTCCATCAGAGGCTCACCAGCCTTTACGTAGTCGCCCTCTTGGACGCTGACGTGCTTTCCGCGTGGAACTAGATACTCACGCTCATCGCCCGTATCCGAAACCACCAGCACCCGCCGCATGCCCCTGATCGTTCCGGCAAATTTCACATTGCCATTGATCTCGGAGATGATTGCATTCTCCTTGGGCTGGCGCGCTTCGAAAAGCTCAACCACCCGGGGAAGTCCACCGGTAATGTCCTTCGTCTTCGAGGTGTCACGCGTGATCTTGAAAATTACGCTACCTGGGGTGATCAATTCGCCATCGATAACCGAAATGTTTCCGCCTGCGGGCAGTGGATACATCGCAAGCTGCTCGCCGCTTTCATCCGTGAGCACTGCTCTCGGCTGGCGCTTTTCATCAACATGGTCAAGTATCACCCGGCGAGAGAGACCAGTAACTTCATCGATCTCCTCTTGCATGGTCACACCCTCGATGACATCGATTAGATTGATCTGTCCTTCTTTGTCGGCCATGACCGATGTGGTGTATGGGTCCCACTCAAGAATTTTTTCCCCTTCGCTTACCCGGGCACCCTCTCGCGCCTTGATTGAGGCACCGTAAACGACGGTGTAGCGCTCTCGCTCGCGACCGCTTTCATCGCAAATAGCGACCTGGCCGTTCCGGTTCATGACAAGATGATCGCCCCGAGCGGTGACGATCACCCGGAGATTTTCATACTTTACGATTCCTGCCCGCTTGACCTCGACGGTGCTTTGCTCGCCGGCACGCATCGCGGTCCCGCCGATGTGGAAGGTGCGCATCGTCAGCTGGGTTCCAGGCTCACCGATGGACTGCGCCGCGATAACACCAACCGCCTCGCCTACCTCTATCATATGACCAGTACCTAAACTTCGGCCATAACATTTCCCGCATACGCCTGATCGGGCATCACAAGTGAGCACCGATCGAATGACAACCTTATCGACACCCGCATTTTCGATTAGCCGGACTTTATTCGAATCGATCTCCTCGCCCACCTTACAGAGCACCTCACCGTTAAATGGATCTTTAACGTCCTGAACGGCGATTCTGCCTAGGATTCGATCGCCGAGCGCCTGGATGATTTCCCCGCCCTCGACCAGGGAAATCATGTCGATTCCATTCACGGTTCCACAGTCTTCCAAGGTGATGATGACGTCCTGCGCCACATCAACTAGGCGGCGTGTTAAATACCCGCTGTTGGCGGTCTTAAGAGCCGTATCGGCCAGGCCCTTACGGGCGCCATGCGTCGATATGAAGTACTGGAGCACCGACAGGCCTTCGCGGAAATTAGCTGTAATCGGGGTTTCGATGATCTCTCCCGAAGGCTTCGCCATCAGGCCACGCATCCCGCCGAGTTGCCGAAGCTGGGCGGTACTCCCCCGCGCTCCCGAATCGGCCATGATGTAAATGGGGTTAAAGTCGGATTCAACGGTGGTTTTCCCATTCTCAGGCCTACCGGCCTCAACACCATTCATCATCCACTCATCTTCGGTCTCAAGGGATTTAAACATCTCGCTCGCCACTTCCTCGGTAACGTGGCTCCAGAGGTCGATGACCTTGTTGTAGCGCTCGCCGTCGGTGATAAGCCCATCGCGATATTCCTTCTCTACTCCTAGAACCTGATCGCGGGCTCGCTCGGCCAGCTCAACTTTTTTGGCAGGGATTTTCATATCATCGATGGAAATTGAAATCCCGGCCATTGTGGCATGATAGAAGCCCAAGTCCTTCAAATCATCAAGGAAATGGACCGTCGCCGCGCGACCAGCAAGGTCATAGCAGGTGGCAACAAGACTTGTGAGACTCTTTTTGTCTAGCACTTTGTTGACCGCGGCGAACGGAACATTGTCGGGCAATATATCGAACATCAGCATCCGGCCCACCGTTGTCTCGACAAGATCTCCTTGTACCCGGACGCGGACACGCGCCTGTAAATCAATTTCGCTCTGATCGTAGGCGATTCGAATTTCAGTAGGAGCACTAAAGACATGGCCCTCACCCTTGGCGCCAAAGCGGGGCTTAGTCAGATAGTAGCAACCCAAGATGATGTCCTGGCTCGGCACCGCCACCGGCATCCCATTCGCGGGAGATAGAATATTATTGGCCGAGAGCATCAAAACCCTCGCCTCCTCCATCGCGTCAATCGAAAGAGGAACGTGCACAGCCATCTGATCGCCGTCAAAATCAGCGTTGAAGGCGGCGCAAACTAGTGGATGAACACGAATGGCCTTGCCCTCGACCAGTTGTGGCATGAAAGCCTGCATACCCAGCCTGTGAAGCGTGGGAGCTCTGTTGAGAATTACGGGATGATTCTTCACCACCTCCTCGAGAATATCCCAGACCTCGGGCTGTTCCTCATCTACCATTTTTTTGGCGGCTTTAACGGTGGAAACCATTCCTTTTTCTTCGAGTTTGTTGTAGATAAATGGCTTGAACAGCTCGAGCGCCATCTTTTTGGGCAATCCACACTGATTGAACTTAAGCTCAGGGCCGACAACGATGACAGAGCGCCCCGAATAGTCCACCCGCTTTCCGAGAAGATTCTGACGGAATCGGCCTTGCTTACCCTTGAGCATGTCCGAGAGACTTTTAAGAGGCCTTCTGTTCGCGCCCCGAAGCAGGCGGCCCCGTCGCCCGTTGTCGAACAGCGCATCAACGGCCTCCTGGAGCATCCGCTTCTCGTTCCGAATGATGATGTCCGGCGCCTTGAGCTCCATTAGCCGCATTAGACGATTATTCCGGTTGATGACACGCCGATAGAGATCGTTCAGGTCGCTCGTCGCGAAACGTCCGCCATCGAGCGGCACCAACGGTCTGAGCTCGGGCGGCAATACGGGCACCACCTCGAGAATCATCCATTCAGGCCGGTTACCCGAATTCCGGAACGCATCCACCACCTTGAGGCGTTTGATATATTTTCGCTGCTTCTGGACGTTGTTGGTTTCCTTGACATCTATCTTGAGCTGAACTGCGAGGGACTCAAGATCGATTTCCTCGAGAAGCTCTCGTATGGCTTCTGCGCCAATGCCGATCTTGAACTCGTCCTCGTCGAATTCATCAAGAAGTTGGCGGTACTGCTCTTCTGTGACCAGTTCGCCTTTCTTCAAGCCCGTCTCGCCCGGATTAATAACTACATAATTCTCGAAATAGAGAACCCGCTCAAGCTCGCGAAGGGTCATGTCGAGAAGATTGCCGATACGGCTGGGCAGGCCCTTGAAGAACCAGACATGAGATACGGGGCTGGCCAGTTCAATATGGGCCAGCCGCTCTCTACGCACTTTCGACGAAATGACCTCGACACCACACTTCTCGCAAACGACTCCGCGATACTTCATCCGCTTGTACTTACCGCACAGGCATTCGTAGTCCTTGATCGGGCCGAATATCACCGCGCAGAAAAGACCGTCTCGTTCGGGTTTGAACGTTCGGTAATTGATGGTCTCCGGCTTTTTCACCTCGCCCGACGACCATGCTCGGATGGTGTGCGGCGAAGCTAGGCGAATGCGGATAGCGTCGAATGAAACGGGATCCTTCGGCTTTTCAAATAAATTGAGGATGCTGTCCAATGCATTTCCTCCTGGTGCCTTGCGGGTTAACCCGCGGGCGATTATTTACCGCGGTGCCTCGCCGCTTTCAATTAATTCAATGTCGAGAGCGAGACTCTGCAATTCTTTCATTAAAACGTTGAACGACTCGGGCAAATTCGCTTCCAGGAGATTTTCTCCCTTGACGATTGACTCGTACATCCGAGTCCGCCCTGCCACGTCGTCGCTTTTCACTGTTAGGATTTCCTGCAAAGTCTTGGCAGCGCCGTAAGCCTCCAGCGCCCAAACCTCCATCTCGCCGAGCCTCTGGCCGCCGAATTGCGCCTTGCCACCCAGTGGCTGCTGGGTAACAAGCGAATATGGGCCAGTTGATCGTGCGTGAATCTTGTCGTCAACCAAGTGATGTAGCTTCAACATGTAGATGATCCCAACCGTTACAGCCTGCGCGAACGCATCACCACTTCGACCATCGAATAACAATGCCTTCCCGTAGGGAGGTAGTTTCGCTTCCTCCATCAATTTGACGATATCTTCTTCGTGGGCGCCGTCGAATACTGGTGTGGCGAAATGCTTGCCCAACTTCTCGCCGGCCCAGCCGAGATTCGTCTCCAAAATCTGTCCCACGTTCATGCGCGAGGGCACGCCCAGTGGGTTCAGAATAATGTCGATCGGTGTGCCGTCATCGAGGCATGGCATATCCTCCACGGGAACGATGGTCGATACAACACCTTTGTTTCCGTGACGCCCGGCCATCTTATCGCCTACCTGGAGCTTGCGCTTCATTGCGACATAGATCTTGACCATTTTCTGCACACCCGGGGGCAATTCATCACCCTTTTGAAGCTTACTGATCTTCTCCTCGAGAATGCTCTCCAGTAGTTTTATCTGCTCATCGGTTCTGAGAAACACCTCTTTGAGCTGTCCCACAACTTCCTTGTTGACAGGAATCTTGAGTGATTGATTGCCTTTGAATGGCTCAATTATCGCCGCGGTGAGAGTGTCACCTTTGTTCGCGAGACTATCGCCCGACTCGGGATGCGCCACCTTTCCGGTAGCCTCTTTACCAACGAGCATCGAGCGAAGACGCTGATCACCCTCATCGCGGATAATACGAATCTCATCTCCGTAGTCTTTCTCGAGACGAGCGATTTCCTCCTCCTCGATGGTGATGGTTCGTGCGTCCTTGGGTATTCCTCTGCGGGAGAAGACCCGCACTTCAACAATGGTTCCTTCAACGCCGGGAGGCATCCGAAGGGAGGAATCACGAACATCCCCGGCCTTTTCGCCGAATATCGCCCGGAGCAACTTCTCCTCCGGGCTAAGCTGTGTCTCACCTTTGGGTGTGATACGCCCCACCAGAACATCACCCGGGGCCACTCTCGCGCCCACACGGATGATCCCACTCTCATCGAGATTCATGAGAGCCTCTTCGCTCTGGTTGGGAATGTCTCTCGTAATCTCCTCTGGACCTTGCTTCGTATCGCGTGCCTGTATCTCAAACTCATCGATGTGGATAGAAGTATAAATATCCTCTTTGACCACCCGCTCCGAGATTATGATGGCGTCCTCAAAGTTGAAGCCGTTCCAAGGCATGAAGGCGACCAGCATGTTTCGGCCTAGGGCAAGCTCGCCTTTATCGGTCGAGAATCCGTCAGCAATAACCTCCCCTTTTTTAACTTTCTGGCCCACATCAACAATCGGCTTTTGGTTTATGCATGTATTCTGATTGGAGCGGCGATACTTCACGAGATTGTGAATATATACGCCCGGGTCCCGCACCTCACGCTTGTCTCCAGTTGCGCGGATAACCACTCGGGCTGCATCCGCGCTGACCACCTCGCCATCGGCACGTGCGAGGACAACGGCACCCGAATCACGAGCAGCCACCGCTTCCATGCCGGTGCCTACGCGCGGTGCCTCCGTCCTCAAAAGCGGGACGGCTTGGCGTTGCATGTTCGACCCCATCAAGGCGCGGTTGGCGTCGTCATTTTCAAGGAATGGAATGAGAGAGGTGGCTACGCTCACCAACTGCTTCGGCGAGACATCCATGAAGTCAACCTGCTCTTTGGGAACCAGGATAAACTCCCCGCTGGTCCTCGCGGAGATCATCTCGTTTAGAAGATTGCCTTTCTCATCTATAACGGCATTCGCCTGTGCGATTTTATATTTGTCCTCGTCGATGGCCGAAAGCCATTCGACTTCTTCGGTCACGCGTCCGCTCACCACCTTGCGACAAGGTGTCTCGATGAAACCGTATTCATTAACGCGAGCATAGGTGGAAAGACTGGCTATCAGGCCTATGTTCGGGCCCTCAGGCGTTTCTATAGGACAAATCCGGCCATAGTGGGTCGCGTGTACGTCGCGCACCTCAAATCCGGCGCGGTCGCGAGTCAAGCCTCCGGGACCAAGCGCCGAAAGGCGCCTCTTGTGGGTAATCTCGGAGAGGGGATTCGTCTGGTCCATGAACTGGCTAAGCTGACTGGACCCAAAAAATTCCTTTATTGCCGCCGTGATCATCTTCGAGTTGATCAAATCGCGAACCGAGAGGGTTTCAATATCCTGAATGCTCAGCCTCTCGCGAATGGCCCTTTCCATCCGGACCAGTCCCACGCGGAACTGGCTTTCAAGCAACTCGCCTACCGAACGAACACGCCTGTTCCCCAAGTGGTCAATGTCATCAACAGAACCTTGGCCATGGCGAAGCTCGATGATGTAGCGAACAGTTGCGATTACATCGTCGAGGGTAAGCGTCCGCTGATCAAGCGGCAGATTTAAGCCCAGCTTCGTATTGAGCTTGAGACGCCCTATCCGAGACAGGTCATAGCGCTTGGCATTGAAGAACAGGTTCTCAAATAGGTTTCGAGCCGTGTCCTTCGTCGGTGGATCACCTGGCCGGAGCCGCTTATAAATCTCTACAAGCGCGTCCTCGGAAGTCTCACATTTGTCCGTTGTCAGTGTGTCGCGGATCGTTCGGTCGGCTCCGACACCCGAGACATAAAGGAGTGGAATCTTGGTGATTTTTTTCTCGCGAATTGTGGCGAGACACTCAGCCGTAATCTCGGAATTCGTGTCAAAGAGCACCTCTCCCGTTTCGGGATCGGGAATCGGCTGGGCTATAATTCCGCCGACAACCTCCTCATCTTTAAGATCAAGGCTTTCGATCCCAGCGGCCTGAAGCTTCCTGAGCGTTGGCCGAGTGAATTTCCGGCCCGCCTTGAGAACCAGCTCTCCCGTTTCCGGGAGTACTAGATCCTCAAATATCCGTTGATTCACCATCAACTCGGTTATCTTCTTGTAGAAGACCTTGCGCTTCTTGTCGTAGAAAATATCCTCACTCTGATAGAACGAGTTGAGAATATCATCCATCGAGAGGCCGAAGGCGCGAAGAAGAACCGTGACCGGCAGCTTGCGCCGGCGGTCGATCCGCACATAGAGCAACTCCTTGGTATCGAACTCGAAATCGAGCCAACTCCCTCTCGCCGGAATCATCCGTGCAGTGAAAGCTGACATTGCGGAAGTCTTAGTTTTATCGGAACTGAAAAAGGCACCCGGCGAACGATGCATTTGGCTTACAACCACCCGCTCGGTACCATTAATAATGAACGTTCCATTATCGGTCATCAGGGGAACTTCACCCAGATAAACCTTTTGCTCCTTAACCTCGCTGACTCGCTTTTCCTTAGTCCGCTCATCCTTCTCATAAATGGTCAGGCGAAGTAACACCCTCAATGGAGCGACATAGGTCATGCCCCTCTGCCGGCATTCGTCCGCTTCGTGTTTTTGGCGGCAAAATATTTCGTTGCCGTTGTCATCGATAATACCCGGTCCACCGAGACCTTCATACTCGACGCCAGCAGCTTCCCATATCCCGATTTCATAGCCGAGATACTCAAGAACGGCATTTTCGCCCGAATCCGAAATGGGAAATATACTGCGGAAAACACCTTCAAGCCCATCGTCAGGACGACGGTCCTCAGCTTTGGTCTCCCACAAGAGAAAACGCTCGTAGGAGGCGAGCTGGATATCGATCAGATTAGGTATGTCGATAACTGCAGGAATCTTAGCGAAGTCTTCGCGAATCCTACGGCCACTACCATTTACATTTAGCTTCGTATTCATCGCTTACCTCGAAGGCGGGTCCTGGGGAGGCCCCGGCGCCTTTATGGCCCCGGAACAACTGGGATTACCGGCACTACTCGGCAAGCTTTATGAAATTTCCACCTCCGCACCAACTGCTTTTAATTTCTCCGCCGCTGCGTCGGCATCTTCCTTGGAGACATTCTCCACAACAGGTTTGGGAGCTGTGTCCGCCACCTCTTTTGCCTCCTTGAGACCCAGGCTGGTCAACTCACGAATGGTCTTAATTACCTTGATCTTCTCACCACCAACTGCTTTCAGCGTAACAGTGAACTCGGTCTTCTCCTCAACCGCCGCCGCCTCAGCTGTCGGCATGGCACCCATCATCATCGGCGCTGCGGCTGTGACACCAAATTTCTCTTCTAGCTCTTTGACGAATTCGCTGAGTTCAAGAACTGTCATACTTTCAATAAAGGAGATCACATCTTCTTTAGTCGCCACTATTAAACCCTTCCTATTCGCTACAGGTATCTAGATAGCCCCATATAGGAGCACCAAAAAATATTCAAAAAAAAAGAAATCCCCGTATAAGGGGATAACCGAAAAATCTTATCCGGTTTCCTTCTTTTTCGCAATAGCCTGGACAGCATAAATCAGCTTTATTAGAACCGCGTTGAGAACACGTGGCAGGGAGGCCACCTGGGCATCCATCACCCCCACCAATTGGCCCAGCAGGGCCTCTCGGGAGGGTAGAGCCGCCAAAGCCTTAATCTGGGCCTCATCCAGAAAATCCCCTTCTACTATACCGCCGTTAATTTTCCCTTTTTCCTTGTCCTTGAGAAATTCATTGAGCACCTTCGCAGGGGCCACCGGATCGCCCTTAGCAATTGCCAGAGAAACCGGGCCCTTAAGATGCGCCCGAAGCGAATCAAACGATGTTCCGTCGACCGCACGACCAAGAAGGTTGTTCTTAATCACGGCGAGCTCGACACCCGCCTCACGGGTCTTACTCCTGAGTTCAGTCATCTGGGCAACGGAAAGCCCTCGAAAATCAAATAGGATCGCCGCTGATGCGTCGGACATTTTCTCGCGGATTATTTCGACCTGGGCCACTTTTTTCGGATTCGGGCCTTTATTCGTCGCCGCTCTTCCTTTTTTAGCTACCTCGGTGGACATAATATCGGTCCCCTACTTCAAAGATGCGATGACGCCCTGATGATCAACCTTCACACCGGGGCCCATCGTGCTGGAGATAGTCAATCCGCGGAAATACACACCCTTACTAGACGCGGGTTTCGCCCGAATCACAGCGTCAACCATCGCCTTAATATTCTCGGCCAGCGCGTTGACATCGAAGCTAGCTTTCCCGATCCCTGCGTGAATTATACCCGCCTTATCCACCCGGTACTCGACCTTGCCAGCCTTGATTTCCTTCACCATCCGCTCAACATCAAACGAAACGGTTCCCGACTTGGGATTCGGCATCAACCCCCGAGGCCCAAGGATTTTACCGATCTTGCCGACAACACCCATAACGTCCGGGGTCGCAACCACACGGTCGAATCCCATCCAGCCGCCCTGGACTTTTTCGGCCAGATCCTCGGCGCCAACAAAATCGGCCCCGGCATCCGCTGCCTCTCTGGCTTTATCGCCTTTGGCAAAAGCAGCCACGATTTGCGTCTTGCCGATACCACCAGGCAACACGACGCTTCCCCTGACATTTTGCTCCGCGTGGCGGGGATCTACACCCAACTTGGCTGCTATTTCAACGGACTCGTCGAATTTGACCTTGGTAGCCCCTTCCTTGAGGAGGGCAATAGCTTCATCGAGAGGATACAGCTTCTCTCGGTCCAGCTTCTCCTCGGCGCTATTGTAACGCTTTCCATGTCTAGCCATATTGGCCTCCTGTTTCGTGGTCCCTGCGGCGCCTTCCGGCCGCGCGGCCGGACGCCTCCCACAACTTCCGTTCTAAGCTTCCACTTTAATGCCCATGCTTCGGGCGGTACCTTCAATAATCCGCATCGCCATTTCGACGTCGCTCGCGTTCAGATCCTCTTTCTTCGTTTCAGCGATTTCCTTGACCTGCGCACGAGTGACCGAGCCGACGGACTCCCTCCCCGAGAGTCCGCTTCCCTTCGCGAGACCAGCCGCCTGCTTGAGCAGGGATGAGGCCGGAGGGCTCTTCATGATAAAGGTGAAACTCTTATCCTTGTATACGGACAGAACGACGGGAACAATCGTCCCCTCCCGGCCTTGGGTCTGCGCATTAAATGCCTTACAAAACTCCATAATATTCACCCCTTGCTGACCTAGCGCGGGGCCGACAGGAGGGGCGGGATTCGCTTGGCCAGCCGGAATCTGAAGCTTTATAGTGGCTTGGACTTCTCTTGTTTTTTGGGCCATCTCTTCTCACCTTACTTTTTGAAAAATGAAAGCACCCCAAATGGGGCACACACTCCATTATCAGACCTTCTCAACCTGGAGCATTTCGAGCTCGACCGGCGTGGTCCTCCCAAATATGCTCACCATCACCTTGACCTTTCCTCGATCAGGATGAACCTCATCGATAACACCCGTGAAATTCACAAAGGGGCCGTCAACCACACGGATATTTTCGCCCTTCTCGAACTCGACCTTGTTAGCTGGCTTTTCGGCCTCACCCTTCATTTGCTTAACAACGTTTTGAACTTCGGCCTCGCTCAGTGCAGAAGGAGATGTTCCCCCGAGAAATCCGGTGACCTTCGGGGTATTTTTAACCAAATACCAGGACTGCTCATCACAATTCATCTCGATAAGAATGTAGCCCGGGAAGAATTTTCGATTACTGGTGCGCCGCTTACCACCCTTCATCTCCACTACCTGCTCGGTCGGAACGACAATTTCGCCCAATTGCTCCTCAAGCCCCGAAATGCGGAACTGTTCAATGATATTAAGCCGCACTTTATTCTCAAATCCAGAATAAGTATGAACGACGTACCACTCTTTAGCCACGCTAGAATCTCCGCTCAAGTAGCCAGGCTCAGGAAATAGTCAACAATACGAGACAGCGCCAAATCAACCAAACCCAGGTATAGGGCGACAAAAAACACGAATACAAGTGCTACGACGGTCTGGACGACCGTCTGCTTCCAAGGGGGCCAAGTGACCCGCTTCGCCTCAGTCTGAACGTCCATCAAGAACGATCGGGCTTGACTCCACCAATTCATCACATTCACCGCCGTAATCACCCTAAAAATTAGGCCGGACAACGAAACATCCGGTAACCACCATACGTAAATTAAACCCAATGTCTCAGGCAGCAATTCCTGGCAGGCCAGGAGGGACTCGAACCCCCAACCGCCGGATTTGGAGTCCGGTGCTCTACCATTGAGCCACTGGCCTTCGAAATCTGCGCTACTCTCTCCCCTTGAGGGGGACTATTCGATCACCTCGGTAACGACCCCGGCGCCAACTGTCCGGCCACCCTCACGAATGGCGAAGCGAAGTTCTTTCTCCATCGCGATCGGCTGGATCAG
>Ga0115002_10005250_pt1 | contig 15354 bp, 12 predicted proteins | sample ArcticOcean_MG_C_8_FD_89576 | JGI IMG/M metagenome (GOLD analysis project Ga0115002, IMG submission 89576) | Marine microbial communities from western Arctic Ocean - ArcticOcean_MG_CB11_86 | ecosystem: Environmental > Aquatic > Marine > Oceanic | place: Arctic Ocean: Canada Basin | collected... | reverse complement strand
TGCCTCGTATCGCGGTGTGCCGCGATGACTTTATGCAGGCCGATACTTCTCGCCGAACACATTACATCTCCGCTCCTGTGCCGATAATTCACTAGATAGTGACGCAAACACCCCCGCACTACCTCTACTATGCCGCGAGCTCCGCGCATCAGAGTCGCGACCGCCGCGAAACAGATGCATCGAGATAGCGGATATAAAGCATCTGCAATCGCTTACTGAGCGCGCCCACCCGACCATCGCCGATCTCGCGGCCATCGATGCGCACTACGGGCAGAACAAAACTCGTCGTACTGGTAACGAACGCCTCGCTCGAAGCGTACGCTTCTTCAACGGTAAACGCGCGTTCAACTACTTTTAGTCTGTCTTCGCGCGCTAGTTTGATCACGCTTGCGCGAGTAACGCCGTTGAGAAGCGCATTGCTGGGCCCCCGTGTGACCAGCGTATTATCGTCCGGGGCAATCCATGCGTTGGTCGACCCGCCCTCGGTTATGGCGCCCTTCGCATCGACGAACCATGCATCATAGGCACCAGCTTCGTAGGCGGCCTGTTTCGCAAGAATATTCGCCAGCAAGGCCGTTGATTTGATGTCGCAGCGTTGCCACCGCAGATCGGGCTGCGTGAGTATTCCCACACCCAGGGGATAGCGATCGTAAGGCGGCGCGAGGGTGGTCGCGGTGACAACGAGCGACGGCTTTTCGACACTGGGAAAGATGTGCTTGCGCGGCGCCGATCCCCGCGTGACCTGGACGTACACCAGTCCTTGAGCAACGTGATTACGTCGGATACATTCGCCGGCTATCACCTCCAGGGCTGCGGCACCGCATGGCAGGCGTAGATTTATTTGCGACGCGGATCGCGATAACCGGTCAAAGTGGGGGCCGAAGTCGACCAACTCCCCCTGCCAAACTCCAATGCCTTCGTATATGGAATCTGCGAATTGGAAACCGCGATCCTCGGCGTGGAGCATCGCTGATGCATAACCGCGATAGCGGCCGTTGACATAGGCTACCCGAGGCATTTCAGCGTTGCCAGAACGAGCGGTGGGCAAGCACCAGGAGGGCGAGCAGTTCGAGTCGCCCGAGCACCATTGCTAAGCACAGCAACCACTTTGCGCCAGCGTCCAGCGACGCATACCCGCCTGCCACTGGGTCAACGATATGGAGCACCGGGCCAGCATTGGTGAGCGCGGCGGCGGCGGTGGCAAGGGAGGCACGAAAGTCGAGCCCGGTCAGAGCCAGGAAGCCCGATAGCACGGCCAATGCGAGAACGAAGAAGAAGAAAAAGCTCCAAGCCGCGACCATGGCAGCGTCTGGAACGACACGGCGGCCGTAGTGAATGCGGACGACTCCGTGCGGATGGGGCAATCTCGCCAGCTCGCGGCCAGCCTGTTTCAAGAACAGGAGCAGGCGCATCATCTTCAAGCCCCCTGCCGTTGACCCAGTCGACCCGCCAACCAGCACAAGCGCAAACAGGAGAACCAAAACGAAAAGTGGCCGCCCCTCCGCTTCACCGTTTGTGAATCCCGTCGTCGTCATCACCGAGACCACGCTAAACAAAGTTTGGCGGATCGTTACGCCCCATGCGGGCGTGTTCGATGAAACCAGGGTAAAGGCCACAATAAGTACGACCGCTACGACCACTACCGATATGAACAAGCGAAACTCCGGATCGCGCAGATAAGCGGACGGGGCGCCATGGAGCGCGGCCCAATGCAGCGTGAAGTTGAGCGCAGCGGCGCCCATAAACAGGATGAGAATAATTTCAACGGTAGGATTGGAGAACGCAGCAATCGAATCGGCATAATTGCTTAGCCCGGACGTCGACAGCGTCGTAAAGGAAAGTGTCACGGCATCGAACAACGACAGTCCCGATGCCCAGAGCGCTGTCGCACAGGCGATGGTCAGTCCCACATAGACCGACCAGATCGAGCGAATACCTTCGACCAATCTAGGGATCAGGGCATCGCGTTCGCCGCGGGGCATAGCGCTTCGGTATAACTGCATCCCGCCAATCCCGTAGAGCGACAACAACGCGAGCGCGAGTACGATTGTCGATAATCCGCCGATCCAGGCGACCATCGCACGCCAGAACAGGACGCTGCGATCGGCGCCAGCGAAATCGGTTAATACCGTTGCGCCCGTGGTCGTGAGGCCTGATACGGCTTCGAAATATGCATCGGTCGGGGTCTCAAACGATGCGCTGAAATAAAGCGGGAGCGATGCAAATACCGGCAACAGCACCCACAATAGGACCGCCAGCAGAAATCCCTCGCGTTTGGAAACCTCTTGGGCCGCACCGCGTGTGGCAATAGCCAACCCGCCGCCGACGAAAAAGGTCAGGGCAGCGGCGACGATGAATGTAAGCGCCTGAGCGTATTCTTTGAATCCGACGGCGACGATCGCGGGCAAGACCATCGAACCGGCCAGCAATACTAGCCCCCAACCGACAGCGGCGAAAATTGTCGGGTATGACATTCGGCGGTAACCGGTTACCAGCCAACACTATGAGGCATTTTCTGGTTTACTCCGATCAGAAGAAATCGGGTCGCACTGAGAACAGCCGTTCGACTTTCTTGACGGCGTCCTTAAGTGCGAACAGAACGACTTTGTCGTTCGTTTCGATGACGGTATCGCCCTTGGGTATGATAACGTTGCCGTCACGCACGAGCGCGCCGACGATCACATGTTCGACGCGGCTGTCGCGAAGTGCGGTTCCGGCAAGTCGCGATGTTTGCAAGACCTCTCCCTCGATGACCTCCGCCAAGCCATCGCCGACGCTGTACAAGCTGCGGATTCGTCCCCGCCGAACATGCTGGAGAATGGTCGAGACGGTGGACGCGCGCGGGCTGACGACCACATCGACGCCGAGCGAGTGAATGAGCGGGCTATAGCTGAAGTTGTTCACAAGCGCGATGGCGGATTGGCACCCTTCCCGCTTGGCGATCAGCGACGCAAGAATGTTCACCTGATCGTCATTGGTAACGGCGATGATCGCCTCGGTATTGCGGATGTTTGCTTCATCGAGAATTTCTCGATCAAGCGAATCACCGTGCAACACAACTGCGTTGTCGAGTTGATCGGCCACTAATTCGGCGCGTTCGCGATCGACTTCGATGAGTTTAACACGAATATTGGGGTGCTCTGATTCGAGCTGCTTGGCGAGCAAAACTCCGATATTGCCGGCCCCGACAATGACGACGCTGCGGGCCTCATGCTCCTCATGCCCAAACGAAGCCATCGCCCGTCCAACGTGTTTTGAATCGACCGCGAAATAGACCTCGTCGCCGGCCTGCATTTCTTCATCTGGGTTTAGCACGAACGTGTGCTCACCGCGAATTATCCCCATCACCCGAATATGAAGGTCGGGGAAAAGCTCGGTAAGTTGACGCAACGGCGTATCGATTATGGGGCACTTCTCATCGACGAAAACCGATATCACCCGGACCAAGCCTTCCGCGAAGGAAAAAACGTCGCTCGCGCCAGGGATTTCGAGGCGCCGCATCACGGCGTTTGCGACCTCCATCTCCGGTGAAATAATCACATCAATCGGCATGTGGTCGCGCGAGAACAAGTCTTGCCATATCGGCTGTAGATAATTCTGGGCACTGATACGGGCAATCTTGGTCGGCACTTTGAAGATCGAGTGCGCAACCTGGCAGGCGACCATGTTGATCTCGTCAGCATAGGTCACCGCGATGATCATGTCGGCGTCAGGTGCGCCGGCGCGTTCGAGAACATCGGGATGGGAGGCATGGCCAACCATCGCCTGCACATCCAATGACTCGTTTACGCGGGCGATGAGTTCACTCGACATATCCACGACCGTGACATCGTTTTGCTCGGCGGCAAGCTGGCGAGCAATATTGAATCCTACTTGTCCAGCGCCACAGACGAGTACCTTCATCGACGAGCCTTTCGCGTCAGGAATTAGTTTGGAGAGCTAAACGGCGTTATCGTTTTGGCTGCGATCTTCGGACGTAACGCCGAGCGCTTTGAGCTTTCTGTGCAAAGCTGATCGCTCCATCCCGACAAACCCGGCGGTCCGGGAAATGTTTCCGCCGAACCTATTTATCTGCGCGACAAGATATTCGCGTTCGAACGTTTCCCGCGCGTCACGAAGCGGCATGCTCATCAGCGCTTCACTCCCCTCGCGACGCCCCGCGGTTAGCGTTTGAGAGCTAACCTCAGCGGGCAACATGGTGGCCGCTATCGGTTCATCTGAACTTCCAGGCGCCATGATTAGCAGCCGCTCGATCAGGTTTCGCAGTTCGCGCACGTTGCCCGGCCAATTGTAGGACTGCAACGCGGCAATTGCGTCGTCGCTGATTTCGCGGACAGGCAGGCCTGAAATTTCCACCGTGCGCTTCAGAAAGTAGCGCGTCAATACAGGGATGTCTTCGCGACGGTCGCATAGCGCGGGTACCTGGATCGGAACCACTGCCAAACGATGGTAGAGGTCCTGGCGAAACCTGCCACTAACTATCTCAGCGGAAAGATCTCGATTTGTCGCAGTGACCACCCTTACATCGACACTGACGCGACTGTTGCCCCCGACCCGTTCGAACGATTGCTCCTGGAGAACCCGGAGTATTTTGCCCTGCGTCTCAAGCGGCATGTCGGCGACTTCGTCAACGAACAAAGTTCCGCGATGCGCACGCTCGAAAGTTCCAGTTCGTCGACCTTCAGCGAGTTCAGTGCCAAAGAGCTCAACCTCCATACGTTCGGGAGCCATGCTGGCCGCGTTGACAACCACGAACGGGTGGCTCGCGCGGCGCGACCTAGCGTGTAACAAGCGGGCAACGACTTCCTTGCCAGAACCCGGCGGGCCGCTGATCAGAATTCGACTTCCTGTCGGTGCTACTTTCTCAATCGCCTGACGCAGCGTATTCATCACCGGCGCCTCGCCAATGAGTTCGCTGGGCCGACCAACACGAAGATGCAATTCCTCGTTCTCACGGCGTAATCTCGCCGTCTCTATCGCCCGATCTACTACCAGGAACAGTCGGTCGCTCTTGAATGGCTTTTCGATGTAGTCGTATGCGCCTCGCTTGATTGCAGAAACCGCGGTTTCTATGTTGCCGTGACCGCTTATCATGACGACGGGAAGCCCGGGATAGCCGCGACGCACGATGTCGAGCAATTCAAGCCCGTCGTGCTCACTACCCTCTAGCCAAATATCGAGAAGCAGCAACGAGGGTGCACGTTCATTTATCGAGGCAATCGCATCGGCGCTGTTTCCCGCGGTCCGCGTTTCATATCCTTCGTCTGACAAGATTCCCGCGACCATTTCACGGATATCAATCTCGTCATCGACAATGAGAATGTCGTGCGCCATTGTCTTCCGTCGTTTTTCCTAAGCACGCTTTCGCGTCGCGACGTGCTCATCGACCACGTTAGTTCGCTGTTGCTCGAGGATTATGCGGACCTCGGTTCCGCCACCGACCCGATCGACAAGCTCAAGGCGACCACTGTGGTCATCTACGATCTTCTTAACGATCGCGAGCCCGAGACCGGTTCCTTTTTCTCGCGTCGTTACATAGGGCTCTGTCAGGCGCTCACGCAGTCCCTTAGGTAGCCCGACACCGTTGTCGGCGACTGTGAGAATGACCTGATCGGTACGTTGAGCCACTCGCACCACAATCTCCCCGCGCAAGGGTAGGTCCGACTCTTCGCTGGCTATGGCCTCCGCCGCATTTTTTAGAAGATTGGTTAGAACCTGGCTTATCTGAGATGCATCGCAATTGACCACGATAGAGGGCTCAGCAAGATCTTCCTCGTAGGTGATGTTGGTATGCGCCATGCGCTCCAGGACGATGGCCTGTCGAACCAGGCTTACGATATTTTCAAGTTTGAAATTCGGCGCCGGCATGCGTGCAAATGACGAGAATTCGTCAACCATTCGACCGATATCAACCACGTGGCGGATAATCGTGTCGGTGCAGATGCTAAAGATAGCCGGATCCGTTTTGATCTCCTTGAGGTATTTTCTCTTGAGCCGCTCGGCTGACAACTGAATCGGCGTAAGTGGGTTCTTTATCTCATGTGCGATTCGCTTCGCGATCTCGGACCACGCCGCCGCCCGCTGCGCTGAAACCAGTTCGGTCACGTCGTCGAATGTAACTACGTAGCCTATCTTACGCCCCCCGACCTGCTGCGCGCCGACGCGAACGAGGAGATTGCGCTGTCGGCCATCGCGTTCGACGTTAACTTGCCCTTCGGCGGTTCGATTTGGACGCATTTGAACGTCACGAAACAAGGCCTCAATTTCGGGAACCACGTCTGCCAATGGGCGGCCGGTTATTTCTTCACGATCAACGCCGAGCAATACCGTCGCAGATTGATTGGGCAGGGTGATTCGGCCGTCGGCGTCTAGACCGATGACACCCGATGTAACGCCTGCGAGGACAGCTTCGGTAAAGCGCCGTCTGAGATCAAGTTGGCGATTTGCTTCGACGAGTTCGCCGCGTTGAACGTCGAGTTGCTGGGTCATCCGATTAAACGATCGAATCAGGCTGCCAATTTCGTCATCATCGCGCACCTCTGGGACCTGGACGTTCAGGCTTCCGCCGCGAACCTGGTCCGCTGCGCTGATCAGCGAACCGATCGGTGCGACCAAACGATTGGCGAATGCGAGCCCGAGCCACACCGCAGCCAACAGGAGCAGGAGCGCGACGACGATGAATGTCATCACGAAGGTGATTTGAATGAATGAGCGATCGCCCTCTGCTTGTTCGTATTGAGCGACCGCGCGTCGGTTCCCCTCAACGTGGGCAATTACCCGCGGATCAACCGAGCGGCCAACATAAAGAAATGCATCACCGGGACCTTGCAATTTCACCAGGGCGCGTACTAGATCACTGTTCTTGGCAAATAGGATCGGTTCGCCGTCGTTCTTGCGGGCTGCGGCAATCGCCTCGGTGGGGATTTCGCGATAATCCAGGGTGTAACTCAAAGCGGTACGGGTAACGATGCCAATCCGCGGGTCAAATACGATAGCTTCGGCGAGGCGACGCAGTGCGACCTGGGTTGATAGGAACCGGTTGTAGAAGATCGGGTTGCGATAATACGCATCCGCTACTTTGTTGAGATCATTGACCATTGCAGCGGCGTCACCGCGGACAGATTTCCCGTGCTCCTGCATGTATGCTTCGGCGACGAAGACCGACGTCGAAAGCGCAGTTTTAACCCGGTCGTTGAACCAATCGTGGATACCGAAATTGAGAAACAATGCCGAGAACACGGCAATAATGATCGTCGGGGTTACGGCCACGACGCTGAACAGCGCGACCAGTCGACCGTGCAAACGCGATCCAGCGGATCCCCGCCTGCGCTCGACCCATAATTCAATAAGCCGACGCGCGATCAATGCGCTCAGCGATAGGAGTATGACGAGATTGACGAGAAGGAGCGGAACAACCGAGGCGGGTTTAAAGCCTAACGGTCCAGCATCCTGGAAAACGGCATAGGTTGCGAAACCAGAAACGACAGCCGCGATCGATAACGCAAACGCGAGCTTTCGCGCCAGGCCGTAGCGATAGGCCCAAGTTCTTAGTTGGGACAACCGGTCGCTAAGCGAGGAATTAGCCGATTCAGTCTCGCTGACCACTCACAGTCCTAGGTAAATATTCGCCTAACGATTTACGCGTTCGCACCCGGCACGTTCAGCCGGCAACACCACGTATCCGCTTCATCCTAACACAAGTGTTGCCGATCTGCATCACTCGGTGGTGCGCCGCACGCGCCTTTGACCAGCGAGGATTTCCAGATCATTGATCTTTTTGCGCAAGGTGTTGCGATTCAGGCCCAAAAGTCGGGCTGCCTGCACCTGATTACCACGTGTCGCAGCCAAACTCATTTCGATCATCGGGCGTTCAATTTCCCGCAGGACCCGATTGTAAAGTCCGCTCGCTGGAAGCCTCTCGCCATGGGCGGCGAAGTACTTGCTGAGGTGTCGTTCGACAGCCGCGCCCAGACTTTCTTCGCTAGCCGTTGGGCTGCCGCCTACATGCACAAGAGCGTCCAGCGCGGCACTCACTGCATCGCGGCCGATGAGATCCTCGCTATGCAATGCGATCATACGACGGATTAAGTTCTCCAGTTCGCGAACATTGCCGTACCAATCGTGCCCCTTGAGACGCTCGATTGCATCCTTGTCAAAGGCTTTGGCCGGCAATCCATCGTGCACCGCTTTGATAAGGAAATGGCGTACCAAATCTGGAATATCCTCGCGCCTCTCTCGCAGCGGCGGGATCCTCAGAGGAACGACGTTCAAGCGGTAGTAAAGGTCCTCGCGAAAACGCGTTTGCTGAACCAGCGCAGCAATGTCCTGATTTGAGGCTGCAACTATGCGCGCGTCCACGGCTATAGGGTTGCGACCGCCAATCGGGGTAAATTCGGCCTGCTGAAGAACCCGCAATAGCCGAGTTTGGGTGTCTAGGGGCATCTCGCCTATCTCGTCGAGGAACAACGTTCCACGATTTGCCTGGGCAAATCGTCCCGACGTACTCTTGTACGCCCCTGTGAACGCGCCGCGCTCGTGACCGAATAATTCGGCTTCGACGAGTTCACGCGGGATAGCGGCCATGTTGACTGCGACAAACGGTTGATCGCGGCGTTGTCCATAGTCATGAAGTGCGCGAGCCACAAGCTCCTTGCCGGTTCCGGACTCGCCGGTGATCAACACGGCAAGGTCGGTTCCAACCACGCACGCCATAGTTCTGAACACCTCTTGCATGGCCGCAGATCGGCCAACTATCGGGGTCTCGTCCTCGCCCCCCAGTGGCTGCAACAATGGTTCCCGGGGTCGGCTTTTGTCCTCAAGTGAAAGCTTAACCACCCTCACTAACTCGTTTATATTAAAGGGCTTTGCAAGGTATTCATATGCACCTCTTTCGGCCGCAATGACGGCAGTCAGTAGGGTTGAGCGAGCACTCATCACGACGACCGGCAGATCGGGGCGTACCTCACGAATTTGTGCCAGAAGTTCGAGGCCATCGCCGTCCGGTATGATGACATCGGTCACGACAACGTCCCCCTCCCCTTCAGCGATCCAGCCCCACAAGATTTCGGCTGACGGCGTGGTTCGAACATCGAACCCACTACCCGTCAATGCACGATCAATGACGGTGAGGATGCTTCCGTCATCATCAGCAACGAGAATGGTCTCGCCACTCATTGTTCAACCATTTGGCTTACCCATCTGGATGCCGCGTCTCTGTTCTACGATCGGAAGACGTACACAAAATTCGGTGCCCGCTTCCCCACTGTCAAAATCAACTGTGCCGCCGTGTTCGGTCACGACCTTCGCGACCAACGCCAGACCAAGGCCGGTGCCACCGGCTCTCGTCGTCACGAATGGCTCAAGACGTAGGGACTAATCTCCTTCGGGATCCCGCTACCGTTGTCGCAAACCTTCACCTGAAGCGGTAGGTGGACCCAGTCTCTGCCACCCAGCCGAATGTCGTGCCGATATTCCGTTTTGATCGTCACCCGTCCCCCCTCGCTTGAAATGGCGGAGACTGCATTCTTGATGAGATTGAGAAAGACCTGAACCAACTGGTCGCGGTCGCCGAATGCCGGGGGGAGCGATGGGTCATAATCGGTGGTAAAAGCAATCCCGCCAGCAAATCCTGCTTTCGCCAACTGCAGGACGTGATCCAATACCGCATGAATATTGAGTGCGCCGCGCGATAGCGTCGGGCTGGCAATCGCGTCCATTCGATCTACCAAATTGCAAACCCGATCGCATTCGTCGCGGATTAACCGAGTGAGTTGCTGGTCCTCGCGACTCAGACCTGGCTCCAGCAGTTGAGCCGCGCCGCGAATTCCCACCAACGGATTTTTTATCTCATGGGCCAGCATGGCCGACATCGCGCCGATTGACCTTGCGATCCCGCGCCGATCGGCGTTTGCACCCAAGCGCTCGGCAATACCGCCTCGGTTAATAAGTATTACGACAGCGCCAGTATCGTCTCCGATCGGCGCGCCCTGTATCTGCAAACCTCGGCCGCCAAAATGGACTCCACTGAGTTCCGCTGCATGGTCGACCACCACCGCGCCGCGCGCCTGCACCTGATCGACAACCGCCGTCAGAGGACTGTCGAAACCAGCTACCGACGATAGGGGTTTGCCGACGAGCTGATCTGCTGCGCTCGAAAAAAAATCTTCTGCTGCATCGTTAACAAAGCCAATGATCTGGTCGAAATTGACCACAACGACGGGCGACGCAAGCGCAAATAACGCAGCGGTCGCTGTTGCTTCCAGCGAATCATCTGCGAGAACTTTCGGTGCCACGGTCAAGCAGCGATTGCGTCCGTTGCGCGACCGAAAAAATCGCCGATCATCCGTTTCACAGCGGCGACATCGACGCACCGATTAACTGCTGTACGGAATGTAGTCGCATTGGCAATTCCTTTTACATACCAACCGATATGCTTGCGCGCGTTCTTTACGCCCACGTCCGTGCCGTAGAACGAAAGCATTGCCTCGTAGTGCTCGAGCAGGAGATCGCGACGCTCTTCAAGCTCGGGGACGGGCATCACCCGTTGATCGCGGAGAAAGTGACTAACCTGGTTCAGGAACCATGGCCGTCCGTAGCAACCACGTCCGATCATCACCCCGTCTGCGCCGGATTCGGACAATGCCTGCTTCACGTCTTCGAGGGTCAAGATGTCGCCATTGACGATCACGGGAATCCGAACCGCGTTCTTGACCTCGCGAACGAAGGCCCAATCGGAATGGCCTTCGTAGAATTGGCATCGCGTCCGCCCATGAACACTGATCATTTTGATACCGGCATCCTCGGCAATCCGAGCGAGGCGCGGGGCATTTCGATTGGCGTCATCCCACCCGGTGCGCATTTTGAGGGTAACCGGGAGATCTACGGCCGCTACCGTCGCGGAGATAATTCGCGCTGCCAGGCCCTCCTCTTTCATCAACGCCGATCCGGCATATCCATTGACGACCTTCTTGGCAGGGCACCCCATGTTGATGTCGATGATCGTGGCGCCGCGATCAGCATTTAGTTTGGCGGCTTCCGCCATCACCTCCGGTACACAACCGGCCAACTGGACCGCCATTGGAAACTCTTCGGCGGAGTGCTGGGACTGACGCATGGACTGCCGGGTTTCGCGGATCATAGCCTCGCTTGCGATCATCTCGGAGACGACCAGCCCCGCGCCGAGCCGCTTAACCAGGCGCCGGAACGGCATATCGGTGACACCCGACATCGGCGCCAGAATAACTGGATCCTCTATGCGGACTGAACCAATTTCGATGGTCATGGCGTTGCTGGCTGTCTAATTTCTGTGGGTCTGGGCGATCTGCCGAATTTTTAGGCAACTCAGCCCAAAATGGCAATGTTCTTTGAACCAGCAGCGAATTTTATAGGTATAACACGCCGTTAAGGCTTCCTACCCGCGTTTCGGATTTCGATTTTAACGTTTGGCACATGTCAATAGCAGCCCTTGTCGTCGCAGCAGGAACGGGTGACCGAATTGGCGGAGACGTGCCAAAACAATACCTCTCGCTCAGTGGACAGCCAGTTCTACGGCGTTCACTTGCGACTTTTGCGGCCCATCCAGGCATCGACGCGCTGTTCGTCGTGATAAATGCAGACCACAAGTATCTCTTTACAGATGCGGCGTCCGACATTGTCGCAGAACCGATCGAGGGTGGCCGTACACGCCAGGAATCCGTGCTGCGCGGTTTGGATCATCTCGCGCTGAACCCTCCCGATCACGTGCTGATCCACGACGGAGCGCGTCCATTGGTCGACACGACACTAATAAACCGCGTACTCGCCGGTTTGGAGCAATACGAAGCCGTGGTGCCCGCGCTACCCATTCTGGACTCGATCAAACGGGTGGCCAATCGTCGCATCGAGGGCTCGATTGAACGACGTGGTTTGTGGCGTGCACAGACGCCGCAGGGATTTAGCTTCGATACGATCTACCGAGCGAGCAAAGGCGCGCCGGCAAACGATTCCTACGGTGACGACGCGGCGGTTGCCGCAGCAGCGGGCATCGAGGTGATGACCGTTGACGGCGACGAAACCAACTTAAAGGTAACGCTTCCCAGCGACTTGGAACTGGCCGAACGACTGCTCCTTATGCGTCTCGGCGATATCCGGGTTGGCTCCGGCTTCGATACCCATCGATTCGTTGCCGGCAATTGTGTCCGGTTGTGCGGTATAGACATTGCGGCCGATGCCGCTCTTGCCGGTCATTCCGACGCCGACGTCGTTCTTCACGCGGTTACGGATGCGTTGCTTGGCGCAATCGGCGAAGGTGATATTGGATCGCACTTCCCTGAGACAGACGACCGTTGGCGAAATGCCGACTCGCAAATCTTCGTCGCCCATGCTGCCGACTTAATCCGAAAGATGGGTGGGGCTATCGGCAACATCGACCTCACATTGATCTGCGAACGCCCAAGGATTGCCCCCCACCGAATAGCGATGCGCGATCAATTGGCGCGACTGTTGGCGCTGACACCGAATCGCGTCAGCATCAAAGCGACAACGACAGAGCGCTTGGGCTTTACCGGTCGGGGCGAGGGAATTGCGGTGCAGGCGACAGCCGTTGTGCGATTACCAATTTAGTAGTTTGAATTCGGGGCCAACAAAGCAATGACTAAACTCCCGACCGGCCTTTCGTTTTGGCATCCAGCCGCATTGATCGCGACGGCTGGAGGATCCGGCTTACTGCCGCGCGCGCCGGGAACTTGGGGATCGCTCGTCGCGATTCCGATTGGCTATGCGATCAGCCATTACGCGGGGGTTATTGGACTTGTCATCGCAATTTTTGTCGCTTTTTCAGTAGGCTGGTGGGCGACGTCGATCTATCTTAGGCACGGGGACGATACCGATCCTGGACCCGTCGTTATTGATGAAGTGGTGGGACAGTGGATTACAATTGTCGCCGTTCCGCCCACAGCGGTTTACTATGTGTTCGCTTTCTTACTGTTTCGCTTTTTCGATATTTTAAAGCCATGGCCAATTCGCTGGATCGATCGCCGTGTACCGGGCGCGCTTGGAGTCATTCTTGATGACGTCCTGGCAGGTATATTTGCGGCAGTCGTACTGCTGATCGCTCTATGGATCGAGCGAGGAGTGTGATGTTTCCCCCAGAACTAATAGCCAAAGCGACCAAAGTGTTGAATCGCAGCCGAAGCAAGGCCGTGCGTATTGCGACTGCGGAATCATGTACCGGTGGGTTGATCACCGCGTGCTTAACCGAGATCTCCGGTTCGTCCGATGTCGTTGATCGCGGCTTTATTCCCTATACGAACGAAGCAAAGCAGCAGCAGCTTGGCTTGGCTGAGGATCTTTTTTATCGCGCCGGCGCGGTGAGCGAAGAAGTGGCGCGCGCCATGGTCGAGGGTGCCCTGAGCCGGTCGGATGCCGATGTCGCCGTGGCCTGCACGGGAATCGCTGGACCTGGTGGCGGAACCGACGCCAAACCGGTTGGCCTGGTTCATCTAGCTGGTGCCCGACGTGGCGGGAAGATCTCGCATGTAAGACGAGAATACGGAGATATCGGGCGGAATGGCGTGAGACTTGCCACAGTCGACGACGCACTCGAAGTGCTGCTCAAACAGATCGACGCTGTTACGTAAGCGCCGTGCGGGGCACAATGTTGCCTCGCAACTTCGTGAATCCAACAAACCCAGCCGTGGACATATTGCATTGAGCTAACGAGGAACCTCAATTATGGCTTCAAATATCCCCACTAAACCGGTCTTGCCAGCGCCGTGGGCTGCCCGTATCAAAGAGATGCAGGAGCAGATCAAGGCCAAAGAATTTAAGCTCACCGACATGCCCGGCTACGTGCCTGGTCAAGCGCCGTCGATCGAGACGTGGCACAACATTGATGCCAAAGAGATCTATCCCAAGATCTACGGGCGCGAGTTCGGGGCGAACGGCATCGGCAAATTGCGCGAAGTCGCTCTGATCGACATCACCTCGCACGAGCGGTTCGTCGCCTACGATCAGGATCCCGCCTATTTCCCGCAAATGGGGCTCTCTCACGGCGACCTCGACATCGACAAGATGCACGACCAAAGTCTGCAATACGAGGCTGCCATGGAGGACGCCGGTGTCATCGTGCACCGCGTGACCTATCCGGATCCGCCGGTTGGCCCTTTCGGACCCCAACGCGGCACCTGGGCCGCCAATGAAACCCTGGTCGTGCGGGGCGGCTCGATAATTGAAAAAATCGCTGTTAGCCCGCTCGGATTCGGACGCTCGGAGTATCTAGCTTACTGGGCGTGGACCCAACTCGGCGTGCCGCCGGTCGCGACGATCACGGGCACCGGGGTTGCCGAAGCAGGCCCGTGTTTGTGGCTCGCCGAAGACGTGTTCGTCACCTCGCACGGCATCGCCTACAACGAGGAGGGATTATCTCAGCTAATCCCAGTCGTTGAACGCAGCTGCCTGGCCGACGAAATGACGACGCTGGTTCTCGAGAGTGCGGGCAACATTTATTTCCACCCACAATCGGGCGTGAGCCATCACCCCGATATGATCATCGGGCCCCTCGATCATAAGAAAGTAATCGCCTACCTGCCGGGAATGGATTTCAATAACTGGCGATGGCTCAAGGAACACGGCTACGAGATCGTCGAGGTCGATACCGATGAGCAGGCGCTTTACGGCCCTGCCAATGTCACGTTGTTGGAGCCCGGCCGCGTCATCATGATCGCAGAGGCGCCCAAAGCGATCGCAGCAGTGCGCAAGATCGGCGTCGACGTGACCGAGGTGCCTTACGCCGAATTCATGCGTATCGGCGGTGGCTTGCACTGCTCAACGATGCGCATCTGGCGCGAAACGGGCCCCTTCCTCGACGACTGAGGAATACCCCAGAAGCGCCAGGACCTGCGGAAGCAAAAGCCACCCAAACGAAGCAGCTCTAAGCGTCGAGTACGTTCCTATCAGGAGCCGTATTTGACGCTGCAGCCATAGGGTCGGGTAACCACTGCGCGACCGGCTTCGACGTCCGCGAGGGCGGCGGGGACGTAGTTGGTGGCCCCGTCAATATCGGATGGCCGCGCGCTCGGCCGATCGCCGATACCACCCATACAGACAAGCCTTCCCGACCCATCGATCACGAACATATGCGGGGTTACGCGGGCATTGTAGAGGCGACCTATCTCACCACTTGCATCGAGTGCAACGACGGTAGGTGCGGCACCGCGGTCGCGCGTTAACTGCCCAGCTTTCGACGGTTCGACATATCCTTCACGGCCCGGCGCTGAAGAGACTATGGAAAGCCACACAACGCCACCCGTAGTCGCCTGCTTTTGCACGGATTGCATTTTATTAGTGCTGTAGTGCTTACGGACATAGGGGCATTGG
>Ga0115002_10005249_pt1 | contig 15355 bp, 17 predicted proteins | sample ArcticOcean_MG_C_8_FD_89576 | JGI IMG/M metagenome (GOLD analysis project Ga0115002, IMG submission 89576) | Marine microbial communities from western Arctic Ocean - ArcticOcean_MG_CB11_86 | ecosystem: Environmental > Aquatic > Marine > Oceanic | place: Arctic Ocean: Canada Basin | collected... | reverse complement strand
TCGAGCGAATCGATGCCAGTTACGAAAGCGTATGCCACTAGAAGCGCCAGAGCCGTAAGCACAGCCGATCCGATAGCGAAACCCTTGCCTGTAGCGGCAGTGGTGTTTCCGAGGGCGTCGAGAGCGTCTGTGCGCTCACGTACCTCAGGATCGAGGTGAGCCTGCTCTGCGATACCACCAGCGTTATCGGCAACAGGGCCGTAAGCATCGGTAGCGAGAGTGATACCAAGCGTCGACAGCATTCCGACAGCGGCGAGGCCGACGCCGTAGAGGCCAGCGAGTTCGTTAGCGAAGTAGATACCTACAACGATAGCGAGCGCCGGGATAACCGTGCTGTAGAGACCAATCGCCAGACCGGCGATGATCACAGAAGGGTGACCCGTTTCTGACTGCGAAGCAATCCACTTCACAGGGTTGAACTCTTTACCGAAGATCGTTAGACCCTCGTAAGAAGTGAACCATTCGGTTGAAGTGCCGATCACCTGTCCGACGACGATACCTGTAACCACGACCCAGAAGAGGTCGAAGCTCAGTGAGTCGTTCATGCTGATGTATACCGCAGTACCGATCAACGAAAGCGCTCCGGCGCTGAAAATTCCGTATCGCAGCGTCCACAGCAGCTTGCCCATATCTGCATTGTCGCCTGTTCGCACGAGGAACATGCCAAGTATGGAAGCAATGATTCCGATCCCAGCGATCACCAGAGGCAGAATTGCTCGTGGCGCATATACGTCATACGGAATCGATGTCACATCTGTTCCGACTACCAAGAAGAACGCAAGCGAGATCGTTGCGATGATAGATCCAACGTAAGACTCGAACAGGTCGGCACCCATGCCGGCTACGTCGCCGACGTTGTCACCAACGTTGTCGGCGATAACAGCAGGGTTGCGAGGGTCGTCTTCATCGAGACCAGCCTCGACCTTACCCACAAGGTCAGCTCCAACGTCGGCAGCCTTGGTGAAGATGCCGCCACCAACACGAGCGAACAGTGCGATTGACGATGCGCCGAAACCAAAGCCGGCGATGACGTTCGGGTTCTCAAATATGATCCAGAGGGCGGATACACCGATGATGCCGATGCCGACTACCGTCAGACCCATCACAGAACCAGTGCGGAACGCAACCTGGAGTGCTTTGTTGAGTCCCGTTTGTGCCGCAGTTGCAGTTCGAGTGTTACCTCGCACTGCGATGCTCATTCCAATGAACCCGGCGAGGGCAGAACCAATCGCGCCCAGAATGTAGGCGATGGCAGTCCATGGGCCGTCGGCAGTAATTGCGCCACCGGAACCGAGTTCGGTAATCGTGGCGTTGTCGAGAATGTTGTAATCAATGAACAATGCCAGGATTACAAATATGATCAGGACGAATACAGCAAGAATCGAGTATTCCTTTTTGAGGAATGCTGCCGATCCTATCTTGATAAGATCACCAATCTCTCGAACTTCTTCGTTACCTTCAGGCTGCTTCAGTACCCGCATAGCTAGCAGGCCGGCGGTCACGAGACCGACGACTCCCGCTGCAATTGCAAGCAGAATCGATTCCATTTATATATCTCCGCAAAAAAGACCTTCCACGTTCTATTGCAAACTGGAATTAGCAGTCAGCGTCATGGGAAGGTCTGCATTAAAAAACTGGAACCTAAGACTGTCGATCATCTCCGAAATTCGTAATCGAACGGCCTCCCAGTTTTTGGTTGACTAGTGAACGCTAGCATTGGCATATATGCCAGTCAACGAAACGGGCGACGGATTACGTCGATTGAAACAATTGGCGTCGAGAAACGACCTTAATTTTCTTTAGTCGGGATCTAGCAGTAGTTGGGGAATTTGCCCGGCCCGACGAACCGTCGATCTAGCCTGGTCGGATCTTTAGCCGCCGTTCGTCAGGTAAACCGGTATTAGTCCAAACTTGGGTCACAGTAGGGTACGACGATTATCCTACACGGTACCAGTTAGCTCGACTGTACTGGATTTATATGAGATTCATCCTCGGTCTCAGTTTGCAGCGCCCTCGTTTTGTACTCGTGGGTAGCCGAATTATCTTATCCAGCTCGGTACGATCGGGGATTTCTTATAAGCTTCGTCCGACTTTTACGAGTGTTCGAATACAGGAGTGTTGCTTTTATGACCGTTTCATGGCCTTCTCAGGACGATCTGCTGAACTGGCTGAAATCCGACTTGAATAACTGGGGGCGATGGGGCAAGGACGATCAGAAGGGCACTCTAAATCATTTGTCACCGGAGAAGACGCTTCAGGCGCTGAGTCTGGTGAAAGAGGGCGTTACCGTCAGCTGCGCCCGCCCTGTTGAGTTCAAAGCCTCTGTGGACGTGCCCAAGCCGCCCCAGCACTTCATGGTTTCCGCCGGCGACACGTACAGGAAGGGCGAAACGGGCGATCGTCAGGTTGCGATGGACTACTTCGGGATGATCTTCCATGGTCACACTGTTACTCACATCGATAGCCTCGCTCACTTCTTCTGGGACGGTCAAACGTACAACGGGAGACCCTCGAGCGTAGTTTCAACGGCAGAAGGCGCAACTGAGTTCGACGTCATGGCCGCATCTGGAGGAATCGTTACTAAAGGCGTTCTTGTGGACGCTCCTCTCCTACGAGGCGTCGACTACATCGAACGTGGTGACGGCGTCGGCGTTGCCGATATCGAGGCTGCTGAACGTGAACACGGCGTAAAAGTGGAGCAGGGCGACGTATTACTACTGAGAACAGGGCAGTTGGGTCGCCGCGAGATATCTGGACCCGTTGACGTGAACGAGGGCGGCTCTTCAGGCCCTTCTCCAGACATTCTCCCTTTCCTCCACGATAGGGGAGTGGCTGTCATGGGCTCTGATACCGGGAATGACGTTGCCCCGAACCCGTACGAACGCTTCTCAAACCCCGTTCACCAGGTCGGAATAGTGGGACTAGGGATATGGATCCTCGATAACGCCTAGCTGGACGATCTTGCGGAGGCGTGCAAGCAGCGTGGGAAGTGGGAGTTCATGATCTCGATACTGCCACTGAAGATGCCTACCGTAACTGGCTCACCAGTGAACCCAATGGTGAGCTTCTAATGCTGAAATATATCGCTAGTTTGAGTATACTCGACTATTTACTAACTAGCTTTGATCTTCGATCGCAGACTGGATATGATCGACGTGCTCAACGGTGCCAGTCCGGCTCATTTCAACGCTGAGCAAATCGATTCGCCAGTCGGCGTTATCCAGCGAGTTTTCAGCCAGATACTGCTGCGCCGTCGTCTGCAATCGCTGAGCTTTGCGCTGAGATATCTGCTCGACACCAGATCCGAACTTCCGATTCGTACGCGTTTTTACTTCTATGAACACAAGAACGTCGCCGTCTTTAGCAACGATATCGATCTCGCCTTCACGCGTTCGAAAGTTGGTTTCAGCGATTTTGTAACCCAAAACTTGGGTCACATGAACCCTCGCCGCGGCCTCGCCAGCACGGCCAATTCCGGGAGGTAAATTCAGTTTTCCACTGGATTTGGGCAATTCGCACAGGTCCTAATGAGCAGGCAAACCATCTCAAATCACACGTAGAGGCCCTTGTTTAGTCTTCCGGGCCTAAGACGTCCTTAACGGGCTTGAAACTGCGTCTGTGGATCGGTGAGGCGCCTAATTCTTTCAGTGCCATCATGTGAACCGCGGTCCCGTAACCCTTGTGAGCGGCGAATCCATAACCCGGATATTCCGAGTCGAAGACATTTGCCATCAACCGGTCCCGGGTAACTTTGGCGATTATCGAAGCTGCGGCCACACTCTGGCTGAGAGAATCGGCCCGGATCACCGACGTTTGGGGAATCGCAACAGCATTCAACTCAACCGCGTCGATTAGTAGATGGTCGGGTTGGGGGTCGAGCTCGGTGATCGCCCTCGACATAGCCTGTCGTGTGGCCGGAACAATCCCCATCGCATCGATCTCGTCCGCCGTGCACGCGCCCACGCCATAGCTCACGCACCAGTCGACAAGCCATTCGAACGCCCGCTGTCTCTGAGCCGCCGATAGCATCTTGCTGTCATTAACAAGCCCTGCATATTCAGTCGGTACAGGACCCGGCAGAATTGCCGCCGAAGCAACAACCGGCCCCGCCAGAGTGCCGCGTCCGACCTCATCTATCCCGGCAATCAGAATATTAGATCCATTGGCGATCTTGGTTTCAATCGAGAAATCGGGAAGAATTCGAACGGTTTTCGGCACAGGCAGATCCCATATAAACAGAAGCGAATGTGTTCGGTGTCAGGCGACACCACATGCTGCGCTACGCCGCGCAACCGAACCCGAAGCATACCGTTACCGTGGGAAAAGTCAGACCGTGATGGCGGGTGAGTCTGCAGCGTCGCCAAGCGCAGGCGAACGCTCTGGTGATAGTTCTGACCCAAGTTCGGGCAGGGAATTTTCGATCAACCCACCCCCGATCACAACGTCGTCTTCATAGAAAACAACCGCCTGTCCCGGAGTGATCGCTCGAACCGGCTGGTCGAACTCGATTTCTGCCCCACCAGCCACCGCACGTACGGTCGCAGGAGAATTCCCGCCGTTGTACCTGATGCGAGCCTGAACCTTTATAGAAGAAGCAGGTGCCGACCCGGAAATCCAGTTGATACCAGATGCGTACAAACGAGTCTTCATCAGATTTTCGGCAGGACCAACAGTGACACGACCTGAGTCGGCGTTGATATCAGTCACGTAAAGAGGACGAGTTGTGTTGTTCACCACCGGCAGCCGCTTTCGCTGACCGATCGTGAAGCCGTGAATCCCGTCGTGCTCACCGATTACCGTGCCGTCGGCATCAACGATATTCCCTGGAGATTTACGTTTTAGCCGCGGTTCGATAAACCGGTTGTAGTCGCCGTCCGGGATGAAACAAATGTCCTGAGAGTCAGGTTTATCAGCGATCGAAAGCCCTAAATCACGAGCTACTTCCCTGATTTCGTCCTTCGAATAATCACCAATCGGAAGCGCCAGTTTTGCCAGCTGATCCTGCTTCAGTGTGTACAGAACGTACGACTGATCTTTCAGCGGATCAACGCCCGCAAGGAGCTTGTATTCGTCTTCATGTTCATGGATTCGAGCATAGTGACCCGTTGCCACGACATCGGCATCCATTAGCTCGGCGCGCTGGATGAGAAATTCAAATTTCAGGCGGTCGTTGCAAGCAAGGCAAGGGTGAGGAGTGCGCCCGCGTTCGTACTCGCCAACGAAGTAATCGACAACGTGCTTTTGAAACTCTTCTTCGAAGTTCAGAAAGTAGTGCTTGGCACCGATTTTCCGGCAAACAGCCCTGGCATCCTCGACGTCTTCGAGCGAGCAGCACGACTTGTTCAGCCGGGCGACCTGCTCGTTGGGCGCACTGAAAAGTCGCATGGTTACACCAACGACTTCATAGCCATCTCGAGCCAGCAGGGCAGCGGCGACCGACGAATCGACTCCGCCGCTCATGGCCACTACAGCCCGTTTCTTCTTGTTCCCAGTGTTCGTAAGTTGCGCCATTATTCCAGAGTAACAAAAACCGACGAAATAACCGTTAATTTGCTGTAATCCGAATTATTCAATATTGGTGAGTTCGAAATCTGGTTTTGGCATCTATAATTCATAAGCAATGGATAAAACGACACAGGCGCAAGCCACCGCTACAAACGAAGAGATCGCCCGAGCTGCCGTCGAAGAGGCGTCAGAAAAACTCGGAGCCGACATAGTGCTGCTCGATACGCAGGGCATTAGCACATTCGCTGATTTCTTCGTGATCATCAGCGGCGAAACCGACCGACACATCGAATCGATGGCAGAAGACATCAGTCGCCGCTCACGAAAGATGGGCATTCACGTTACTCATCGTGAAGGATCGGGCAAAGGCGGCTGGGTGCTGATCGACTTCACCGGAGTAGTGATCCACCTGTTCACCCGTGAACAGCGCGAGCACTACGGACTCGAACAACTCTGGGCACGAGCCACGGAAATCGTCCGCGTTCAGTAATTAGGGTCAGTGGGCATTGATGTGCCTAACCGACAAGACCAATTGCGGTACCGCCCACATCGTCATCCTGAACTAGATTCAGGATCTCGGACGCAGCTAATTCAACGTTATCGGCTGACCTACCGTCCTTCGACGAACTCAGTGCGGCATGTTTTGAGATTGCTCACTTTGTTCTGCCTCCCAGACTGGGAGGGAGTTAGAGGGTGGGTCGGAAACGCTCCCACTGCCACACAACTAGCTGTGGACGATTCTCCCTCACACTTCGTCGAGCTCAGTACATGCCCCAACCCTCTCCCGCTTGGAGAGGGAGTAAAACCAGCCCTACTCCACGATCCACGGCTGTGTAGCCCGGTCGTACGTGGTCAGTTCCGAATCATCGAAGAACAGCGAAACTTCTCGAGCTGCATCATCAGCGTTTGCCGAACCGTGGATCAGGTTGCGGCCCATGTCGACACCAAAGTCGCCACGAATAGTTCCCGGTGCCGAATCAGCAGGGTTAGTCGCACCCATTAGCTTGCGAGTGGTTGAAATGGCACTTGGACCCTCGAGGCAGATAGCCACAACCGGGGAAGAAGTGATGAAGCCCACGAGTCCTGCGTAGAACGGCTTGCCCTCGTGCTCGCCATAGTGCGTGCTGGCGAGTTCATCGGAAATCTGCATCAGCTTCATGCCGATGATCTGAAGGCCCGTGCGCTCAAGGCGCCCAATGATCTCGCCGGCAAGTCCACGCTGAACGCCATCAGGCTTTACCAGTACGAGTGTTCGCTCCATTGTCATTTCTTCTCCCTAAAGGATTTACTCAAATTGTTCGCACTCATTGTGCCGTGAAATTGTTCGAAAGGGCACAGTCGTCAATAGCTACTTGGCAGGTTTCGGCTTGCTGATCGACGGCGGTCGAGCGTAAATCGGGCGAAGCTCCTCGTACGGCGTTGAAAATCCATCATCGAACATTCGACTTGCCATAGACAGGATCACCTTCGGATCACGAGTCGGCGCTGCATGCCCTAGAAACCGCGACTGGTCGACAAGACCACTCATCAAATCGCACGCCTCACCGCACAACAGTGCCCCCGGCTCGATCTCCGCTGCAAGGTCATCAGGAGCCGCAATCCCGATACTTGTTTCGCTATCTGGCACATGACGATTCCACGAAATCTCATTTCGACCCGCCGGTATCAGCGAATAAATTGGTGAACTCGAACTTGCCCCGGCTATATACGGCTCGACCTCGATATCGTGGGTCGGAACCCCGATAACCGGCAGCTGCTGTGAAACGACGAGCCCCAGCGCAGCACTAATGCCGACACGAACCGCACTGAAACCACCGGGTCCGAGCGCCACTGCAACGTGCGTCAAATCACGCGGTGTAAGTGATAGTTCATTCAGTGATTCGATAATCGCTGGCATGAGTTCTCGCCCATGATTCCGGGCTGATAGCCAGCTTCGAGTTGCGTTATCCCCGGCGGCGTTCATGACCCCGACCCCAGCGAATCGAGTCGATGTATCGATGACTACGAGATTCAACTTAAGTCAGACCCAGTAGATTCAGATGACCCGTGCGGTTCGTGCGATTCTCGCGTTATAGGCGATCTAGGAGATTCAGGCGAACCTGCATGGATCAATCCGACCGCGGCGTCCAGCGATTCATATACAGCCGCTAAACGACCGAGAAGCCCGGCAGATCGCGGCCCCATCGGGGTAAAAGTAATCAAGCGCTGGTCATCATGATCACCAATTACAAGCTGCAGAAATAGAGCGTCGAGTGGAAGAGCGTTAGCGCCTACTTCAGGCCATTCAATAACCAGAGCACCGTCTATAAGACGCTCCTCAAGTGCCAACTCCTCCACCTCGTCGACAGAACCCAGCCTGTAGAGATCGCAGTGGCTCAGGCGAAGTCTTCCCGGGTATTCGTTTACGATCACGAACGTCGGGCTTCTCGCGGGGATAGGACTTTCGATTGCTTCGGCCATCCCGTGGACCATGCGAGTCTTACCAGCGCCAAGATCCCCAGATAACAACACGGTGTCGCCTTTTCTCAGGGCATGGCCAATCGATAGACCGATACGGACAGTCTCATCCTCGGAGTCGGAGACCAGCAGCAGGGCAGGGCTGGGACCAACTTCGGCTCTGGCTCCGGGTTCATTAGGGCGAGCGTCATCAGCCATTCAGATGGTCCCAACCTTTACGGATCGGTTCGTAATTCGCACCGTTCTGATCGACGACGCTGACTTTCCCGTCGGGAATGCCGCCTTCATTCACATTGCCGATGACAATGATCTCGCTCACGTTTTCTCGCTGCAATTCTTTGACGATAGATTCTGGGGAGGTGAACACCAGTTCGTAATCTTCGCCCCCACTCAGTGCCAATTCAATAGCGCTGTTGCCGAACATGAATATGAGTTCTGCCGGAAGTGGGACGTCAGCCATGTTTATCCTGATACCGACATTGCTGAGTTTGGCCAACTTCTCGAGATCGCCAACAAGCCCATCGCTAACGTCCATTGCGCACCTGACGCCCGATTTCACCAGCCGATTGCCAAGTTCAATTCGAGGAGTCGGGTGATAGTGCCGATCGACCAGCGTCTGACCACTGGGATTCGTATCGCCCGAAAGCAGCACCTCGAGCCCGCCAGCCGATCCGCCCAGCGGACCAGTCACGCACACAAGATCACCAACCCGCGCTGTGCTGCGTTCGAGCCAAGTCGGCTGGCCATTGGCATCGACCGACGGATGACCGGTCAGCGCCAGATTTACGAACATAGTCGGCGAAGAAACCACGTCTCCGCCTACAATTCGACCGCCGAATTCGGTGAACGCATCGTTCATTCCTGAGTAAAACTCGTCATATGTGTCGACCGAAGCGCCGGGCGGCACACCGAGCGTAACCAGCGCGTGATCGGGAACGCCGCCCATCGCTGCGATATCGCTCAGATTCGACACGGCACACTTCCAGCCGATGCCGTACCAGCGTTCATCGACTGACCTGAAGTGAACTCCATCGACAATAGCGTCGGTCGTCAGGAGTTGATTTCCGGCGGGTGTCGCCACCACTGCAGCATCGTCGCCAATGCCGGTCAGTACCGATTCAGAGTTAGCCAAATCAGCCCCGGCACTCAACTCGGTGAGTCGGGAGATTAGCCCGAATTCACCTAAACCGCCGCTGTTGGTACCGCTGGAAGATTCTGTCATCGGCGTCATTATATTGGGATTGTCTGGATTTCATCCCTGACTTTCCGATAATCGACAGGAAAACCAGTTGTATCCCACCTATAATTCGCCCGATTTCAATAACGAATCATGTGCGATTTACTTTTACAGGAGACAGATATGCCAGTAGTTAACGTAGCTCTTTATGCAGGGCGCACAGACCAGCAGAAAGCCGATCTTGCGAAGGCCATCACTAAAGCAATATCCGATACTGCCGGAGTTCCAGACTCAGCGACAACGATCATCTTTCAGGATGTCGAAAAAGCCAGCTGGGCGGTCGGCGGCGTAATGGCGTCAGAAGCCTGATCTCTGCTCGAATGTTCGATATTCAGAAACTAAAATTTCGGAGAGCTGTTTATACGCAGCAATTCGTTTGTTAGATTTTGATGTCGAGCGAAAATAATGGGCATGATATTCAGGAATCGTGTCCCTTAAATAACGTATGTGAAGGTGAAATATCGCCCATTCTGGTTGGCTGGACGGCCATGCGGCTTACGTACCAGAACTAAATTGATCGCCCCTGAAAAATCAGTTGGTGAAATAGCTGATACGTAATAGGAATGGAGCCTAAATATGTCTGATCCCGGCAATGTTGCCTGGATGCTAACCGCGTCGGCGCTTGTGCTACTCATGACCCCCGGTCTCGCGTTTTTCTACGGTGGATTAGTCCGCGGAAAAAACGTCATTTCAACAATGATGTACAGCTACGTGGCAATGGGCGTAGTGAGTGTGCTGTGAGTGCTCTGGGGATACAGCCTCGCCTTTGGCGCTGGTGGTGATTTCATCGGGAACTTCGACTTCATCGGGTTCCGTGACGTCTCCGCCGAAGGTACCGATGGCGCGATATCTCCGATGCTATTTGCCATCTTCCAGATGATGTTTGCGATCATCACCCCGGCCCTTGTCACAGGTGCATTTGCTGAGCGATTTAAGTTCACTACGTATATCGTTTTCCTATTCATCTGGGTCACAGTTGTCTACGTGCCTGTCACGCACTGGGTATGGGCCCCCGACGGCTGGATCGCCGGAATCGGGGCACTCGATTTCGCAGGTGGAATCGTTGTTCACGCTTCGGCTGGAATTGCTGCAATAGTCGCTGCCAGAATGGTCGGGTCACGGCGCCAGATATCCAGAGGGGTTGAGCCGCACAACGTTCCATACGTACTTCTCGGCACCGGACTTCTCTGGTTCGGTTGGTTCGGCTTCAACGCTGGGTCGGGCTTACTCGCCGATAGCGTGGCTGTAACCGCATTTCTAGTAACCAACACCTCGGCAGCCGTTGCCGGTCTTGTGTGGATGGTTCTCGAATTTCAACAAACGGGCCGCACAAGCGGTGTCGGATTCGCAACAGGTGCGATCGCTGGGTTGGCATCCATTACGCCCGCTGCGGGGTTCGTAGGGCCAATGGGCGCCTTTGCAATCGGGATTGTCGGCAGCATTGCCGCATACTCGGCCGTGAAGCTGATGGCGAAAACTAGGATCGATGACGCACTTGAAGTGTTCGCCGTGCACGGTGTCGGCGGAATCTGGGGCTCTATAGCCACCGGAATATTCGCCGTTCAGATCATGGACGGCGATGGCGTCTTCCAGAATGTCGGGCTGATCAACGGAGAAACAGGGTTGCTCTGGGCGAACTTCAGAGCGGTAGCGGCGGTCGCTGCCTACTCAGGTGTGTTGACCTACGTCATCTTGAAAATCCTCGATGTGATTCCCGGGCTTGGCCTGAGGGTTGAAGGCGCTGATGAGGATCTTGGTCTCGACATCACGCTGCACGGCGAGCGTGGATACGTCGCAGACGGAGCTGACTAAAGCAACACAACATCATCGCCCGCTGCATGAATTGCAGTGGGCGGTGACGAGTTATCATTTGGCATGTGGAAGTGCGGTCCAAAACAGGGCTTAGCCCCAAGAGCGGGCGCAGCCCGATGAGCTGGCGCAGCCACGAGAAAGGTGGATTAGACGTGATAAAGATCGAAGCCATTGTTCGACCCGACAGAATCAACATCGTGATCGACGCACTCGGTGCGGTTGGCTGCCGTGGATTCAACGTGCAAAACGTGAACGGACGAGGCCAACAGCAGGGTGTCGAAGTATTCACCGGTCGCGGTGCTACAACCCATACCCGAACATCGCTACCAAAGGCGTTGATCACAACGGTTGTGGCGGAAGCCGACAAAGAAAAGATTATCGAAGCGATCGTCAGCGCTGCCCGCAGCTCCGAAGAGGGCGCAATCGGCGACGGGAAGATATTCAATCCCCGGTAACCGAAGTCGTCCGAGTTCGCACCGGTGAACGAAACGAAGCTGCGCTTTAGGTCGTTTTGGTGGCCGGTCAACTTGCTACGCATGCCGCAGTAAACGTTCGGCTCTGCCTCCGAACAGGTGGCGCCGGTGAGTTGTTCGCGCTCAAGCAATCGAGAGAGCGAATGAGCGATTCAAGCGTGGCGGGGTAGGGCGGTGAGTTCGACTGACAGCTATACCGGTCGAATTTGCCGTTGACACTGCATTGCGCCTCCGATTGAATTGTTAAGTGATCTCGTGATCAATGCGACGGGCTAGCTCAACTGGCAGAGCAAGTGACTCTTAATCACTAGGTTCGGGGTTCGAGTCCCCGGCCCGTCACCAAACTGGAACTAAACTTGGAAGCGTGCGTCCACTGTGGCGCACGTTTTCGCGTAATTGTCACTAACGTGACACAAGCGAGTTCAATTCCTACCTCCTCAATCGACTCCCTCAACTATCATCGCTTCCATCGGTTGCGTGCCGTCAACCCATCTCGCTTACGCTTTCGTACCGCGAGTACCGAGTCGAGTATCAGTCCGTGACCGGACGACGAGTAGGAGCATTGAGTAATTGGCGATTAGCCCTGATCCCGAACGCCGAGCTTCAGAGATCACACTCGAAGAGATCGAGCTTGCCCGTCTAAGAATCATTGAAGCAGCGGTCACGTTCGACGCGATTGAAGATGGTGACCCAGAAGTCGATTGGCGCGAGGGCTTCGGACAACTCAGAGACGCAGCGAAGGCTTTAGGCAACGTTAATGCTTTGGACTACTTCGGAATCGGCTGAACATTCTCACCTTCTCGCCCGGTCGCTTTGACCACGGTTTCATTCGGAGAGTCTAGCCGGTGGGCGTTGTTAGCTCCGATGGCTCGGTGGCAGTGGTTACTTGGTAGCGGTGGAGGTTGGGTTGATGTGTGTGGATGCTGGTTGATGGTGATAGTAGTTGGCTGTGGTTGTATTGGTGGATGGGGGTAGTCCTTATTGATATATGTGTTTGTTGTTGTTGTTGACTCACATTTATTCCGCAAGCAATTTCGAGATTATTCTTCCCGGATATCCGGCGTTCTCCGCTGATCTCTGCACCTAGCGTATGATTCCGGCATGGTCTACCCCCTATGGTCGTTCTACCCGCGCAATATTGAAATCCCGAAATGGGTTAGTGAATTTGTCGATGTTGTGCGTGATAACCAGAAATCCTTACAACCTGTAGCTGGAACACTGACCTCTGACATGGCTCTGGCGGTGCTACGCCCAGGACTTACAGATATTGGATATCAAGTCGAGGGAGAGACTGTCGGAAAGATAAAACGACCCGTGCTTTTCGGTGACGAGGGAACACCTCGAATCACTTACGAAGTGGATGCATTTCACTCTGAGCACAAGGTGCTCGTCGAGATAGAAGCAGGTCGTGGCTGGCAAGGCAATGCAGTATTTAGAGACATTGTCCGTACTTCATTAATTGCAGACGCAGACTTTCTCGTAATCGGAATGCTGCAGCAGTACACATTTGGCAAGAACAACACCGTCAATCGATCTTACGACGCAGCGAGGTCATTATTTGATGCGATCTACGCTTCAGGTCGGCTTGGGTTGCCGTTCAAGGGTGTCCTGCTATTCGGTTATTAGCTCGGGAGATTGATTGTTAGCAATAGGTCAACATTCGCGGGTTTTCATGCTGATACGGTTTTTGGCTGTGAAGTTACTCTGCTGTCATATTGGGAGTGTGGGCAAACGGAATCGTCTAGAGTCATCACATGTTCAAATTGGTCGCTAAAAAGTACGCAACAACCATATTGCTCGTCTCGTTAACGGTTGCCCTGACATTTGCTTGCAGTTCTCAAGGTGAGACTCAAAGTGAAGAATTCCAGAGCCTGCGTACATTAGATGAAGTAAGAGTTGAGCGCACCGCACAAATCCAAAACCAGCCAGTTCCGCCGTCCTCAAACAATGTTCTCGAAGCAGATCTGTCCTATTACGAGATTCAAGATGCCGCCGATCGTTTCTACGCTGATAGGGCATCACAAATCGATTCTTCGTATCGTGAAGCACTGAGACAGCTTGAGCAGCGACAGAGCAGTTGTTATAACCGACTGATGTCGTCAACGTTGCGGATCAATCAATTTCAACTATCTGTGATTTCTGGAATCAACGACAAGATTTGGAGAACTTAGTAAACAACGATTACAACTCCCTCTGGAATCAAGTCAACACTTTTGAAAATAACGCTAGCCAATTTACTTTCGGAACCGGTTCATTCGACATCCAATATCGACTTGAAGATGAACTGAACAGAATCGGCGGTACATCTTTCATAGATCAATATCGGTACGAAGACGAGATTCAACAGGATCAATGGTTCAAGGAGAGTTCGATATCCCAAGCGGAATCCGAATGTGAATCTGGTTCTAGCGGGATGCTGTACTCAAGCAGATCGGTTGAATGCGAAAATAACGATCTGTTCGGTATCAACGACAGTTTCGACTCTCGATTTGGACTAGATGATCAAGGTTGTGAATCTTGGGAGTTTAACTGCCAACAATCAGATTTGTTCGGTCAGCCGTCAGACCCGTACGGCCAACAGTCATACCCGTTCGATCAACGGTCAGAGCCGTACGGCCAACAGTCAGATTCGTTCGGTCAGCGGTCAGACCCGTACGGCCAACAGTCATACCCGTTTGGTCGATAAAACTAGACTCGCCTCCAGGCTGCGAAGTTACTCTGCGGTTATATTGGCGCGCTGGTCAGCTAGGGATGATGAGAATCATATTTCGACGCATCTTGAGTTCGCGTTACAGCGTGGAAAGTATTAAAATTGGTGCATGACATCGCCCACCTCAAAACATCAGGTTTTCGCGAAGGAATACCTCGCAGACCACAACGCTACGCAAGCCGCAATCAGGGCTGGCTACTCCGAGCGAACGGCGAAACAGCAGGGCAGTCGGCTGTTGACGTTTGCTGACGTGCAATCTGAGATAGCTGAACTAGAGACTGAGCAGATTAAAGTTGACCTGGTCAACAGGGAATTTGTGCTTACTGGACTACGTGATCTGGCACTTAACGCGAAGACTGAGAGTAGCCGGGTTCGGGCTTATGAGTTACTCGGTAAAACATTGCGCATGTTTGTTGAGGTGAGCGAGACCACAGTAGTACACGACGTACACGAGCTCGAACAGTTTACGGAGCGCGAACTGCACGCTTTGCTTGATGCACAGAATCCGCCAGCCATCGAAGCCGAAGCGCGCGTGCTGGATAGCTAGGGGTGTTGAGGAATGCTAACTTTTGTTATTGGTTCGAGACTCGTTACTTTTTGCCTGCCTTGTCGGCCGATCTTGAATTTGGATTGAACTCTTTATCCAAACCTGGCGCGTTCTCAACACCTGCGTTACTAATTCCTGTGCCTTGAAGAATGCTCGACTTCGACACACTCACCGCCGAGTTGTAGATTTTTACTTCATCGATACTGCCCTTGAAAAACAGTGCTCCATCAGGACTGGGATGTCGCCGAGCCCCGATAAAGAGATCGACAGGCACTGTTACATCACCGGCTGCGCTGATCGATCCTTCCGAAACTTCATCGACAAACAAACTCAACGTACCAGCTTCACGAACGCATGCAATGTGATGCCACTGCCCATCGTCCAATAGCGTCGACCCGGTAACCGAGCCACTCCCACCAGGACCAGAGGCAGAACAGGCAGCGACCTTATTCCACTGTGCAGATTTCCGGGACCACCTCTATCTGAAGATATGAGGGAGATTCGTAAGTGGTCTTAGCGTTTTGCACCCCCTCCGCATTAACATCTACTAGGAATAACCACGGGTATCGACGGTAGGTATTGTCGTTACTTCCAGAAGCCGACTTAAATCGTGC
>Ga0115002_10005248_pt1 | contig 15355 bp, 7 predicted proteins | sample ArcticOcean_MG_C_8_FD_89576 | JGI IMG/M metagenome (GOLD analysis project Ga0115002, IMG submission 89576) | Marine microbial communities from western Arctic Ocean - ArcticOcean_MG_CB11_86 | ecosystem: Environmental > Aquatic > Marine > Oceanic | place: Arctic Ocean: Canada Basin | collected... | reverse complement strand
TGGCGACGAGAGCTATTTCTTCAGCGGAGATAAAGGTCGGCCTTTGTACTCGCCACCGTGCTGATCTCTCAATTCGTCGCATCGTTTGCGAAGTTTGGCGAGCGTTTCTTTGTAGTTAGGATCGTCGACTAAGTTCTTTAGTTGATCGGGATCCGCTTTTAGATCGTGCAGGAATTCGTACTCGTGTTGGAAATAGCGAGCGTAAATGTAACGTTGGTTACGGACGCCTTCCCATTTAGGGATCCTGTGGTCGAACTCTAGTAGGTGTTCTCCCAGAAAGTCAGTTCGCCAATCGGTCGGGGTATCGCCAGCGACTAACGGAGCGAGCGAGCTGCCCTGGTATTGTTTTGGTTTATCGACGCCAGCGAGATCGAGGAACGTCGTGGGTAAGTCGACGTTTAAGGCAAATTGAGGAAGCACTCGTCCAGCTTTGTCGGCAGGCAAGCGTGGATCGTAGATAATCATGGGGACTCGAATGGACTGTTCGTAGTGAGACCATTTGCCTGCAAAACCGCGGTCGCCCATGTAGTATCCGTTGTCGGCGGAAACGATCACGACCGTATTTTCATCCAGTCCTTTTTCTTTCAGCTTCTTCATCACCCGGCCGACGACGCCGTCGATACCACTGATCATGCGAAAGTAAGCTCGAATGTTTGTTTGGTATTTCTCCGCCGTATCCCAACGCCAGAAGAACCGCTCGCGATTGATTGAGTTCTTGAGGAAATCGGGTTGGCTTGCGTAGATCTTGGGATCGTTGAGTCGCGGGGCAGGAACTTCGATGTCTTCGTACATCCCAGCCACCGCTTTGGGCCACGGGAAGTGGCCGATGCCGGGACGCTTGTCGGAATCTTCTGCGTGCGACGCGTTAAACCACAAGTTCAGACAGAATGGTTTATCTGCGGGTTGGGAATCGAGAAATGCCTCGGCGCGATCGCCGATCAGTTCCGTTTCATGTCGCATGCCTCCGTTGGCTTGTTTCTTGAAATATGGATGACGAGAAATGCCTTCGTACTGATCGTAATACTGGCTCTGGTTGAATCCTTTTGGCATCTTGGCGTGCCACTTGCCGAAGAAACCATTGCGGTATCCCGCTTCTTGTAGCAGTTTGGGATAGATCGTTTTCGCCGCCTCAGCGCTGACGGAATCGATGCGAGCTTGGGTGCCGTGAGTTCGCGACCACATACCGGTAAGAATCGTCGCGCGACTAACCCAACAAATAGATGTCGTCACAAAGGCGTTCTCAAATCTAACTCCGTCGGTCGCCAATTGATCGATATTCGGCGTCTTGATGATTGGATGTCCCGCACAGCCCAACGACGTATTGCGTTGATCGTCAATAAAGAAGAACAGGATGTTTGGACGCTCCGCTGCGTTCAGCTGAAATATGCTGTTGAAGCAAATGAGAAATGCAAACGCGACTAAAACAATTCGACGAATAGACATGGAGCGTACCAACGTGGATAGAGCAAGAAATATACGACTGAAGAGAACTATGATATCTTGACTGCAATCAATTGCCAACGCGAGGTGCGCATTGAAAGCAAGTAACCATCGAAAACAGGTAACCGTCGAAAACAGGTAACCATCGAAAACAGGTAACCATCGAGAACCCGTAACCATTAAGAACGGGTAAGATTTGAAAACAAACGGGTTGACTCGACTAGGAAATGCTAGTGTCGAGCGGATTTCGGTTTTGTCGCGTTGGCTGCGGCCGTCTTCGCTTTGGAATTGCCAATTGGCTCGCCGCCGTTTGTTCCCTGCTTAGCGACGCCACTCGATGCTGGCGTCAGAATTTCATTTTTAGCTGGTGCTGTCGCGCTTAAACGCGAGTCGACAACATGTAGGTTTGGAAAGTTGCGGACGTGCTGTTCGCGGAAGGTAATGTCTTCCCATGGTCTGTGCGATACATCGTGCACAAAGTTTTGGATATGTTCGGCTTGTTCTGGCCAAACCGTGTGGAACTGGTGGTCTGGCGAGCAAATGAAGAGGAGGTGTTTTCTCGCTTCGTCGGGGTACAAACCTCGCCCGATTGCCAGCCAAGTTTTGCCGTCTTGTCCCGGAAGATTGAAAACGTAAAATGCCAGGCGTTCATCTTGAACTACCACGTTGCGAATGACCTTTTGGTAGCGCGGAGTCAATAGCGGGTTCTCACTCACTTGGCCGAGCACAGGGAGCTCCTTCGCTTCGTCGATGTGGTATTCGAGAAACATCCGACTGATGGTCGATAAGTCCGATCGAAACTCCGTTCGGTGAAAACGAAGATCCAACAAGACATCCGCCGGAAGCGACGCCGAGGTTGGAAAAACTGTTTCGCTGACGAAACCGAGAAGAAAAACCGGAACGGACACCACTAAACCGCTCAAGGCAATGTAACGTAGTTTCTGTGTCTGGCCCGTCATCCGCAACTCGAATGAAGTCGTGATCATTGGGACCAAGAATACGACCGTGGTTAGGACCATCAGAATGGAGATCTTTGTCAGGAAATAGAAGACGTCAACCACACCTAGGTACGGAAGGTAAACCGATCCGAATTCAAATACCTGCTTACCAGCAATCACCAGAACGAATACACCTATGATCTGGCAATACAGAAAAAGTTCTCGCCGGCGAACGCTTGAATGCACCGCTCCAAACAGGCAAGTTAGTGGATAGAAAAAGTAATAGGCGAAAGGTGCTGGTGGGTGTTGTTCGTAGAAATCGGACAACGCCGAGGCCGAGAATAACGCCCGTCCTAAGACGGGCACTTTTTGCAGCCACGTGATCCACTTGGCGTCGTAGTCGATCTTGCCAAGTAGCCCGTAAAAGCACAGTACAAAGACAAACACCACCATCATTTCGTAGTGGTGCCAAAAGACGCACATCACTGCATAGATCGGTGGCATGATAATGAAAAAGGCAACTCGAAACAAATAACGAAGCAGACCGAGTTGTCGACGAGGCGTGTGAATGTCTGACGTTGAAATATCGTCTGGGCGGCCGTCGCCAACAGTATCTTGTGGCGGTGCCTGCGCGAGGCCGTGTGGCGGGCTTTGCGACGATTTTCGCTGGGCTGCTAGCGAGAGAAATAGATTGTTGGCGGCTACAGAGGAATTGTTTTTTGTTTCGCCGCCACTTCCGATTTTTTTGTGAGGTTCTTGGATTCCGGACGCAGCATTGCCGTCAGTGCATGCATCACTGCCCTGCCCTCTTTTATCTATCCTGCCGGACACTCGATCTAAATTGCGATTGTTTGCCACTTACTGATTCTCACGGGATTCTACGAACGCGCATACGCAGGCCAGAATATCGGCGCCGACGATTGCCACACTTCAAGAAAATTGCGGAGGCATCCGGGAGTCGAACTGTTGGACGGTGCTGGAGTGGTCGTGTTAGACTTGCACAGCAGCCGTCGCCCCATTCTTCATTGAGGACGTACACCATGATCAATCGTCGGAATTTTCTAGTTACATCGGGAGCTACTGTTGGAGCTCTCGCCCTCACGTCTTCTTGCAACGCTGCCGATGGAAATAGGAACCGTCCAGTCGTGATTTCGACATGGCAACACGGTCTAGCGGCAAACAAAGCGGCATGGAACGTGCTCAGTAAAGGTGGACGGGCTTTGGACGCTGTGGAAGCAGGTGTGCGAGTGAGCGAGTCGGATCCCAAGGTGATGAGTGTCGGTTTGGGCGGCTTGCCAGACCGCGACGGAAATGTAACGCTCGACGCCTGTATCATGGACGAGACGGGTGACTGCGGTTCGGTCGCCTTTTTGAAGAACATTAAGAATCCAATTTCTGTGGCGCGAAGAGTGATGGAGAAAACTCCGCACGTGATGTTAGTCGGGGAAGGCGCGTTGGAGTTTGCTTTAAAGGAGGGCTTCAAGCAGGAGGACCTGCTGACGCCCGAGGCGCGTGCGGCGTGGAAGAAATGGAAAACGAGTAAGAAACCGTACAAGCCGAAAGTGAATATTGAGAATCACGATACGATTGGGCTGCTTGCAATTGACAAGAAAGGCAACTTGTCTGGCGCGTGTACGACGAGCGGTTTGGCTTGGAAGCTGCATGGACGCGTTGGCGATTCACCAATTATTGGTGCCGGATTGTACGTCGACAACGAGGTCGGCGGCGCCGCAGCGACTGGAGTGGGCGAAGCGGTAATCAAAGCGGTTGGTAGTTTTTTGGTCGTTGAATTCATGCGGCAAGGGCATTCGCCTGCGGATGCTTGTCGATTGGCGACGGAACGAGTGATCAAGAAAAATCCCAATTGGCGGGACATTCAGGTTGGCTTTATTGCACTGGACAAGCAAGGTAAATTTGGCGGTTATTGTATTCAGCATGGTTTCAATTACGCTGTGTTGGATTCGGCGGGCGGAAACCGAATGGAAGAGCCCGGCAGTCGGCTTCCTAAAAAGTAATCGAGTCAGTCGTATTCAAGAACGGCGACGTGACTAGAAGCCGACCTGAGTGTGAAGCGGCGATAGAGAAGAGGTAGCGTGTTTGGTTATGACCCTTGAGATTTGCATCGACCGAATTGAATCGGGGTTGGCAGCTGTCGCTGGTGGTGCGAATCGGCTCGAGGTTTGCAGCGCATTAGAAATCGGTGGCTTGACGCCGAGTAGTGGTTTGCTTGCGGAGTGCTGCGAATTGCCCGACGTCTCGGTGATGGCAATGATTCGGCCCCGCGGGGGCGATTTTTGTTATTCGAATCGCGAGGCTGAAGTGATGGTTCGCGATATCGTTGCGGCTCGTGAAATTGGCGTGGACGGAATTGTCATTGGTGCGTTGACGTCAGCACTCGCGGTTGATCGCGGTGTTTGCCAGCGGCTGCTCGACGCCGCCGGGCCTGTGGACGTTATCTTTCATCGTGCATTCGATTTGGTTGCCGATCCGTTTGAGGCACTCGATGAGTTGCAGGGGTTGGGGATTCGGCGATTATTGACGTCGGGGCAACGAGCGACTGCGATTGAAGGGATCGATCTGATTCGCCAGCTGGTGGATCGAAGTGGTGATTTGGCGGTGATGGCTGGTGCGGGAGTCGATTCCGAAATCGTGCCCGAACTATTGCAGGTGGGAGTGCGAGAGATTCACAGTAGTGCCAGTAGCGAGGAATCAGTTACTCCGAGTGCATTTGCCGCCGATTTTGGCGGGCGACAGCGAGTAACATGCCGAGAAAAAGTTAGGAAATTGCGAGTTGCGTTAGATAGCTAGAGAGGAATTGTGACTCAGCTCACAGTTGGCGCAAAATGCTCGTTCACAGCCAAACGTTCTGCTAAACTACTGTTTCACTCTATCTCGTCTTTATTCCTCGTTCGAGTACATCATTTACAGTGGAACTGTGAGTTAATGTTATCCAGTCAGAAAAAGCGCGGACGTTACCGAAATCGTAAACTCTCCCAACGCAGTGCAATTAGTCGCGGCCTAAAAAGACGCCGCTTAAATGTTGAGAAACTTGAGTGGCGACATTTGTTGGCGACAGTGCTGGGGACCGGTACTGGTGCTCTGCTCGGCGGCGATCTCACGGACCCAGAAAATGATGGTGTCGACAGCACCGCATCGAATTTCAATTGGGTATCGACAGCGGCCAGTATCGAAAACAATTTTTCGCCTGGCGGACCTTCCAACGAAGGTGCGTTGGATGTTTTTGACAACAAGCTTTCCAGTGGCGAAGGGAAATGGTGTTGCAATAGTCCGACTCAGTGGGTCGCCGTAGAATTTGACCGCCCCTACACACTAACTCATTTTACTCTCTCGTCCGCCAACGACGTTCCGAGTCGAGACCCCGATGTTTGGGAAATTCAAGGGTCCATTGACGGAGCAAATTGGGAAACGATATACGACTACGATAACAACGGGACTGCTCCGTTCGATCAACGCTTTCAAGTCATTCGTTACGATGGCGGTGGAGCGGACTTTGCAACTCCCGATCCGTACAACTGGTTCCGTTATCACGTTACTTCGACGGTCGGTGGCGGTCATCAAATTGGCGAAATTGAGTTGTTTGGATTCAGTGGTTTACACGTCGCGAGTATAGATCCTAGTGATGGAGACATTCTCGGAGCGGCTCCCACGACTGCGACGGTCGATTTTACGTTGGATTTCGATTCGCAGAGCGTGGATGCGAGCGATTTAACCGTCGACGGAATACCCGCGACGGGAGTGACGGTGATCGATGGCGATACGTTGTTGTTTGACCTTCCGCAGACTTCGCCAGGAACGCACACAATTGCCATCGCAGAAGAATCTATCTTGCCTGCTGTTCCCGTATCGGGTGTTTCCGCTTTTGATTCGACCTTTATCATTGCCGATGTGCCCGCTGTCGAAAATATTCCAGCGACCAACATCCTCGCGGCCACTGCAGATCTCGGAATCTCGGTCATTGATACCGGAGGCGATGCCCCCGATTTGTTTTTGCATTGGGGGGACAACGACGGCGGGACGGATACGAACAATTGGGATGACGTCATCGAAATCGGATCGGGCGGCGTTGGCAACTATTTAAGTGGACTCGAAGGCCTCATCGACGAGACGGAATACTTTTTCCGCGCTCGCGGGACGAATCTAGCGGGGGCCAGTTGGGCACCTTCGACAAGTTCGTTTGTCACGGCAACTCTTTCTGCAGCGACTGTGATTGGAAATCCCATTGTGGATGTCGGACCATTCATTGCCGAAGTAACAGGTGAAGTGCTCGATGCTGGCGGAGACAATCCGACGATCGCCATCTACTACGGCGATGAGGATGGTGGTACAGACATCAACGCGTGGGATCACGTGTTAGAGTTAGGCGACGGCGGCGAGACGTTTGCGGACGACATCGACGGTTTATCGCCCGAGACAACTTACTTTACTCGAATTCAGGCAACGAATCTGTCGGGTGCTAGTTGGTCTCCGATAACTCGTTCGTTCACAACCTTGCCAGTCCCCGAAGTCTTGATCAACGAATTCATGGCGGCGAATGCCAGTACGTTGTCGACTCGAACACGCGCTTCGGCAACTGACAACTTCGCCGGCGATCAACAATTTTTCGATTGGATTGAATTGCGCAATCCGACGGGGGGCGAAGTGAACATCGGCGGAACATTTCTGTCCGATGACATCAACGATCCAACTCGCTGGCAAATTCCTGTTGGAACGACAATACCTGCAAACGGGTTCCTCGTGGTGTTCGCATCGGGCTTAGACATTACCGATGCGAGTCTCGACGAACAAGGGTTTCTGCACGCCAACTTCTCACTGAGTAGTTCGGGTGAGTTCCTCGGACTCAGCGACGGCGCGGGCGAGCCTGTTCACGAAATATCTCCGCAGTTTCCTCGTCAGGTCGACGACGTTTCCTACGGGATTTTCGATAACCAACTTCGCTATATGTCGACGCCAACTCCCAATGCTCCCAATGTTGGCGACTTTATCGACTTCGTGGGTGATACCAGGTTCAGCTACGATCGGGGTTTTTACACTGATGCGATTGACGTGGCGATTACGACCGACACGTTGGGCGCCACTATTCACTTCACTTTGGATGGCAGTCCGCCCAGCGAAGTTAACGGTTCGGCGTACAGCCAACCGGTCCCAGTCTCGTCGACGTCGACTTTGCGAGCGATCGCATTCAAGCCTGGTTTGCAGTCGTCCAACGTCGATACGCATACCTACGTGTATGTCGACGACGTCGTGACACAGACATTTCAGTCGACTCTCGACGCTGGTTTCCCGACAGATTGGCGGGGAACGAGTCCTGACTACGGATTGGACTCGGATGTGATTGGACCGAACGATCTGTTTGGCGGTAAGTACGCTGCCACAATTCGCGATGATCTGCAGTCGATTCCCACGCTTTCGATCGTGACAGAAATCGAAGGACTGTTTGGCGACGATGGAATTTACGCTCGACCAAACGATTCCAATATAGAAGTCCCCACTTCGTTTGAATTGATTTATCCAGACGGTACGAACGGTTTTCAGATCAACGCAGGTGTGAAGATCCAAGGTGGTGCGTTTCGCAGCTTCAATCTGACAAAGAAGAAGTCATTGCGTTTGAAGTTTAAATCGGAGTACGGCCCCAGTACTTTGAATTATCCGTTCTTCGGTGCCGATGCGGTCGACGAGTTCGACACAATAACTTTGCGGATGGAAGCAAATGATGGTTGGCAGTGGAATGGTAGTACGAATCGAGTTTACGCGCGGGATCAATTCGGTCGCGAAACTCAGTTGGCAATGGGACAGCCTGCTGCCCATGGAACTCGCATGCACCTTTATCTAAACGGTGTTTATTGGGGTGTGTATAATCCGGTCGAACGGCCGGACGAAACTTTCGCTTCGCGATATATCGGCGGCGAGCCGGAAGATTGGGACGTGCAAAACGCGGGCCGCGCGATCAACGGTGATCTCGGTAGCTGGAATACGCTTGGAAGTTTGGCGAATACGGTTAATACGGCAACGGATGGTTCGCCGGAGGAGATAGAAGCCTGGCAAAATATGAATGGAAACTTTGCCGATGGAACCAACGACCCCAACCAAGAAGATTACCTCGACGTCGACAACTACGCCGACTACATGATCACGAATTTCTACGGCGGCAACTCGGATTGGCCGCGCAAGAACTACTATGGCGGCCGACTACGGGGCGAACAGAGTCCCGGTTATCAGTTCTTCATGTGGGACAGTGAATGGTCGTTGGATTTGAATTCCCACGTCAATACGAATCGTGTTAACGAGAGTGCTGGAATCGCTGGTCCGTATTCGGTCTTGAAAAACGTTGAGGAATTCCAGGTCGCGTTTGGCGATCGCGTGCACAAACATTTCTTTAATGACGGCGCTCTTTACGTCGATCCAGATAATCCCGATTGGGATCCCGCTCATCCCGAAAGAAACGTTCCCGCAGCTCGGTTTTTCAATATCATCGAGGGATTGCGAAGTCCGCTCGTCGCCGAATCGGCGCGCTGGGGCGATCAACATCAGAACACTCCGCACACGGTCGACGAAAGTTGGGAGCCAGAAGTTCAAGATTTGTTGAACAACTATTTTAATCGTCGTAGTGCCAACGTCTTGCAAGATTTTGTCGAAGCTACGCTCTATCCAAGCGTCGAGGCTCCGCTATTCAATCAGCGCGGCGGTTCCATCTCTAGTAGTTTTGGTGTGGGATTGACCGCTCCTGCCGGAACAATTTACTACACGCTCGACGGCTCAGATCCACGTGTGGTGGGTGGTGGTATCAGTCCAACAGCGATTCCGTTTACGAATACATTTAATCTTGCCGAAAATACAACGGTTCGAGTTCGCGCGCTGAGCGGCAGCATTTGGTCGGCAATTGACGAAGCCTTGTTTATCGTAGATGCAGTTCCCGCTACTGCCGACAACTTGCGAATTACCGAAGTCAATTACAATCCGATGGCGGGACTGCCGCAGTTCGGTGAAGCACCTGCCGGAGGTGATCGACTCGAATTTGTCGAGTTGCAAAATATTGGAAACGAAACGATCGATCTGAGTGGCGCGGAGTTTGTCGAGTCGGTTGTCGACGGTTCGAACGAGGGTATTCGGTTTAACTTTGAATCACACCGATTAGAGCCGGGCGAGTATCTAGTCGTGACGTCGGATGTGAGCGCGTTCCAATCGCGTTACGGTTCTTCAATTAATCTTGCCAATGGCAGCGACGACGCCGGGCCGATTAGCGAGTACGGCGGAAAGCTCGCCAACGGCGGCGAACGCTTGACGCTGTTGGATGCAGCTGGAGAGGTTATTCAGCAATTCGATTTCAATGATTCCAGCAGCTGGCCCGGCCGCGCCGACGGCAATGGTAGTTCGCTTGAAATTGATGATGTGTCGCTGGACTACAATAGCGGCGCCAGCTGGCACAGCAGCATCGATGTTCATGGTTCGCCGGGGGCAGCTGGAACAGTTGCAACGCCTTCGGTGGTGATCAACGAAGTGCTTACACACACAGATTTGCCGGCCGTCGATTTTATTGAATTGCACAACGTCACTGCCGATGATATCGAAATTGAGAATTGGTGGTTGAGCGATGCGAATTCCAATTACTTCAAATTCAATATCCCGGCCGATGCGGTCGTCACGGGCAACGGATATTTGACGTTCGTCGAAACGCAATTCAACGATCTGAATTTAGACTTCCCCTTTGCCCTTAGTGGTTCCGACGGCGACGATGTTTGGTTGATTAGTGGCGACGAGACGGGCAGTCCACTGTTGTTTATCGACCGCATCGAGTTTGGTGCCGCAGTCAACGGTGAGTCAATTGGTCGTTGGCCAAATGGTGTCGGCGACGTGTTCCCAATGACCACAGTCACGGAAAACGCGAATAACTCGGGGCCTCGAATTGGACCGATCGTCGTTAGCGAAATTATGTACAGCCCGCTCGATCCCGATGGCGAAGGTGGTGTTGATCCACAGGACTTGGAGTTTGTCGAGATCTTTAATCCAACCAACGATGCAGTGCCTCTGGAGAACTGGAAGTTGGATTCGGCTGTCGATTTTGATTTCCCAAGTGGACAGTCGATTGCAAGTAACGAAGCTGTCGTGATTATTACGTTCGATCCCGATGCGGTTGAAAACGTAGATCGCCTAGCCGCGTTCCAAAGTGTTTACGGCATTGGTAACCAAGTACGGCTCATCGGTGGTTATTCCGGCCGGCTGGATAACAATGGCGACAACTTGGAACTGCAGCGACCAGATTCCCCGCCGATTGAAGATCCGCTGTTCATTCCAGCACTTCTAGAAGATCAAGTTCGGTACGACGTTGCGGCGCCGTGGCCCGTGACGATTCCTACGGGATCGTCGATCGTGCGGGTGTCGCCGACGGCATGGGGAAATGACCCAACGAGCTGGACGGCTACGAACGCTTCGCCTGGCACCTATCTCGATACGGCCCTTCCAACCGTTTTGTCGTTTGAAATTAACGCGGGATACACCGACCCACAGGACTTGCCCCTGGGCCTCCAGCCAACGGACTGGGCTACACAGCGAAGCCGTCTCGGTCGGCTTGATATTGAGTTCAGCGAAGTTGTCGCGTTGCAGGCGAGCGATATTGTTCTGACGAATCTCGGCGTCGTTCCGGACGATGTCGACGAGCAAATTTCGCTTGCGAACGATCAACTCGAGTGGATTGGAAGTCGACTTCGCATTCACTTGGATACGGATGACATTGAAGATGGTGTTTACCAATTGTCGCTGTCAGGCAGTCTTGCCGACTTGGCCGGCAATCCACTCGATGGCGACGGAGATGGAAACGGCGGCGACGATTATGTTGTGACAGGAAGTTCAGCTAACGGTTTCTACCGCCAAGTTTTTGACTTCAACGGCGACTTTGGAACGTCGGTCTTCGATTTTTCGACTTTTAGTTATTGGTTTGGTAGTCCCATTCCTCGCGCTCCCGAATACGCCGACCTCAATTTTGATAACGGCGTGAGCGTTTTCGACTTTACCTTTTTCGCGAATGCCTTCGCCACTGGCGTGACATTTGACAATGGACTCCAACAGGTGTTCGTAGCGCCAGATTCGATTGAATCGCCAATTGACGAAACCGTTGAATTGTTCGTTGAGCAAGTTGTTCCGTTGCAGCGAGAGTTGGCTTGGAGATTGCCAACTGGTCGCAGGTCAATTGAAACGAACGACGGTTCGGGCTCAGATTCTCTCGCGGAGGCGGATGCTGGTGGATTTTGGGAATTTCTCGAAAGCGGAGATTGGTCGCGCGAGTTGTTTTAACGAGATAAGAGCACTTTCGCAGTAAATCCCATTTTGGTGCTTTCCAAATACAAGCCGGCTTCGTGCGATCCTCCCCGAGAAAAGTTGCATCGAAATGCGTTTATGCGTAAGATACGCGAGCCTTGAGGAGAAAATACTGTTGGCGGTGCAAGCGGTATTAGGTCGATAGATCTACCGGAGGATCGAAACGATGCTTACGATATATGACGGATATCGAGCTTTAGATCGTCGCAAATTCTTGTCGATTGGCGGACTCGCGGGCCTTTCCGGTTTAGGTGGGCTAACTCTCTCCTCTTTGCTCGGCACATCAAACGCGGCCTCAGCGGCTGATTCATTTTCATCTGATAAGGGCTTGTCGGGTAAGTCCGTGATCTTCTTGTTTCAACAAGGAGGACCGAGTCAGTTGGAGACGTTTGATCCGAAGCCCGAGGCCTCTCAGGCAACTCGCACGGTCACAGGCGTTAACGCAACCAATGTTCCTGGGGTAACTTTAGGGAGCACGATGAAGCGGTTGTCGACGATGGCCGACAAGTTGGCGATTGTTCGATCGTTTCAAACGAACAATGGCGGTCACAATATTCACCCTGTCGTTGGACCCGATAGCGAGCAGGCCAATATAGGCGCTTACTATGGCCGCATCGCCGGTGCCACGCGGGTTGCGACAGGTATGCCGACCAATGCCATTTTGTATCCAGCCGCAGTCGATACCGAAGTGCCCGGCCCTAGCGCTCGGGGCGATTTAACTTCGACGGGGACTTTGGGAACGGCGTACAAGCCATTCGTTCCCGGCGGCAAAGGAGACCTGCAAGACGACATGAAGGTCAAGCTGCCGCACGATCGATTCTTCGGCGATCGCAAAGCGTTGTTAAAACAATTAGATCGACTTAATCGAGAGATGGACTCCGCCGCCGGCGGCGTTCGTTCGATGGACGAACTACAGCAACAGGCATACCAACTGCTACTGGGCGGAGGAGTTTCAAAAGCGTTAGACTTATCGCATGAAGACCCTCGAGTTGTTAAACGCTACGATACGAGTCACTTTGTCCAGTCACACGATTGGCGACAGGTATCCCGAGGGCGAGCTGGTTATTACACGGCGAATGCCAAGTGTATGGGGAAGCTGCTCTTGTTGGCTCGACGTTTGTGTGAGGCAGGATGCGGGTTTGTCACGATTCACGCGGGTTACTCTGGTGTGTGGGACATGCACGCCGATGGAAACAACCTAAATATGACAGACGGAATGCAAGCCGTTGGGCAATCGTTTGACCACGCGATCGCGGCGTTTATCGAGGACATCGAGGCTCGTGGTTTGCAGGACAAAATCATGCTGGTCACTTGTGGTGAAATGGGACGGACACCGCGCATCAATCGAAACGGTGGACGCGACCATTGGAGTAAACTTTCTCCCTTAATGATGTATGGCGGCGGTTTGAAAGGGCAAGTTATCGGGCAATCAACCCGCGACGGTGGCGAGCCCGCTACGACAAACTTCACGCCAAAAAATCTCATTTCGTCCATTCTTCATACCGTACTAGACGTTGCCAAATTACGTATTATCGGCAATATGCCGCAGCAGGTCAGTCGCTTGGTTGACGCCGAGCCAATACCTGTTGAAGGGTAGCCTCGTTGGCCGAGTCATCTCCTGCCAAGAATTTTGAGTCGAACATGCGAACTGCTCTCTTTTTGCCACTATCTCTTTTGCTGCCACTGTGTCTTGTCCTTGCCGTTTCCAGTTTGGCTGACGAGCCCGACGCGAGGTTTTCACGATGGGACAAAAACAACGACGGGAAACTTTCACGAGAAGAATTGCCTGCCGGTATTCGCGGCAACTTTGATGCGGCCGATGCCGACGGAGACGGTTTCATCTCGGTCGCAGAAGATTTGCGATTTAGAACTCGGGGTCGGCAACGGGATAAGCAACAGGGCGAGAAGCAACAACGGACGTTGAGACTGCCTCCCGGAACGAAGATTCAACGAGATATTGCGTATGTGGAAGATGGTCACGAGCGTCAGAAGTTGGACCTTTACGTGCCTGCCGAGGGTTCCGATTTTCCGCTCGTGATTTGGGTTCACGGTGGTGCTTGGCGAATGGGTAGTAAAGAGAATTGTCCCGCTCTGCCCTTGCTCGAAAAAGGATTTGCGGTGGCCAGCATCAATTATCGGCTTAGCCAACACGCGATCTTTCCAGCACAGATTAATGACTGCAAAGCGGCCGTCCGTTGGCTGAGAAAAAATGCCAAACAGAATCGACTCGACTCAAACAATTTTGGAGTGTGGGGCTCTTCGGCTGGTGGGCATTTGGTAGCCTTGCTGGGAACGTCGGGAGATGTCGCCGAACTGGAATTAGATGACGCGAATCTCAAGGTGTCGAGTCGAGTTCAGGCCGTGTGCGACTATTTTGGACCCACCGATTTTCTCTTAATGAATAAGCAGTCGGGAGACGCGGGGAAAATCGATCACGATGCCGCAAATTCGCCCGAGTCATCTCTGATCGGCGGTGCAATCCAAAACAACAAAGACAAGGTTGCTCGAGCGAATCCCATTACCTATGTCAGCAAAGACGATCCGCCCATCTTGATCGTCCATGGTGACAAAGACCAGTTGGTAAGCGTGCAGCAGAGTCGCGTCTTTTTCGACTCGCTTCAATCCTCTGGCGTCGAAAGTCGGTTGCACATCGTCGCCGGCGCCGGCCACGGTCGATTTCAAGATCCGCAGGTGTCAGCGATGGTTTTTAAGTTCTTTTTCGACAAACTAAAGCGGTAAGTCGGAAAACACTTTCTTCTCGTTAGACCACTCCTGTAACCCAATGCGTGAGCGAGGATGCGGCCGTCCCCTCGTTTACTGGCTATTGGGTTGTTTTTGAGATGGGGAAATTATCATCTCCTCGTTTGTCTACATGCGGTTTGCCGCAATGGCGTAAGCTGCTGTTGGCATCACCTTTGCCGTTCTCGTACCATCGTGGGAAATGATCATTGCACGTACAGATTGATTGCGAGCTGGATCATTGAGCTCTGTTCAGTACCGTTTCGTTTTTGGTTCTGTTTGGAAGACCAAAAAGAAAAGGGCTTGTTTGTGGGCGGGAATTTTCCTGAAAGCGAAATTTTGGCAAGCATCCGAGTTTACTTGTTGGATGGCGGAGGGACGTTACGTGCGTTGCTTCCCGCCAACGTCGACGCCATTGATCTTGAATCCATCGAACAACTTCTTCAGTTCGATGAGTGTGGGTTATTAATTGTCGATCTCGATTCGGAGACGTCGTCGATCAACGATCTTCAAAGTATCGTTGCCAAGCACAGTAGCTGTGTGTTGACGATCGCCGTGAGTTCGGCTCCAGAATTGGCAGCGAGACTCGATGCGATGCGATCTGGGTGTTTGACATCGCTTCCCGAGACGGTGACGCCAGAAACGATGGAATTGGTTTGCAATATTGCCGGGCAACTGATTGCGGACCACCAAGAAGTGGAACGGCCCATCCTTCGAACAATTTCGTTACTGGCGTCTTTGGGCACTCGCGAACGGTTGATCTTACAGCATGTCCGCGCTGGAATGACAAACCGAGAAATAGCCAATGAGCTGGGAGCTGGACGACGGTCTGTCGATCGCTGGCGGGCATCTGTTTTAGAAAAAATTGGCGCTGCCACGACGGTTGAATTGATCACACTTATTGCCCG
>Ga0115002_10005247_pt1 | contig 15355 bp, 16 predicted proteins | sample ArcticOcean_MG_C_8_FD_89576 | JGI IMG/M metagenome (GOLD analysis project Ga0115002, IMG submission 89576) | Marine microbial communities from western Arctic Ocean - ArcticOcean_MG_CB11_86 | ecosystem: Environmental > Aquatic > Marine > Oceanic | place: Arctic Ocean: Canada Basin | collected... | reverse complement strand
TAAGGCTTTGCTAAAAAAGTAAATCAACAATATGGCCTATGCAGCTATCGCTTTATAAATTAGAAAAGACTACCGAGTTTAATTTTGGTAGTCTTTTCTAATTTCATGATCTTGATTTAACTAAGGCTCATAATGAAAATTATGTCAACTGTCCCCATAAAAGGCACGTACGATTTCTCAAAAATCGAAGAGAAATGGCGAACCCATTGGCAAAAGAATAAAGTATATAAAACGATAGGCCCAGGGGAGGATGGATATATCGAGGGGAAACCCAAGTGTTATATACTCGATATGTTCCCATACCCAAGTGGTGCTGGTTTGCATATCGGCCATCCTAAAGGATATATCGCCAGCGATATTTATAGCCGCTACAAGCGGATGCAAGGGTTTAATGTCTTGCATCCTATGGGCTTTGATAGCTTTGGTTTACCGGCAGAGCAATATGCGATCGAGCACAATGTGCACCCGGCGATTATAACGGAAGAGAATATCGATTCTATCCGCAGCCAATTGCAATTTCTAGGACTTTCCTTCGACTGGGACCGTGAGATCGCAACTTCTCGAGAAGACTTTTATCGATGGTCGCAATGGATATTTACTCAGTTATTCGACTGTTATTTTGATACGGATGATATCTGGCAGGATGGTCAAGGCAGAGCTATTCATGGTCGAGCAAAAAAGATAGAAGATCTAGAGTTGAAGTTTGCCGAAGGAAAATCGTATACTGAGGCTGATCGTAAAATATTGGGTGAGTTTGCAGATGCATCATGGGGAGCGCTTAAAACGGCCGATCAAAAAGCTGTGCTCAACAATTACCGGCTTGCCTATCAGCAGGAAGTAGTTGTTAACTGGTGTCCGGGGCTGGGCACCGTATTGGCCAATGAAGAAGTTACAAACGATGGTCGTAGTGAGCGAGGTGATTTTCGGGTTTATCGCAAACCTCTTAAACAGTGGATTATGCGCATCACCGATTATGCAGCTCGTCTTCTCGAGGACCTTGATGCACCACTTGAAGACCGCAATGGAAGCCCTTTTGCACTGGATTGGCCAGAGCCAATTAAGATTATGCAACGTAATTGGATTGGGCAAAGCTTCGGAGCTGAGGTGCGATTTGATATTATAGATCCCATGGATGGTGAGATCGCCGGTCAACTCCCCGTTTTTACGACCCGGCCTGATACGCTCTTTGGTGCTACTTTTATGGTTATCGCTCCACAGCACCCTTTAATTGATTCTCAGAAAACCTCTTATCTGGTACCCGATGAATGGCCGACTAATGCGTTGGATGGATGGCGGGGGCAAGAGCCACGATTGGATATTCGCGAAGCCATTCGAAAGTATATTGATACGGCTGCAACCGAGGTGGCTGTAGATCAAGATAAAAAAGAGAAGACCGGTATTTTTTGTGGTATATATGCCAGAAACCCAGTCAACGGTGAAGAGATCCCTATTTTTGTGGCGGACTATGTCAGTATGGATTATGGCTCCGGAGCCATAATGGCTGTGCCGGCGCACGATGAACGCGACCACGCCTTTGCCCTGGCCTATGGTTTAAAGATTGTCTCGGTTGTCGAAGGGGATGGACAACGTGATGATCAGTGTTACTCTGGAAGTGGCATTGCCATAAATTCACCGGTTATTGGGGATAGTGCTTTTGCCATAAACGGTTTGAAAAGTAAAGAGGCAAAGAGTAAAATTATCGCCGAATTAACTGAAACCGGCCTGGGTAAAGAAGCCGTACATTACAAGCTTCGGGATTGGATCTTTTCTCGTCAGCGCTATTGGGGGGAGCCTTTTCCTCTCGCAACCCACTCGGAAGGATATTCGATCACGTTGGATCCACCCGTTGTTTTACCTGCAATGGACGATTTTCGGCCGGAAACATCGGATGATCCATCTAGGCCAGTTTCACCGCCCTTGCATCGCGCTGGATCTGAATGGGCTACTATTGAAGTGGATGGTGAGACTTACCAGCGAGAGTTGAATGTCATGCCGCAATGGGCTGGATCGTGCTGGTATTTTTTGCGATTCATCGACCCCTTAAACAGCGATGTATTTTGCGATAAGGCGAAAGAAGGGTATTTCATGCCTGTCGATCTTTATATCGGAGGGGCTGAGCATGCTGTTTTACACTTGTTATATGCGAGGTTTTGGCACAAGGTCTTGTATGATCTCGACCATATTTCGACACCGGAACCGTTTAAAAAACTCTTTAATCAGGGAATGATAACAGCCGATGCATTTCAAGACGAACGCGGTGTCTATATAGACATTCGCGAAGTTGAATTTCGCGACGAGGTGCCATATGAACGCGGCACAGATAAGAAGCTGACAAAATCAACTGGAAAGATGGGGAAGCGCTACAAAAATGGTTTGCCACCAGAGGAAATCGGTGCAGAATTTGGCGTCGATACTTTAAGGCTTTATGAAATGTATATGGGGCCCCTGGAAGCAAGTGCGCCTTGGAGTATGGAAGGCATCAGGGGGATGCAGCGTTTTTTACAAAGAGTATGGCGCAATTTCGTAGATCAGGATAGGCTGGTAAAAATTGGTGAGGGGATTGAACCCGAATTAGATAAAAAACTTCATCAAACAATAGAAAAAGTCACAGCGCATATTGAAGGCTTACGATTTAACACCGCAATAGCTGCACTAATCGAACTAAATAACGAATTGGTTTCATTAGATAAGGTACCTGAGGCCATAGCCAGGCCATTTTTGCAGTTATTGGCACCCTTGGCTCCGCATATTGCTGAAGAGATTTGGGAGCTTGCAGATTTTGCCGGAGAAGGGGTCGGTATGCAAGAGTGGCCTGTATCTGATCCCCAAAAATTAGTTGAAGATAGGGTTGTTTTGCCAATTCAAGTAAATGGAAAAGTACGTGACAAAATAGAGGTCGCTCTAAGCATGAATGAAGACGAAATAAAAGAGCTAGTCTTAACCTTAGATAGTGTTAAAAAACATGTTGCTGATGTCGGCCAAATCAAGCGTTTTATCCTAGTCCCAGGCAAAATCGTTAATATTGTGGTGTAAAAATCTACATTTATTAGTCCTATAATTAATTATATGTAAATATAAGAAAAATATAGCATTAAACCATGTAAACTACTGATAAGTAATCGCTTACATATTACTACATCAGTGAAATTCACTCAACATAAAAAAATGTCCACCGCATTGTTATAGATTACATCTAAATTTTAATATAATCTGAAGCATTGTCTAAAAGCTTATCTCTATTTTCATAATACCGCATAGTCGTTTTTAAATCTTTATGACGAAGATGCGCTTGAACCTGCTGTGGTTTTGCTCCGCCTTCAATGGCAAGAGTACAACAGGTATGCCGGAACATATGGGCGGTGACATTTTGCGGAACGCCAGCGCGGCGGGCGTATTTTTTAACAATGTGATTAATTGATTGGTCTGTTAGCGGCTTGCCTCGCGAGGCATTCCTGGAGAGGCTAATAAATATTTTTATATCGACTTCCGTAGAATAACCAGATTGTAAAAGCGCTTGCTTGTAGATCTCCAGGTGATGTAGAACCGACGCTTGCAGCTTGATCTCTTGTGCCATACCAGATTTAGTCTGGGGGAGGTGTAAAATGTAAAATACGCCCTCTGTTGCAATGTCTGTCCAGGCAATGTTCGCCACTTCAGATCTGCGCAACCCGCCAAAGGTTAACAATTGAAAAATTGCCGAATCCCGTGTCCGAACCAAGTCATTTTTTTCTTCAGCAATGGCTCGTTGTATTTTTGCCAATGCCTGATTTGATAACGCTTTTCCCGATAAGGTCTCATCAACTTTATACCCGCGCACAAGAGTTGAATCTGCGGGATTTTTATCAATATGGCCGGCGGCGACCAGCATTTTAAATAATGCCTTCAAACTGGCTAATTTTCGATTGATACTACTGCGTTTATAATCTCGGCCCGCAAGATCATTTCTAAAAGCGATAATATGCTCATAGGTGATCGATTGTAGATCTTCGAGTATAACTCGATCAATTCCAATAAATGCAAAGAAGTGCTGTAAATCAGCAGAATAAGCGCGCCGGGTCCGTTCGCTGAGTTGGCCACTGAGAAACTGCTGAAGGGGACCCTCTAATGCAGATCCCATTCCATTGCCCAAGACAATGGGTAAGTTGTTCATTTATAAACCCTAACTGTGTATATGCACTCAAAGCATTCTGGGATATCAAATATAGCATGATTGTAAAAATCTGTCATTAAGTATTTATATATTAACTATAAAATTTAACAATAATACATAACTCATTAATTAATAATATCTTATACTAATTATAACAGGCATTATCGTTAGTATGATATGCAGCAAAACACACTATAACTTTCTAAATAATCGATCGATTGCGCTTAATTGCAGCTTTGCCATAATTGGCTTGCCCGCTGGACTTATATGCGGCTCATCTGTATTTAACAATTGATCCATGATCCCTCTCATCTCAGCAACCCCCAATGGCTGTCCTTTCTTAATACTGATCTTGCGCACATAGGCTAATACCATCGCATTCCGCCACGTGCCGCCAGACTCATGCCCATCCCTAGCATCATTCAGCAATTGATAAAAGAATTCTCCTTCGCCCCAATGCTCAAGTTCTACAGGTATCGCCTCGACCAATATAGTCCGTTCGCCAAAATCCCTAACGACGAAACCCAATTTAGAAAAATCATCACGTAATTCACGAAAAATGGCACAGTCGGCCGATCCCATTTCCAGCTTTAAAGGAAAGAGTAATTGCTGACAATCACTTACCGAGTCATTTATTTGCCCCATAGCTCTGGCATAATTTATCCGTTCATGTGCCGCTTGTTGATCGACTAAAAGCAACCCGTCGTCTATTTGCACAAGTATATATTGTCCGTGAATTTGCCATATTTTTGGATTTTCATGCAAAATAGACGCATCGATATCTTGAGCACTTGAATCGCTCTTGGGAACTGCAGAAGGAGCAATCAGCGAAAACGACAACTGGTCAGGCAGTGTATTAATTGCTCGCACAACACTGGACTCTTCTTTTGAGGGATTCAACTCGATGGACGAATTGAGGTCAAGTTGAGAAGGTTCGCCAATTTTAGCTGGCCTAAAATTCGATGCTTGGCTGTCATAAACAAAGGATTGAGCGTCTGGCATGCGCAGGCTATCTCTTACGCAAGCTTCTATTGCTGCTGTCACCTGCGCCTCATTGGCAAGCCGTATTTCTCTTTTTGTCGGATGCACATTTACATCAATTTTCCGCGAATCCATATCTAACCAAAGCATAAATACTGGAGACCGGCCCTCCGATAATAAGCCGCCATAACCCCGTGTTACAGCTTCGACCATTGGCTTAGAATGAATCGGCCTGCCTCGAACGACTATATATTGCCTCCCTCTGCTTCGATTGCAAAATTCAGGCACCGCGAGGACACCTTCGACCTTAAGCCCCCCTTGCTCATATTGCACATCTACAAGCCCACCCGAAGTCACCCCAAGTAAATCGGTCGCCCTCTCCCGGCGGGTCGCTGGAGAGTAATTCATCGTAGAGCGCTCTTCGTTTTGTAATTCGAATCCAATGGCCGGATAACTCGCTGCAAGATGTATCATGATCTGGCTAATATGGCGAGCTTCGGTGTCGACGTGGCGCATGAATTTACGACGAGCCGGGGTATTAAAGAATAAATTGCGCACCGTAATCGTAGTCCCCATAGCTCGGCCAATGCCATGCATCTCACGTTCAATTCCCCCTTCAACGACTAAACGCGCACCTTCCTCATCGGCTTGCGAGCGCGATTCAATTGACAGGTGAGCTATTGCCCCAATACTAGCTAAGGCTTCGCCGCGGAAACCAAGCGTATCGATTTGAAATAAATCGGAAGCTGAAGATATCTTACTAGTAGCATGTCGATGAACGCACATACCAATATCCTCTCGGCCCATGCCCACGCCATCATCGGAGACGACAATCGACTGCTTGCCCCCTGCCCGGATGGCGACATTGACCCTTGCCGCTCCAGCGTCGATCGCGTTTTCAACTAACTCCTTAACAACCGATGCGGGTCTTTCAACCACTTCGCCTGCTGCAATTTTGTTAATTATATTTTCTTCTAGCAGTTGAATCTTGGCTGCCATCAGCACTCCAGGTTCATAATTCGGGCCAAATTCGTTCAGCGCGGTCCTTAAATTCCTCTTCTGTGATCCGGCCTGCTTTTAGGTCGTCATCCAACTCTTGCAATCGGCGACGTGGAGATCCTCCCCCCTTGAAGTCCTGTTGAATTTGCGACCACCCATGCCACAAACCAATACCTAATAATATCGCAATAAACAGCGGGGCCCAGTACGGAGAGGTCTCTTGACCTTCAATCTCTACCCCTCCCCTATCACGCCAGGTTCTAATCGCGACAGACTGAAGATCATCCATCAGCACAATACGCTCAGCCAACTCCTCCCCGCCTTCCCGCTGAATGCGAACAGACTGTTTCAGCTGCCAATACGTTCCAGTTGGGCAAATAACAAGAGCGTCGATAAGATGGGTATCCCGTATCTTGCTATATTGATCCTCAGAGACGGGAATCGCTGTCGGTTCAATTAAATTGAGTAATAAGACAACGGCAAATAGGAAGAACGCCAATGCGAACGCGAAATATAATGATTCGCCCTGCCCCTTCAACGACTCTCCCTTTTACTCAGAGACTCATCGGCACGGGCCGATTTACGCATCCATTGTAACAATTGATAACTCTCGGCGACTTGCGATAGGCTTAAAAGGGGTTCAGACTGACCATTGATCGCATTTATAAAACTGCGGTAATACGATCTAAGATCGTTGCGTTGAAAAGCCAGGGCAGTACTTATATCAACCTGACCATCTATGCTATAAGAACGTATTCGCCCAGTAGAATGTGGAGAGGAAGAATCGATAAGCATAAATAGCCCTTCAGCACCATTGTGCATTGTTAAAAAAACCGTCATGGTATCTTCGTTCGGCCCCGAATGAAAGAAATTTCGCATGCGACTGTATAGCACATCAACTGGCCCCCACGTGGCCAATAGCAGGTCACAGAAAGATAAAGCCATTTGATCGGAAAAGGATTCGCGAGAAAGAGTCTGGGTGCTTGAATTGATATCTAGGTCTATAACAAAATGTGAGGCAGGTTGAATCGCCGCCTGCGCCTTGATCAATCTTGTGCAGAACTCTGTATGTAGGCCGAGCGACATTATGTGGATATGAGACAGCTGGACTCCTTGTGTCATTTTCTTAAAAGGGTCGAACTGCCGGTGAATAGGATGTGTTGCCAAAACAAAAATATCGGCTTCTATTGCTGCCTTAATCCAATAATCCTTATCCTCGACGTCCAATAAAACCAGTCCGTCAACCGTAGCAAGATCTAAGGACAAGTGGTCGCCATCGTGTTCTATAAGTATAATGTCTTCAAAATCTGTAATTGCTTCTTGATGTGCTCTTATTTGGGCAGAATCGCCCATTATAAACAGATTGACCATTCAGATCTTGCGCGAGGGGTTATGAGGAGATATAGTTTAAACTTCTAGGCGAGCCCAATATTACAGACTTCATTTGTAAATTATAGTAAATAAGGCTAATACCAGATATGATTTGGGCAATATTAATTTTCCTACTTGTTGCACTAACCAAATATTTTACATCATTGCGATTGCGCAAGCTACGCGACCAAGTGCAACGCGATCAAAGAATTACTGACGATCTAAGAAAACAATTGACCGAGGTTGCTGAAAAAGAATCCACATTAAAAAACGAGACAGAGACCTTGATGAGCAAAGTGAGCATAATGCATAATATTGTATTAAATCTGGAGCGCTCGTTGGAGAGATTGGGGAAACCCAAATGAAGCTAATCAACTTTACTTATAGTCAATTTACATAATTTACACTATGTGCCATTTTATGGGTTTTCCCATCTTTCTAAAATATCTTCTCGGATTTCCCCTTGCAATAAGGGAATTAAACGATCACGAGCAATTTGGCGGATTTGTAAATCTTGATCATACTTGGAAAACTCGAGTAATAAGCTACGGTCTGCACGTGAATGCTGAACAACAGCAAGTAAGACCGTGGGATCAATATCGGTGGCCAAATGCACCAAGAGGTCATGGCTAGTTGTAGGGTGCATAGCAACCGCGTTGCGCACTGCTGGATCTTGGTCTGTGGACAATTTCTCTAGGGTTATTAGGGAAGTATTAACATTTTGGCACACCGCCTTACGCACGATTGGCGATGGGGCATCACTCATCTGCTGAAGCCAAGCCCCCGGAATATTGCGATGTTGTAAAGCCGTCACAACAACGGCTTGAACACTATCCTGAACTAACTTTTCCAATACCCATTGGGGTGTTTTCAGATTTTCGGCGAGTTGCCTTCGTATCAATGGATCCGTATCCATTGCCAAAACATCGTAAACAGATTCAGGTAAGTTTTGATTACTAGACAATCCGAGTCTAACCAAAGGCCTTTTATCTATAGCTAATCGATGACCAATCCGCTCTATTAGTTTTTTTTGAAAGGTGGATCCCATAGAATCAAAGTTTAATGCAAGGGCAATACCTGAACGAACAATTGGCTCGGTATCTTGCGCCAGTAAAAGTTGAATGTCGATAGGAGTATGCCGATTCGCCGCGACATAAAACCGAACTCCATTGTCCTCATCCTCAGCAAGTATGGCCAACTCTTCGGGATTACTACTGACCTGAGCCTGTTTTTTTTGCTTAGCGTCAACATCTCGCTCAGCACGCAATAGTTGCATAACATCCCAGCGGTCGAGTTTTCTCAGATGGCGACGCAAATCTTCCTCAATAGAGGGTTCCGCCCCACGGCGAATTGGTTCATCCGCTGCCAATAGATTAGTACTCGGCAAGATTAGTAGTACGTATAACCACTTGTATTTATGCAACTTATCCATGCCTATTTCTGATTAATATCTTTTGTCGCGCCCCAGTTCCTTCACTAATTTCAAGCAACTGACATGCCATTTATTCGTATTATTTAGTGTTTGAGTCCTTATTTTGCTTAATTTTATCGTTTAATCGTTGATTAAACTCCTGCGCCGAGTGTTGCCCATCCAACCGCAACAAATAATCCATGGCAATGGTCTCGGCGATGACGGTTATATTTTTACCTGGAAAAAGCGGAATATAGACCTCTGGCAATTCCACGCCCAACACTACAACCCGGCCTTCTTCAAGCCCTAAACGTTCATAGGTGAATTCATTATCCCAATCGACTAGATTCACCAAAACTTCCACCCTCTTTTGTCGCCGAGTCCCTCTAACTCCGAACATTTTCTTAACATCGATTATTCCAATTCCACGTATCTCTACATGGTCCTGAAGGATTTCAGGACTATGTCCCACGAGAATCCCTTGGGCTTTTCTATTGACTATTACCACATCATCAGCGACCAACCGATGCCCACGTTCTACTAGATCTAATCCGACTTCACTTTTACCGATGCCACTACGCCCCCTAAAAAGTAACCCCACTCCATCCACATCGACCAAGGTGCCATGTACAGATAATTGCGGCGCAAAGACCCCATCTAAGTAAAAATGAATCAGATGCGTAAACTTAGCCGTATTAAAATCTGATTTGAGCAGTGGAATTGCACGCTCTTCCGCTAATTGTCTTAATTCGGGTTGCACCCTGCCATGGCCAGTTAAGATCACACATGGAATATCGAATTGATACATAATCTCAAGTGCTTGACGGCGGCGAACCGGTGTCAGGCTGCGCAAATACTCTACCTCCGTATTCCCGAGCAACTGGATCTGGTCCAAGGTGAATAGTTCAACAAAACCCGCCAATGCCAATCCGGGTCGATGGGCATCACTACCATTAATGCTCTTATGCAACCCCTTTTCGCCCGCCACAATCTTCAACCCCAACAACCTACCGTAGGTCGAAAGTAAATCTTTTATTGTCAGCTCACTCATCTTCTTTTAAACCTTCGAAAATCCGGCGGTAACCGTCATATCTAGCTTGCGCAATTTGCTGGCCTTCAACCGCTTCCCTTACTCCGCAATGCGGTTCGTGAAGATGGCTACAATCGGCAAATTTGCACCGACTTAGCATCGGTTCGAATTCGGGGTAATAGGCATCCAATTCCGCGGCTTTAATCCCCCAAAGCCGTAGTTCCTTAATTCCCGGCGTATCGGCGATATATCCACCCTGTTTCAATTTAAACAAATGTACAGCTGTCGTTGTGTGACGCCCCCTATCGTGCCGAGTCATTATTTCTCGGGTTTTCAACCCTAAGCCCGGCTCGATAAAATTGAGCAGACTCGACTTACCCACTCCAGATTGGCCAACTATAATCGAGGTTCGCCCCAGCAAAGCACTCTTGAAATCATGCATTCCTTCGCCACCTAACGCGTTGGTCAAGAAGACCGGATACCCCAGCGCCACATAGGGAGCCATCAGTAAAGAGGCTTCATCTATTGAGATTAGATCTATTTTATTGATGCAGATGATAGGCTGTAAATTCCCTTTGACTGCCATCAAGATCGCGCGATCTATAAAACCGATTCTGGGAGAAGGTTCCCGCGCGGACACAACAACGACCAATTGGTCCATATTTACGGAAAGGATCTGCTCGAAGGGCCGGGCACCACTAGCGCCACGGGAGAACTTGGAAGTCCGCGGATGCACAACCTCAATAACACCCGCTTGATCCGCTGTTGGGACAATATCGACCCAATCACCAACAATGACCGGGGAATTTGCCTTGCGATGTCCGGATTTCAACCGGCCCCTGATCTCGCATAACCAGTTGGACTCGTCGATTTCGACTAGGCACTTGAGGCCCGATATCCTGATAACACGACCCCGCAAGATCGTTCCCCCTCCCCTATTCGCCTTGGGAGAGACGCTCAGAGAGGTAGTTCGGATAATCTAATTCGGCAATCTTGCGTTGAGTTATTTTCACTGGATACTCAACGCGCTGGAGTTCGACGCAATGCTTTTCGGTATCCCATAAAGCAAAAGATGCGCGCCAATCCCCATCGCGGGGTTGCCCTACGCTGCCTACGTTGATCAGGTATAAGTGGGGACCAATAGCAACAGTTGGCGAGGTGAGAGAAACCGGTTTACCGTTCATCTTACAGAATATGGCCGCTTCGTGTGTGTGCCCGACAAAGGATAGGGACCAATCGAGGCGATCCATACACCAAGCGATCTTTTCGTACATACAAAGGGGTTCCCATTCCTCTGGTTTGAGGGGATTCGCATGAGCAAAAACAGCTTCATATTCTACCCACCGATAAGCGGCTTGGCGCAAATAATTGACTTCGCTCTCTTCCAATACTTCACATGCATGGTACAAGGACGGCCGAGCGAGCTGGTTAAAGCTTTGAATATAAGTGGGATCGATGACTGCCTGGTCGTGATTGCCTAATATTATCTGGGCTCCGACCTCTTTTAAGCGATAAATACAAGCTAGGGGGTCGGGGCCATATCCGACGATATCACCCAAGCAGAGTATGCGATCGACTTTTTCATTCGCCGCTGCAATTAAGACAGACTCAAGTGCCTCAAGATTCGCGTGAATATCCGCAAGGACCGCAATCTTCACGATGCTCTCGTTGTCGCCTGTTGATTGGCCTCGGTTTCCCGAATATCCTTGCCGCTGCTATTCTTCATCTTTTAGTAGACATATTCAATAATTCCCTTGCGCATTTCCAGCTCCATAAGCAAGAAACGATAGTGCAGCACTAAGCAGCCGCGCTCTTGATCTTCTTCTATCGACTGAATTTCACCGTGGAGGCCCTCAATTGCAAAAGGAATCCGTTGAGAATCACCGTAGAGCAATGCGTAGTCACCATCGGTTCCAGCGAAATTAGGGCTGACTAACAGTGCGACACCTCCAGCGCTGATATCTCGAATTTGCACCTTGTATTCTTTCAGGTCCGCCTCAGAGTCTCCCTCCTGTATTTCGGCAATAGCCCCTTTTATACGATCACCATCATAATCGGTAATTTTAAGCATTGCCTTGTCAACGGATCCCTTTGAAATATGCACCATTTTTGTATTCCAAGAACAATTGGCCCGTTTCTAACTGTCGTCTTTCTTCCGAGTTGGCTGTCCAGCGCACCTTACTCGAAACCAACTTCTTACGCACAGAGTCAATGAGTATCAATTGCTTTTCGGAAAATTCATTGTAGTCTTGGGCTTTTTGAATAGCCTTATCTAATAGCTGGATCGAACCGAGGACCTTCGGCGGCCGGCTGATTTTTGCTTGACGCGCTACAATAGCCAAGACTTCGCTTTGCGGTCCGTTTAGCCCGCGCGTTTTAGCCAGTTGATAAAATGTAGTCCAGGATGCTTTTTTCTCGCGATGAGCGGCATATAAAAGACCGATGAGTCTTATGAGTAATAAGCCTACAACGAGGATAAAAACCGCGAGTACAAACCAATAGATGTGATTTAGATTTGCGTCTTGTATGCCAAGGTAGGCATTCGCAGCAAGCAAAGCCAGCATCCGTTGCCTCCCTGCCGGCGAGAGCCGACATGAGAACACTCAATTAAAAAGAGCACTTATAGAGGTCTCTTCGTGTATCGCGCGAATAGCATTGGCAAAGAGCGACGCGACAGAACAGACTTGAACCTTTGGATTGCCCTTGCCGGTGGGCAATGGAATAGTGTCGGTAATTGCTACGCCTTCGAGACCGGACTGATCTAAACGCTCGATGGTTTCACTCGTTAACGTACCGTGGACACAACCGGCATATATTTTTTTTGCTCCTCGATCTTTAACTGCAGCAGCTCCTTCGAGGATCGATCTGCCCGTTATGATTTCATCATCAAAAAAGATCACATCGTGGCCGGCCACATCGCCAATCACACCATGGACTTGTATGCTACCATCACCTCCCATGCGTCGATCTACGACCGCAAGGGGCAGACCAAGGCGCTTTGCATAAGCTTCTGTGACCTTGGCTCGACTGATATCGGGAGCAACAACAACGAGGTTTTCCCGCCGCACCCCTTCATAATGGGCACAGATTGTGGGAACACCGCTTAATTGGTCGACGGGGATTCGGCTAAATCCCATAATTTGTGGACTGTGCAAAGTCATGGTAAGAATGCGATCTGCCCCTGCCTCTGTTATCAGGTCGGCCATTAGGCGACCCGCAACCGAGATTCTTGGCTCGTCTTTGCTGTCGGCTAAAGCATAAGGGTAATAGGGCAGCACCGCGGTAATACGACGAGCGGACGCGTACTTCAAAGCGTCTAGGGCAATGAGCAACTCCATAAGGTGATCACTGACAGGCGGGCATGAGGTCTGAATAAAAAAAACATCACAACCGCGCACATTCTCGCAGATCTTCACTTTGATGTTTTCGTTGCTAAAGCTAATAAATTCGATAAGACCGGGGTCTAAGCCTAAGGACTGACAGATGCCAATGGCGAGCCCGGGATTGCTCTGCCCCGCGAAAACCTTTAGATCATTACCCATCCAATATAGCGGCCCCCACCCCCCTACAACATATCCATTGTCAAGCGAGCCTGCGCTGCAATTGGGTATTGCGAAAATTCACGAGTGATCGACTCTAGTAATTCCCGTTGCCTATTAAGGTCTCCCACCAAACCATATACTCTTGCGGCTTCCATTTGAGCCATTCCTTGGCGAATGGTACCCGCTTCCTGTGCAGCATAAGCCTCATAGTGCTTACCCGCTTCTATCAATTGGCCCTCAGCTTCTAAACAGGAGCCCAAACCGCTCTGCGCAGCATAGGCCAAGACATCGACAGGCTCATAATTGTCAAGATAATTGCGGTAGTAGCTTTTTGCCTCTGCGAACCGACCTTGCGCATAATGGAGGTTAGCCAAAATCACGATACCGTGGGCGGCGGCAGGAGCGCCGGAATAAGAGCTAACCAATTGTTCCGCCAGGCGAATAGCCTCTGTAGTTTGCCCTCCCTGCTCGGCCATAAGCACATCACCGAGTAAAGTTGCCGCCTCAACCTTGGCCGTTTCCCTTGAATCTATGAAATAGTTAATGGCCACTATAGCCACTAAAAGCCCGACAACCCCACCGGCAAAAAGTTGCGTGCGAGCTTTTACATAAGCAACAGCTTTCATTATCCATTCGACAAATTCGTCTTCACGGAGCTCTTCTTTGCTTAATTTCTGACTTTCACCAGCCATGAGAGTATTTGGACTCCATTTGTTTAATAGTCAATAACGGCTTCAAAACGGCAATCTGGTAGTTTCTTGCGCCCCTGTAGAAAACTCAACTCGGCCAAAACGCTGATGCCAACAATTTCCGCCTCAAGTTTATCGAGCAATAGACAGGACGCGGCCAGTGTTCCTCCCGTTGCCAAAACATCATCTACTAACAAAATCTTTTGCCCTGCAGATATAGCATCGGCGTGTATTTCGATGCTATCACTGCCGTATTCCAAATCGTATTCCTGACTCAAAGTTTCCGCCGGTAGTTTACCCGGCTTCCTCATTGGAATAAATCCACAGCCCAATTCAATCGCTATCGGGGCGCCAAAAATAAAGCCGCGTGATTCGATACCGACAACCAACTCAACCTTATCATTGAGAAAGGGGTTGCCCATTGCGCTAAGCGCCGCTTTTAAAGCACTAGGCTCCTTGAGCAATGGGGTAATATCTTTATAGGATATACCCGGCTTGGGAAAATCTGGGACATCGCGGATAAGCGAACTTAATTTTTTATTGTCCATAATCAGAATTTTATCGCAAAACCTTGCACTCGGTGAATAGCTGGCCTCCAATTAACAACGCAGTCGTTCACAACGCTTCCCGGCGGACCAGACTTAAGATCTACAATTAGATTATCGAGGGATTTTTGTGGCCCTTTGGCCACCACTTCAACATTACCATCGGTCAAATTCCGCACAAAACCTATAAGATTATATGCATCTGCACTTTGCTTTGTAAAATAACGAAACTGCACTCTCCCACGAACTATTATATGCACGCTTTCAGCAGCAGAGACCATGGACTTGAATGTTGTTAAGTTAATGTCTTATAGTATAGATATGCTGAAATTTGCTGTCAATATAACAATAGATTACATATTAAATGTTATATGCCTAATATATTAAAACAATGCATATATAAATGGTGCTACTGCAGATCCTTGCGTCATTACAATAAGTAGACCTAGGAGGATTAAGGTCGTAAAAATTGGCCCCAACCACCACTTCTTGCGGACTTTCATGAAAGCCCATAACTCTGAAATTATGCTAAATTTGCTTACCATATCTTAAAACCCTTATGTTGTAATTATCCGACGATTCGACTTACAGATTCGCCATGATGAATCGCCTTGATCGAATCACTTAACAATATAGC
>Ga0115002_10005245_pt1 | contig 15356 bp, 14 predicted proteins | sample ArcticOcean_MG_C_8_FD_89576 | JGI IMG/M metagenome (GOLD analysis project Ga0115002, IMG submission 89576) | Marine microbial communities from western Arctic Ocean - ArcticOcean_MG_CB11_86 | ecosystem: Environmental > Aquatic > Marine > Oceanic | place: Arctic Ocean: Canada Basin | collected... | reverse complement strand
TCCGCGCGGATGGGGCAGTGTGACTTTTCAGCCGTCGGTATCATTCTTCATTCCGGTTAGTTTCGGCGTTGGCATGGTCTGCCCGATTGGTGGGGTGGCGAGCTGCACGGCATGCCGCGCTCGCTTCAACCCTGATGACGTCGAGGGTTTGCGCGAGCGCTTGAATAAGCTCGATGAACTGCGTCTGGATGGCACGCTAACCGAGGCGGAAACCGAGCTACGCCGGCGTCGGATCATTGATCTACGTGAGGAAACCCAGCAGAGTCGCGAGGAGCGCTTTGGTGTTATCGCTTGGACTGTCGGTCCAATCGGGCTGGTGCTGGGAGTCGCCGGGGGAGCCTTGGCTTGGGCTTTTCATCCTGGGTTTCTAGCCATCGCCATTATCGGCGCCTTGGGATTCGCGCTCGGATTGGGTTTTCTGCATCTGTCCGTGGCGCGAAAAGATCCGTCGTAGGTGGACGTTTGACCTACTGGGATGCGGTCTCGACGGCTTCGAGGTCAAATGCGGCTGCCATCAATGCCTTTGTATAATCAGTTGCCGGATCCGAGAACACTTTCTCCGACGGACCCTGTTCAACAATCACCCCATCCTTCATTACCACCACTTCATGGGCCAGGGCGCGCACCACTTTCAAATCGTGACTGATAAAAAGATAGGCTAGATTGTGTTTACGCTGTAGATCGCGCAGCAAATCGACGATTTGTGCCTGGACCGAAACGTCGAGGGCAGACGTCGGTTCATCTAGGACAATGACCTTGGGTCGTAGGATGATCGCTCTTGCAATCGCGATTCGTTGTCTCTGGCCGCCCGAAAATTCATGCGGGTATCGATCCTGTGTGTCCGGATCAAGACCAACTTCGGCAAGTACCCCCGCAACCATCCTGCGCCGTTCAATGGGCGTTAGTTGGGGTTGATGGATAGTTAATCCGGCCGCGATAATCTGGTTTGCTGACAATCTTGGTGGCAAGCTGCCGTAGGGGTCTTGGAAAACGATTTGCATCTGATCCCGCAAAGGACGCAGGTCCTTGGACTTCAGGCCCTGGATAGATGTTTGCCCGAGATAGACGCCGCCTTCACTTCTTATCAGCCGTACGAGCGCCATTGCAAGCGTTGTCTTACCGGATCCCGACTCGCCGACAATACCCAAGGTTTGGCCTTGGCGTACGGTAACCGAAACCTGATCGACGGCAGTGAGGATTTTCTTTCTCGCGAATATGCCGTTGGCAAGGTTGAAAGCTACCGATACGTTATCGGTGTGCATTACGATCGGTGCATCCTCGATCGTCTCTACTGGATCACCCGATGGCTCGGCTGCGAGTAGATGCTGGGTATATGCATGTTGGGGATTGGTGAAAATCGCTTCTGAAGGGCCTTGCTCGACGAGTTCGCCGTTGGTCATCACGCACAGCCGATCTGCCATTATGCGCACCACGCCGAGGTCATGGGTGATGAGCAATAGTGCCATGTTGAGACGGACCTTGAGTTCATCCAAGAGCCTCAATATTTGTGCCTGAATGGTGACGTCGAGCGCCGTCGTTGGTTCGTCCGCGATGAGCAGATCTGGCTCGTTGGCTAGGGCCATGGCGATCATCACGCGCTGGCGTTGACCGCCGGACAATTCGTGGGGATACGCACGCAACCGCTCGTGAGCTCGTTGCAACCCGACCAGGTCCAATAATTCCAGCGTGCGCTCACGCGCTTCTTTAATTCCCATTGCTCGGTGGACGTAAAGGATTTCACCAACCTGTTTCTCAATATGGTGGAGCGGGTTCAACGAAGTCATTGGCTCCTGGAATACCATGCCAATGCGATCGCCGCGGATCTTCAGCATTTCATCTTCTGCAAGGCCGACAACCTCCTGACCGTCTACGCGAATCGAGCCGGTAGGGTGGCTTGCGTATTCGTATGGCAACAGCTGCATGACAGATAGCGCCGTTACGGATTTGCCGGATCCGGACTCGCCGACCAACGCCACAGTCTCGCCGCGGTCGATGTGGAAACTAACGCCTCGTACGACCTCGTTGCCGCGAAACTCAACTGACAGGTTGTCGACTTCGAGAATTCGATCGCTCATGTTGCCGATCGCCTTGGATCAAAGGCATCGCGCACGCCTTCCCCGACAAACACCAGTAAGGTCAGCATAATCGCGAGGGTGAAAAAGCCTGATAGTCCTAGCCAGGGAGCTTGGATGTTTGCTTTACCCTGTGCCAACAATTCGCCTAACGAGGGGTAACCAGAAGGTAGACCAAAGCCCAGAAAGTCGAGTGATGTCAGAGTTGTAATCGAACCGTTCAACACAAATGGCAGAAAGGTCAGTGTCGCTACCATTGCGTTTGGCAGTATATAACGCCACATGATGGTGAAGTCTTTTTCGCCCAACGCCTTTGCGGCATTAACGTAATCAAAATTGCGAGTACGCAAGAATTCCGCGCGAACGACCGCGACCAACGCCATCCAGTTGAACAACAGCAACAGCAATAGCAGGGCAATCGGATTCGGCTCGAATAGACTGGTGAGGATAATTATAAGAAAGAGCATGGGTAATCCTGCCCAGATTTCTACAATCCGTTGGCCAATCAGGTCAACGAGCCCACCAAAGTACCCCTGCGTTGCACCGACGGTGATGCCAATCACAGCACTAAAGAAGGTCAAGGCCAAGCCAAATAGTATCGATAGACGAAACCCGTAAATGATTCTGGCTGTCACATCCCGGGCGACATCGTCCGTCCCCAACCAGTGTCTGGCACTGGGTGCTTCGGGTACTGCCCCGGCCGTATTCAAATCGATCGTGTCAAAACTGAAAGGAATGAGTGGCCAAACCATCCAACCGTCGCCGTCCTCGATCAATTCTTGCACCGCCTCGGAACGATAAACTGCTTCGGTTTCAAACACGCCACCGAATTCTGTTTCTGGGTAACTGACGAGCACCGGAAAGTAGAGCGTATCTGCGTATTGTAGAACGAGGGGTTTGTCGTTCGCTATGAACTCTGCGAAAAAACTCACGATCATCATTGTCGAGATGATCCAGAGGCTCCAATAGCCGCGTTTGTTGGCTTTAAAGTTGGCCCAGCGGCGCTGCGTCAGTGGCGACCACTGGAACTTCGGCGGGGTGGTTTCATCGACAACGAAACCGTCGGTCGGCTGCACCGTCACGGTACTCATCAAGCCTCCCTCGTTTCGAAATCGATTCTTGGGTCGACCAACGTGTAGGTGATGTCGCCCACGAGCGTCAGAAGGAGGCCGATCAATGTAAACGTGAATAGGGTGCCAAACATGATGGGATAGTCGCGGCGCAGGACCGCTTCGAAGCCCAGCAAGCCTAAGCCATCGAGAGAAAAGATCACCTCGATGAGTAGCGCTCCAGTAAACAGTACGCCTACGAGGGCTGCTGGAAATCCGGCAATCACAATCAGCATTGCGTTGCGAAACACATGACCGTAAAGGACGCGTTTCTGGTTGATCCCCTTGGCCCGAGCAGTGAGTACGTATTGTTTGGATATTTCGTCAAGGAAAGAGTTCTTGGTAAGCATCGTGAGGGTAGCGAATCCACCGATTGTCAACGCAGTCACCGGAAGCACCATGTGCCAAAAGTAGTCCGCCACTTTGCCAAACAGCGACAGATCCTCGAAGTTGTTCGACGTCAGCCCCTTGAGCGGGAATAGATCGAGATACGAGCCACCGGCCAACAACACAATCAAGAACACGGCAAACAAGAAGCTAGGTACCGCATAGCCGACAAAAATCATGCCGCTGGTCCAGGCATCAAACCGCGTACCGTCGCGTACTGCTTTCGCAACCCCCATCGGAATTGAAATCAAATACACCAGTAACATCGACCACAAACCTAGAGATATAGAGACTGGTAATCGTTCTTTGATCAGGTCCAAAACCGGACGATTCTGGAAATAGCTCTCGCCCAGATCGAACACCAGATAGTCCTTCAACATTTTGAAGTAACGCTCGTGCAGCGGTTTGTCAAAACCAAACTGTTTCTCAATCGCCTTGATGAGTTCCGGGTCGAGTCCTTGAGCCCCGGCATACTGGGTAGTTATCGAACCGGTCTGAGGACCGCTTTGCGCACCCGCAATCCGGGTGCTGGCGCCCGTATCCTGCCCCATTATGGTCGCGATCATTTGATCCACGGGCCCACCCGGCGCGAGTTGCACAATGAAAAAATTTAAGGTGATGATTCCAACCAACGTCGGAAATAACAGCATCAACCTGCGAAAGATGTATCGACTCAAAAGTGACTACCTGTGCTTGTTGCAATGCAGGCGACGCCCGCTAGCAAACCATTAGACGCATCCGTCACAGAGTTCTCCAGTTGCCACCGCAACAATAACCTTTTTCCGATCCGGAAACAGCAGACCCTAATTCAACATCCCTAATTCAATAATGCCCGAACGATGAGGAATAGGACAGAAGGAGCAAGCAGACAGCCCACACCGGTGTAGAAGGTCGCGGTCATCGCGCCGTAAGGAACGAGTTTCGGGTCGGTGGCTGCTAAACCCGCGGCAACGCCGCTGGTGGTGCCCATCAAACCGCCGTAGATCATGGCCGACTGGGGATTGTTGAGGCCGATAAACGGCGCGACGAAGGAAGTGCCCACCATGACGATTACGGACTTAACTAAACCGGCGGCCACGCTCAAGGCAACGACTTCTGAGCTTGCGCCTAGTGCCGTGCCGGTGACTGGCCCCACGATGTAGGTTGCAGCCCCCGCTCCGATTGTGGTCACGGCGATTGGATCGGTATAGCCAAAGGCCACCGCTGTGACAGCGCCGACGGCGAATGAAAGAACTACCCCGAAGACGACAGAGAAAGCGCCGACAAATCCAGCCCGCTTGATCGCTTCGAAGTCAGCACCGAACGCTGTCGCGACGATCGCAAAATCTCGGAACATCGCGCCGCCTAAGATACCCACGCCTGAAAGCAGGGTTATGTCGGCGATGCCTTTGCTGCCGCCGGTGCTGAGCCCTCCGAAGTAAGCGATAACGAGCCCGAGGGTGATGGCGATAGCCGAGCCATGGACATAGCCTCGAGTCAATTTGTCTGACATCCAGTAAGACAACCACGCCAGGACACCGACGAAGACGAAAGCGGTGATGATGCCGTTCTTGGCCAGAGCCGCCGTGAGGGTTTCCATCAACATATTGGCTCAGCCCTCGGAATCGTTTGCTGGCTGCTCGCGGCCGAGGCGGGAGAAAACAGGGATGAGCGCAAAGCTTGCGATGACGGCCAGCGCGCCGGCCGCAACCGCCAGCCAGCCACTCGAAACTGCTGCGATGACATTCTGTTTTGCGGCCATCGCTATCACGATAGGTATGTACATCGCGCTCCAAAAGGTTATGCCCGATTCCGTCGGCGGCGACAATTTGAATTTGCGGTGCGATAGATTGGTAAGGACGAGCAGCATCAACATGGCGATGCCGACCCCACCGACATTGGCTTTCACACCGATTAGTGTACCGATGAGGTCACCGAGATAAGTGCCAAAGAGCATGCAGAACGCGAGTAAAGCGACACCGTAAACTACCATTTCATCCACCTCTCCAGTTAAGTGCCAACGATGCCCGAGTCGGCCCGAGGACTATCTTCTAGGCTGGCCGAATAGCTTGCAAGCAGGTGGGGGTATGTTTGTCACCCCCTAACAGGTGTTTTTACCCTCGAGTTTGGGGTCATGAAACCCGGTCGAGGCCAGCTCGGATGGCCGGTTGCCTCTGGCCAGTACGGTTAGTCCGGTTGCAGTTGGCTATTTGGATGTTGTGCTTTCGGCAGGACCCCATAGCCGTCCTCTGGCCGGGTTTCGGCCGTAAAAGGTGTGCGCATAAAGGCTGGACCCTGCACCCCCCAGCCCCCGCGGGCTTCCTGCCACACGAGTTGCGAGGCTAGTTTGCCACGCGATGCGAAGTCAGGAAACTGATTCTGCAAGTGCTCCTGCGGGGTGACGTAGGGTTGGCAGAAATAGTTGTTGATTCGAACCCGCATACCGGGGTTGGCACGTGATATCGAACCGTGCTGCAGTGCACCACCGAAGACTACGATGGAGCCTTGTGGCGCGAAATAGCCCTCCATTCGCTCTGCATCTACGGGTAGCGGTTGGCGGCCCTCGCGATGGCTGCCCCGCGCAATCACCATCGGTCCGTGATCCCAGGTGCTAAAGTCGGTCAAGAGGAAATTTGAGTTTGCAACCAACAGCGGGGAGGTCGAAATCGCATCAAGCGTTGGGCTGTCAGCGTGCTGCCCCATGGGTTCATGCCGATTACCTTTGGGTTGCTCGGAGGATTGCCACTTTATGAACCCTGAACTGCTCGATAGACACCGCGTTGGTCCCAGTAGGTAGCCGATCAAAGTTTGTAGCGCCGGGTTTAGTATGAGGTCTTCCATTTCTGGAATCTTGTAGGCCAGCAGCTGAAAAATGAGGAAGGTATTGCTCGGTTCGAGGTTGCTGATGGGCTCAGAAGGGCCTGAATCCCGCGTAAATACACGGTCGGTAATCTTTCCACTCAGTTCCAACAGGTGCGCGCGGACCGCGTCGATGAACTCAGGCGTAATGCCTGATTGTTCCGGTGTGACCGTGGTAATCCCATCGCGCTCGAGATCAGCGGCGCGCGCACAACATCTGCGATAGACTCGTAAGCCACAGAGGAAATTCGGTGATTGGTAAGGGGAGGATCGTGAACACACAGCGTATACATGACGTTCCGGACGATCCGCTAGCAGCGGTCGACTACTGTTACGAACAGGGGTGGACGGACGGTTTACCGGTCGTGCCGCCCGAGGAATCTCGGGTGCGGGCGACCTTGGCTTTTGAAGGACGTCCCCCAGAGACAGTCATTGCGGTGCACCCGGCCACCGGCCTAGAACTGACGGTCCACGCAGCCGCCGTGAACGCGGTGATGGCTGGCTGTTTGCCCGAGTATTTCCCGGTGTTGGTCGCCGCCTTTGAAGCGATGCAGGAAGAGCCGTACAACTTTCATGGCAGCACTGCGAGTACCGGTGGGTCTGCCCCTCTGCTAATCGTGAGTGGACCCATTGTGGACGAATTGGGCATGAACGCAGGCGTGAATTTGTTCGGGCCCGGCAACCGGGCCAACGCCACGATCGGCCGGGCCGTGCGATTGTGTATCCTCAATGTGTTTCGGATGACGCCGGGAATCGCCGATAAGTCCACGCAGGGCCACCCGGGCAAGTACACCTTCTGCATCGCCGAACGCGCCGACCGAAATCCCTGGCCGGCGTTGCATGAGGAATTGGGCTACGGTCCAGATATCAGTTCGGTCACAGTCTATGCCGGTTCCGGTTTCTGCAATATTGAGAATCACGGCGGCGGATCTGTCGAGTCTCTGCTGGTGACTATCGCGGACACAATGTCCAACTATGGTTGTATCAGCCTTGGTCAGACCTTGCTGGTTCTGGCGCCGGAACATGCGGACATCATCGCAAGCACCGGCTGGTCTAAACCCCAAGTTCAGCAGTTTCTCTACGATCACGCCACGCGCTCGATTGAGAGCATGAAGTACATTGGAAAATATGTAGAGCGCGAGCACAAGCGACAAGGCAGCCCACCCGAGGTCCATCGGGGTATCGACCCATCCGACATATTGATCACGGTGGGCGGTGGCGACGCTGGAGGCCATTCCGCGTTCATTCCGTCTTGGAGCCGCAGCCGCGCTTCCATCATGCAATCGAAACCTATCGGTGTTTGCATCGACTGTTAGGAGAAAATCAGATGAAACTCATTGACCCTACGGGTTCTGCACCCGAACGTAGTCACGCTCGAGCGCCAAAGCTTGCGACGCTTGATGGCAAGGTCGTTGGACTGATATCCAACGGCAAGCTCAATGCAGACTTGTTGTTGGAGGAAACCGCGAAGCTGTTTGTGGCCGAGCATGGTTGCCGCGTTAACAAATTAGTATACAAACACAACGCGAGTGCACCGGCCCGTCAGGAGGTGATTCAGCAGGTCGCCGATGAGAGTGACTTCCTGCTGACTGCGACTGGAGACTGAGGTAGTTGTTCAACGTGCAGTTTGCATGACGGCATTACCTTTGAGCAAAGCGGCAAACGCGCCGTTGTGTTGTGTACAGAGCCATTTGTGGTAACGGCTAAGAATATTGCGCGGATGATGGGCTTGCCCGAATATCCGTTTGCGGTACTTCAGCATCCGCTGGGAAGTTTGGATTTGACGCAGGTTAAGGCGCGAGCGGAAGTTGCATATCGCCAAGCGCTACCGATCTTGCTGGGGTAGTCTTCTTACACCGCTTGCTTCGCCGTTGCGAGGTCTTCGCGCAATGTACGAGCAGCCATCCAATACAGCCCGGCTGAAAGCAGATTGAAAACAAGGCTGACCACGAGCGCCCAACGTAACGAATGAACTCCGAAGTCGGTTGTTGCATTGAATATGTCGGAGAGAATCCCGGTGAATTGTGGACCGACTCCCATACCGAAGATATTGATGACAAAAAGCAAAATCCCAGAAGCCAGTGCACGCATGCGTAATCCGGCAAGGCCCTGAGTCATCGAAAACGTCGGCGCCAACCAATAAGCACCGAGTACGTAAGGAATGGCAAGGGTCCATAGGGCAATATACGGATCGCTTGCGACGTACGCATAGAACGAAAACGGCAACGACAATAGGGTGGCAACCCCGGGAATCCACATATACATCCGGGCATCTTTTGCACCGAACTTATCGCCCATCCAGCCTCCCAGAATCGTACCTGCTATGGATGCAAAGCCAAGGTAAAACAGAGCGGTACCCATCTCGCCCGGAGGGATGCCATGAGAGCGGTTGAACATTGCAGGTATCCACAACCCAACGCCATATCCAACAAAGGCGTGAAAGGAACCGGCCACGGCCATGTAGCGGAAACTCTTAAGCCCCCAGAGGTGTTTGAAAACATCGGCGACGGGTGGCGGCTCTTGTTTGACCTTCAGGCCTTCTGCCGCGCCGCGTGTGGGTTCCCGGACGGTAAAGCGCAGAATCAGAGCAAGGGCCACCCCTGGCAGTCCAACAACGATAAACGCGGTTCGCCAATCAAACGTGTCGTTGATCCAACCGCCGCTAAGATTGCCGATCATCGTCCCTATTGGAATTCCTAGCGCGTAAATAGCAAGCGCGGTTGCGCGCTTGTCAGCGGGAAACATATCCGAAATCATGGAATGCGACGGTGGGCTCCCTCCGGCTTCCCCGACTGCGACGCCCATCCGCGCGAAAAGTAATTGGACGAAGTTTTGCGCGAGGCCGCAAATTGCGGTCGCGACGCTCCATATGGTGAGACACACGGCGATCACGTTGCGCCGTACACCTCTATCAGCCATTCGGGCGATTGGTATACCCATGACAGTATAAAACGCAGCGAAAGCGAAGCCGCCGAGAAATCCCATGGCGGTATCCGAAACGCCGAGATCCTGTTTGATCGGTTCGAGCAAGATGCCCAGGATCGAACGGTCTATGAAGTTGAAGACGTAAACAACAACTAGGACACTCAGGACGTACCAACGGTACAAGTCGCCTGACTTTTTATCGGGAGTGGCAGCTTCGCTCATATAAGGGTTTGCGGACGAACGTCTCGCGTTCTTCGTTGTTTTGGTAGGCTAGACCGTACCCGATTGAGCGTTCAATAGCACCTAGACGATGGCGAACCGCAGACCGACACGGGTCAACGACACTTGCTGCGGGCGCTCCCACAAAGTTGCGATCGAGAACTGGTAACGTAGGCGACACACGTTTGCTAACTGGCCTTCACATTGAGCGACCTTGAAGCGATAGGTTCTGCTGCACTCCTGCTGATGCTTGGGGCGATGTCACCTGGTCCCAGTCTGATGGTTGTGGTTCGAAACACCGTGTCCGCCGGTCGCTTGCAGGGTGTTTCTTGCGGCATCGGCCACGGTCTTGGATTCGGTGTTTATGCTCTTGTCGCGATGTTCGGTTTGTCTACTCTCCTTCGCGATGCCCCCGCAGTCTTCTCTGTAGCGCAAATGCTTGGAGCCCTGCTGCTGCTATATCTCGCCTACAAGACGTGGGGCAGTACACATGTGACGTCAGACGTGGGCGTTGCTGCCGCGAGACGAAATGCCTTCATCGAAGGGTTTCTCGTTGCCATCCTAAACCCCAAGATCGCACTGTTCTTTCTGGCCGTTTTCTCCGCGGTCTTATCAAGCGATCTGCAACCGCGGACTCAATATTTGATTGCCCTCATCGGCTGGTTGATAGACACCAGTTGGTACGTTCTGGTCGCGGTGTTGTTGTCCACAGCCCCCGCATTACGCCTACTTACGGACAAACAACATATTCTCAATCCGTTGATGGCTATCCTCTTGGCAGGGCTAGGTGCGCTGACCTTATACCGGCTTTTTGCCTGAGCTACTGATCGCGTTAGGCGGGCTGTTTTACCCGCGGGCCCAAGCCATATTCAGGTCTTGCGACCTAGCCGAAACATTCCATAATCTTCGTCATCGCCGATCTCGCTACCGCCAAGGTTGGCCAGACGAGAGTTCATCATGTAACCACAGATCCCGAACACCAGTTCGGTGATTTGTCTCGGCGTATATACCTGCGCCAGCGCCATGATGGATTCTTCAGAGGGACGTGCATCGATGGTGACCTCGGTGGTGAATTGCAGCACGAGTTTTTCCATGTCGTCGAAGACGTCCGCATCCGGTTGTCTTGCTATCAGTGCATCCAATTGGTCCTGTGTGCCCCCGCGCCTTAGCATGCCGGCACCATGATTGCCCCACTCGTAGGATGAATTGGCCAGCACGCTGGTCCACACCTCGGCCATTTCCTTCTGCAGCAGTGGGAATCCGCCATCTTCTTCCCGCCAGATTGTGCCGCCAAAGCGCATCCATCCCTCCATGGCATCAGGCGCATGTGCAGTGACATGGAAAATGGCGAGATCGAAATCAGGCATGGATTCCCATAGTATCCGCGCCTTTGGCTCGGCATCTTCTTTGGAAATTAGAGGAAGTTGCTTCATGAAATTAGGCTCCTAGTCTCGCTTATGCCAATAGTATAGTCGGCAACGAACGATCTATATTACCCCCCAACGAAATTCTTAAGCGCCAGGAAAATCTTCAATTACGTTTTACCGCTCGTCGTTTTTGCTTGGCCATCCTGTCTTGGCCAACTTGGGCCAGGCCTAGAGGTTGGTAAGGCCCCTTATGGAACAACGCATCACCACCTTGGTGGCCGGCGTTTATCCACGCGCGACAACGGGTGCCCGTGCTCGGCACGCTGGGGGCTCTTGCTTGGCACGCTGAAGGCTCCTAAGCGGCCGCGGCGGCTTGTTCGCGCGTAAAGAATTGGCCTTCGCGCACGAAGCCCGCAACGATGCCGTCGATTAGCTCGAGTACCTTGGCGTGTTCGTCACATCTCGCAGCCCAGTGCCGGGTAGGGCACAGATCAGATGCATGGGTGCCGCGTGGCCGTTAGGTAATCTAGCCAATTCGACTCGGCCGTCGGCAGAATTCTGAAAAGCGGGCAGAAATCGGCTTTACTGGGCGGTGGCGCGCTCTCCACAGGTTCCCACGAATGCGACCGATTCGCGCGCCACGCGCTGCTGGGTTAAAGGTCGGCTTATAACTGCGATCCGACGTGCTTGTTATTAATTTGGTTTCGAATCTACCAGCCGAAAAAGCATATCCCATGCCAATCAGAAAATTCGTTGCTGCTAGGGCGTTTGCCGGGTCCGTCGAGTCGGATTGGGCTCGCAAGAGTGACGTAAACGGTCAGCGATTGGCAAAAGTTGCCATTGATTTTACGAACGGCATTTTACGACGCAAAAAAAGCGGGCACACGGCCCGCTTTTTTACGCTTGTTCCAGGGTTATTCGGCACCGGCGACCTGGTCGCGGCCCTCGGTTCTGTATTCGCTTACTTCCTCTGCGGTGAGGTATCGGAATGACGCCGTAGCGAACAACATCTCGTCCCAGGATTGTTCTCCCCAGGGGACTTCGCGCGTGGGATCGGGATTGGCCGGATTCTGTGCTGAGTTATCCCACACGAAGGTGTTCTTGAGTCGGGTACCCGCCGGTAGGTATTTCGGCTCTTCCAAAATGTAGCTGGTCTGCCAATTGAAGTCGTAGTTTGGGACATTCAACAGCACTTCGCTCGTCCCATCCGGATAGAACGCTTCGTACGTCGAGGCCTTCCCTCGAAAATGTGCGTGCGGCAGCATGGCGAATAACAGTGCGTCCTTCTCTATCACGCGTTCCGCGGTTTCCACATGGGCTTTCGCGTGCGGCGCGATCTTAATGCGGAAGTTGATTAATACTGTGCCGTCCATCGTGCGCTCAGGTTTCTCGTCATGAAGCCATATGCCGATTTTTGATTCGTCAACTGCCGGTTTGCCATTAGTGGTGTAGTGCATCTGAAATTCGAACGTGGCACCGGCGGGCAACAACGTGCCAGCGCCATCGTGTATTTCACGCGCAATGGCACCCGGGACATAGCCTCCTAATCCGCCGCCACCGCGTCGCCCTATGCGACCTGCGCGAGGTCCCTCGGTTTCCAAGAAGCCGAACCTGGTAATGGTGTGGTGCAGCACCGAGCGGTCGCCCGGGAGGATTTCGGACGCTTTAACCCACACATCCCGATCCAGTGGGTTTTCCACATTCAAGTATCGATAGTCCACAACGCCGGTCGCGGGTACCTCGGTGCCAGGGATGTCGATTACTAGATCGGGACTGCCATCAAGCGCCCAGGTGGGCCAGTTGTGCACAAACTCAGCAAGCGGATCCGTGCCTTCGCCGCGCGGTGATCCGGCTTCGATCCAGTGTACGAGGGTTTGCACTTCCTCGTTGCTCAGCGAGCGGTCGTTCGACCAGTGGCCAAACTCGGGGTCCGCGTGCCATGGCGGCATCCGCTTGGTACGGACCACTTCGCGAATCATGGGCGAAAACCCTTGAACCATACTGTAGTCGGTCATGGCCCAAGGACCGATCCCGCCTTGACGGTGACAGGATATGCAGTTGTCGATCAACATCGGCGCGATGGTGTCGGAATATGAAATCTGCTCGTGTGCTTGGTTGGCGGCGATATTGGGAAAGTCGATCGCGCACCCTTCGGCCTCGGTCTGGGTGACGGCGACTGCTTGGTCGGTCAGCATAGCTTTGAGCGCGTTATCCACATACTGCTTTGGCATGCTGCTGCCATCGTTCAGCGCGCCAGTGTAGGTCACCTTCCAGGATTTGGGGTCGACGATGAGTACCTCACCAGTCGCTGCCACCTGCAGCGATTCGCCGATGATTTGCGCCGTGTCGAGCAACACCGGGATATCGATACCCAACTCATCAGCCTGAGCTCGAATGGCGGCGCGTGAATCGTTGGATGAGTTCAACAGAAAAAACTGGATGTCCTCTACCGCGTAGGCGGCTTTGAGTGCGGCAAGCTTGGTGAGGGACGCTTGCTCGACCTTGCAACTACTGGACTGAGTCATTAGGACCACAGCTTGCTGATCGCTGTAGTAATACAGCTCATGAGCTCTGCCTTGATGGTCTAACAACATAAAATTGTCGACCCGGTCATTGGGTGCCAGTGCCCACGATTGTGCTGCCAGCAAAAGCCCTGCCGCCGCGATCAGAAATCTATTGATTCGCTTTATCTTTCTATCCTGTGACCTTAGGAGTAGGACAATAGCAGCATTGGCGCGGCGCGAAAACACATCGATTGGGGGTTACCAAACGGTTGGCGCGGCCATGTGACATCACAAAATATGGTGATTAGGTCGCCACTGCCTAGCCCGTGAGCAATTCTGCCGCCTTGGAGTAGAGCGTATATCCAGCGAATCCGGCGTACATAACCGAGGCCAGCAGCATAAAACGATGTTATCCAACCGGGCCGGGCCGACTTGGGCAACCGCGTCAGGTTCATATAGAGCAGGACTGGTACGTACACGGCCATGGCGAACCCACCCATCAACGCCGATATGAACAAAAAGTCGAGCCCGGCAATGTCGTACTTGCCGAAGAACCAAACACTGAATATGCCGACGACCATCGTCGTGCTGACCAGGATCAGATACCACTGTTCCAAACGGAACCAGCGGCCGAATTTGAAGTTGGTGCGCAGCAGGTCTGCAAAAATTCGGCTGCCGCCGTCGACGCCCCCCAACTGCGTACTGAACAGCGCGGCGATTCCCACGATCAAGAATAGGTAGCGACCGGAAACCCCCATGCTCTGTTCCAGTATCGAAGCGAGATCCCACACAAGACTGCCCCGGTCCGGGACCAAACCGATTGGGTGCAGCACCGCCAGCGCACCGAAAATGAAAAGGAACATCGTGATGCTGCCGAGTAGCCAAAAGAACAGCGTCTGGTCGATAACGACAAAGCGGAACCAGTCCTTGAAACGACGTTGGTTTTCCGGCGTTTCCGGGTAGACGTAGCCCGTGTCCATACCTTTGGTTTCGTGTTTGTGCACCGCGCTCATGAGCGATGGCACGCGCGCGCCCATACCCACGTCTTTCTCAACTAGGTAGTAGGCGTAGTATAGATTGCCCAACCCACCCGCGCCTGCGAAGACCACTGCACCGAAAAAACGGCTAAAGGTCAATTGATCGCGGACCGAACCGTCGTCCGCCATGATATCGACGGGGAAGTCGGGAAAGCTGAAGACATTGATCACGCCTTCCCACATGGCTAAGAAAATCTCGACGGACCCAATCTGCCACACCACATAGATTAAACCGACGAGGATTACCGCGATGAGGCCCATGATGCAGCGTTCAACGGCCGTATAGATGACTTTCGGCCCAAATAGAATGGCGGCAACCAAGGCGAAAACGAGGGCGGTCCAGACCCAAGGCGGACTGTCATGCTGTGGCCCGAAAATGAGATCTCGCAGTGCAACGCCAGTTTCCCTAGCCCAACCAGGCAGAAATTTGCCGACGAAGATCATAAACACGAACAGATACACCAACAGCTTGAGCACTCGTGCCATGCCGGTAAATGGACTCTCGCCGGTCACAATCGTCCAGCGACCAATCTCAATATTGACCCACAACTGCAAGAAGATACCGATCGCGGCTGCCCACAGTAGTTGGGCGCCTACAACAGATGTGATCCAGGGCCACATGATTAGTTCGCCCGAGCCGATCGCGAGGCCAGCCATCACCACCCCGGGCCCCATCATCTTGAGGAGGGGCTTTGTGCGCTCCGGCAGTTCTGCTTCCTGTAGCGCCTTGATGGGAAGAGGCATGCTTATTCCTCGCGTCACTAGATTCCGGTTTTAGAGCCTTCAGCGTGCCGGGTAAGAGCCTTCAGCGTGCCGGGTAAGAGCCTTCAGCGTGCCGGGTAAGAGCCTTCAGCGTGCCGGGTAAGAGCCTTCAGCGTGCCGGGTAAGAGCCTTCAGC
>Ga0115002_10005243_pt1 | contig 15358 bp, 7 predicted proteins | sample ArcticOcean_MG_C_8_FD_89576 | JGI IMG/M metagenome (GOLD analysis project Ga0115002, IMG submission 89576) | Marine microbial communities from western Arctic Ocean - ArcticOcean_MG_CB11_86 | ecosystem: Environmental > Aquatic > Marine > Oceanic | place: Arctic Ocean: Canada Basin | collected... | reverse complement strand
CATGTAGATGCCTTCCCCGAGCCGGTATCATCTGTAATGTTCAAAATACATGATGCATCTGGAAATGAATTAGGTGAATCGCTTCCATTCCATATTCGTGAAGCAGGTAGTTCTGAAGGTACAGAGACTAGTTGGGCACTCTATGGTGGCATTGCTGCTGTAATCCTAGTTCTTATCGCACTAGTTGTTGGTATCATGATGGTCATGGGAAGAGAAGATGAAGAAGAAGGTGATTTCTTTGTTGAGGATGAGGATTACTTGCCTCCTGGCGAGGCTGTAACTCCAATGTCAAGAGGTCCGCCTCGTGCCGAAACTAGCGGCAGTTCGGACTATGCTACTCAGAGTAGTGGCCCACCTGGTTATGGTGGTGGACCTGCTGCTGGAGGAGACTCACAGATGGACCGAGCAAAGCGCCTCTTCCCATTCTGGGATGACGCAACAATCCAAGGTTACTTTGACCAAGGCTGGTCATTACAACAACTTCAGGATTGGGTACGAGAGAACAAGTGAGATTACGTCAATTAGATGGGGGTGGAAGCGTGGATTACAAGACGCTTGACATTGCCAATCCGACCGAAGAGCATGCAATGCTAAGAGAAATGGTTCGTGACTGGGTCAGTTCTGAAGTTGAGCCTCAAGCACTTGAGTTTGATCGAAATGAGAAGTTCAACCTCCAATTATTACGTGATATGGGTGAGCTAGGTCTTCTGGGGATTACCGCTCCAGAGGAGTATGGTGGGGCCGGAATGGACGCTTTAGCAGCTACAATTGTTCACGAGGAATTATCCTATAGTGACCCGGGGTTTGCGTTAGCGTATCTTGCCCATAGCATGTTGTTTGTCAACAACCTTTCACGAAATGGAAGTTCTAATCAAAAGCAAGAGATACTTCCTAAAGTTTGCAGTGGCGAGTGGATAGGAGCCATGGCAATGTCTGAACCAGATGTCGGTACAGATGTGATGTCAATGGGTACTACTGCTCAGCAAAGAGATGACGGGAATTGGGTAATCAACGGCCGTAAAATGTGGATTACTAACGGCTGTATTGATGAAGAAGGTACACCATGTGATGTTGTTTGGACTTATGCAAAAACAGGAATGAATGAAAATGGTAGGGCTGAGATTTCAACCTTCCTAGTGTACGCAGATTCACCTGGGTTTTCAGTTGGACAAAAGATTGAGGATAAAACTGGGATGCGCGGTTCCAACACTGCTGAATTAGTCTATGATGACTGCATAGTTGGCCCTGAAAGCCTAGTTGGGGAATGTGGTGAATCAATGATTCACATGATGCGTAATCTCGAATTGGAGCGGCTTACTTTAGCGGCGATGAGTCTAGGGATTGCTCGTCGCTGTGTCAAAGAAATGAACCGCTATGCTACCGAGAGAGAAGCATTTGGTCGGCCGATTAGAGATTTTGGTCAAATACAACGTTACATCGGGCAATCATTCGCTGAATGGCGTGGTATGGAGGCTTACCTCTACAACGTGGCTAGGCAAATGGATGTTGAGCAGAGTGGAAACCGTTTGGATTCTGATGGTATTAAGTTGGTTTCAACAACCCTAGCGAAAGATATTGCAGACCGTGCTATGCAAGTAATGGGTGGCTATGGATATGTTGGGGAATATGTAGTTGAGAGATTATGGCGTGACGCAAAACTGCTTGAAATTGGTGGTGGGACCTTGGAGAGCCACCAGAAGAACATCACGAAAGATTTAGCTAAGGATTCATCAATTCTAGGTTGAGGTGTTCTCTTGTCTTGGCCTTGGAAATCAGTGGATTGGAAAGACCCCGAAGGAGGGGTGATCAGATTTTTCCCTTACATTCCCACAGTCGTATTACCACGTAATCTCCGTCCTCGAGATGACTGGGATGGGCTTGCATTTTTACTCCATCCTGAAGAGCGGGAATCATGGGAAGATGAAGAGAAGATGGAGAAGTCTGGAAAGGGGTCATCAACAATGTTAGCAATTCACGGTGGTGGAGATTTAGCACGGATGTTAATTCGCATGCAGTTGTTAGAAGATGTCAAGGGTGCAAAATTCCCTGACCCTGAACCTCGGCGCTTACTCAAGTTGGCAGATAGAGATAGTATTCCCACTTATTTCATAGAGCCGGGAGTTGAAGACGAGGATTGGCTCACTTATTTGGAGAATACTGCAGATGAGGCTGCAAAATTATCACGACTGTTTTTGCAATTATTTGCTCGGCGCCGATTTGCTAAAACATGGAAACGAACTCAGCCAGAAGTTAGCGAGCCGCCGATTTCAGAAGGTTCAGAATCACTTGCCATAGCAGCAGGATTAGCAGGGACTTGGTGGCGAGTATCTGAATCATTTTCGACAGAAGAATTGCAAGGGAGTAGAAATCGCAGGTTTGCAGGACGGTTACGCGGAGCACTCGCAAATCTTTCATCAATCAAAGATGACCCAGTATTGATTGTTCCAATTTACCAAGATTGGATGGGAGATATACTCGCAACGCTCAAGACCAATACAGAAGTGGAAGCAGTTGAAGCAGTCGGGAAGGAGGAGTGATAATGGGTCGTCGAAGTGCAGTCAAAGTTAGGGTAGAGAACCAATTAGTTCGGTTCACAGCCCCTCAACCATTTGAGGCCGAAGAGGTCATTAATTCACTTGGGGGAAAGAAGAGCGGTAAGTATGTCATACTGGCTCTCAAGAACCCACGTGCAACTCTTTTAGTCGACGAAGAGGGTAGGCTGGTAGTACACGGTACGAATCATTCAGAGGTTGCTTGGGCAGCAGCTCGTGAAATGTTGCTCAGATTAGGCCGACCCGATGAAGGGATTACTACTGAGAAAGGGCCTCTTGTAGTTTCGTTTGACTATGGTCAGCCACTTAGAACCGACCAGGTTTCAGAATATTATCCTGAGTTTGAGGTTGATGAGCGTCTTGAGTGCATACGCATTAGTGATGAGTTACACGAGATGGATTTACTATTTTTTTCAAACGGAATTGGAATTGCACTTGGTGCTAGGCACAAAAATTTGGTTGAGATGGCGGCAACACATTGGGGCACAAGATTTGATTCCGAGAATCTATTCGTGGAAGTATTAGTGAAATCTAATGAGACTGAAGAAAAAGTTGATTCAGAGCCTGAAGAAGCCGCGCTTGAAGTAGTAGAGGAAGAAGAAGAATCGTGAGGTGTCTCAATGACTCTTGTTGATGGGCAGTGGAATGGCCCTATTTTAGACAACCATTTCCATTTGGATAGAGTTGGTCGTTATCTTGATGCAGCGGCCGATTTCCAGCGTGTTGGCGGTACTGATTTGGTATTAGTTCACAAGCCAGATTTTGACAACCTCCCAAATAATGTAGAGGGTGTACGAAAGGCATACGAAGATACTGTGGCAATGGCCGAGCAAGTTCGCTTGGAATGTGATTTGAGAGTTCGGGTAGTACTGGGTCCTCACCCCGCTTCATGGGTCCATCAGTGTGCATCACTAGGGGTTGAAGAATCAAATGAATTACATCTTCAAGCAGTCGAATTAGCAATCGAATTCTGTGAAGAAAATTTAGCGGTAGGAGTTGGTGAAGTGGGGCGGCCTCACTGGGATGTTGGCGATGAAGTATTAGACCAGGCTGATGAGATTTTGATTGAAGTGCTTTCAATGTGTAAAAGGGCAAATGTTCCTGCCCAACTTCATCTCGACGCAAATGGGGAGAAAACTAATCGTGAAATTGCTAAGATTTGTGACCACGTAGGGTTCCCTAGATTTGGCGCGATTCACCACCACGCAGATGCAGATATCAGTAAAAAATTCACCCATGGTTTGACTTCATCTGTAGTGGTTGGACGTGACTCAATCAAGGATATTTCTGATACAATATGGCAAAATGAAGGTGGGTTCCTAATGGAGACTGACTACATGGATGACCCACGTAGACCAGGTGCAGTATTAGGTCCAAAGACCGTACCACGTAGGACCCAAGCTCTTGCAACCTCTCTAATCGGTAGGGGATTAGATGCAGAAGCCGTGTTGAGTGCAATCCATATTGATCTGCCTGAGGCTTTGTATGGTGAGTACGAGTGAAGTCATATCATCCATCATATCATCACAATTTGAATTATTTTGAATATGATGTGTTAAATTTCTGTTTTTTGCTATTTTTCAAGAGTTTCAACCCGACCTACGGTCGGAATTTTGATATTTGTACTCAAATGGGTGTGTGTATGGTACATTTTTGGGATACTTACATCCCTTAGTGAATGACGCTCTTGGCTCACAGGGTAGGCAAAGGTCTTGAAGGCGTCTTCGCCGGAGAACCGATGTTGGTAGGAACAGGTGCTTTTATGTTGGAACTAAAGGGAAAAACTGCACTAGTATTTGGCGTGGCTAGCGAAGAAAGCATTGCATGGGCTATTTGCGAGCAATTATCAGCCGCAGGATGTAAGTTAATTCTTGGTTTTCAGAAGCGATTTATGAGCCGTGTATTTCAATTGAAAGAGAAATTAGATAATATCGAAGCATTTTACCCAATTGATGTTGAAACCAATGAATTAACAGCCGAATTTTTCACAGAATGGCAAAATGCGAACCCTGGTGCAAAAGCGGATATTGTCATTCATGCCATCGGATTTGCTCCGCGCCCATGTTTTGACCGACCAGTGTTATTCGTGGAAAATGACCCAATAAACACAGCATTGACAATCAGTGCCCATTCATTACAAAGAGTAATGCGCTATGCTTTGCCACATCTTGCCCCTAACTCATCAACAATCACTCTAACCTATGCTGCCTCAACTAGATGGGTTCCAAACTACGGGGTGATGAGTATAGCAAAAGCGGCATTAGAAGCATGGACTCGCGAACTTGCAAATCATGTTGGCCCAGATGGCCATCGAGTGAATGCGATTTCATCGGGTCCAATCAAAACTTTAGCCGCAGGAGGTATCCCTGGATTTGATGATATTTTAGACCATGTTGAGAGAAACTCACCATTACGTCGAAATGTCACACAGGAAGATGTTGCAGGATGCGCAACTTGGTTATCATCGCCATTGTCATCAGGAGTAACAGGACAAATCATTCATGTTGATGCAGGTTATTCCAGCATTATGGTACCAGATAGTATCTCAGATTGAGGTGGTAATATGACCGAACAACTGGATGAAGTCCCCCAACAACCTTTCGCACCGATTGCGATTGTAGGTCAGTCTGCTCTTTTACCAGATGCACCAGATATTGACGCATTTTGGGATAATGTGTTGAATGCTAAAGTTGCAATTCGTGAAGTGCCTCATGATAGGTGGAACCCAGACGATTTTTGGGTTGAAGGTGAGCCAGGTAGTGCAATAGAAGGCAAAACCTACTCTAAGATTGGGGCCTTTGTTGAAGATTTTGAGTTTGATTGGAGGCGTTGGAAACAACCGCCAGGAACACTATCTCAAATTGATGATACCCAATTGTGGGCTGTTGAGGTTTCAGCAGCAGCGTTGGAAGATGCTGGTTACATAGGTGAAAACAGTCGTTTACAACTCCCAAACACTCGTTGTGGCGTAATTTTCGCTAATGCCTTAGGTGGGGAAAATCGAGTACAGTCAAGTAAGCGTGTTTACGCAGATCAAATTGCACGAAAGGCAGTTGAAGCTGGTATGCCAGCAACAAGTAGTGAACAATTCAAAGATGCAATCACTGAGGGTACACCACGTATTGATGAAGATACAATGGCTGGGGAATTAGCCAATGTAGTCGCTGGCCGAGTGGCCAACTTGCTTGACTTACAAGGACCAAATTTCAGTGCTGATGCTGCTTGTGCGTCGACTTTTGCCGCGTTAGTCTCTGCTTGTCAGATGCTACAAACCGGTCAAACCGATTTGATGCTGTGTGGGGCAAGTGACCGGACCATGGACCCTGGGACATATGCTAAATTCAGTGCCATTGGGGCGCTCTCACCACTTCACTCCCGCCCATTTGATGCACGTGCTAATGGATTTGTGATGGGGGAAGGGGCCGGTTGTGTAGTCCTCAAGCGGTTAGAGGATGCCATAGTAGATGGCGATACAATTTACAGCGTCATTCGCGGAATCGGTTCATCAAGTGATGGTAGAGGAAAAGGAATCACTGCTCCATCAACTAGAGGTCAAAAGCAGGCAGTGATGCGGGCGTATCAGCAGGCTGGATATTCTCCGTCCTCAGTAGAATTAATTGAAGCCCATGGTACTAGCACTAAGGTTGGAGATGCAACAGAGTTGTCAACTCTTGCTGGGGTATTTGCAGACCGCGGCGCTGGTGATTTTGTTGCAGTAGGATCAGTAAAAAGCCAGATTGGCCACCTTAAAGCAGCTGCTGGAATGGCTGGTTTACTGAAAGCAAGTTTAGCGCTTCATCACAGAACCTTACCGCCATCTGCAGGATTTGAACAACCAAATACTTCAGTAAACTGGGACGAAATCCCGTTTTATGTTCCAACAATATCTTCTGATTGGCCTGTTCCACAATCTAAAGCACCCAGACGAGCAGGTGTATCTGCGTTTGGTTTTGGTGGGACAAATTTCCATTGTGCTATTGAGCAATACGACCCTGAGTACCACAAAAACCTCATTCTTAGTTTTGCTGAACAATCATCTTCTAAAGTGCAAACTCCAATTGTTCCAAGTGTTCTTGATTCAACTGTAACTCCTTCAATGAGCCATCAAGAATTACTTGAGATTGAAGGAGGTATATTGCTTCTGAATGCTGATGATATTGAGTCTTTAGCCTCAGAAATTGAACGAGTTAAATCAACTCTCTTTTCATCATCATTTTCAAACTTTGATGCCGACCCAGCAGGCTGCAGACTCTCAGCAGTACTTTCAGATTTATCATCTGATTTTGAAGCAAAAGGTGCTCGTTGTGGTATTGTCGCCACTAATTGGGGACAATTGGCTAAGAGAATGGATTTACTGACTGATAATCTCTCTGACCCATCAAAATGGGGATTCTTAGCAAAACAGATGGTTTTCATTACTGAAGAGGAAGCATTGCCAGCCGATGCAAAATTGGTACAGATGTTTCCTGGCCAAGGTAGTCAATATGTTGGTATGACGCTAGACCTCTCAAAGAGGTTTGAAGTGATTGGTGAAACATGGGATGAAGCGGATTCAACCATGTCTGAAATTCTTGATGGTGAGAAACTTTCTGAGTTTGTTTTGCGCGATAACCTTACCGAGGAGCAGGCCAAAGTCGCTGAAGAGAAGTTGAAGCAAACAGAATTCACTCAACCAGCAATGTTGACGGCTGATTTAGCAATTTACAGATTGCTAAGCGAGCATGGAATCAATCCCGACATGGTTGCTGGCCATAGTTTGGGAGAATATGCAGCGCTGATGGTTTCTGGAATCATGAAATTCCACGACGCATTGCGTGCAGCAGCTGCCCGTGGTACTGAAATGGGTAACGTGGAAGTAAAGGACAAGGGGTTGATGGCGAGCGTCACTGCACCACTTGAGAAAATACAGGAGGTCATTGATTCGGTTGATGGTTACATAATTGCTGCCAACAAAAATTCCCCAATGATGGCTGTCATCGCAGGTGAAACTGAACCGATGCAAGATGCAATTCTCCGCTTTGGTGAAATGAATATTCCATGCGTTACTCTTCAGACAAGTCACGCATTCCATTCACGTATTGTTGCACCTGCTAACGAACCACTACAACGTTTCCTTGAAGGATTGGATTTGTCATTGCCTTCAATTCCTATCACTGCCAACTATGATGGGAAATTCTATCCCGAAAGTCTAGAGGATGGTGAAACCGTTCACGATGCAATCCTAAGTCAATTGGCCCCACAGATGTCATCTGCAGTAGAATGGACAGGGCAGATTCAAGAGATGTATGGCCGCGGTGGACGCTTATTCATAGAGGTTGGACCAAAACGGGCGTTATCTCTTTTTACTGAGCAGATTCTTGATGGACAATCAAAGGTTGTTACCAACACAAACCACCCAAAGGTTGGGGGTGTAGCATCATTCCTTTCTTCCCTAGCAGTATGTGCACTTTCAGGACGATTACCGTCAATGCACTCAGTCGATTCAAGCCGCCTCACTGAAGGATTCAGGGCTGGACCTATCGAGGTGTGGCAGAAAAATGGAATTGTTAATGATGATTCTAATTCAATCAGCAGTGAACAGATGGAAGAATTAAGAGTTCGCGCTAGGCCACTACCGGGAGGCTCCTCAAATAGTAAAATGGCCACAACCTCCCAGAATACACAACCGCAAACAATTGCGATTGATGGTGGGCACCGTATCATCCAACAAGTTGTTGACAAAGAGGGTTATCTTGCAAGTCGTATTTCAGATATTACTGGTTATCCTGCACGCCTCATCAAAGGCGAACTCCATCTTTCAGCTCTTGGAATTAATGCTGAAACGTTACCGGACTTGCTAGCAAGCATCGCTTCTGAAGCATCTGTATCTGGTCCTGTTGACGCTGATCAATTAACAACCTTAGCATCCCTAAACGAGTGGGTGGTATCACCTCCTAGTGGATTCACAGTTTCTCAAAAGGTGAAAGGCGCAACAAATGTTGTAGTCTCTTCAGATCCTCATGCTGAACGAAGAATCAATCCCTATGTGGTGACAGGAGTAAGCCTTGGGCTTCCCGGGATGAATGAAGTATTTGAGCCAGATGCATTAGAGAGAATAATTGCTGGAGAGAATTTTATCACTGAATTACCCGATGATATCAAACAGCGTTTACTCGACAAAAACATGGTTAGAATCGTTAAACATCCTGATGGAAGGGCTGAATTTTTACCCTGTGAATCCTTTGCTAGCATACCTCAACTAGCGGGAGTTGGTGGCTACTTTGATTTGGCAGAGCAATATGGGATTGATCCTAAAATAGTGGCGGCAATGGATGTTTCCACTACGCTTTCTTTTGCTGCTGGATTGGAGGCTCTCAAAGATGCAGCACTTCCGCTCCTACCTGTCGAACAGGTGAGTAGTGCTGGCAAGAGATTAGTAAGAGGATGGAATCTTCCAAACTCAATTCGTGAAAGAACAGGCGTGGTTTTCGCCTCAGTATTCCCTGGGATAGCGATGGCAATGCGGCACGCATTGAATAATGGGGCTGACGTGAATGGTACTTTTGATAGAAAATTCTTGCTCCAAATTCTAACAATGGGGCACGCACAGTTCGCTCAATGGATTGGGGCGCGTGGCCCGAATTTGGCAATCAATAACGCATGCGCCTCTACTCCAGCCGCCTTTGCAATCGCAGAGGATTGGTTAGACTCAGGTCGCTGTGACAGAGTGATTGTAATCAGCGGCGACGATTCTACCGGTGACGATTTGATGGAATGGATCGGTGCAGGCTTTGCTGCTGCAGGTGCTCATTCAATGGGTAATGTAGTGGAAGAAGTAGCATTACCATTTGATGTCAGGCGCAACGGTATGTTGCTTGGCATGGGCGGGGCTGCCTTCGTAATTGAGAAATCAACTCACGCTGATGAGAGAGGGGTAGTTCCTTACGCAGAATTATTAGGTGCTCATATTGGGAATTCAGCATACCATCCTACAAGGCTAGATGTTGCACATGTAGCATCAACTTTTGATGAGTTCGTGACTGATATGGAAAATCGTTGGGGAATTGATAGACATGAGATCGCACCTAAAACGACTTTCATGTCACATGAACCATTCACTCCTCCTAGAGGCGGTTCGGCTGCTGCTGAGATTGAATCTCTTAGAGGTGCTTTCAAGGACTCTGCTGAGAGTTTAATCATAACCAATACCAAGGGATTCACAGGTCATCCGATGGGTGTCGGTGTTGAAGATGCCACTGGATTGTATGGATTAGCATCAGGTCGGTTACCACCAATTGCTAACTTCCAACAATCCGACCCTGCATTAGGAAATCTCCGACTTTCTGAAGGCGGAGAATATGATGTTGAATACATGCTTCGTCATGCTGCAGGATTTGGCAGTCAAATTGCTTTGACAATGTTCAAACGAATTGCTAGAACCCTCAATCGGGTGGATAGGGATGCTGTTGTGAAATGGGCAGCCCGTCAAGCAGGAGATGATGTTGAATTACGCTTATTGAAGCGGAAATTAGTTGCATACATTGCCCCTGATGATTCATTGATAGGTGGCGTTGAAGGTAGTGATTGGCAGGTTTCCAAGCAAGATGCACAACCCGATTCTACCCTTTCATCAACAATGCCTCTGGAATCAGCCCCATCACAACCAGATGTGGTGCCAAAAGAGGAAGTGAAAGCGGAAATCGCTGAAGAGGTCCCCTCTACTGTGCCAGCAAGTCAAACTGTTACCGAAACAATTGCTGGCGAACATCCAGTAGGGCTTGCCCACAAGGTAGTAGAAACTGTTGCAAAGCACACAGGTTACCCTACTGATTTCATTGAATTGGACCAAGACCTAGAAGGTGAATTAGGAATTGATACAGTAAAGCAGGCAGAAATAATGGCTGATTTAAGGGAGACATTTTCTTTACCAGTTGATGATTCATTTCAGCTACGTGAACACCCAACACTAAATCACATGATTAGTTACATTACCAGTATGGGTGGGGAAAGTGAAGAGCAACCAAACCCACAAGAGGAGCAACCTGTGCAGAGTAGTTCTGTGGACGAACAGTCGGTGGGGGGCAATCCTCCAAACCTAGAAAATAGCGATAGCGATGTCGAGTCAGGTGTTCTATCAATTGTTGTAAAACACACAGGTTATCCAGAAGATTTCCTTGAGTTGGATCAAGATTTAGAAGGTGAATTGGGGATTGATACAGTCAAACAAGCGGAAATAATGGCTGATTGCCGTGAACAATTTTCCTTACCTGTAGATGAGTCATTCCAATTGCGTGATTACCCAACCCTTGCTCATATGATATCCTATATTGTTTCAATGCGTGGGGGTGAACTAGCAGATAATGATGTGACCATAGATTCTGAACCGGAGAAAAAAGAAGTAGTTCCTGACGAGCCAGAGTTAGCGGTAGTTGAACCCCCTTCTCCACAAATTCCTGTTGAAAGTACAGTTCGTCGCTGGGTAGTTGAAGTTGAGGAGGCTGATGAATCTGAATCTCACCCAATCGATATGGCTGGTTCATACGTCATCGTGACTGATGATTCATGGGGGCTTGGAAATGCTATCTGCCAGCAACTTGAATCAAGCGGTTCTGAAGCTGTTAGGTTGATGTTAGACCCTAGCATCACTTCAAACATTAAAATTGAAAAAGATGGTGAGATTGATATTATCAGATTAGACCCTGGGAATCGAGATCACCTATCTCAATTTGGTGATATCATTAGTGATTTGGATATTGTAGGAGTTATCCACACTGCTCCTTGTACTTTAGCGGGAATTGCTTGGGCCGAGGTCACCAGCCAACAACAAACACAGATGGTTTGCCATGGCTTATTTGGGGTGCTGCAACAAATAGATGCAAAGTTGGCGGACCGTAGTGACGGAATTGTTTGTTCTATTTCAGCACTTGATGGCCGACATGGAAATGGCGGGTATCGTTTCAATCCACTAGGTGCTGGTGCACATGGGATAGTCAAATCGTTTGGGAGAGAGAGGCCAAACATTCGGGCTAGAGCAATTGATGTTGCACCTGAACTCTTGGTGGACGCAGATAAATTGGCATCAACAATACTCAGCGAAATAGAGCGCATGGGCCCGCGCGAACTTGGGATTGATGGCGATGGGAGAAGATGGCAGGTTTGCATCTATGATGAAGCCCACGAATCTGAGCCACAGTCACTAAAATCAGATGATGTGTTCATTGTATCTGGTGGCGGCTCAGGAGTTACTGCCGCCTGTATCGTTGGCCTAGCACAAGCAAATCGAGGAATTGGTTGCCACTTTGCATTACTTGGACGAACTAAACTTGACAAATCTCTTTCAAGTTTAGCCGATGCCTCAGAAGAAACATTGCAGCAAATGAAGAAGGAATTGAGAATCCAGATGCAAGGCGATTCGAAGTCTGGCAAAGTTACAATCGTTGATTGGGAAAATGCATGGTCAAAGATTGAGCGCTCAATTGATATTCATAAAACCCTTTCAGATATAGCAGAAAGTGGTAACACTGCCACCTATCATGCCTGTGATGTAACAGTTAGTAAACAGGTTAGAAAGGTTATCAAGAAATTGAAGAAGAGGTATTCACCAATAACTGGGATAATTCATGGAGCGGGGATTGAAGATTCAAAGATGGTTGCTGACAAAGATTGGGATACCTTCAGCAATGTAATGTCTGTCAAAGTTGATGGTTGGCAGTCTCTAGTTAATGCCGTTAAAGACCATAGCGCAGAATTACGATATTGTTGTGCTTTTACTTCTATTGCAGGCCGATTTGGCAATGGAGGGCAAGTTGATTATGCCGCAGCAAATTGTATTCTTGATGCTGAAATGTCACGCCTTGCACACACTGATTCAGAACCTCACGCTGTTGCTTTGGCGTGGACTGGTTGGCAAGATGTTGGGATGGCAACCCGTGGCTCGATTGAAAGGGTGTTCGAGGAAGCAGGAATTGAGACCGTATCAGTTGAGAAGGGAGTTTCCCTGTTCGTTGATGAAGTGATGAGAGGCGGTAAACGCAGAGTCGTCCTTGCAGGAAGTCTTGGAGTTCTGAATGATGATGGTTCTGACCGAGATCCTCCACAACGATTGCCGTCTGATGTTTCAGAGTTGTTAGCTGACGCCAAGCGCTTCCCGTTTGTAGACAAAGTTGTGGCCCACCAACCATTTGACTCACTATCATACGAGTGTACAATAGATGTCAATAGTTACCCGTTCCTAGAAGACCATGCTATCGATGATGTGCCATATCATCCTGGGGTGATGGCTCTTGAAATGTTTTCACAAGGTGCACAATTGTTGTGGCCTCCATGCTCAGTAATAGGATTTGCAGGGGTTAGGTTTGGTTTGCCAATCAAATTACTAAAGCCCGAGCAAAAATTGAGAGTAGTTTCCGTATTCTCACATCAAAACTCAGAAAATGTGTGGGTTAAATGCAGATTAGAATCAGATTTGATTAACAAATCTGGAGAGATATTCGGAGAGCCAAGAATACATCACAGATGTTTAGTTAGGATGCTAAAGAAAGATGCTAGCAGAGGGTTGTTGAAGTTACCATCAATTGGGACTCCTTCAAGAGGTGGTGTTGTTCTTGGATCAGATTTCGTGTACCAGCGATTCTTCCATGGTCCTAGATTCCAATCACATGGTGGGATATTGAGTGGATGTAGTATTGATGACATGTTTGGAGCGGACGGTATTGCATTATCACATCATCAGTTACCAAATACAAATCAATTCTCCACTGGAGAAGTCACATTAGAATCCCAACCTATGTTGATTGAAGCATGTTTCCAGAATGCTGGAATGGTGGCAATGGAAATTGACGGTTTGCAATCTCTACCAGTAGGGATTGAGATGCTTGAGTTGATTCGAACTCCCAAAAAGACAGATTCACTAAGAATGCGCGCTTTGAGGAGAGGTGCAGAAGATGACGGAGTCACGGTTCACGATTGCTTGGTTGTGAATCAGGATGGCAAACCAGTTGTTTCCATGAAAGGGTTGCGATTGAAGGGCATGGCACCTATTTCAGAAAGCGATTCCTTTTCGTTGAATCGCAATTGAAAAATCGAATTTCCAATTGGTGAATGGGATGTGGGAACCGGCCTCAAATCCCCTTCCATTGAATATCCCCGAAACCGTTGAAGGAGAATTTCATGCGGTTTGGATGAAGACACGCACCCCCTCTCCATCAGATTCCATACCAGATATATCTCATCTCCATTTTGTAGATGTGATTGAGGCTCAATCATTCAAAGTTGCAAAACGTGCAGAAGAACATGCTGCGGGTCGATATCTTATCTCCCATCTCCTACAACAAAATGGATATGATGTCAAGGATTATCAAATCAAAAGGAATGAATACCGGAGACCAATTTTAATTGGCCCACAACCCCTTTCAATCTCTATCTCACATAGTGGTGGATTAGCCATTGCGATTATTGGCCCTACTGAGTTATCTGTGGGGATCGATGTTGAACCTGATTCTGGGCGACAACGCAATTTGTTACCACTTATGGCTTCAGGAGATGAATTGACTAAACTTGAGGAAGCGTGGGACCAAAACCCTGGTACAGCAAGCACACTAACCAATTTGGTTTGGGTTGTAAAAGAGGCTATTCAGAAGGCAACAGGTCTTGGGATGGGTCTTGCACCACAATCTTTTGAGGTACTAGACAAAGAAGTAATCACAATTAATTCTCAATTATATCGTATCCATTCCTGGCAACCACTTCTTTCTGGTCAGGTAACCAATGTGGCTCTAGCCCACATGACAGATACAGCGTAGTATCACTCGCTAATCTCTGCATCAATTACACCCTCGCTGGCATCAATACGTTTTGCAAGCCAAAACGTGAAGCCAATTGCAAGTATCCAAAGAGGCACATTTGCTCGGTAGAAAGTTTCGTAGGCTATAATGTCTGTTTTCCCCGAAGAAATCAAGAATCCAAGTGCAAAGAAACCGGCGAGAATACCGATGGATTGGCCTAAGAAAGCAACAAGGCTGGCCATACCGATTCCACGATTTCGCTCATCATCATTGGTGAACTTGGCCATTAGCGCATCATTGGACACCAGCAGCATTGGGTAAATTGGAACCACAAAGATGAGCACAGCAATCATTGGCGGAAGGCCGATGCTGAAGATTGACCACAGAGTACCATAGGCGGCAGCTGACCAAAGCAAAACTGTCTGTGGCCCACGATCATCGCATACCTTTCCAATTACCGCGTACAAGACTAGGACTGCAATCACTGCCCATGCTTCCAACAGGCCAGTGAAGTCAACATCAAATCCTACAACTTCGAGGTAACGTAGGGCAGTTAGAACAACAGCTCCACGTGGGATTGCAACTAAGGTTACTCCTAAGAGACAGAGAAGTGCCCATTTACTTTCAAAGCGAAGCATGCCTCGGAACATTGACATTTTTTCGGAAATTGATAATTTAACCACCTCTGGTTTTTTACCGCCTTTCAACATCCATACTGGCCAGGAAAACTCATCTCCCTCAAATTGTAATATCATCCACGCACCAAAAAGCAAGGCGGGAACTGATAATACAACAATACCAAGCATTGCAAATGTGGTGCTCATTGGCAACAAAGTGACATACAATTTACTGCATACCATTGAGCCAATTGCTGCTGCAAACGAGGCAAACGCGTACAATACCCCAAGGAACTCACCTTTTTGTTCAGGATACCATTCGGTACCAACAGCAACCCCCATTCGAACCGCTGAGAATAGAGCAACCTGTAAAGTTGAGGCAATGATGTAACCCTCAAGAGGCATGAATGGGAATGTTAGCATCAGT
>Ga0115002_10005239_pt1 | contig 15362 bp, 12 predicted proteins | sample ArcticOcean_MG_C_8_FD_89576 | JGI IMG/M metagenome (GOLD analysis project Ga0115002, IMG submission 89576) | Marine microbial communities from western Arctic Ocean - ArcticOcean_MG_CB11_86 | ecosystem: Environmental > Aquatic > Marine > Oceanic | place: Arctic Ocean: Canada Basin | collected... | reverse complement strand
TCGCCATCACCGATGACGATGATTTCATCACCGGCCAGCAGTTGTGGAATCACACTCTCTAAGGCGTCAGCCAGAGTCGAACGACCACACGTCGGGACGATGATTGAAATGGTGACCATTATGGGGATGACCTTGTTAGTTTCGATAGGTTTCGTATTCCGGTGTTTCGATTGATTGCCAGGTTGAGTCGCCCTGTCTCCAGCCGAGATGAACGGCCCCGCCGGAAAGTACGGCGACCGGGTTTTTGAAATTCTGCAATGGCTGTGGAGCATCACGCATCAACCACCAGTCGAAATCCATCATTTTTTCGACGGGTAACGGGCGCATTGCTTGAAAATCGACGGCCAGCCGTAGCGACTGCCGGTATTCCATGTCCGCATCACTGATGAGTACGTGGCTGGTTTGTTTTACGAGATCGTTCGGTAGGATCGCGTCCAAGGCACCGTTGATACCCAGGTTTTCTTCGAGAAGTTGGTAGCCAGCAAGACGTTTTTCGTTTCGGATGATGTCCGTTGTTTCCTGGTCGGAACCGTTATCGACGACAAACACGCGGGCAGCGAAGTCGGCAGTCTGAGCAAAGATCGAGTCCAGAGTCGCCCGTAAAAAGTGCGGACGATTCCAAGAAACGACGTAGATGAACAGTGATTGCGGATCATTCATGACAGTGGTTCGGGATTAAAATCTGGAGGGTTGGATGCAGAATTCTGTTAGTGTTGGGAACCGTCTCGCCACAGCACGACTTGATACCCGGCGTAGCCGATGACCCAACCGTGCTTGAGTAACCAGGGGACGGCCAAGGCTCCCTTGCCGGTAAACGCGCCCCCGTTCCAAGGCGTGTCGTCGATCACGATAATGCTCTGTTCGTGCAGCTTCGGCAGGCCGGCTTGCATCTCCGCCAATCCGTGTTCGGCATGATGGGGTTCGGTCGTGTCCAACGAGTCCAAAAACAGCACGTCAATTTTGTCCGAGAACTCTTTCAGAAACTGAATTGAGTCTTGTTGATGCACCTTGACGGTTTCTCCAAATGGGGCCGTCCATTCTCGGGCGAATCGGCAACTGCTCGGGCTGACATCGACGGTGTGCAGTGTGCCGTCCCGGCGATGCAAGTAGGCACCAGCCAGGTATGTGAAGAACCCGGCTCCGCCCCAGTCTTCCTCGGCCCGAATGGTGCCCGTTTCAATGAACGTGGGAGACGAAAACCGCCGTGATGACTCTTGGAACAGGATATCGAAACTGCGGTTGCGGTCAGCATAGGCGGAGAGAGAGTTGCCCCGTTCGCCTCGGCAGAACTGATCAACGTACTGTTGCATTTGAATGTCGCTGGCAATCTGGTCCGGTGAGAGATAGCGAGGTTCAGACAGCATGCGACTGCACAGGCCAGCCAGAATTTCTGGATCGAATGACTGCCCCGGGTGCTCGTACAGATTCCAGGGAATCCGCTTGTAGCGGTTCCATTGTTGGGTGTGGTCGGCCAGGACGACATTGAGTTGTTGCTGCCGGGGCAGCGTGTACGTGGTTGGGTAATGCCCGGGCATCCAAAGCCCCAGTGTGGGGATGTCGGTGAACCGGGCGGCATGCAGGGGGCCACTATCGACGCCCACCATCAAGTCCGCTTCGACCATCAACGCCAACAGCTCCTCGGTGGAACAAGATCCCAGATCGTCCAAATGACGAACCCGATAAGAGGCCAGCCGAGGAACTCGATTGTCCCAGTCGAGTAAGACGATGGTTCCCTCAAAACGGTCGATCAACGATTTGTAGAACTCGGCAGTGATTTCATCCGGCAGACTCTTGCGGTCTTGTCCCGTATTACCCTTGGTGTGCAGTAGGACAATAGGCTTCGGAAGATTTTCGAGATATTTTCGGGCTGTACGAACCGCCTCTGGCGGTAGAAACGGTCGCACGTCGATTTTGGTTTGGCAGTATTCATCCCACAGCTCGGCCTTGTCGCCGATATTGGGCAGCGGCAGTTCGGAGATGTTGTGGCCTAGCTTACTCCCTTGCCAAAATTGTCCCTGACCGGCGTACGTTGATTCTGACGGATAGCCCCAGGCGTGTTCGTGTTCGGCTCCGCTTTCAATGACAGTGGCCCCAGCCGCCTCGAACAGAACCGCCTTGTCGGGTGTGCATTCAACGGTAATTTCGATCCCGCGTTTTTTGTAGAGGGGAATCAGATGAGCAAAATAAGCACAGTCACCCAGGCCGTGAAAAAACTTCACACTCACTCGCTGTTTCGGTTCTTGGGCTGTTGCCTGTGCTGGTATGGTCGGCGGTGTGGAGACGGTCTGCGTCATCGCGGTTCCTTCCTGAGGGGCAATTTCCGGGCTGTTTTCGATGGGGTCTGCTTCAGAGGGTTCTGCATACAGCCAATTGATGGGCGTCAGCTTGAGTTCTTCCAGCAAACAGCGAGTTGCCCGGGTGTCGGGCCAGTTCGGGTAGTCGAGTTCACACTCGTTCCAATCGAGGTCGATTACTTTGTCGTAACTCAATCCATTGGCCATCGCCGTTTCCAAAACCTGCACCGGCTGACAACTGGCGGTCAGCGTCACGGCGTGTTCGGGCATTGTCGCCAAAGCCAATTTCCAATCGGCGTGATAGTGGGCCAAGTGACGCAGGACGACGGGAACTTGGTCCAGGTCGTCGTCGCCTTCATGCCGAAATTGAACTAACACGCTCGACGGCGATTGATTGAGCGCGGGAATTCTTATCGGTGGCTCGTTCAGCATTTTGGTGATTTCCCTTTTGGTAGGTACTTCGATCTCAGTTTGGACGACTGGCTGGGCAGCTTCGTTTCGATATCGCAGTTGTCCGTCCACGTAATACTGTTCGATTTTGGAAATCACCTCGGCGGGTGAAATCATCTGCATGCAGCGGGCAATTTGTAGATCGGCCTGGATTTGAACCGGCTGTTCACACACGTTGTGCTGGTCTTTGGCATCGCCGTCCCCAACCGGTTGACAGCGCGACTTCCAACAACCCCCTTCGGCACAACAGGAGAGTGCCCCAATTGTGTGCAGAAACTGATGGCCTGGGTACGCCTCCCAATGCGCCGGTTCTCGACCTCCGGCCACCACCACACAGGCCCGCTGCTTGGGTTTGCCCGGCTTCGATTCCACGGCTGCCGCCGCGTGCATGGCAAACGTGACGGGGCACAGCACGCCGTCGGCGTGATAGATCAGCCGTAAAAACTCACGCAGGTCGGTCTGTCCAATCAGATTGACCGCCCCGTCCAAAGGCGGATGCCAATGGTCTGCCTCGCCGCACTGCACGAATTGAATCTTGTCTCCGAAATGATGAACGATGTCTTGATAAAACGACGGATTCCACCATTTGGCAGTGAAATCGTATTTGCCCCCGGCAAGAATCACCCAGTAGGGGTCAGAGACCCCTTGATTGGCTCCGGGAACGGGATCGGCTTTCTCGGCATCGGTCAGATACACGTCGCCCCGGAATTGCGTGAGTGGAATTTTGAGATCAAGGTGCTGTTCCAAATACTGCGTGTAGCCGTGCAAAAAATGATAGGGACGTAGGTTGCTCTGATGGACCAGCGGGTAGTGCATATCGAGCACTTCCACCTCGAGGTCGCCCTCTTTGAGCGGTGTAAGGTGCGGGTTGTTTTCCCAGAGGGCATCGGCGGCTGTCCGCACGTCGGTCTGAAACTGGCCCGGATGCGCCGCGTGCAGGTCACGGACCGCCGCAGTCAGCATCAAAATGTCGCCGGGACTTTGAAATGAGCGCAGTATCAATGGCCGCACAGTGGTTCCTTCCTGGATCGAGCGCAATTACAACTCACAACGTCAGCGGTATCCGTCCCGCAAACCAGCTTTTACGTAGTCCCCTTGATAAGAACGAATCAGGTTGCGCGCAAAGCGTGTCGGTTTGAAAAAAAAATCAGCGATGCTGGCCCAGGCTGACAATTCCGTGCAGTGAAGCAAGGTCTCAATGTTGTGGGAGACTCGATCACTTCAGAAAGAAAAAAAGCCTCAATCCCCTTAGAAAAACAGGGAATTGAGGCTTTTGATATTCAAGCGGAGAGGGGGGGATTCGAACCCCCGGTACCTTGCGGCACGCTGGTTTTCAAGACCAGTGCATTCGGCCACTCTGCCACCTCTCCAGCTGCTGGGTGTGAACTTTAGCGATTTGGACTGATTTTTTCCAGAGCGTCTTCTGATATTTCTGTAGGAAGCCAGCGGCGGACTAAAATGACTATGACAAAGGGGATGGAAACCGTGCCAATGACAACAGGCATCAGTAGATTGTGTTCCCTGGCGAATTGACCGGCGGCTGAATAGACGGCTGCGATGACCAAATTACAAATGCTGACCGGCACTAAAAATCGTTTCCAACTGAGCTGCGTCGTGCCGAGTAATAAGACACAGGCTTCGGCCAATATCGGCAATGCTCGGGTGAGCACGAGAATTAAGGGGCCGAACTTCTCGGCTAACCGAGAAAGTCTCTCGATGTCGGCGTCTCCGGCCAGTCGTACGACCAACGTTTTTCCATAGCGTCGCGCTAAACCGAATCCAAGTATTGAGCCTACCATCATTCCCAACCAGGAAGCGAGTGTTCCTAGAACGCCGCCAAGCACGCCTCCGCCGATGGTGCTGACCGCCGACGACGGAATTGGTAGAAAAATATCAATGGCCAAAACCCCGGCGATGGCTGTGAACCGGGCGGCTATCGACATCTCGGTTTGGACCCACTGTTCGACGTTTTGCTCGAAATCGCCGCCGAGGACCAGGAACGGAATGATGGGCACTAGTAAGGCCAATGCCACGAACAGAGATGCTTTCAGCAGTTCTTGCATGACGGGAAGCGGACGATAAAAAAACAGAATTGAAACAAGAACATTACGGGCGTTGTTTATCCCGTTGCTGTCGGCTGGCGTCCATTAAAATTTTACGTTCTTTATCGGTGAGGCTGGCTTCGCCCGAACGATGAATTTTCTCTAAAATTGCATCGACTTGATCGTCCATTTCTTTCTTGGGAGGGGTGTAGAGCCGGACTTTGGATTTTCTTTTCGGTAAGCGAAAACTCATCGGGCTGAACAGTCGAGAGATTGTTGGAAAAACTCTCCAATTGTAGTAACGGTAGGCAACCCCGAACGCGGCACCGCCAAGGTGGGCGGCATGGGCGACATTGCTGCCAGTCGGGCTGAACGTACCGACAAGATCGAAGAAGGCGTAGCCGACTGCTAACACACCTAATGGAACTGGGATGATTAGCATTAAATACACTTTCATCCGCGGGAAATGCATGGCTGTTAGAAAGACGACAGACATGACACCCCCCGATGCGCCGACAACTCCTGCCGGAATGCCTTGACCGAGTTGCATGCCAACATGGCACAGTCCACTGATGACGACGCCGACGAGATAGAACGACAGGAATTCTTTCGAACCGTAAATCGATTCGACCATTCGACCGAACATCCACAACACAATCATGTTGAAGAACAGGTGGGTTAGCCCGCTGACATCGTGACAAAAACCGTAAGTCACTAACCGCCAGACTTGGAAGCTTTTGAGATCGGTCAAGCTGAGACTGAGCCAGTTGGTGACCTGGGGGCTCATGTTTTGCAGCAGAAAGACGGCCACGTTGGCGATGATTAAGTATTTAATTGCCCAGAGTCCGCTGGGTGTGCCGCCGAAACTATAGTTTGGCTGCGGCGTGTCTCGAATGTAATCGCGATTGGAAATGCCCATGGCGTCTGCCCGGTGATAGTCACAAGCTTAGGAGATTCAAGCGGCTCAACGAAAAAACTTTAAGAGAGGCCTCAGCGAGCCGCCGGTGATTATGGTCTCGGATTCTTCAGACTGCAAGCTCAGTCTTGAGCGGCCGTCGATGAGAGTTTGCCAACCTGGGTATTGGCGGTTTGGGCCGGTGCCGGTTGGGCTCCTGGTAAATCGCGAGCACCGGCTTTGTTTTGGGCGATTAACTTTGTCAGCATATCGTGGGCAGATTTGAGATTTCTGCGAAGCCGGTCGACCTCGACATTGGCCGCATTTCGCCGTTCTTCTTCCAGATCGATGGCGGCAATCAGGCCTTCGACAAACTCGATATCGAGTTTGCCCGCGTAAGCCTTCATTTCTTCGTTCCCTAGCAGTTCGCCTTTTCGCAATTCCAGGTGTTGCTTGGCGAGGTCGGCCAGTTGGGTTTGGATTTCGATGTTTCGGAGTTTGGCATCGAGTAGTTCGTCGGCCAGTAAAGACCGCACTTCGAGATCGCTAAACCGTTCTTTGTAACCCGCGGGAACCAGCGTGCGGAACCGCCAGTTGCCAGCTTTCCAGTTTGCTGTCTCACCTGTGCGAAGTCGAAACGTTGGTTTGAGTGCGGCTTGATTTTCTCGGAGCGTTGTGACTTGGAACGAACCGACATACATGAATTTGCCTTCGTCGGACGGTTGGAATGCATAGATTGATTCAGGAGCCCCGTCGTCTCCGGCAGCCCGTAGGCCGTTGTTTGTTCCCAGGATGATATTTAAAATTCCCTCACCTGGGTTTTGCACGTTGGTAGCAACGGAAGGCCAATACCGATCCCAACCGAGATATTCACGTGAAAGTTCTGCCTGGACGTTTTTCAATTTCAAACTCGAGTCGAGAATCTGATCTTGATTCTGTGTGATCTGTGCATGGTTTTTCTCGAATTTTTCGAGGTAGCTATTTCGAATTTCAAACATCCGGCCCGCAAGCGACATGGCTGCAAACGCACCGATGACGACGAGCACTGTTAAAATGTGTCTGACAATGGTCCAGGGCCCCATGTTCCCGTCTCTCGATCTTTAAAAATAGGTACGCTTTGAAATCCAGCAGCTCGACGTTCGATCAATCGAAATCGATTTGAAGTGTGAGACTGACTTACTATTATAAAAAACCGCCTTACAAACGAGGGGGTTTTATAGAATTCATCGACCGCCTCTCGGCAGAAACCAGAGTATTTCTCCGATGCTGAGGATTGTACCGCTTAATTTGCTGGAATTGATCATTCCAAAGCACAATTCCATAGTCTGCAGCATGACATGACCGGCCTTTCTTGTCAAATACTTTCGGCCAGACGCTACACATTGTGGTCGAGAGTCTTAGAATAAGGCCTTGTTGGGTTAAGCCTTCGGTTCCGGCGAGTTGGTTGAATTTTAGAGAAACTTCAGGTCAGGATGATCGACACATGCCAAAAGTGCAAATGAAACGCGAAGATTTGAAACCAGGAGAGATTCTGTGTAGCTACTGCACGGCCAAATGCTGCAAGTACTTCGCATTGCCCATTGAGACACCCACCGACTGGGAAGATTTCGACCATATTCGCTGGTATTTAATTCATGGGGGCTGTGCCATTTTTGTAGATGAAGACACGTGGTTCCTGATGGTGTACGGCGACTGCGAGCATCTCGACGAAAACAACATGTGCGGCATCTACGAGGACCGCCCGCAGATTTGCGGCGAATACTCAGATAAAAACTGTGAATATGAGAACGACGGAAGCTACGACCGGTACTTTGAGTCGGCCGAGCAAATCTGGGAATACGCCGAGGCTGTGCTGCCTCCCCGAAAATGGAAACGCAAACCGGAAGACAGCAGTTCCATCGAGCTGCCCGTTGTGAACTTGAACTAACTAACGCCAGCGTGTGTCGTACCCAAGATAGTTGTAATTGAACATTCAGTAATTTCATCAGAATAAAGAACCTGTGAGCAAACCAACGATTCAACCTCGAACATTAAAGGGCTTTCGAGACATACTGCCCAATGTGATGATGGCCCGCGAACAATTAATGGAAACGGCCCGAGGTGTGTACCGCAGTTACGGGTTTAGCCCCATTGATACCCCGGCATTGGAATACACTGAAATTCTATTAGGTAAAGGCAGCGACGAATCGGACAAGCAATTGTTCCGCTTTCAAGACCAGGGGAACCGCGATGTCGCCCTGCGGTTCGACTTAACCGTGCCCTTTGCCCGTTTCGCCGCCCAGCACTTCAACGACATTGGCGTGCCATTTAAGCGGTATCATATCGGCACTGTCTGGAGAGGCGAGAAACCACAGCAGGGCCGGTACCGGGAATTCATGCAATGCGATTTCGATACCATCGGTACCGAATCGAATGCAGCCGATATTGAAACGCTGATGGTGATTCACGATTTACTGAACGCTATTGGGTTCGAGAAGTTTGGTATCCACGTTAACAACCGGCTCATATTAAATGGAATGCTCGAACAGCTAGAATTGTCGGACCGTTCGGTCGAAATTTTGCGGGTTCTCGACAAATTGGCGAAAATTGGCCGGGACAAAGTTCTTGCCGAGATGACCGAGCAAGTAGGCGTCGCTGCAGAACAAGCCGAGCAAGTGCTCGATCTGGTCTCGGCCACTGGGAGTTCCAACGAGATTCTGAAAAATTTAGCTTCATCCTTGCAAGGAAACGAAAAAGGCCTGTTGGGAGTCAGTCGGCTGGAAGAACTTTTCAGAGCCTGCAAGACGGCTGGTATTCCGGAAGACCGCGTGAAGCTCGATGTCTCAATCGCGCGGGGACTCGATTATTACACGGGCACAATTTACGAAACTTTTTTGACTGAACTTCCCGGAATTGGCAGCATCTGCTCGGGTGGCCGTTACGACAACTTGGCGGAACTGTTTACCAAACAAAAACTTCCCGGCGTGGGGGCCAGTTTGGGGTTGGACCGCTTACTCGCGGCGATGGAAGAACTTGGCTTGGTCGAGTCTGCTTCGACGCCAGCCCCGGTGTTGATTGTTCAATTCGTTGAAGAGCGTTTGGGAGATTATCAACGAGTTGCCCGCCAATTGCGAAAAAATGGAATTAGTGCTGAAGTCTATCCAGATGCTCGTCCCATGAAAAAGCAGCTCAAATATGCCAACCGCAAAGGCTTCCAAATTGCCGTGATTGCCGGTGAAGATGAATTTGCCACCGGCAAATGGCTGGTGAAAGATTTGCGATCTTCCGACCAGAGCGAAGTTTCCGAAACTGAGTTGTGTGCTGCAATCCAAACACTTCTTGAAGATTCTCCTTGAAAAGTGCGACCAATTCACTCAGAATACAGACTGTGAACGTGCGTTCTAAGTCTGGGGTTCTGGAGCTGAAGCAGTGACACAACGGTTCAACCATTATGAGGCGGCCTTTGAAGGTTTTTTGCGGAACAACCGCACCCCTTACGTAGCCGTCGATGAAAAAAAACGGGCCTTGCTCGACGATATTTCGCTGAAATCGATGGACTTTATCGTCTATTCTCAGCAGGAAAAGAATTTGTTGATTGATATCAAAGGCCGTCAATTTCCGTCAGGCGGAGCTTCGGGGACACGAAAATGGGAGAACTGGGCCACGCAAGATGATATTTTTTGTCTCCTAGAATGGGAGAAGGTGTTCGGCCAAGACTTTCGGGCGCTATTGGTTTTTGCGTATCATGTAACCGACTTGAATTATGTTGACGAATTTGAAACGCTGTACGGTTTTCGCGATCGAGCCTATGCGTTTTACGGCGTTTGGGTCCAAGATTACTATTCAGAGATGCGGTGCCGTTCGAAAAGTTGGAGTACAGACTTCCTTCCCAGCCAAGCATTTCAAGAATTGAAAATGCCAATCGAGGCAGTTCTGTAAAGATATCTTCTCCGAATCAATTGAATTGAAAGAGACTGAGGAACATTGATCATGCTGACTGCGGTTCAAGCCTTCATCTGGCAGATGTGCCTTGTGTTTCTTATTCCTAGTACAACTTGGGCGGCGTCAGGCAGTCGATTTCTCGTGGCTCAAAGTGGTATCAGCGTTCAATCTCGCAGTTACACGATTGAGGTACTCATTGTTGCTGTGCTGGTCGCGGCGGTTTTATTTGTCATTTGTCGGTCCAGCCGCCGGTCTTAGAAGTTAGTCGTCAAGAAGTATGGGAACCGTCGTCCAGCCCTCAAATCGTGTGGTCATCACCGGCATCGGTTTGGTCACCCCGCTAGGAACCAACCGCGAGTCGAGTTGGCAGCGAATTCAACAAGGCGACTGTGCAACCCGTTGGTTGAATTCAGCAGAACTTCCTCTCTCAGTCGATGATAGAAAACAATTCAATCGCGCGGGGCTGTTCGCGGGCGCACCGGCATTTAACCCGAAGGCACTACACCGGGAAGGAAAAACTTACGACCCGGTAGTCAGCATGGCTCTGAATTCAGCCGAAGAAGCCATCGCCGATGCCGACCTCGATTGGGCAACCCTCAATCGCGAACGGTTCGGCTGTGTCGTGGGAACCAGCAAAGGCGGCCTCAGAAGTTTTGCCAAAGCGAGCCAGGCAATTAAGTCGAACTCAGATCAGGTAGACATCGGCCAATTGTGGAACCAATTCCAGCCCAATGCGGCCGTATCAACGCTCTCGGCACAATTCGATTTGCGCGGGCCAGCATTGTGCCCGGTGGCGGCATGTGCCACGGGGTTAACGTGTCTGGTTCGTGCAGCAGAATTAATTCGTGACGGCCACTGCGATACTGTTCTTGCAGGAAGTTCCGATGCATCTCTGCAAGAGGCTGTTCTGTCTTCATTCAATCGCATGGGAGTTTTGGCCTCGGGGTTTGACGATGCCACAGAGGCCTGCCGTCCATTTGACCGACAACGCAACGGGTTCTTGATCGGTGAAGGGGCTGCGATATTTGTGCTGGAACGATTGGATAATGCACTTGCACGCGGAAAAACTCCGTATGCTGAATGGGTTACCGGGGGAATGGCCTCGGACATTACAGGCCTGACACACCTCGATCAACAATCGTCTAGCCTGTCGTGGTTGATTTCCGATGTTTTGAGACGATCCGAACTGACCTCCAGTGAAATTGATTATGTCAATCTGCACGGGACGGCCACCGTTATGAATGACCTTTGCGAAACGCGGGCCGTGAAAACGGCTTTGGGCCCCTCGGCGGCGCGCGTCAGTTGCTCCAGTCTCAAAGGCGCAATGGGCCATCTGCTAGGAGCCGCAGGCAGCGTAGAATTGGCCGCGACCGCACTGGCCATCAGAGACCGCGTTATTCCTCCGACTGTGAATTTGCAAGAACCCGACTCCGAATGCGATTTGAATTACACCGCAATTCAGCCGCAAACTCGCAGAATTGAAAACGCTTTAAAACTTTCGTTGGGCTTCGGCGGGCACTTGGTGGCTGCTGTGATTCGGGAGTTTCAAGCTTGAAAACCGCTTGTTTCAAACATTGGTTTTACAGGAAACCGATTCAAGTAGGTCGCCGTGTGTTAACGAGTACTCGTCACACATTCGATGAATGTCGTCGCGAACATTGAAGTAGGCATCAATAATTCGTGCATCCCATTGTTCGCCCGCACCGTTTTTGAAAATCTTCTCAATCGATTCTACCGGCATGCCTTTACGGTAGGGTCGGTCAGAACCCATTGCGTCGAAGCTATCGGCCACCGCTAAAATTCGAGCCATCAGCGAAATTTCTTCACCTTTCAGGCCATCGGGGTAACCTTTTCCGTTATAGCTTTCGTGGTGATTTCTGACGCCGGGCAAAATTCGTTGCAAGTTTTTCAAGCCACATAGAATATTGTAACCGATCATCGGGTGTTCTTGAATTTTTTTGAATTCTTCATCCGTTAGTCCGCCGGGCTTACACAAAATTCCGTCATCGACGCCAATTTTTCCGATGTCGTGCAACATTCCCGAAAGATAAATGTCGTTTAAGTCTTCTTGCGGTAGGTTGAGTTCTTCACCCAGTCGGCGGGCAATCAGGGCAACCCGTTCGCTATGGCCGCGCGTGTACGGGTCTTTGGCATCCAAGGTAGAAACAAACGACCGCACTAAACTTAACAATAGTTCTTCGTGTTGGTCGTATAAATCGATGTTCCGAATATGTGTGCCTAAAACTGTAGCAATCGAGTTGGAAAGACTGGCTTCCACCGTTCCAAATTCCAGATCATCTCCCTTGTTGCAACTGACTATCCAACCCGATCGATGCGTGCCTTCAGAAATCGAAACCAGCACCAAGTTTTTAAGGCCAGGAAAATCAGAGCCTAACAATGAACCTTCAATGAAATTCTTTACCAGTGGTCTCGACCAGTCATGGTCTTCGAACCGAACAATCAACTGAGCCAAAGCCAATTCATCAAAAGGTAATTCACCCTGAATTAAAAACTGTGGCTCGCCTTGGCTATCTTCCAGCCAAATTGCGTTCCCCTCGGCATTGTTTAAAGTCTGCATGCGTTCTAAACAAAGCTGGGCAATTTCAGTGGGCGAGCGAGAAATCTGCAAGTTCTGTGCAAGGCTATGCAGCAGGCTGATTTCTTCGTAGGTGTGTTCAATTTCGTCGGTCAGCTTTTCGAGGTCGTTTTGCAGGTTGGCTTCGGTGGATTGAGATTCCATCTGTTGTGTTGCCAACGAAATAATTTTTCGAAACAACTCGGCTGGTCCCACGGGTATCCTTTTGAGCCAATGATCGAGCTGATCTTGAGGCCAATTCGCCTGGGCTGCTTCCAGCACGATTTCAGCAGGTCGCAGGCCTTGCTCTTTCAACGCATATCCCAGAGCGACTGTTTTAAAGGAATCGACGGGCGTTAAAGGCACTGCAAAAAAAACAACGCCTGAAGGCAGCGTAAACAACCACAGGTCGTTCAGTTCTTTTAACTGTTTTTGCACAGAGACGGGTACGACGGATAATAGGTCATCGTCCGTTTTACCTAAAACAGTCCCCGTTTCCACATCGACACACATCAAGGGAAACTCGGTGATCTCCGCCAACAACTGCATTTCTTGGTAAGCCGTATGGGTCGGCTGCAAGGCGCACCCTGCCGACAGTTCAGAAACAACGTTCTGAACTTCCGACTCCTCAAATTGATGTTGCTTGAGCGCATTTGTGGACATTGAATTTCCTAAGTTCTTTGCAGGCCGATTAGTCCAAACTTAGGTCACACCTCGAATGTTGCAAATTTGCGATGCTGGTTCATAGGTTTTACGGCGTTGTACGTAGTTTTTGTTCTCTGCGGGAAGACAATCATTCTGATTATTCCAGTGAGATGAATCAGCCGTCTTTTGCCCGGCCATGCTTGAAAGCATGAGGCGATTTTGATTGATGCGAAGCCCTATCTCTAGAAGTTTCAAGCAACTAGGGCGGCTGAACTGGTCATTCGCATCCCGGCTGTCAAGAGATGGTTTTTGCAGAGTCTAGGAATACTTCCTAATACCAGACGATTCCGGTTCTACTGGTTAAGGCAAGCTGAAACGATTTTACCGAAGTCCGAGTGAGGGAACCCGCTGCAAAAGCGAAAAAAGAAATAGCTAGAGGCAAAATGCTTTAGATTGAGGCTTATTCGCCTTGCGAATCACCCTTATTTCGCAGTCTTACGCTGGCTCTGTTTAAGATTTTCTCCTCTTCGGCGTTTAAAGAGCTACGGCCTTGGGTGTGAACCTTTTCGAGAATGGCGTCCATGGCGAGTTCGTCGGCTCGTTCTCGCTCTCGATTTTTCGCCTGCTTCTTTTGCTGGCGTTTTTCTTTCCAGCGTAGAATGGCCCCTGGTTGCTTATTGGCTTTCGACTCAGCCTGTTCAAGGCTGGTGTAGCCTTGCGAGAAATCGTAACCGAGGAAAGATTCATCGTACGATTCGCCAGCCTGTGCCTGCGCCGATTCTTGCATGTTCAGCACCAGTAATATCGAACCGAAAAAGACTAGGCTGACCGATCCATTTTCGCCGTACATTAAACCGGCAATCATCATGATGAACGAGACCACAAACCCCACACGAACATAAATTTCGTGAACCATTCGGCGGTCCCACTTCAGGGTCAGACACGTTTTTAGCATTTGACCGCCGTCCAATGGGAAAATGGGAATGAGGTTCACCAACAGCATCAGCCAGTTGGCAGCGAAAACAAGCAGTAACACATCTCCCAGCGGATCGACCAAAAAATCGACCGGAGGCATGACCAGGGGGCTCAAGGCTTCGGGCCAATAAGGTGAAGAATGAGCCGCGAAGACGGTTAAACCACACAATGCCAGGTTCACCAGCGGGCCAGCCGCAGCGGTCAGAAATTGCGACGAAAATGTCTCAGCCGGCTGGACGAAGGCCAATCCGCCCAATGGCCAAAGCAGCACTTCGTTACCATACCCACCGGTTAAACGAGCAGCCAAGATGTGGCCTGCCATTTCGTGCAGCAAAACGCTGGCGAACAACACGACTGAAAAAACCGCCCCCAGTGTCCAGCCAAAGCGCATGCCCAGAACGAGAATGATCAGCGGGAAAAATACGCTAATGCGTACTTGTGTGCCGAAATACGAACCGACTGAAAACGACCAATACAGTGGGCTTTGGTGTTGGTTCATTTTAGAGCCATTGAAAAATAGAGAAGACTGACCAGCCTAAGAGTTCGTTTCAATTTGCTACGAATTGCAACGCACTGAATTCTATCACCCGAACTGTTCTGTCGCAATTCCCGTTTTCTTTGAAGGCTATTCTTGCGAGAACAGTCAACTCAAGACAAACGGGCAGTCCAAGGGTATAATCACTGTTTCTCGGCATAACAGGCATCGTAAGAGAGATGAAATGAAAACGTTTTGGGAATGGTATTTGAATATCGATCCGTCCTCGCCTGGGCAGGGGACGGTTTGGAATTATTCCCATCGTTCGCCTTGGCCCGATTTCGTGCCTGCATGGGCTGTACTCATTCTATCTGTCTCGGCTGTTGCGTTCATTGTTTGGGTTTATTTGAAAGAGACCACCAAATTTGGTTGGCCTGCGCGCGTTGTCTTGGCTTGTCTTCGCTTATCGGTCGTGGGGCTTGTTCTTTTTTTTCTGTGTGAACTCACGCTACTGATCGATCGAACAAGTTTACCATTCGTCGTAATTCTGATCGATGATTCGGCCAGTATGGGCATTGAGGACCATTACCCCAATTCAAAAACACAACGGATCGTAAAGCAAATTGTTTCTAGCACAGGATTGTCTTCTGCGTCCCGGCTCAATTTGGTGAAATCGCTGCTGACTCGTGAGTCGGGGAAGTTTTTGAACGACTTGCTGAGCCGTCACAAATTACGCGTTTACCGTTTTTCCGATGTTGCCGTTCCGCTTGGGCAAAGTGAATACCTCAACGAACAAGAGGTTCAAGAATTGCTACCGTTGTTAAGCGGACTCGAACCTCTTGGTGAGGAGACGCGTCCTGGCCCGGCAATTCAAAAAATACTCGATGATTTTCGTGGTGCCCTGCCTTCGGCCGTTGTCGTTTTTACCGATGGAATTACAAGTACGACATCCGCCGAAAACTTGTCGTCTGGAGCGAAAGCCGCCGCGCGACAGGCGATTCCCCTATTTGTGGTCGGCATTGGTTCTGACGAACCCGCTCGCGACATTCACGTTCACGATTTGCTAGGCCGAGAAGTCGCCTTTGTGAAC
>Ga0115002_10005238_pt1 | contig 15362 bp, 15 predicted proteins | sample ArcticOcean_MG_C_8_FD_89576 | JGI IMG/M metagenome (GOLD analysis project Ga0115002, IMG submission 89576) | Marine microbial communities from western Arctic Ocean - ArcticOcean_MG_CB11_86 | ecosystem: Environmental > Aquatic > Marine > Oceanic | place: Arctic Ocean: Canada Basin | collected... | reverse complement strand
TCAATGACAGTTCGCCAAACAACAACTTGTGACTCGGCGGTGGCCAGGACTCGTACAACGGACCCTCGATGTCGAGCCAGTCGACTGCAATGCCCGGCCCCGTGAATTCCATCGCCCGCTTCTTCTTGTAGTAATTTGCGGCGGGGGCCAATGACGCGGTGTTGAAGCCGATCAGCTCGTTTCGATTTAGCCATACAGTCAGCTCATGCTCCTGTGAGGTTGTGTCGGGAGCGTCGAAGTAGCCTAAAGCGTAACTCGGATGTTGGCCGCCGCGACCGTCTCCGGTCAGTTGCACGACGGACAGTCGAGCCGCTTCAGTGCCGCGCCCCGGCAACATTTTTCCTTTGTCCCACTGAAAACTCCACAGCGAGGTTCGCACGCGATATCGAGCGGGGTAGATCGTGACGTGCTCGATGAAATAAGGGCTCACCGATTCGTCTTCGTGACGAAACAATCCGACCGTGGCGCCGTTGCGGAAAGAGCCCCATCGTTCGTGTACACCTTGATCTAGGTGGTTCTGCTCGGCAGCGGGCGGAAAGTCTGGATCGATTTGCTTGTTCTTCAACAGTACTCCGTCGCCGTTCATTACGATGTGGGCGATAAAGCCACCTCGATTGACAAGCGAGATTCGACGTCGTTGAATCGTGGGCGGCTCGGGGCGAGTGGCGATAGCGTAATCGAGAATGTGGTCAGCGGCTTCCAGATACTTCGCCACGTTGACGTGGGAGATATCCAGTGCTTCGGGATGTTTGTCGAATCCGTGCGCCGAACCGTCAGCTGGCAGGCTTCCCGCCAGCGCGATCCCCGACATGCCAAAGAGATCGCGAATCGTGTTTTCGTACTCAGCGCGAGTTAGCCGTCGTAGTTGTGGGACATCTTTGGCGCTCGCCAACTCGGCGGCAAGCAGCGACGAACTGAGCGACTTGAGGAGTGCAGCCCGTTGGGCTGCGTTGGGTTGGTCGGCGTCCTTGGGAGGCATCTCGCCAGCTGCGATTCGGTCATGAACTTTTGCCCAGCGGCGAAAATGGTCGCGGTTACTGAAGTCGCGCGGCAGGCTGGTCAAGTCGAGTGTAGCTTCTTGGGTTGTCTTCCCATGACAGTCGGTGCAGAATTGAGAAAGCAATGCTTTCTGTTCGTTGCTTTCGTCTGTTACTAATTCATCGTCCGCTAGTAATGCGACGGACGAGGTCAGAATCACGCTCAATATCGTGAACACGAGAGTGGCGGTGTGCATATGATTTTCTCTTTGCGACGTTCGTGCCTATGACATTTCCAGTCCGCGCATCGTACCGCTGCCGGTCGAGAACTTGTCAGTCTCAAGTCCGAGACGTTGTAACATGGAGACGTAGAGGTTCGAAAGCGGATAGTTGTTCTTCGTATCGAAGGCGAGATGTTGTCCATGTCGGAATCCGCCACCGGCGAGCAACACGGGCAAGTTGACGTTGGAGTGTGAATTGGCGCTGCCCATACATGTTCCGTACAGAACCATCGTGCTGTCCAGCAGCGACTGGCCTTGCTCTTCGGTCGCTTTAAGAGACGTCAGGAACTCGTTGAGTGCATCGAATTGGCGTTCTTCGTGGCCGCGTAATTCGGCGAGCACTTCTGGGCGATTGCCGTGATGTGTGATGTTGTGGATCACCGTCGTATCGATGAACAGTGACACGATGCGAGACGAGTCCGTTTCTAACGCTAACTTGATTACGTCGAAAGTCATTCGCGACCGCTCGACGAATTGCCGCGGATCTTTGTTGTCTTCGGGAGGCTTGGCCTCGACCTTTGGCTTGGGGCGATATTCCCATTCTTGGGCGCTCTGCAAACGCTTTTCCAATTCCCGTACCGCCGTCAGATACTGGTCCATTCGTCGTTTATCAACTGGCGACAGCGACCGGTTCAACCGCCGCGATTGATCGCCGACAAAATCCAACGTACTGCGTCCTTGCTTGAGCGACTCGACTCGCGCTTCGACTTCGTCGGCCCGTCCCTGGACGAACAGTTTTTCAAAAAGTTTACGAGGGCTCTTCTCGGCAGGAATCGGTGCACCGCTGCGCGTGTAGCTGAGCGTAGGATTCTCGTTGCTCATCGCCAGCACAAGCGACGGAAACCGCGTTTGGTTGCCGATCTGCTCGGCGGCGAACTGATCGAGTGAAACGCCGTTGCGAAAACCGCCCCGTTCTGGATGAGGCGTTCCGGTTAGAAAACATCTCTCCGCGGCATGTGCGCCGGTTACGCCTGGCAAGCTTACTCCAGAGAACACCGTCATTTGTTTGCGATGTGACTCGAGCCGTTTGAGGTAAGCACTCGCTTCGTAGTCGGTCCCGGTACCCTCTGGAAAAAAGAAGTCCGGCAGGATGCCCATGTTGGTCTGGATCGCCACCATTCGGCGGGGAATTGTTTTCTCCGTGGAGTCGTCGCCAAACGCAGGTCGCATCGCATCGAGAAACGGTAAGGCAATAGCGACGCCACTGCCATACAAGAACGATCGTCGATTCAGTGAACGCTTCATGTGCACTCTTCTCCCGACCGGTCTGCGGGTATTTACCAGTGTCGTAGTATGATTCAATTCGCAGAGGATTAATATAGGTAACAGCCGAAAAGCGATTTTTACGATTGGTGTCGCAAGTTACCTCGCCGGCGGGTGGGGCTTTGGGAAGAGCAAAGTGATTGGCGTCACGAAATCAAACCGCATTCGTTCGACGTGACAATCGGCAGCAGCCCGGTACTGTTCAAGGACACCGTGATCATGCTGTGCGCAATGTCGAACAGAAAGGATTCGAGACTTATTGCTTACAACAAGTCTGATGGCTTGGTGAAGTGGACAACGCCACTTCCCCAGACTGGATTTGCCCACAGCACTCCCGTGTTGATCGAGGTGGCGGGCAAGCCGCAACTCGTTGTTGTCGCATCGGGCGGTGGAGAATCCGATGAGGGCGTACAAAGTTTCGATCCGACATCGGGCAGCCGAATCTGGTGGTGCCGCGGCGGCGGCGATGCGTCGTCGGCAGCCTTCGGCGGAGGAATTATTTATTGCGACAATGGCCGCGGCGGGCCCGGTATTGCCATCGACCCCAGCGGTGCGGGCAATGTCACCGAGACGCATATTAAATGGCGAGTCAGTCAAGTGCCCTCGGCGATCGGCTCACCCATCATCCTCGGTGACTTGGTTTATCGGCTGCAGAATCCCAACGTGTTAAAGTGTTGGCGAGCAGCGGATGGAGAACAAGTTTATGTTCAACGGCTCGATAAGTTGTCCAGTAGCTGGGCCAGTCCATTCGCCGACGCCAACGGCCGCCTTTATTTTGCAACGGCTGGCGTAAGCCACGTCATTCAATCCGGCGCCGAATTCAAACTACTCGCCGTCAACGATCTAGCCGATCCCAATCATGCATCTGCGGCGGTTTCCGACAACAAGATATTTCTGGTCGGCACTCGCAGTGTCTATTGTATTGGCGCTGCTAAAGGAAACGGCAGCAATTGAACTGGATTGTAGGGAGAACTTATTCGGGCTGTTGTTCCACCTCTGTACGGTTACGCGGGCGCAACCAAGCAATTCGGCGAATCTCGCTGTTGTTGTGGCCTTCGAATTTCCGCAGTGCCCGTTTCCGCAATGCCCGTTTCCGATATGTCGTCTGCCAAAGTTAGGCTTTTGGAGTGAGGCCGAAGACTCGGTCCATGTTGGCTGACACTTCTTTCAGGCGTTCGAGATTGCCGCCACCTACTTCTGCCGCTGCCCAGCCGGTGTATTTGATTTCGGCGAGAGCCTTGCGGACGTCGGCCCAGTCGAGATCGCCTTCGCCGATCTTGGTGAACTTGCTCATCTCGCGCGAGAAGCCTTTCAAGTCGAGCTTCACAACTCGCTTGTCGAGCTGCCGGATCCAGTCGCCCATGCTGCCGTACTTCCAGTGGTTTCCGATGTCGAACTGCATGCCGACCCAGGGAGAATGGAACTCGTCCACGTACTTCACAAACTTGTCTGCGGTTTGAGTGTGGTCGCCGCCGTGGTCGTAGCAGAATTGGTTCCAGACATTTTCGATCGCGATGTGGATACCCAGCTCTGCAGCCAGCGGCAATGCCTTCGAGATATTTTCGACCGATCGCTTCCAGATTTCTTCTTCTGGGCCATCGCTACCTTTGCCAACGACGAGCAAAACTGAGTTGCCGCCGACGGCGTGGGTTTGGCGAAGAGCTTCCTGCAGACTAGCAAGTGCCTTAGCGCGAACTGCGGCGTCAGCATCTGTATGGCGGACTCCCCAGTGCCCAGCGTTGACTGAACCGTCAACCGGAAGTCCCGTCGCCTTGATCGCTGCGCGAACTTCTTCGACGTTGATACTGGGGCAGTTCAGTTCGATCCCATCGAAGCCAGCTTCTTTCGCGGCTGCAAACTTCTCTTCCAGCGACTTGCCAACTCGAACCATTCCAATCTTCAGAGTCTTATAGAGACGACCGTTGAGATAGCCATCTTTGGTCTCGCCACTTGCAAGTAATGGACTGGTAACTGCAGCGGCGGCTGCGATCTGTACAAATTGACGGCGAGAAAATGATTTGGATGCGAGCATGACGAATTCCCTGGTGGTTGGTCGAGTTGATTTTGTCGAGTTGATTTTTTCGAGTTAAGATTGCCCTTCAGCTGCGGGACAACTCGATAGATTGTACCAGCTCGCGGAGGTACATGAACATCGTACAAAGACGTCCATTGACTTTGAATTTGTTACCCCAAGCCCTCGGCCTATGGATAGAAGGTCGGGCCAGAAATCTTGTTTCAACTGTAGATTTCCACTCGTCTTAGGGAGCTTTGTTGTTCGTCGCTTTGGGATGCAATTGCTTGGGGCGATACAATTTGTACGCGATTCCGATCGGTGCGGGACCGGGATCGTTCCGTCGAAAATTCGCAGGCGTTCCACCTTGCCGTTGACCGGCGACTGCTAGATCAAAGCGAGTGAATTCGCCCTGCCGCGTATCGAACTCGATTTGGCCATATATTTGAGCAGCAATTGAATGTCCCGGCTGATTGAGGATCGCGAACCCTTCAACTTGCATCGTTCGAGTTGTTTCCGTCGTGGAGAGCATGCGGACGTGCAATTGCCCGTCTTGGAAGGAACCTTTCTTCCAGCCGGTTTGTCCGCGCACGTTATCTTTGATTGTGTTCATTGCCAGCTTTTCGAGGATGGCTCGTGGCACGGCAGTTGGACTTTCAGTGGTTGAGACAAAATGTGACGCTTCGGCGGTTGAGAAATCAATCCAGTTTACGTTGTAAGCGTCGCGCTCCGACTGCGACTTTCCAGGGCGCTCGTCATTCCCGCGAGGGAGATCGCGACTGGCAATTTTCAGTTTGATGCCACCTGGTTGAACAGCTTCTCCCTGCGTGAGCTCAAAGCGATTCGTCGGAATTGGTTTCGGAGACCAATTTCGATTTTCCGCGAGCGTCTCGAATTGTTTCCAACCGGCAGCGATCGTCTTCCTCGCCTTCTCGTTCGACGCGCGAGCAAAAGTTCCCGAGAGGAAGTCGCCGTCGGCCGTCATGCAGTAAAACCCCTGATGTGTCGATGTTCCTTGCGGCCACAAGTTGGGAGCGTTCTTGCGATACTCGGTGAACAAGTCAGTGCTTGCGGGATTCTGCAGCCATTCGCGTTTCATCCACGCCGGCGGAGCGAGATCAAAGCACTCGTCGATAACACAAACAAATCGAGTTGAAATAAAATCTTGAATCTTCTCATCTGACCAGATGAGCTTTCGCCCTTGAATGCCGTTGTTTCACGTTTCCCCGCAGGGATGACCATTCATTGTCCACAGCAAAATGGGACGTTGTAACTTCTTAGCTTCGCGCGCCGCGTCCTCCAATTCCGTGTGCCAGCGAACTTTTTGCCACGCCAATTCTTTTTCAGTGGGCCGCACGAATTCGATGTGCTTCCGATAATTCTCGCTACTTAGTTTTTGAGTCGGCCAGCGAGCACCCGCTGTCGCCGCATCCAAGGCCGGCCAATCGGAGGCATGGATTGAGCCTGAATATCCAAACGCCAAAGACACCAGAGCAAGCGCTAAGGACGTTCGGAGCAGTATAGGTCGAGTAGCATTTACGATCCTAACCATGAGCGGAATTGCCTTCTATGTGCTGTCTGATGATGAGCGGTAACCTCTGTTACTTAAGAACGGTTAAGTATAACGCCAGTCCCGAGCTATTGGTCGGGTATGCAGCTACTTATCGTAAGTCGCCGGACTTGCGGATGCACTTCAAGACCGCGGCGAGTACAACAGTCTGAGCTCTGGCGAGCCCAGCTACAGTATGTATTCCGAAGCTGAGTAGTCGTTTGACTTACGTCGAACAGGTGTCTTTAAACAGGTGGCATGTTGCTCAAAAACGATTTTTCTTTATGGTACGATAGACTTCATATTCCTCAACGTCAGTGCTTCCTCGAAAAGAGTAAAGAAACGGGAACCCTACACCATGTCTCTTAATACAAGGTCTCAGGTCAATAGACGACGCTTCTTACAATCCACCTCCGTCGCGGCGACCGCTGCATCGGTTGGTTATTTTTCCAGCGCGTCGGTGACTCGCAGTGATTCTCCGAACGAACGGCCGAGAGTTGCAGTGATCGGATGTGGTGGGCAGGGCACGGGCGATGGCCGGCGGGCGACCAATTATGGCGACATCGTCGCTGTGTGCGATGTCGATACCTCGCACTCCGCTTACGCTAAGGCAGCTTATACCAGACGCATGGCGGCCAGAGGCGTAAAGGCCAATATTGATGTCTACGACGACTATCGAGCCGTGATCGATCGCAAAGATATCGATGCGGTCATCTGCGGCACGGTAGATCATTGGCATGTAAAGATCTCTGCCGAAGCGCTGCGGTCGGGCAAAGATGTCTATTGCGAAAAGCCACTCACACTGACCATCGACGAAGGTCGCATTATCTCCAAAGTCGTCAAAGAGACTGGGCAGTTACTGCAAGTTGGCACGCAGCAGCGTTCGGACGAACGATTCTTAAAAGCAGTCGCGATTGCTCATTCGGGACGACTGGGCAAGATTAAGAAAGTTACCGTTGGTATCAATCACAATCCGTTTAGCAAGGTGCTCCCCGTTGTCGATTCCCCAAAAACATTGAACTGGGATCGTTGGAAGGGACCGACTGAAGACGTTCCGTATCGATTTTTGAAAGGCGGCAAAGACGAACAAACGTTGGTGCGAGAGTTGGGCGACGGTAGCGTCGATGCTTCGAATTGCCACAAAGAATTCCGCTGGTGGCTGCAATACAGCGGCGGGAAAATGACGGACTGGGGCGCTCACCACGTCGACATCGCTCAATGGATCATCGATCAGTGTGGCCCTGGACAAGGGCCAACATCGATCAAGCCGGTCATGGTCCAAACCAAAGTTCCTTTCGACGAGAACGGCAATCCGACTCTCCACGATCGTTACAACGCGCCCCACCGATTTACCGTGCATGCTCAATTCCCCAACGGCGCATTGATGGAAATTACCAGTGAGGGACGCAACGGAATTTTGGTCGAAGGCACCAAGGGTCGGATCTTTGTCAACCGCGGCACGATCGCTGGTAAGCCGATCGAAGATCTCGAGAACAACCCGCTGCCAGGCGGTTGGTTAGAAGATATTTATGGAGGTGAGCTGGTCGAGCACGTGAATAACTTCTTCGACTGCATTGCCAGTCGGAAGCAACCGGCGTCGGATGTGTGGAGCCATGTTGCTGCGATCAACACCTGTCACTTGAGCAACATTGCGATTCGGCTGAACCGACAAATTGAATGGGACGCAGCAACACAAACGATCAAAGGTGATGCGATAGCGAACGCCATGCAAGCGAGAGACTTCCGCAAGGGATACGAGATCGAGTTGTAAAGAGCGCAGCTCAGGTGTTACTTGACTTCCACTTCAATGATGTAGGACCTGCCATCCTCGTTCTTTTTCAAGACTTTTACCTTCATGGGCGCGTCTTTGTGTTCGAATTGGTCTCCCGGTTGAAAGGGAGCGTTCAACGTATCCGACTTTGAATAAACGACTACCGAATTCTGACCTGAAGCAAGTTTGCCATCGACGCTATAAACGAGGACACCGACTGAATCCTGGTCCGCGCCTTTGTTTTGGAGCGGCTGAGAGACCTCGATAACAAAGACTTTGCTGGGCTTGACCGGATCATCGGCGGGGATGGTAATCATCGAAACACCCGCGGTTGCATTCAATGGCATTAGTTTGAATCGATGCTTACCCGAGGCAACATACGTTTTTCTATCGGCGTCGAGCCAATTCAACTTATGGCGGTGCCAACCCAAAAAGCCACTTGCCCGTCCGGCGGACGACATGATATCCCAAACACCAGTGGGATTCTTCGGACTGACGCCACCGTAAGAATACAGATCGGGTAGGCCCATGAGATGACCCGTTTCGTGAGCGAGCACATACGGGCTTCCGCTGGAAATGTTCAGCGCCACATTGATCTTCTTTCCTTTATAGGGAATGGCTTTGTCATCACGCTCTCCAAAAGCAGTGTTTCCGATACGTGGCATGTTGACCATGATGTAGTCGTAGGCGAGGAAATCGACTTTCGGATACAGACTAAAAATTTCGACGAAGAGATCTCGGTGCGACTCCGTTGTCTTGCTGCTGTACTCTTTGTGGGACTTGGACAACCGTCGCCAACCGTCAATGTGCTTAATGTCAAAAGTTAGCTTTCCGTAAGACTGCTCGCGAAACAACTTCTGAAATTTTCCATTACCCAGAACGATCTTGGCTCGTTCTGGAGTTTCGATCTTCATCACCGAATCCGAAAAGTCAACGTACATCATGATGACTTTTTTACGTCCAACAGTACTGTCATAAATCAACGGATCATTCGCGGCTTCCGTTTTGTAGATATCGCCCTTGGGATCTAGAGCGGGGATCGGAACGGTCGCCGATTGATCATCGGCCGCCTTTTTTTCAGGCGTCGCCGTTTTTTCGGCGGTCGTCTGATTTTTGTCGTCCGCTTTGCCGAGTGCTTCTGGCAACGGCTGAGTCATCTCCGCCGCGTGTGTGGTGAGCGAAATGAACGATGTGGCAACGGTTGGCGTTGCAATAAGTAGGAACGCATTGAAAAGGCGAAATACAATCACAGCATAAAACCAATCGGGGAAAGAATTGCAAAGGAAGTCCATCCATTACATTGTAATTGTGACGCTCAAGCAAGCGACCCTGCCGATTTGCAGTGTATGCTCAATTGCCCAACGGCGCGCTGTTGGAAATCGAATGGGAGTTGCAGCCGATCAAAGGCGATGCCAACGTCAACGATAATAAATCGATTGGGTTTTTGTTTGGACATTACTGGGCGGAGCGGTAACAATGCGAACATACTTGAATGATGACTTCTCTAGGAAGGAACTTCACGATGGGTGACAAAGGCGGTAAGAAGGACAAAAACAAGAGCCAGAAACAGAAGGCTAACAAACAAGACAAGGCTGCGAAGGTAAAGCAGGAAAAGAATCGGCCTAAGTAAGCTGCTTCTGTCGAATGGGCCATTCGGCAGGGCAAATCGACTGCCCTTTCGATTGGGCCATCCTGATTGCTGATCTACAAGCACGGCTCTGTTAGCGAAAAGACTAGTGGGTCGGCGAAACCGCCGACGCGGTTCGCGCGGTCGTTGGCAATACACTTTTGATAAAGTGGCGTCACTTCGTCCTAAAATTGCGCAGCGACGCTAATTGCCGCGACGCTAATTGCAGCGACTGACGCAGCGGAGAGAGTAAGAAACAAGAATGGGTCAGATTACTTTGCTACAGATTATTGAGGGGGGTTGATGGTAATTGGCACTGTCACCGCGGCTTTCCCTGTCCAGTGCGAGATAGCATACGGCTTGATGGCAAAATTCGCCGTCTCGGTAGCGTAGAAGTTCTTTTGAAGATTGAAAGTGAAGGTTATCTGGTAGCGGCCGGAGGGCAAATTGCTTTCTATTTTCGTATTTGGTCGTTTGCCCTGAAAATAGAGTCTTCTTCCCACCACCGCGTCAAATGTATGCGCAGCTCCCGGTTCGAGACGCACCGACTTGCGTGGGTCAGGATTAACGCTTTCGTCCGTGGATGCTGCGATCCACAACTAGCCAGTGTCGATATTCTTGGCAATCATTTGCCAATGTTTTAGAGGGGAAACTGTTCGGCTTGTGAAGTAGTCGGAATCAAACAATAGCAACGGTTTCGCCGAGGTATTTTTCCACACTACTTTGAATTTTAGAGATTCGCCTGGGTCGTAGCCGTTTTTGCTGGGAGTGATGTTGAGGGACAGCTTCTCGGATTGTAACACAGTCAGTGTAACCGGCTTGGATTTGATTGTTCCCGTCCAATGTGCCAGTTTGTTTTGGCCTGAGATATTACGGAGTTTGACCTCGAAAGTCAGTTCGTATTCACCGGGTGGCATGTTCTTCATGGTATTGAATCGAATGGGTCGCATCACCATATCGAATTCAAAAGACTTACCCGGGTCGAGTTGCCGGGGCTCGCGCGGGAAGGGGACTTCTGACGTGTTGGAGCTTACATTAAAAACGTCGCCTGTATGGATATTCTTGGCAGACATTTTCCAGCCCCCTCCAGTGTGATATTGAGCTGCGTCGTCTAGTAGGAATGTCTTGGCCGACGTGTTCTTCCAGTACTTCAAGCTGTCCGTACTTGCCATTGGAGACACGTAGCACCCAGCCGGCATCGCCAGCCAGTTTCGCTTCGCCGGCAGTGGCGGTTTTCAAGAAGCCTTTCCTCGCCAATCCATCGATTAGCATCGACACCTCGTTATTGAGAATTGTCATTTCGATCGTCCCCGACTTCGAAACTGAAACGCCAGGTGTCTTGCCGCCTCGCACATCGAGATCCGTGTAGGGACTGTTCGGTCCATAATGCTGGAGGTGCAAGCGAATTGATTCTGGTTGTTCGCGTAGGATCGCAAGTCGTTTTGCTGCTTTGTTACCCGCAGCGCGCTCACTCTCTTTCGCGTTGTTTCCGTTTGGCGTATTTCCATTGACTGGCCGAGTTGCTTCGGCATTCGCGATCCGTTGCACAATTGCCACGCTGCCACTTAACACAACCGCGGCTACGACGATCGCTACAGCTACCGTTTTGAACTTTGATATCGATAACATGGACAATGCTCCTTTGGTAAGTGCTAACGTATTGGCGGAGAGGACTCCGTCATCGTCAATTTCTCCAGCGGCGAACATGGTCGCAGCTTTCGCGGTCGTTGCAGCAAACGTAGCTGGTACGCTCGCGGCATGGGCGTTGGCTGTCATCGTCGCGGCCAGCATGGCAACACCAATTTCGATACCGTGTCGCCTCATTCTTTTAGATAGTAGCTCGCGTCCGCGTTTGATTTGAGTTGCCACGGTGGGCTGTTTCGTATTTAGCAGTTCCGCGATTTCGGTTTGAGAGCGTCCTTCTAGATAGAACAGGATAATCGGCATTCGATACTTTTCTGGTAGCTGGCTCAGCTCGTCGTCGAGTATGTCCTTGATGCCATTCCAAGCGTCGGTTTCGGCTGAGTTCCAGATGTTCATTTCCGCCGCTCCACGCTCGTGCTTTTTGCGAGCTGCTCTGGCCCGTTGTGCATTGCGACAAACATTGCGCGCCAGATTGTGTAGCCAACCGACAACCGATGTTCGACGTTTTAGTGAAGCGGCTTTGTTCCACAATACGAGAAACACTGCCTGCGCGGAGTCTTCCGCATCGTGGGCATCGCCCAATTGGCGACGACAGACATTCATCACCATTGTTGAATGCCGTTCGACAAGCAATTGGAAATGCTCCTTCGAACCGCTCTCTGCGATCTTGCTAAGCAAGTCGCCATCGCTTTGTATATTGGATACCGTTTGCACATCGAACTCGGCTATAATAGTCATCTCTACATATTATCTGTGCGAGCGAGCCACGGATATTTCAAAAATCTTGGGTATTGAGTAATTAAATGACAAATTCTTCTGGGATGGCTGTGCCGATGCCCTCGGGTGTGATTGTCGAAAGGTCGGGTGGTGAGTTGTTCATTACTCGGCGTTGGATCTGCGGCAAGTTTATCGTTTTCGCCGCTTTCGGCGCGATAGGGATCGCCGCAGAGATGGCATTTGTTTACCACATGCTGGTCGGCTTTCCCAGTCTCGACCCACCGCCAGAGGAAGGAGTTCCAACTTGGCTTCTCATTGGAATTTTCACTCTCGCCTTTGTGCAATTCTATTTGTCATTGGCAGTCTTAATCAACAAGACTTATGTGCGACTCGGTAAAAATAAACTGTCTGTCCGGCCCGGTCCCGTGCCGTGGCCAGGAAGTCAGACGATTCCGACCCAGACCATTCAGCAGTTATATTGCACCAAAGAAGAGCAAGAAATGTTTGGACTCAAAATCGGCGGGGGTGGCAGAGCTGGCATGGGCGGAGCGAGTTCGATGTACGTCGTCAACGCGCTTTTCAACAGTGGCAGAAAGATCAAGCTGATAAAGTTAGTGATGGTACGAGAACAGGCGCAATTTATCGAACAAGAAATAGAAAACCACTTGGGAATCGAAGACGAGCGGGTGCGGGTGCGGGGCGAGTTATGAAGTCAGCAAAAATAGTTCTTCGGCAGCTTTCTAGCGATCTTTAACCGACGTTTTTTGATCGCTTAGGACGCGTGGAACGCTTAGGACGCATGGAACGCTTGGGTAACACTCAAGATGAAAATCGCCAAGACAATTGCAATCGGTCCGCCGACTTGCAAGTAGCATCGTGTCGAACTATCCCAACGCGTAATCAGGTAAAAGAGTCCATAGAATGGGACCACCAGGATCAATAATCCTTGCAATGCATCCTCTTCAAAGGCCACGATCAACATCCAAATATTTCCAATCGCGAGGGAACCCCAGCCGATGATCATCAGTAGTACGACAAACGCGATTCCCGCGGCCGGTATGAGGATTCCGACGCCGAGGATCAAGAGAAATACTACAAAGACGCCGATGGCGCTTACTAACGTGGTGTTATCTCCGAAGTCGAATCCACCTGAACCACTGTATGATTTTCGCGGTTTTTTCGGTTTCGATTGCGGCGTAGGATAGGTTGAGGGTTGCAGAGTTGTTGAGCCCGTTGGCAGACTTCCGATTCCCAATGGGTCAGTTCCACCGAGCGGATCTAGCGGAGCGCCTCCGAAAGGATTGGGTGCCCCTAGATCCTGCAGGCCAAAATCCTGTTGTCCAGAATTCTGTGCGTTGGGATCGGGGACAAGGAGCGGTTGTTGACATTGAGGACAGGCAACTTGTTTGCCCGCTAGATGAGGAGGCGCTTTAAAACCGGCGCCGCAACTGCAGCGAGCGACAATTGGTTCGGTATTCAGATTCGGCTGAGGAGTGCTGGCGGCAGCTGGTGATTGAGGGCTGGCAGAGGAACAGTCCGACCCCAACGTACTATGAAATAACAAATAGCGTTTTGCAGATTCTCAGTGCTTAGAATCGTCCAAGTACTTGTACCAGCTAAACAACGTTTCAGTCGGTTTGAAGTTCTTTAGTCTTGGATGCGTAAGATAAAATTGCCGGCGAGCCATGCCGCCGAGGCAAGGTACATCTTCGATGACAATGTCCCTCATTTTCTCACAAATGATATCTCGTTCTGGAGACGGTTGCATTCGAATGATCCGCTCGTAGAGCTTGTCGTAATCGGGGTTCTTGTAAATGAAGTGGTTTGCTCCCCGTGGTTGGTTGAGGCCGTAGAACAGAGAGAGGTTGTTTTCGGCATCGGGATAGTCGGATCCCCAAGCGAATGAAAATAACTGGGCCTTCTTTTCATCAACTCTTTGGATCAATGCAGTGAAATCAACGACGTTCACGTGAACGTCAATGCCGATCGCCGCTAGATGTCGTTTGGTCAATTCGCCTTGTTCTCTCGCGTTGCCACCTTTTCCCAACCAAAGCTCGATTGGTTCAAGGCCATCACCATCGGGATGTCCCGCTTTCGCCATGAGCAGTTTGGCGCGTTCGATGTTCGGCCCACGATAGCTGGATTGGGATTTTCCGCCCTTAGGATGTCCTGCAATACCGAGCGGAATCGGCCCGTCGTATACATAGGCCTTCCCTTGATAGAAAATACTGTTCTTTTGTTCCCAATCTAACGCAAGTGACATCGCTTGCCGCAACGCTTTCTTTTTGTCCGTATACCCACCAAATACTTCGTCCTCCATGTTGAATCCAATGAAGATGAAATCGAGAAAATGATCGGCATGCAAGACAATTTGTTTGTCAGCCAATTGGGGGAGTATCAGGTTTGACCGCCGCTGAAATACTTCGTCGTAAGCGTCGAATGGAACTGTTGTGAAGTCAATTTTTCGTTGCCGAAACTCTTTCCACTGAGTTCGATCATCATTGAAAAGAACAAACTCGAGCCGATCGCAGATTGGCGTCCTCGCACCACCCGGTTTGTCGAGACCGTTCTTTAGATCCGTGGACATGCATCGCGCCGGATATTTGTCCACGTGATAGTTGGGGTTTCGGTTTAGTCTTACTCCTGCGGCTGGGAGCCCGTCGATGGCAAACGGACCCGTGCCGATAGGTTTGTACTTGAAAGCGGCACCGTATTTCTCGACAGCCTCGCGCGGAACCAATGCAGTCTGAACCATTGCCAATACATGGAGGAAACGTGAATGCGGCTCCACGAGCTGCACCTCAAACTCGCGGTCGTTAATCGCCCGCATTCCAGCGACTGGTGCCGTGTAATCGAAGGCTTCCAAGCTGCGCTGCTCAGAACGGTAGTCATTGAACCCTTCGATCATATTGTCGACTAGCCACCAGTTCGTTGAGACCGAGGTGTCTGCAAGTCGTTTCCACGAATAAAAAACGTCATCGGGTTCCACTTTGCGGCCGATTCCGTTCGGAAAACATTCGTCGTCGTGAAAACGAATTCCCGGCTTTAGTTTGAAGCGGTAGGTTATGCCGTCAGCACTTACCGTCGGCATACTTTCCAGTAAACAAGGAGCGAGTTCCGTTGGCCGTACTAGATATTCGTATTGCAATAGTGGTTCGTATATTTGAGCGCAAACGGATTTCTCCTGGCTCGTCACGGCTGCAGCGGGATCGAGTGTCTTCATTCCAGTGAGGATTGGAATACGCAAGACCTTCTTTTCATTGGCCGGATAAACAAATGCCTTATTTCCCGTTTTCACGACGGTTGGAAGTGCCACACTGTTGAGTTGAGCCAAGCCGAATTCGCAACAAATCAATACACCAAGAGTAGCCAAAAATAACGTGGTCGTTTTCATCACTAAAGCCCTTTTTCTTGGCCTTCCAGGAATTCCGTTACTTCGATCTCACCGAATTGGGCATTTGACTCTACGGTCCCTCAAATCGCTGGACGCGATGTGATTGGGACCGTCTGCCAAACACCCGT
>Ga0115002_10005234_pt1 | contig 15373 bp, 16 predicted proteins | sample ArcticOcean_MG_C_8_FD_89576 | JGI IMG/M metagenome (GOLD analysis project Ga0115002, IMG submission 89576) | Marine microbial communities from western Arctic Ocean - ArcticOcean_MG_CB11_86 | ecosystem: Environmental > Aquatic > Marine > Oceanic | place: Arctic Ocean: Canada Basin | collected... | reverse complement strand
GGTTCATCTGATGCAGCATTATTCCGAAGCGGCGACGATCAATGTCGGCACGGGCGAGGACGTGACCATCCGCGAACTGGCGGATCGGGTGGCAGAAGCCGTGGGTTTCGAGGGCGGCTTCGCCTACGATTCCGAGAAGCCTGACGGCACCCCGCGCAAGCTCCTCGATGTCGGGCGCATCCGGGCGCTGGGCTGGCAGGCGGGGACCGGGCTGCGCGAGGGCCTGGCCTCGACCTATGCCTGGTACCGCGATCATTTAGACCGGGCGGCATGACCGGCGTTGCGAAGGCCGCGCCGAAGCCCTAATTTCCGCCCGGCTCTTGGGGCGTAGCCAAGCGGTAAGGCATCGGGTTTTGATCCCGTGATCGCAGGTTCGAATCCTGCCGCCCCAGCCAGTTCCCTTAGATTGCCAGTCGGTAGGGCTAGCCGGCGGCCAGCGCACCGACCAGCGCCATCGCGACATAGGCGGCGAAGACGGGCAGGCGGACCACGGCCAGGACCGCGGCCGCGGCCGGGATGCTGGTGATGCCACCGGCCACCATGAAGGTCATCGCCGCGCCCGGTGTCATGCCAAGGCTCATCAACTCGGCGACCACCGGGATTGCGGCATAGCCGTTGAGATAGGCGGGGATGCCGGCCGCCGCGGCCAGGGGGATGGCAAAATCGTTGCCGGCGCCCAGCACGCTCGCCACCAGATCGGGCGGCAGATAGGCGGCCATCAGGCTCTCGATGGCGAAAGCCAGGAGCAGCTATTTGCCGAGGAAGAAGGTGGCCTGCCAGGCCTCGCGCAGCAGGACGCGCATGCGCGCGGGTTCGCGCCAGACCGCCCAGCGCAGCGAGAGCGTGGCCGATTTCGGACCGCAGCCGCTGCCGCATCCGCCGATGCCGGGGCGCAAGACCCCTTCCAACCGACCCGCGCGCACCAGGTTATGGGCCACGGCGCCGCCCGCGAGGCCGACGGCAAAGACCGCCGCCGCCTTGGCGAGGTCGAAACCCGGGCCGATGGCGGCGGCCGTCAGGACGAACATTTCGGGATCCATCACCGGCGAGGCGCGCCAGAAGGCCATGACCGGGCCGAGCGGCATGCCTGCCGCCAGAAACGCGGCGATGATGGGCACCACGCTGCAGGAACAGAAGGGCGAGAAGGCGCCGGCCGCGGCGGCGAGCAGGATCATGGTCGTTGCTGAACGGTTGGAGATCGCCGCGATCGCCTGGTCTGCTCCAGCCGCCCGCAGCCAACCGGCCAGGAGCACCGAGGCCGCGAGGAAGGGCGCGAGCCAGAGGAAGGCATCCGCGACGAAGATGAGGCTGTCCAAGGCCTGTCCCGGCCAGAAGATGGCGAGCACCAGAAAGAAGAGAGCGACCGAGGCCAGCACCGGATTGATCCGGCGCAAGCCGCGCAGACGGGGCATGGGCAAGGACAGGAAGATCATTGCAAAGCATCCTTCGTCGGCGGGAGGTCGTGGGAATTTACGTAAAATACTTCCATCCAAATCGAACTATTTGGGCAAAAAAACGGATCAGCGCCGCACCGTGCGGGGGGAGGCGAGCTCGACACCAGTGCAGCATTCCGCCAGCAACAGGCTGACGAGGGCGTCGAGAAGGCCGAAATTGGGCTGGCAGCGCAGCACACGGCCCTCGCGCTCCTGCCAGATCAGGCCGGCGCCGACCAGATGCGAGATGTGATGCGACAGGGTCGATGCCGGAATGCCGACATGTTTCTGAATCTCGCCCACGGACAGCCCGTCCGGGTCGGCGCGGACGAGGAGACGCACAATCTCCAACCGAGTCGGGTTGCCGAGTTTTTCAAGGCAGAGGGCAGCATCGCTAAGTTCCATGGCGCCAGAATATCGCCGCTTCGCGGGTTGTCAACGATAATACCGGAAGGGCCGAAATATGTTGGCGCGCCGAAGCGAGGCGAACAGGGGCCCGTGGCGGGAAACTCTATGGAAATACAGGTTTTTTCCGGGCGGCTCCGCCGCCGCCGACCCTGCGGACCATGGCGATCACCGCCGCGGCCAGTTCCAGATCGCCCTTCGCGCTCGTATGGTCGCCGCGTTCCGGGGGGACCGCCTTCATGGCATGGACCAGGGCATCCTTGCGCGCCGCGGCGACTTCCGGCCGTTCCGACAGGAACTTGCACATGGCCGCACAGACTGCGGCGATGGTCTCGAAACCGAAGGTTTCGGCCTGGGTCCGGATGTCGTTGGCCAGGAGGCTGACCTCGCGCAGCTCGGCGGCCGAGGAGGCATCGGCGTCGATTGCCCGGCGAAGGGCCTTGTCGAGGTCGTTGAGGTCGACGGCCAGCGATGTCCGCGCTTCCTTCCTCCAGTTCGCGCAGGCCCGTCTCGGCCCGCTGCTGCATGGCTTCGAGCGAAAGGTCCGGATTCCAGCTCATCTTCTTCCGCGGATCGTCCGGCGGAACCAGAATTTTGTAGCCCTGCGATTGCGACATACCGGCTCTCTGTTCGATGTTCCGCCGGGTCAGCGGCGGACGAACGGAACGCTACGCCTCTTTGATTAAGCCGAGGTTAAGCAGGAGCGTTGGACGCTCTATTTCTCGGGTTCGAAATCGAGAGCGACCGAATTCATGCAGAAGCGCTGACCCGTCGGTTCCGGCCCGTCCGGAAAGACATGGCCGAGGTGGGAATCGCAGCGGGCGCAAAGCACCTCTGTCCGGCGCATGAAGAAATTGCGGTCGGTCTCGAAGCGCACGGCCTCCTCGGAGGCCGGCGCGGTGAAGCTGGGCCAGCCCGTTCCGGAATCGAACTTGTCGCCGGAGGTGAAGAGGTCCTGGCCGCAACAGACGCAGCGATAGCTACCGGGCGCCTTGTTGTCGTTGAGCATGCCGGAAAAGGGCCTTTCCGTTCCCTTCTTGCGGCAGACATGGAACTGCCCTGGCGACAGCTCGCGTCGCCATTCCTCGTCGGATTTCTCGATCTTCGCAATCTTCTCGGTCATCTTCGTTCCCTCGTTTTCGTGTTCGCCGCCGTCCGGCGCCAGCCTAGCGGAGTTTGCGCCAGGCCTCGGCCGCCGCGTCCGACAACGTGCCCTCGTAGTAGCCCTGCATGGGCAGAGCAAAATTGCTCTCCTGGCGTGCCTTCTGGAGGACGGCGTAGAGGTTCAGATTACCGCCGATTTTGCCCTTTTCGGCAAGCTGCAGGAGATGCTCCCGCCCCATGATCTGGGTCATTTGCGGCGGCGAGCCAACCTCGGTCAGGAACATGGCAGAGCTACGATAGCCGTTGGCCTTTGCGATATCGTGATAGAGGGTCGGTTGGATGTTGTAGAATCCATGGTCGAGCCAACCGGTAAAGGGACAACCATGGATCATCACGCCGCCCGGCTCGCTGACGGGGCTCGATTTCGAGTTTCTCGCGCCGAACGAGCCGAAGGAGAATTTCGTCATCCTCTTCGCGCGCCAGGCGGGCATGGTCGATGCCGGCAAGCGTTTCCTCAAGGACGAGGCGATGGTGCGGCGGATCGTCGAGGATTCCCGGGGCGGCTGCTATTTCCTCTCCTTCCACCGCAACGGCGTGCTGATCTACGCCGCCATCGTGGTGAATGCCGAACGGCCGGCCGACGAGATCGGCCATTGCCTGCTCGAGGAGATGACCCAGGCGCTCGGCCTGCCCGGCGACAGCGATTCGATCGGCCCCTCGACCTTCCATCAGACCCAATACAGATCGACCCTGACTGCCGCGGACAAGTTGCTGATTCGAGGCCTCTACGATCCGCGCATGGCGCCGAATCTGCCGAGGGGGGCGAAGCGATGGAGCGGGTGCGCAAGGTCATCGGCGAACTGCGCTGACGTCGATCCTCGGCGTGCCGATCTCCGGTCTGGCAGCTTGAGTGCGCCACTGCCTTGCCATTAGTGTGCAGCGCGAAGGAGGAATTCGATGGCCACGACATATGCCGACGATCCGCGCCGGGAGCAGACCCTGGCGCAGGTCCTCAAGAAGCGGGTGCAACGGGTCGGCGACAAGCCCTGGGTGGTGACGGCCGAGCGCGCCTATAGCTACCGCGAGATCGACACGGTTTCGACCCGGCTGGGGCACGGCCTGATGGCGGCCGGCATCGCCAAGGGCGAGACCGTCCTGATCTTCCTGCCGGATACGATCGACTACATCCATATCTGGTGTGCTCTGGCCAAGTTCGGCGCGATCGAGGTGCCGGTCAACGTCCACTACCAGGGCGGCATCCTGGCCCATGTCGTCAACGATTCCCTGGCCGAGACGATGATCGTCGACCGCCAGTATCTCGATCGGCTGGAAGTCATCCGCGACGAGATCGAGACCGTCCAACGCCTGATCCTCTATTCCGAGAAGGCCGACGGGACCGAGCCGATGCTGCCCGAGTCCCTGGCCGGCCGCTTCGAGGCCCTGCGCTTCGAGGATCTGTTCAGCGAGGCCGAATCCGAGATCCCGGACGGCCCGGTTTATAATGACCTGATCGGCGTCATGTACACCTCGGGCACGACGGGCCCGTCGAAGGGCGCGATGATCACCCATTGCCATGCCTTCGAATACGCCATCGCGGCTGTCGAATGCCTCGAGATGCGCTCGGACGACGTCTATTACGGCCCGCTTCCGATGTTCCATATCGCCGGCCAATGGGCGGTGATCTACGCCGCTTGCATCATGGACGCGACGGCCGTGCTCGCCGGCACCTTCAGCATTGCGGCTTTCTGGGACGATATCCGCCGCCATAACGCGACCTGCTGTTTCCTGCTCGGCGCCATGATGAACTTCGTCAACAACCAGGAGCCGCGGCCGGACGATGCCGACCACTCTCTCAAGCGGATTATCACTGCCCCGCTCATCCCGGATGTCGAGGCCTTCAAGACGCGCTTCGGGGTTCTAGTCTCGACGACCTGGGGCGGGACCGAGATGAACTGCCCCATGCGCTCCGGCTTCGACCTCGTCGACAACCGCACCTGCGGCCGGGTCGCCGAGGACCGCTATGAGGTGCGCCTCGTCGACGCGAATGACGAGGAGGTGCCGCCCGGCGTGCCGGGCGAGGCCGTGGTCCGCGCCAAGGAGCCCTGGATCCTGATGGCCGGCTATTGGCGCCACGACGACTGGACGGCCAGGGCCTGGCGCAATCTCTGGTATCACACTGGCGATATGCTGATGCGCGACGAGGCGGGCAATTTCTATTTCGTCGACCGCACAAAGGACGCGATCCGTCGGCGCGGCGAGAATATCTCGTCGATGGAGGTCGAATTCGAGATCAACGCCCATCCCGATGTGCTGGAAAGCGCCGTCATCCCGATCGATTCGGCGGAGACGGAGCAGGAGGTCATGGCCGTCATCGTGCCGCGCAGTGGGCGCCGCATCGACCCGGAGGCGCTGATCCGCTTCCTGGAACCGCGCATGGCCTATTTCATGGTGCCGCGCTATGTCGATCTGGTCGAGGCACTGCCCAAGACGCCGACCGGCAAGATCCAGAAATACGAGCTGCGCGACGCGGGCGTGACGCCTTCGACCTGGGACCGGGTGGCGGCCGGCGTGAAGCTCAAGCGCTGACGACGCGTCCTTCGTCCTTCGACAGGCTCAGGACGAGGAAAGCACAGATTCCCCCGAGCCCTCATGCTGAGCCTTTCGAAGCATGAGGGCCAGCCCCGGTGAATACCTTTGCGGCTGCGCCTCGCCACCTTCAACCTGGAGAACCTGGACGACCGTCCCGGACACGGGCCCTTCACTGGAGGCACGGATCGCGGCCCTGCGGCCCGCCCTGCTGCGCCTCGACGCCGATGTTCTCTGCCTGCAGGAGGTCAACGCCCAGGGGCGTAAGCATCATGACCGGCAGTTCGATGCGCTCGACGCCGTGCTGGCGGACACGCCCTATGCCGGATACACCAAGAGGGCGACGACCGAAAGCGCCAGCGGCCATGGCGGCTGCGTCTGGTCACCCTGGGGCGCTTCCCGGTCCTGGCGCGGCGGCAGCTTCGGCACGATCTGGTCGAGGCGCCTCGCTACCGTTCGGCGACGGTCGATCCCCGGCCTGGCGGAAGCCCTGGATTTGGACCGGCCGATCCTGCTGACCAGCTTCGACGGGTCGGACGGTGTGCCGCTTCATATTTTCAACCTGCACCTGCGGGCGCCGCGGCCCCACCCGATTCCGGGCCAGCGCGACGGTCGAGACTGGCGTAGCGCCGAGGGCTGGGCCGAGGGCCTTTTCATCGCTTCGGTCTTGCGCGCGGGCCAGGCCCTGGAGACGCGCCGCCTGGTCGACTCCCTGTTCGCCGCGGAGGCGGAGCCTCGCATCGTCGTCTGCGGCGATTTCAACGCCTCCGACAACGAGCTGTCCCTGCGCATCGTCATGGGCCCGCAGGAGGAGGACGAGGCCGGAAGCGGTCTTCACCGTTCCCTTCTCCATGCGCTGGAGCGGACGGTCCCGGCCGAGACGCGCTACTCCGTCCTTCACGCAGGCCGGCCGATGATGCTCGACCATGTGCTGGTCTCCGGCACTCTCGGACGCGCTCATCGAGGTTCGTGGATCGACAATGCCGGCCTGTCGGACGAGGTGACGGCCGCCGACCGCAAAACTTTCGGGGGCTCGTTTCACGCGCCGGTCGCGGTCGAGTTCGACCTGGCGGCCTTGGCCGACAGGGGTGCATGACAGGGGGACGAGGGCGGTACTAGACTGCTCGGCGACAATCGTTCCACGAGGGGGAGGACATCATGGCCAAGTCCGGCAAAGTCATCATCACCTGCGCCGTCACCGGCTCCATCCACACGCCAACCATGTCGGAGCATCTGCCGCTGACGCCCAGCGAGGTGGCCGAGGGCGCCATCGGCGCGGCGGAAGCGGGGGCATCGATCCTCCACCTCCATGCCCGCGATCCCAAGGACGGCCGGCCGACGCCCGATCCGGCGGTGTTCATGGAGTTCCTGCCGCGCATCAAGCAGGCGACCAATGCCGTGGTGAATATCACCACCGGTGGCGGCCACGGCATGACGGCGGCGGAACGGCTTGCCGCGCCGCTCGCGGCCCGTCCCGAGATGGCTTCCTTCAATATGGGCTCGATGAATTTCGGCCTGTTCCCGCTGCTCGACCGTTACAAGGACTTCAAATACGAGTGGGAGCGCGAGCATCTCGAGAACAGCCGCGACTTCATCTTCCGCAACACCTTCAAGGACATGGAGTTCATCCTGAAGGAGCTCGGCGAGGGCTGCGGCACGCGCTTCGAATTCGAATGCTACGATGTCGGCCATCTTTACAACCTGGCCCATCTGGTCGACCGGGGCCTGGTCAAGCCGCCGATGTTCGTGCAGACGATCTTCGGCATCTTGGGCGGCATCGGCGCCGACCATGAGAACCTGATGTTCATGAAGAGCACGGCCGACCGCCTGTTCGGCGAGGATTTCTACTGGTCGATCCTGGCCGCCGGGCGACACCAGATGCCCTTCTGCACCATGGGCGCGATCATGGGCGGCAATGTCCGCGTCGGGATGGAGGACAGCCTCTATCTCGCCAAGGGCAAGCTGACCGAAAGCAACGCTGCCCAGGTCGCCAAAATCCGCCGCATCCTCGAGGACCTGTCTATGGAGATCGCCACGCCGGACGAGGCGCGCGAGATGCTCCAGCTCAAGGGCGGCGACGACGTCGGGTTCTAGGCACCCGCATCTCCATTTCGTTTGCTCCTCACCCTGAGTCTGTCGAAGGGTGAGGGTGGCACGGAGTGTCGTTGTGCCAACGCCCCATACTTCGACAGGCTCAGCATGAGGCTGTCGAGGGTGAATTCTGCTTGCCCAGCCCCTATATCGGCGCCCTCGGACGGTGGGCGACGATGGGGCGGGGGCGGATCTTGCGTTCGCGGTAGAGGACGTAGAGCCCGCTGCTCACGATGATGGCCATGCCCGCCGCCACGGCCGGGCCGGGCAGGGTCTGCCAGACCAGCCAGCCCAGCAGCACGGCCCAGATCAGCCCCGAATATTCGAAGGGCGCGACGACGGTGGCCGGCGCCAGGCGATAGGCCTGGGCCAGGAAAAAATGACCGAAGCCGGCGATCACGCCGCAGGCGCCCATCATCAGCAGGGCGCGGTCGGTCAGCGGCACCCAGCCCCAGGGCGCGATCGCGCCGCTCGCTACCAGAAAGACCAGCATCGTGTAGAAGGTGATGCGCGGGCCCGGTTCGTCCCGGCCCATGCGCCGGGTGACCATGGTGGCCAGGGCGTAGCCAAGCGCGCTGAGCAGGGCCAGCAGCATGGCCGGATGGAAATTGCCAAAGCCGGGCTGGATCATCAGCATCGCGCCGCCGAAGCCGAAACCGATGGCGGTCCAACGGCGGATCCCGACCGGCTCCTTGAGGATCGGCACGGCCAGGGCGGTGATGAAGAGCGGCGCGGTGAAGGCGATGGCGACGGCATCGGCCAGGGGCAGGGCGGCCAGCGCGATATAGAAGCTGGTATAGGAGCCCATCATGCAGGTGCCGCGCAGCAGATTGAGGCCGAGTCGCTCTGTTTTCAGGTCACGCAATCCGATGGTCCCGGCCGTGATGCCCAGCACGATGGGCAGGGCGACCAGGCTGCGGATGAAGACAATCTGCAGGACGGAATAGTCCTCGCCCAGCAGCTTGATGAAGACGTCCTGGATGCTGAAGACGGCAATGGCGGAGACGACGAGGAGGATGCCGGGAACCGCCGACTGTCCATCGCTCGCCGATGGTGCCGCACTGGCCATGGCCTTCGCTTCCCCTTTCGCCCGCCGCGCGCAGCGCGCGATTCCCGTTCGCTTATGTCAGGGGGCGGAGGGGGCGGCAAACGAAAACGCCGCGCCGGAAATGAGTGTCAGGCGAAGGCGTAGGCGGCCATCGAGAGAATGCCCCAGCTATTGCTGGCATGGAGGCGCCGGGCGGGTCCCGCGCCGCCCGCGCCCAGGGCCACGAAGAGCGGCAGGAAATGTTCCGGGCTGGGATGGTTGCGCGCGGCCTCGGGCGCAACCGCGCGGTAGCGGCGCAGGTCCTCGGTCCGCCCTTCAAGCAGGGCCGCATCGACCCAGGATTCGAACTCTTCGACATAGGCGGGTGGGAGATCGTCGCGCCCGAAGCACCCGAAATCGCAGAAATTATGGGTCGGTCAGCCGCTGCCGAGCACCAGCACGCCGTCCTCGCGCAGGGGGGCGAGGGCTCGGCCGACGGCCAGGTGATGGGCCACGTCCCGGGCGGGCTGCACCGAGAGTTGGACGACGGGGATGTCCGCTTCGGGCCAGGCCACCAGGAGCGGTGGCCTGGTCCCGTGGTCCAGGCCGCGCTCGCGATCCAAATCGGTCGGGAGGCCGGCCTCGCGCAGCAGGCCCGTCGCCCGTTCGGCCAGATCGGGATCGCCCGGCGCGGGATAGCGCAGGCGATAGAGGGCCTCGGGAAAGCCGGAGAAATCGTGGATGGTCTCCGGCACGGCGGCCGCGCCCAGGCGAGGGGCCTCGGTCGTCCAATGGGCCGTGGCGCAGAGGATCGCGCGAGGCCGCTCGACGGGCTCGCGGAGGCCCACGAGAAACTCGCGAGCCGGCCCCGGCTCGACGACCTGGGTCGGCGCGCCGTGGCTCACGAAGAGGGCCGGGATCGCGGTCATCGGTTCAGAGTTCCCGCCCGACCAGCCGGTCGATGGAGACGCGGCCGGCGCCCCGGAACAGGACGTAGATCAGCACGACCATCCAGAGCAGGGCGTATTCGTAGCCGCCGTTCGTGACCATGAAGCCGTTGGGCAGATGAACGGCGAGGACCGCGACGGCCATCAGGATCACCCTGCCCGCGGCCCAGAACCGGGTCAGCAGGCCCAGAGCGATGCAGATGCCGCCCACGAATTCCTGGGCGCCGGCGATGGTGGCGAGCAGATAGGCTGGCTCAAGGCCCATATTGGCGAAAAACTGGGCCGTGCCGTCCAATCCGCCGGACAGCTTGCCCCAGCCATGGGGGGTCAAGAAGCCCCCGGCGACGATCCGCAGCAACGGATAGGCCGCCTCCCGGCCGCAGCAATAGAGCCCGCTCAAGGTGGGGATCAAGAGCTTCGGGCCGTTTCCGGCCTGATTCGTATCGGTCATGTCGCGCCGGCGATTCCGGATTTCCTCGCGCGCTATCCCGACCTGCGGGTCGATATGAGCCTGAACGACTGGGTGATCGACTTCATCGACGAGGGATTCGATCTGGCGATTCGCATCGGCGCCCTGGCCGATTCGAGCCTGATCGCGCGCCGCCTCGCGGAAAGCCGCATGGTGGCGGTGGCCGCGCCGGACTATCTGAACCGTCACGGCGCGGCCGAGCGGCCCGAGGATCTCGAGCGGCACAATTGCCTGAGCTACAGCTATAGCCTGCAGGAACGGCAATGGCGGTTTGAAACCGAAACCGGCCTGCGTCCCGTGACCGTGAAGGGCAGTTTCCGCACGAACAACGGCGACGCCGTTCGGGCCGCCGCCGTTGCCGGGTTGGGGATTGCCGTCCTGCCGAGTTTCATCGTCGGGCCGGATATCCGGTTCGGCCTGCTTACGCCCTTGTTGCAGGATCGGATGCCGCTGGCGACGATCGTCCATGCGGTCTATCCGCATAGCCGCCATCTGACGGTGAAGGTGCGAGCCTTCGTCGATTTCCTGGCCGAGCGTTTCGGCCCCACCCCGCCCTGGGATGATTTCTAGCGGATTTCTAGGAGCCGCCCCGGCTTGCCACGAAACGGCGAATGGCGTTCGACGGCACGGCATAGGCGAGGCGCGGCAGCACGGCGCCCGGCCCGTCGGTCGCTGGCAGGACGAAGCTGGCGACGATGCCGATCAAGCGGCCGTTCATATCCACCACCGGACCGCCGGAATGGCCGGGCAAGGCGTCGAGCTTCAGCTTGATCGCATCGTCATAGCCGAAGCTATTGTATTTCAGGCGGGTGGGCCGCTTGGCCTGGACGATATAGCCGGGGGAGACGACGCCCGGCTTGTTATCCGGGGTGCCGATGGCGACGACCTTCTCGCCGTCCACGACCGTGTCGGAATCGGCCAGGACGAAAGGTTGCATGTCCGGAAACGGCGCGATGCGCAGCAGGGCAAGTTCCTGGTCGCGCGCGACGGCCAGGATATCCGCCGGCCGCTTCATGCCGTCGATCGTGATCACCGTCGCCTTGTAGTATTCGCTCAGCGCGATATGCGCGGCGGTGACGATCAGGCCCGAGGAACCGACGATGGTGCCACTCGCGCCGTTCACCACGCTGCGTCCCGTGCCGGCTTCCCGGCTGTTTTTGGCGGCGTCCGCCCGGTCTTCGATGATGACCCGGACATAGCCGGGGGCCGCGGCTTCCGCGATGGCCATGGATTCGGGAAATGCGAGGCTCGGTTCGAACTGATCGAACTGGACGAGCGTGATCGGCTCTTGCCGTTCGGGGCCGGCGAGCGTCTCGCTGAGGCAGCCGGTCGCCATCAGGGCGAGGACAAGGACGGAAAGGCTACGAATCATGGCTGAGGGCCTTCAGCAAGGGGCCGAGGGCAGTTTCGTAGCGTCGCCATTTTTCGACCGAGGATTTGTAGATCGGCTGGCGGACCTGCCAGAAGCTCGCCGTCTGCACCGGGCGCTCGTGGTCGTGAAAGCGCAGCACGGCAGGGTCCCAGTCCAACCCGAGGAACTCGACGATCCGGCGACTCACCGCGTCCTGATCGGCCACCAGCTCTTCATACTGAACTTCCAGCATGGGCTTCGGCAGGACGGCGCGCCAATGGGCCATCAGACGATCGTATTGACGGTGGTAGAGGCCGAGATCGGCGAGATTGTTGGTGAAGTTCATGCCGCGCCCGAAATTCTGCGTGAAGCAGGAGACGCAGGTATCGACCGGATCGCGCATGGTGTGGATGATCCGCGCGCCGGGCAGGATGGCGGCGATCAGCCCGGCCCGCTGGTAGTTGAGCGGCAGCTTGTCGACGATGCGCGGCATGTCGGGGGCATGGGGGCGCAGGTCGTCCAGATAATAGGCCGCCAGGCGCGCGGCGCCCTCGGCGTCGAGACCGGCGGCGCAAGTCGGGAAGGGTGCATCCGCATCCAGCAGGTTCCCGATATCGGCGATCAGCCGGTGCATCGTCCAGAGCTCGCCCGCGCCATGGGCCTGGGGATGGGCGCTGATGATCTGTTCGACCAGGGTCGAGCCGGAGCGCGGCATGCCGACGACGAAGACGGGCTGTTCTGTCGGGTCGCCGAAGCCGGCGCGCGCGGCGAAATAGTCCGGCGTGAAGATATCGATCACGGTCGAAACGAAGGTCTCGAAAGCCTCCGAGTCGAAGGGTTGGCTCTGCCTTTTCAGGCTGTTGCCCTGGATATAGTGGTCGAAGGCCCGGTCGTATTCCTTGGCGCTGTCGTATTGGCGGCCGAGCGCGAAATGCACGGCGATCCGGTCGCGCAGCTGTTTCGTCGAATCGCCCGTGAAGGCCTCCAGCCGCGCGATTTCATCCGCATCGCCGCGCAGCCCGTCGCCATAGGCCAGGCTGAAATGAGCCGCGCCGAGATCGGGGTTCAATTCGCGCGCCCGCTCCATCTGGATCTGGGCATCGTCGAAACGGCCCTTCTGCTGGAGGCAGACGCCCAGATGGTAATGGGCGCTGGCGAGGTTGGGATCCATCGCGATGGCGCGCTCGGCCTGCTGATAGGCGGCATCGACCTCGCCCTTGGCGAGCAGGGCATAGGCCCGGCCGCTGACCGCCTCGGCCAGAGTAGGGTCTATGCGAAGGGCGTGATCGAACCCGGCCATGGCCTCGTCATGGCGGTTCAATTCGACCAGGGCGCTCGCCAGATGCATATGGGTCGAGGCGAGGTCGGGCCGCGCCTCGACGGCGGCAAGATAGGATTTCGCGGCTTCCGTCAGTTCGCCGCGGTGCCACAGGATATTGCCGACCATCTGATGGGCCTCGGCGCAGGCCGGGTCGATGCCGATGGCGCGCGCGAAACATTCCAGGGCTTCTTCGGGCAGATCCAACTGACGGAAGATGCGGCCGATCTGAACCAGGGCTTCCGCCTCGTCGGCGACTGCCGCCGCCCGCCGCAGCAGGGGCAGCGCAGACTCCCGGTCGCTCTCCGCGCGGACCTCGGCAATATTGGCCATGGCCGCGGCATAGTCCGGATCGACTTCCACTGCCCGCTCGTAGCGGGCAAGGGCCGCTTCCGTCTCGCCTTTCTCAAGCAAGGCATTGCCGAGATTGTTGAGAATTTCGGGATGGTCGGGCTCGAGGGCGATGGCGCGCTCGTACTGATCGATCGCGCGATCGAAATCGCCGGCTTCGAAATGGGTGTCGGCCAAGCCGAAATGGGCGTAACCGTCGCTCGGATCGGCCTTGAGCGCCTGCTGGTAGCTGGCGACCGCCTCCTCTGTCTGGCCGAGCGCGCGATACGCCTCGGCCAGGTTGTAATAGGCGAGCGCGCCCGCGAAGCCGGCCGCGATGGCCTGGCGGATCATCGAAACGGCGACATCGCTTTTGCCGTTCTGATGGGCCAGAAGCCCGAGGAAATGCATGGTTTCCGGATGGTTCGGCTGGGCCTGCAAGATGCGCTGGTAGAGGGCCTGGGCCTCACCTAATCGGCCGGCCTTGTGCAGATCGAGGGCGCGGGCCAAGGCGTCCTCGACCGGGTAGGTGTTTTCAGTCTGGCGTGCCACCGGTACCGCTCTCCGAAACTTGTTCATGATCATCGGCCAGGGACCCCAGGGCGTCGCCCAGGGGGCCCAGATGCCGTTCGTAGTTGCGCCAGCGTCCGACCGAGCTGGCATAGAGCGGGGTGCGCACCTGCCATGTGCTCGCGGTCAAGACCGCCCGCTCGGTCTCGTGGAAGCGCAGGCAGCGCGAATCCCAGTCCAAGCCGAGGAAATCGACGATCTCGTGCGCCTTGGCGTCGAGATCGGCGATCAGATCCTCGTAGCGTAGCTCCAACATGGGGATCGGCAGGCATTCGCGCCAGTGCCGCATCAATTGGTCGTAAAGCCAATAGTGGTGGCCGAGTCCTTCGAGGTCGTTGCTGAAGTCCAACGCGCCGGTGAAGTCCTGCATATAACAGGACAGGCAGGTGTCCAGCGCGTCCCGCCGGATATGGATGACCCGTGCCCGGGGGAACAGACGCGCGGCAAGGCCGAGGAAGCGGAAATTGGTCGGCATCTTGTCGGTGATCCGCAGGGCGTCGCCGGCGTCCCGCGCGATCGCGGCGAGGTAGCGCTCCGCGGCCGCCTGGGACGCTTCGCCCGTCAAGGTCCTGGCGCCTTCGGGAAAGGGGTGGCCCGCTTGCGACGTTTCGGCGAGTCCGGCGGCGATGCGTCCCAGATCGTCGTGTTCGCCCGCGCCATGGACCCGGGGATGGCTCGCGGCGATCTGCTCGACCAGGGTGGTGCCTGAGCGCGGCATGCCGACGATGAAGACGGGCTGCGGGTTGGACGATCCCACCGCCTCGCCGCCCGCCGCGAAAAAGGCGTCGTCGAAAACGCTTTCGATGCTGGCGAACAGCGCCGCCGTGGCCGCTGCATTGTAAGGGCGGTGCGCGGCGGCAAGCGCATTGCCCTCGCTGTAGCGCGCGAAGGCCTCGTCGAACCGGCCGGCCCTGTCGAGGGTTTCGCCCAGGGCGAAGGAGGCGGTTCTGCGATCCTCGGCATGAAGGCCCGGCTTCGCGAGCGCAGCCTCAAGCGCGACGATCGTGGCATCCGGCGGTTCGGGGCTGATCCGGGCGAACATGGAGAGAGCCTGAACGTCGCCTGGATCGCGTTCGATCTCGCGGGCCAGCAGGATGCGGGCGCCGTCGCGATCGCCCAACGCCTGGCGGCAGGCGGCGCGCGCCAGATCGGCTTTGACCGGATCGGTCGCCGTGGCCTCGTAGCGGTTTATGGCGGCCAGGGCCTCGTCGATCCGCCCGGCGTCCCGAAGAGCATTCGCCCGGTTGAGATGGGCCTCCGCGAAGGTCGGATCGAGGGCCAGGGCACGCCCGAAGCCGACCAGCGCGCCGTCCGCGTCGCCCTGGTCGAGCAGGGCGTTGGCCAGGTTGTTATGGATCTCCGGATCGTCGGGTATCAGCGCGAGGGCCCGGCGGTAATGGAGGACTGCCGCCCGCAGCTCGCCCAGATCGTTGAGCGAATCCGCCAAGCCGAGTTCGGCGGCGCCATCCTCCGGATCGGCGGCCAGGGTGGCGCGGTAGCAGCGCGCCGCCTCCGCCGAGCGGCCCAGCGCGCGATAGGCTTCGCCGAGATTGTAGTAACGCAGCGGGTCGGAGCCCCCCGCTTGGATGGCACGCTCGATCAGGCCGATGGCGGCTTCGGGATCGCCGGCCTGATGGGTGAGAAGGCCGAGATAATGCAGGGCGTCGCTGTGGTGGGGTTGCAGCGCGAGCAGGTCGCGATACAGGCGCTCGGCCTCGGCCAGGCGGCCGTTCTTGTGCAGC
>Ga0115002_10005231_pt1 | contig 15376 bp, 13 predicted proteins | sample ArcticOcean_MG_C_8_FD_89576 | JGI IMG/M metagenome (GOLD analysis project Ga0115002, IMG submission 89576) | Marine microbial communities from western Arctic Ocean - ArcticOcean_MG_CB11_86 | ecosystem: Environmental > Aquatic > Marine > Oceanic | place: Arctic Ocean: Canada Basin | collected... | reverse complement strand
GTCGAAATGCGCGGGTGGAGGACCGGATGCAGGAATCGATTGTCAACGGTCAGGTGATGATTGAGACGAATGGACAAACAGTTGGTTAAATAAATGGTCTAACTGTCCGAGATATCGGTGATCATGCGTTTGGCGGGCCGTCCTGAATTACCGCGCGTGCCTCGGCGGGCCGGCAGGGGGTCCTCAACATCGAGAGGCAGGTCGCACTTGGTGGTCCCATTCAACAGAAAGGCGTGATGGTGCTGCAAGGCTTCTTGTCCGGCCGGTTTGCACGACGGTTTCCGCTTTCCTTCAATTGCTCGATTACGTTTGAACAGAACTATGGCGGGGTTGAGGGTGATAGTGCTTCGATGGCCGAAGCGCTCGCGATTCTATCGGATCTGTCAGGCCTTCCGCTGCGCCAGGATTTGGCTATTACCGGCTCTAGGAATCAACGTGGCGATGCCCAAGCGATTGGCGGGGCGCACCACAAGATCGAAGGTTTCTTCCGGACCTGCATCGAAAGCGGTCCGCTGACCGGCTCGCAAGGGGCCGTCGTCCCGCAAGCCAATGAACAGAACCTCATTCTACGGGACGAGGTTGCTGACGGCAAATTCCACATTTGGAGTGTGGCGACAATCGAAGAAGCGGCCGAGTTGTTTATGGGCATGCCAGCAGGTGAAACTGGGTCCGATGGCCGTTATCCCGAAGACACGGTTTTTGGCCATGTTCAGGCTGAGTTGGAAGCGTTTGACCGCGCGCTGTATGAACGGGAGCGAATGAGCCCTCAGTAGCGCTCGCCTGTCCTCTCAATTCAAGAGAGTGTCAATGGATAGGAAAGGTAACCGCGGAAGCGCGCTCTGCCGCCGCGCACCGATGGCCCGTTGCGCTGCAAACCTGGGAAACGCTTCATCAGCCGGCCAATAGCAATTCGTCCTTCCATCCGTGCGAGGGTCATGCCGGCGCAGGCGTGAATGCCGGACCCGAATGCGAGATGGCGGTTCGGCGTACGCGTGATGTCGAGCGTGTCGGGGTCTGGGAATTGCGCGGGGTCCCGGTTGGCGGCACCGATGCATAAGGTGACGAGAGTACCGGCAGGCATCGCAACGTCGCCAAGTTGGACATCCTCTAGGGCGCGGCGGTTGCCAAGTTGGTTGGAGCTTTCGTACCGCAAAAATTCCTCAACCGCGGGGATAATGAGTTCGGGATCGGCATGCAGCCGGGCGCGTTCCTCTGGGTACTCAAGGAGTGCTGCGACGCCGTTTCCGATAAGGTTCGTCGATGTTTCGTGGCCGGCATTGAGTAGGAAGATACAGTTCTGGATGAGTTCTTCGTCAGTCAAGCTCTCGCCATCGACTTCGCCGGTGATCAGCGCGGAAAGAACATCGTCTTCGCGTGGGTTTTTACGCCGGTCTTTGATGAGGCGGGACAGATAATCGGAGAATTCGGTTACCGCGTCGTTGCCTTTTCGCATGACCTCTTTCGAGAGGACTGGTTCCAGCGCACCGAGGATCGCAAGAGACCAACCTCGTAAGGGACCTCGGTCGGCTCTAGGAAAACCCAACATATCACCGATAATTTCGACCGGCAGCGCCGAGGCGAAATCTTCGATCAGATCCATCTCGCCTTTAGTGGCGGCTTCGTCGAGAAGCCTGTCGACAAGCGCAACAAAGCGCGGCTCGAGAACTGTAAGCGCGCGTGGTGTAAAGGCGGGCGCGAGCAGCTTGCGGACGCGCGTATGGAGCGGTGGATCGTTAAAGACGAGACTGGTCGTATGGTGGGTATACAGTGGTGAGTCGCCATACTTCGGGCCGAACTCGGCCTTCTTGTCCGAACTGAAGCGACGGTCGCGATAGACGCTCAATACGTCATTATAACGTGTCAGAAAATACGACCCGTCGGCACAACGGTGCACGGGTTCATGCTCCCGCAGAGCCGCATATGTCAGAAAAGGATCGTCGAGGAAGCTTTGATCGATTTTGCTCAGATCGAAGGCCGCTGCGCATGCAGCTTGGGTATCTGACATAAAAAAACTCCCGCGAGGACGTAATTGGCCCGCATCACGCTACCGAAGTTTATCTACCAGGCCAATGTGTCAATCTAGAGCGCTTTACGGAAAGTCAGATTGATGCGGCAAGGCCCCGTCAATTCGTGTTCGCCTTTAACAAGGGGGGCAACGCCGTGAAAGGTAAAGCGTGCTGGACCGCCCCAGATCACAACATCGCCACTTTCCAGCTTGATGCGACGGGGGCAATCGTTGCGTCGCATACCACCAAAGAGGGATGTGGCCGGAAGCTCGATTGACACCGAGACAATTGGCGCGCTTTCGTCTTGTTCGTCACGATCTTGATGCAATGACAGCTTTGTCCCCGGATCGTAACGATTGATCAGGCAGGCGTCGGGTACGAAGTCCTCGAACCCCGCGGTCTTTGCAGCTCTCGTGGCTAAGTGCGCGAACGATACCGGCATCGGTGGCCAAAGGCTGTCGGTTAGGGGGTCGCGTGGGCCATATCGATAGCCGCTTTTGTCGCTGAGCCATCCCGCCGTGCCGCAATTACTCATCGACACCGACATCTTCTGGCCTCCGGATGTGACCATCTTGCGGAATGGGGCAGTCTTCGTGATGCGGCTGATCTCCTCGATCAGTTCTGCCGTCTCCGCACAGGCAAAGCCTCGTAATAATACAGCGCCCTTGGTGAGCGACTCTTTGTCGGGCAGCAAAGGGTCAAATAAATCCGGGGTCATCGCGCATCGTGAAAGATTTCGCCGAGTGTATGGCGCTGCCCGGCACGGATTTTGCTGACCCCGTGACGCATATTGACGCGATATTGTCGGCGGGTGCCCTGAACCGGTCGTTGACGGACAGGAAAGACCACAGCGTCCCCTTGCTGAAGAGGAACGACCATCCCTCGGGACTGCATTCTAGGGCGTTGCTCCGTCATGATGAATTCGCCGCCAGTGAAGTCGTGTCCTGGGCTGGACAGTAGAAAGGCCATTTGCAGCGGGAAGACCATTTCGCCGTAAAGGTCCTGATGTACGCAATTGTAGTCATCTGCTTCGTACTTTAGCAGCAGCGGCGTCGGCTTGCTTTGCCCTGCGGCATGGCATTGCTGCGTGAAAGCGTCGAATGTGCCGGGAAACCGCGTTGCGATTCCCATCGCCTCGTTCCATCTGTTCGCGATCTTGCAAAGCGGTGCGTAAAACGTGGCGCGAAGATCGCCGACAAGGCGCGGCAACGGGTAGTCGAAATACTTATATTCACCGCGTCCGTATCCGTGGCGCGCCATGATAACCCGGCTGCGAAATTGCTCGTCTTCCGCATAAAGGGTTGTCAGAGCCGCGCACTCCTTGGCCGTCAGAAGTGCGGGTAATATGGCGTAGCCTTCAGTGTCCAGTGCCTGAGCGATACAAGGCCAAGCGAGAGACTCGAAATGAGCTGTCTGGTTCACCGTTGCGCCTCTCGACCCAGGAGTTTGCGTTTGCGATCAATGCCCCAGCGATACCCGGATAATCCGCCGTCGCTTCTGACAACGCGATGGCAAGGAATCGCAATTGCTACGGGGTTCGCGGCACAGGCACGAGCAACGGCCCTGACCGATTTGGGCGACCCAATTGTTTCGGCAACGTCCTTGTAGCTTGCGGTTGAACCAGGCTCTATGTCGCGAAGCGCCCGCCATACGCGCTCTTGGAAATCTGTGCCGCTCACATCCAGCGGAAAGTCAGCGTTGAGATCCGTGCCTTCGACAAAGCGAAGCACACGTGCTGTAAGCAGTTTGAAATCTGAATCACCGGCGATTAGAACTGCGCCGGGAAACCGGGTCTCCAAATCGTCCTGGAGTTCTTGCGCATCATCGCCGAGCAAGATTGCACAGACACCGTTTCCTGTCGCGGCGGTCAACACCGTTCCAATCGCACTGTCGGCGATCTGGAAGCGGATTGCCTGTGGGGGTTGGATTCCTTGCGCCTTCACCGAAGTTCCTTCCTCAATTGTTACCGTATTCATTGTCTATGCCCTTTTCGGCTCTGTCTATGTTAGCTGGAAATTTAAGTGCAGCGCGAAACGGAACCCACCCGATTCCTGCGCATATGTTGATCTATCTTGATAATGGCGCGAACACACCGTCACTTGCTGCAAGCAGGACATAAGCCTATTTACTGGCAAGGCGCTGCAATATCTTGGTGTCGGAGGAAATGCGTGGACGCGTTGTCGATCATTACGCTGGCAATGGGCGCGGCTTGGGCGAGCGGCATAAATCTGTATGCCACGGTCTTGTTGGTCGGGCTTCTTGGGTCGACCGGATTGGTACCATTGCCGGACGGGTTATCGCCGCTGACCAGCCCTATCGTGTTGATCGTTGCCGGTATTGCGTATTTCACCGAATTCTTTGCGGATAAGATTCCAGGCGTCGGTTCGCTTTGGGATGCGGTTCATACATTCATTCGTATACCTGCCGGCGCCTTGTTGGCCGGTGGTGCCGCAACCGGGCTGAGTGAGGGTTACATGGTTGCGCTGGCGTTGTTTGGCGGCGCTGCCGTTGCGGCGGGTAGCCATGCAACAAAGTCTGGCAGCCGAGCCCTGATCAATACCTCGCCGGAACCGGTCAGCAACTGGGCAGCCTCGATTTTCGAGGACATCTTGGTGGTCGGCGGGCTCCTGCTGGCGATGTTCAAGCCCGAGCTGTTTTTTGTGTTCGTCCTGCTTTTCTTTCTGGCCGCGATTTGGCTGCTGCCGCAAATTTGGCGTGGACTTCGCAGTTTGTTTCGACGCTTCTCGGGCAAGGCGGAAACTAAGGCATTGCCGGAAACCGAACGAGGATTCAAGCTCGCGCCGCTGGATCGAAATTCAGAATGATACAATTACGCTGCGTAATGGGTTGATTGAATTTGGCTGCACCCAAGAAAAAGAAAGCCTCGGCAAAAAGAAAATCGCCTACGAAGAAAGCGCCTGTAAAGGCGGTTAAGCGTCGGTCTTTCGCGCGCCGCTTGTCCAGTCTCTTTGCGACGCTGTTTATCACTTTAGGTGTCGTGTGGGCGGCTTTGTTTCTAATGCTTGCACCCGAGATGCCGGATACGTCGAGCCTGTGGCATGTAAAAAAGAGCCCCGGCGTGACTGTCTTGGCGGCGGATGGCAGCGTTCTGGCGCAACGCGGGGCTTTCAATAGTACGATAGTGGGTGTTGCAGAAATGCCACCGCATCTCCCGCGGGCGATCATCGCGACCGAAGATCGCCGTTTCTATAACCATTTCGGCATGGATATTTTTGGTTTTCTCCGTGCCATGTGGGCGAATGTGCGCGCCGGTGGTGTCGTACAGGGCGGCAGCACGATCACGCAGCAGTTGGCGAAAAATTTATTCCTGACGCCAGAGCGCACGATGGTGCGGAAGATCCGCGAGTTGATGCTGGCGCTCTGGCTTGAGGCACGGCTCAGTAAAGACGAGATTCTGACGCTTTACATGAACCGTGTTTATCTCGGGGCTGGAAGTTACGGTGTCGAAGCTGCGTCGCAGCGGTATTTTGGCAAATCTGCCCGGCGCGTAACGTTGTCCGAAGCGGCATTGCTGGCTGGTTTGCTGAAGGCGCCGTCGCGATATGCGCCGACAAACAATATAAAGCGATCCCGCGCTCGCGCGGCGCAGGTGCTGTTGAACATGGTTGCCGCGGGTTACTTGAGTGACGCTCAAGCCGCTGCCGCCCGGCGGGCACCCGCTCGATTGGCACAGGGCGGGCGGACGAGCGGTTCGCGGTATTTCTCCGATTGGGTCCAGGAGCGTCTACCGGGCCTTGTCGGCAACCGTGATGACGACTTGATCGTCCTGACCACATTGCAGGCCGGTTTACAGCGGTCTGCGGAAGCCGTGTTGGCACGAACTCTTAAACGTCATAGCAAACCGCTTAAGGTCGCGCAGGGCGCAATAGTAGCACTTGGCCCAGACGGTGCGGTGCGGGCCATGGTTGGCGGTAGGTCTTACGCTAAAAGCCAGTTTAATCGTGCGGTTCAAGCGCGCCGCCAACCCGGGTCGGCGTTTAAACCCTTTGTTTATCTGGCGGCGCTGGAAGCCGGCTTCGATCCCAGTGATGTTTTGAAAGATTCGCCTGTTACCATCGATGGCTGGAAGCCGCGCAATTTTTCCAACAAATACCGTGGCGATGTGACATTGAGCAGCGCACTGGTGAAATCAATCAATACGGTAGCAGTTAAGGTTTCCGAGCGGGTTGGACGCAAGAAGGTTATCGCAACCGCGCAGCGTATGGGCATAACCTCGCCGATTGTAGCCCACCCTGCGTTGGCTTTGGGCGCGTCCGAAGTCACATTGCTGGAATTGACATCTTCCTATGCGCCCTTTGCGAATGGAGGCTTTGCCGTGGTCCCCCACGGTATCCTCGAAGTGCGGACCCGCGCTGGCAGCGTGTTGTATCGTCGCGGAGGCTCGTCGTTGGGCCGGGTAGTGAATTCCCGTGATCTGATACGGATGAACGCGATGCTAAGTGAGGTCTTGCGATCCGGCACGGGAAAGGGAGCACGTCTGGGTGACCGCGTTTCGGCAGGTAAGACAGGGACCAGCCAGAAATTCCGCGATGGCTGGTTCGTTGGCTACACGGCTGATTTCGTGACCGGTGTCTGGCTTGGCAATGACAATGATGCGCCGACCAAGAAGGTGACGGGTGGGCAACTGCCTGCGTCGCTTTGGAAAGACTTCATGCGCCGGGCTTCGGCGGGACAGCCAGCCCGCGCGTTGCCTTCTGGCCGAGAGATTGCGGCGCTGCAGCCCGCCGGCAGCGAGCCTGCGGGGCAGGGTACGGACGTTAACTTTAAGCGGTTTATTGATGGATTGGCAGGGATTCTGTCAGATATCTCTCGCCAGCCCGCTAGCGGCACGCCCTCTGGCCGTGACGAAGATCTGGACCGCGAAAATTCGGACTAGATCTGATCTAGCGTTTCCCGTGAAGATAACGCCACAAATGCAAGGCCAGCCAGATCGGCACGACTACGACTGCGCCGATCAGCACATATTTGAAGGCCCAGCCGAAGAAGGACACGCCCATTTCGATCTGCGCTTCTGCGCCGTCGCGTGCCGACTGAAGAATGTTTTGTGGATCGATATTCAGGACTTTACCTACGGCGGAATCGCGATCGGGCTCCGGTAATGGGCGCCAAACAGCAAATACTATCAGACACGATTCGACATGAATGCACAGATTAAGCGTTCACTGGATGAGGCTGGTGTAAAACTTTTGAAGGCGTCGTGGCCGGAAATGTTGGTTTCTTAGGACTGCTAAACGCTCGGGGCCTCTGAATCGAGCGCTGCGATCTGTTCGTTATCCCAATCCAGCCATTCCTGCAGGACTTCAGCCGTGTGTTCTCCCAGCAAAGGTGGGGGTGTTGCGTCGACCGGATCGCCTCCTGTCATTTGCCACGGCGGTCCGACGACCCGGATTGGTCCGGATGTTGGATGGTCGAGTTCCTGCACCAGCTCACGATGAACCACTTGTGGATCGCTTAGTGCCTCCGCGTAATCATTGACCCGCGCGAAGGGAACGCGTTCGGCTTCCAGAACGGGGACCCATTCTTCGACCGTACGCTGCACAAACGCTTCGCTCAGCATGGTGTCGATTATGGTGCGATCTGCGACCCGGTCTGCCATTTTCGTGTAACGTGGATCGTCGATTAAGTCGTCACGTCCGATAGCGCGGCAAACTGGCGGCCAGAAACGGTCGTTCATGCAAATGATTGCGATGTAGCGGTCGTCGGCGGTGCGATAGCTTTCCGCTGGTACGCGCAGCGGATTCCCATTCCCTTGCCGTTCGGGAAGCCGTCCCGCCTGCAATGTCTCGCCCATGCGTGGCCCCAGCGCTGCCAGCATCGTTTCTTGCATGCTGATATCGATATAGCGCCCCTCACCGTCATTTCGCACGCCGTGCAGTGCGCCGACGATCGCATAGGCGGCGTACATGCCCGCCATCACGTCGGCCAAGGGCGCGCCGATTTGCATTGGTGGTGTGCCCGGCGCGCCGGTAACGCTCATCACACCGGCAATCGCTTGTATTACGGGGTCAAGGGCAAGTCTGTCGCGGGCCGGACCAGACTGACCGAAGCCGGAAATGGAGCAATAGACAAGTTTGGGATTAAGCACTTTTAAATCATCCCACGCCATCTGAAGCCGTGCTGCTGTGCCGGGCGCAAAATTTTCCACGACAATGTCCTCTTCTTTGGCAAGCGCGTGAGCGACCTTGCGGTCTCGCGGTGATTTCAGGTCCAGCGCGATGCTGCGTTTCGTGCGGTTGCTGGCGTAGAAATAATCCTGATGTCCCTCGCGGCCTTTATAGGCCAGGGTATTGCGCAAGTCGTCACCATACCCCGGTCGCTCGACCTTCACGATATCGGCGCCGAGATCGGCTAGCATTTGCGTGCAATGGGGTCCTGACAGAACTTGCGTCAGGTCTAGGACGCGAAAGCGCCCAAGGGGCGTATTGGAATTGTTTTTGTTCTTATCTGACATGGCGCGAAACTACAGCGTGGCAGCTACCCTTGTCGAATTTGGGTTCAGAGAATAATCAGGATTGGCGGGAATCGCTCTTGGCGATTATCGATTGTCCTGTCGCTTTGCTCTGACTTTAAGAATCGAGCGAATTCACAGAGTTGATGCGTTGCATCAACTCTGATCCGGTCTAGCGCCTGTATTCCCGGACCTCGAGTTGCCGATCGTTTGGCGGTAGGTAAATCCGTTGATACGTAATCGGCGTGTCCCGGTAGGAGTACGCCATGACATCCCATGACATGCCGACGGTACCATTTTCCATTCCAATGGCTTGGCAGGCGTGGGCCGGCAGCGCTGTAATCTGCATTCGCTGAACGGTCCGAAGAATAGGGGCGTTGTGGCGTTCGCCGAGAACTTTCTCCAGTGAGACGCCATGCAGCCTGTGTACCGGCGTTTCCAGAAACGCGCTGAAGCGTTCGGCTGGCAGATAAACCTGATTGTAGGCTTCGAATTCGACATTGATGCTGACGCGCCGTGTAATTCGGACGAAGGAGGTTTCTTTAAGAAAGGTTGACCAGGGTCCCTCTTCATCGGTGTGCGTGACGTCCAGCACGAACATGTAGATTGGCAAAAGGTTTTTTTCGTCATCCGCAAGGAAGCGATAAATCGTTGCTTCGTCGATGATAACTGCACCGGCAACATAGGTCCCATCACGATGTCGCCGCACTACAACGCCATCATCCGCCAGCATCTGTAGTGCTTTTTGGATCGTCCCGAGGCTCAAGGGGATTTCTTGTGCGAAGGTCGTTTCTGGCGGTAGCTTTTCCCCGGGCGCCCATTCGCCCTTTTCGATGGCGGACAGGATCCGGCTGTACAGCAGCTTGTATTTCGGTGAACTGTCGCTCGAAGAACTCTTGCGCAAGGATGTAGCGATGCGTCGCAATACCGTTGCGGAATTCATGACGACTCCTGGGATAGGTTTTTATTGGCGCGATGCGCGCTTCCCCATCGTTTGAATAGGCGATTTGACCCGCAGAAACAAATGCGAAACCTTAACGCCTTGAGGCTAAAGGGCGCAGGTTCGGAAACCGGCAAGCACATCGCGTCGCTCCGGGCCGTAGAAATTGCGGTATGTGGAATCGATCATTCGCCCTCGTGTTGGCCAGGCACCACCGCGCAACACGCGAGTCTGGCCGAACAGTGGTGCGGAATACTCCTTATATTCGTCCGGCGAAAACCCCGGGAACGGTTCAAAGACCGTATCAATCCATTCCCAGATATTGCCGATCAACTGACGGCAGCCGTGCAGGCTATCGCCTTCCGGTCGGGCGGCGACATCGATTGTGCCTAACGCGCGTCCGTCCAGATTGGCCCGGCTTTGGTCGGGGGCGGCCTCGCCCCAGGGGTAGGTACGTTTGCCGCCCGCGTCGTCGGCCGTGGCAACGAACTCCCATTCTGCTTCGGTCGGCAACCGGCGTTTCGCCCAATGACAATAGGCGCGGGCTTCGTACCAGTTAACGTGAGTGACCGGTTGATTCGGCGGGAGATCGATAACCGAATCGAAGCGGCGCAAGCCCCACTTTCTGTGCCCATCTGGCCGCCAATATATGGGATGCTGGGCATCGTTCTCGGTGCGCCACTGCCAGCCTTCGGAGTCCCAGAATCGTTCGGATTGATATCCGCTATCGTCGACGAACGCCGCGTACTCCGCATTTGTGACGGCCGCGCGGGCCATCTGGAATGGCGCAACCATCACCGGGTGCGCCCACTTCTCATTGTCGAAAATGAAAGGCGCGTCCACTGGGCTGCCGATCGAAAATTCACCGCCGGGAATCTGCGCGTCGCCCGGGAACGGGCCAGTCTCCTTGGTTTCAGGTACTGCATTGGCAAAGGCCGGCTGCGGATACCCCAGTGTTTGGCGGGTATAGGTATAGGCCTCGTTGTGCATGTCCTGATGGAAGACCGTGAACTGATACAGGTAGCTGTCCTGTTCGCTTGCCATACCGTCCCCAAGTCGCTCGACCAGGGTGTTGTGCACGTCGTCGATATATTTCAGCGTTTGCTCGATTCCGAGCAGGGGCAAATCCCAGCGTGTATGATGGTGGATCGCGATCGAATCGTAGATGCTGTCTCCAGCGGCGAGAATTTCCTGGCGTGCATATCGGCGGCGCAGGATAAAATATTCATGGAACCAGGCAACATGGCCAATTTCCCATTGCAGCGGATTGACGGTGTCGAGCTTGGGTCCGATAAGTTGTTCAGCGTCGAGGCCGTGAACGAGTTCAAGCGTACGCGCTTTCGCGTCGTGCATGATCTCTTTCAAGTAACTGGTCGGGACAGGGTGCGTCATCAACAATGCCTCATGGACAAATGAAGATAAGCCTTATAACGCCCGCCGGGAAACGATCAAAGTCGGGTAATCGAACCACCGCTGGCCGCTGGGCGCGTATCCTGCGGACCCTGGGCCACAAGGTGCACGTCGAAGAAGTCTATGGCGGGGCGGACGCGGACATGATGGTCGCGTTACACGCCTGGCGCAGTGCCGATTCGATGAATGTCTTTCGGGCATCCTTTCCGGGGCGACCCTTGGTGGTCGCATTGACGGGGACCGATATTTATAAATTTCAGCATAGCCATCCTGAAGTGACGCTCGATTCGATGAGGCAGGCGGACTGGCTGGTGTGCCTGCACGACGGCGTTGCACAGGATATCCCTGCTGAATTTGGCCGGAAGTTATCTGTCATACCGCAATCGTCGCCGCCGTTAACGAGAGCACGCGCGCCGACTCAACGACATTTCGATATCTGCGTCATCGGACACCTGCGGGAGGAAAAGGATTCGCTTCGTGCGGCATATGCCGCACGGAACGTGTCACCGGAGTCGAAGCTGCGTGTCATTCATCTCGGCAAGGCGCATGACGAGTCCTGGGCGCGCGAAGCCGAGGCGGAGATGGCGCGTAACGAGCGCTACATCTGGCGTGGCGAAGTCCCCGGATGGAAGGTGCGCCGTGAGTTCGTGAAGACACGCTTGATGGTCATTAGCTCGATCATGGAAGGGGGGGCGAACGTCGTGTCGGAGGCGCTCGTTGCCGGCGTGCCGATCATTGCATCGGATATCTCCGGGAATATCGGTATGCTCGGGGAAGACTATCCAGGCCTCTATTCGACAAGCGATACCGCCGCCTTACAGGCGCTTTTGGAGAAAGCGGAAACGGATTCAGCGTTTCTTGATGACCTTACACGACGCTGCAAGGCGCTTGCGCCACGATATACGTTTGAAAACGAAACAGCCTGCTGGCAAGCGGCGCTCGGGAAGATCACATAATCAAGCGAACGGGCTCTATCTGATTACCCTCCGGCAGGATGTTCCCGATGATGGCGGTTTTTTCATAGCCCAGCGCATGCAGCGCTGAGACGCAGTCTTCCGCTTGGTTCTCTGGCACGCTGGCAAGCAATCCGCCGGCTGTCTGGGGATCGAAAAGCAGGGGATAACGGGGATCCTTGCCGACTGTTTCGAGGTCTTGAATAGCGCGCCGCAAGCGAACGTTCTGGGGTTGAAGTGAACTGACGATTCCCGCTTTTACAGTCTCTAAAGCGCCATCCAGAATCGGTACGGCACCAAGGTCGATTTCGACGTCGACCTCGGAAGGCTTGGTCATTTCCACTAGATGCCCCAAGAGGCCGAACCCCGTGACATCGGTGCAGGCGGTCGCGCCATAGTCATGCAGGCACTTCGCACCCAGACGGTTCGATTGCAGCATCGAGGCAAGGGCAGCCTGGATCCATCGACCTTTGGCTTTAAGGCGCATATCGGCAGCGAATAATGTTCCGGTGCCGACGCCCTTCGTGACGATCAATTTATCGCCGGCGTTCATGCCGCCCTTGCGCATGATGCGGCTCCGGTCGACCAGACCGTTAATGGCAAAACCGAGCGACAATTCTACGCCTTCGCTGGTGTGCCCGCCGACAAGCGCGGTACCGGCTTCGTCCAACACCAACATGGCGCCGTTCATCATTTGTGTCAGGTCGTCCTCAACTTTGGCTTCGACACCGTAGGGGAGTGTGGCAATGGCAAGGGCGGTGGTCGGTTCGCCACCCATCGCGAAGATATCGCCAAGACTGTGATTGGCCGAGATTTGTCCAAAGGTATAGGGGTCGTCGATCATGGCGCGGAACGAATCGACCGTGTGAACCACGACTTTGTCCGCGCCGACATCGACCACGGCGGCGTCATCCGGTGCGTGCAGGCCGATCAGAACTTCAGGACGGTCCACCGGAACAAGCTGGCCGAGCGCGCGCGCCAGGACCGTGCTGCCGACTTTCGCGCCGCAGCCGCCACAGCGCATTGCGATGGCGGAGATTTCCTTGAGCGTGTCGGCGTCTGCGACGCCGCTTGCAATTTTCGGCGCTTCATCCGTATCCATTTCCGGAAGCTCGTTGTATTTGCGCATGAACCGGCGGTCGATCCAGTCTTTCCAGCGCCAAAGCTGGCGGCCTTCCATGGCAAACTTGCCGTACGATGCGACAGCATATTGGTTCCCCGTGCTGATGAGGCCGAGGAAATTGCGTTGTGGTTTGTAGGGCCGCAGTGATTTGCTTTGTAACGCGCGGCGAAGATTGCGCGCCAGCGGCGGCCCTTGCCGAACGGCGAAGACGCCTGATTTGGGGCGCGGATGCTTGACTACTGATGCAATATCACCCGCTGCAAAAACGTCCGGATGGGATGTTGATTGCAAGGTGTCGTCGACCGCCACGAAGCCGCGCTCGTCGACGTCGAGCCCAGATTTTCCCAACCATTCCGCGGCGCCCGCCGACGTCACCCACAGGATTTCATCGAAGGCCAAGACGGTACCGTTTGCGCAGTGCACTGCATTGGGTTCGACATTGACGACCGCATGACTGGTATGCAGTTGGACGCCCCTCGTGATCAGCTCGCCCCGAAAGATTTCGCTGACCCGGCTGTTGTGCGTGTGCAGCACATTCTCCATGTTGGTCACGAGATGAAAGCTCAAGTGATCGAAAGTCCTACCGCGTGATTCGAGTTCGTGCTGAAGCCGGTATCGCAGGGCGAGGATGAGTTCGACACCACCGGCACCACCGCCGATAACCCCGATCCGCGCGGGCGAATCCCGTTCAAGCAGGCGCTTCAGCATGGATTCCCAATGTGCGTAGAACTGGGCGATCGGTTTGACGGGCATCGTGTTTTCGGTCGCGCCGGGGATCAACTGCGTCGCAGGCGCAGACCCAATGTTTATGGAAAGCAGGTCATAAGGAACCGGGGGCCGGTTGGCGCAGAGGATGCGTTTCCCGGCGAGATCCAGCCCGACGACTTCGTCATGATAAAAGCGCGCTTTTGCAAACTGGGACAGAGGGCCGAGATCGATATGCGTTTCGTCAAAATCATAATGACCCGCAAGCAGACCAGGTAGCATTCCAGAATAGGGCGTATGCACATCGCGGCAGATCATCGTCAGCCGAACGCCGGGCAAGGGCTTCATACCGAATTTTCGCAAGACCGAGACATGGCTGTGTCCGCCACCGATCAGGATGAGGTCTTTCACCACAGGGGTGCTTTGGTCCATGTCGCTGCGTCCTTATTTGGCTGTGGTCAGCCGTGATTGAGCGTTGTCTTCAACCGTAACCGCCCCCGGATACGGCGCGATAAAGCGTCGACGGCGATATTCAAGAGCGCCGTGATAAAGATCAGGAGAATTGCCCTGTCGTAGCGGATATCGGCAAATGCACTGTCGATGTAAAAGCCCAGAGTTGGAATACCCAATATGCCCAGGATCGCCGTTTCTCGCAAGATTACCTCCCAACGATAGAACAGAAATGCCAAGAATTGTGGATAGATACGCGGCAGTATTTCATAGCCATAAAGGTTCAGGCCCTTTGGGCTGTCTTGGCGGGCTGGCATTGATTCCGTATGGCGGCCGATCAGGTGACCGATGATGCCACCATTGTGCAGCGAGAGCGCGACGATTGCAGGCGCCATTGATGGCCCCCAAAGCTGTAGGAAGACATAGGCGAGGATGTATTCCGGAGTCGAACGCACGACGACCAGAAAGGTATGTCCGAGGGTGCGACCTTTCACTCCGAAGAATTTCGGCGAGATCAGCGGAAACATTGTCAGCGCGCAAATGCCCGCACCGACCAGCGCGATCATTGTCAGCACGATGGCGTTGAAGGCGCCAGGGGCCGCCTGATGAACCATGAGGTTGCTGAACCAGTCCCAAAAATTCCAAAGCACCGCGCTATCGATCGACTCCGCCACGCGGAGTGGATGCGGCACGATATCCTCGGTGAAGAAGCGGACAATGTTGGTCATCGAAATTTCGGTGGCGCTCGGCAAGGCGATCAGCGCCGCGATCAGATAGAACGGCAGCAGACGCTTATGCATCCAATGCCGCATGGTGGCGATGATCAGATAAAACAGCAGAAGCAATGCTGAAACTTCTGAGTAGTTGCCTTGCTTGAATGCCGAGTCCAGGTGAAAGCCCAAAGTAGGTAGTCCGACGAATCCGAGTACAGCGCTGGAACGCAATCCGCATTCCAGGCGGTACATGCTGTAATGTTTGAGGTGTACCCAGGCGTCGGGTAGGCGCGCAAACAAAAATATGGAAAGCGCGCCGCTACCGTAGGGCACTGCGCGCGCCGGTGCAGGGTCTGCCTCCTCCAGGATTTCTGCGTATACTTTGGCGATGATTCCGGCATAGGGAATCGTGATCGCAAGAATGCCGGTCAAAGGCGATAGGCCGTAAATTTGTAGAAATATCAAGGCCCAGAAGAGTTCGTGAATGGCACGGACGAAAGCACAGCCAACACGGACGATGCGAAAATGAAACAGGAGGGCGAGGCCGAAGCCGAAAACGTTGGAAACCGCAACGCCGAGTAGCGCGAAGGCCAGCGTCTGCAGCACC
>Ga0115002_10005230_pt1 | contig 15380 bp, 13 predicted proteins | sample ArcticOcean_MG_C_8_FD_89576 | JGI IMG/M metagenome (GOLD analysis project Ga0115002, IMG submission 89576) | Marine microbial communities from western Arctic Ocean - ArcticOcean_MG_CB11_86 | ecosystem: Environmental > Aquatic > Marine > Oceanic | place: Arctic Ocean: Canada Basin | collected... | reverse complement strand
ATTGCCCCACTTTTGCCGTGATTGAACGCCTCAACCCGCCCTGGATGCATAAGCCATAACCTAATTTTAAGATTATCGGCATAACCTCACTTATTATGAAGTATTTGCTGATAAGTGCCGGTGTTGCCGCTCTCGCGCTGAGCGCAGCGCAGCTTGCCGCCCAGATCATCACCGTTTCACCGAACGCCTGCCAGCCATTGACCGCCCATACGCCGAGTAGCGATGTGACTTATAAGCCCGGTGGATTTACATGGCAATGCCGTGACGCCGGCCGATCTCAGTGATTCAGGCCAGCTTAATTTGGCTGCCGACCATGAATTCTGGCTGCCCATCGAAGTGCCGCTTGAAGTTGTCATAACCATTGGCGCAGGCGATAACCTCAATAGCATCCGCACATCAAATATTGGCGTCGGCGCTGTGACGGTGAAGAACGGTCAGGCCTATTTCAATGGGGAGCCGCTCGGCGATGCCAAATTCCATGCCATCGCCGCTGAGTGCCAAAAACAACAGGCGGCATCTTCGCAATAGCTTAATTTCCACGCTGATTTTCTGCCGCCGTAACCGTTCTTTGAATTCTGTGCAACGTTGCGCTTTGCCCAACCATTGGGCATATAGTTTGGCACAGTAATTTTGTACGAAGTGAGTGAGCAATGCGGCGATCCAAATTCTTTATGCCCACCCTGAAAGAGACACCTTCCGAGGCGCAGATACCCTCGCATCGGCTGATGCTGCGCGCCGGTATGGTGCGCCAGACGGCGTCCGGCATCTATAGCTGGTTGCCCATGGGATACCGGGTCCTGCGCAAGATCGAACAAATTGTGCGCGAGGAAATGGACGCGACCGGTGCGCAGGAAATTCTGATGCCGACCATCCAGCCGGCGGAGCTGTGGCGCGAGAGCGGACGTTATGATGATTACGGCAAGGAAATGCTGCGCATCACCGACCGCCATGACCGCGAGCTGCTCTATGGTCCGACGCATGAAGAGGTTGTCACCGATATTTTTCGCAACAGTGTCCGCAGCTACCGCGATCTGCCGAAGAATCTTTATCAGATACATTGGAAGTTCCGGGACGAAGTACGGCCCCGTTTTGGCATTATGCGCGGGCGCGAATTCTTCATGAAGGATAATTACTCCTTCGACATTGATGCGGAATCAGCGCGCATTTCCTACAACAAGATGTTCGTGTCCTATTTGCGCACCTTCGCGCGCATGGGGCTAACGCCGATTCCCATGCAGGCCGACAGCGGCGCCATTGGCGGCGATATGAGCCATGAGTTTATCGTCCTCGCCGATACCGGCGAGAGTGCGGTCTATTGTGATGCCGATTGGTTCAAGACCGACCCACTGTCGCTTGATATTGATTTTGACGCCGATCTCCAGCCGATTGTGGATCGCTGGACCGAGCTTTATGCCGCGACGGATGAGAAGCATGACCCGGCCACCTGTCCGGTCGATGAGAAGCAGCTCTTCACGGGGCGCGGTATTGAGGTCGGGCATATTTTCTATTTCGGCACCAAATATTCAGAATCCATGGGTGCCACCGTGGCCGATTCTGAGGGCAAGGAAATCAAGGTCGAGATGGGCTCTTATGGCATTGGTGTTTCGCGCCTTATTGGCGCCATCATTGAGGCACACCATGATGATGATGGCATTATCTGGCCCGAGAGCGTGGCGCCGTTCAAGGCGGGTATTATTAACCTTCGCGCCGGGGATGCGGGCTGTGATGGGGTTTGCGAAGAGCTCTATACGAAGCTGAACGATGCCGGGGTGGAAGTACTTTATGATGAACGGGATGAGCGCGCCGGCGTTAAATTTGCCGAGATGGATCTGATCGGCCTGCCATGGCAAATCGCCGTTGGGCCGCGCGGCGTGAAGGCGGGCACGGTGGAAATCAAACAGCGTGGTGGGGAGCGCGAGGAAGTCTCGCTCGATTCCGCTCTCGCGCGCCTCACCTAAAGCCTGCTCCGGGGCGCACAGTATAATGCTATCCACCTTCGAGCGAATGGTCGCATTGCGCTATCTCTGGCCGGGGCGGAGAGAGACCTTCACATTTTTGGTGGCGATGTTTTCGCTGCTCGGCATCGGTTTTGGCGTTTTTACCCTGATTGTCGTGATGTCGGTGATGGGTGGCTTTCGCGAAGAACTGCTTACCCGCGTGCTCGGCCTGCAACCGCATATGGTGGTGCGCGCGCTTGATGGCTCTATCCAGGATTACCAGCCATTGGTAGAAAAGGCGCGCGGCGTTGCCGGTGTTGAAACCGCAGCGCCGATTATCCGAGCCGAGGTATTAGCGCGCGGCAAGCGCAACGTGACCGGCGCGCTGGTCTATGGTATCGCGCCCGAGGATTTAGCGCGTAAGAAGCAGGTCATGCGCGGCATGACAGCGGGTGCCATTGAGCCCTTTGCCAACGGCGAAGGGGTGGTTCTCGGTCACCGGCTGGCGCGCAAACTGCACCTCGATATCGGCGATTCAATCCGCCTGATTTCACCCGCGGTGACGGCAACGGTCATGGGCGGTGTGCCGCGCGCGCGCGCCTATAAGATTGTCGGCACCTTCAATGTAGATATGTCGGAATATGACAGCAGCTTCGTCTTTATGCCGCTCAATTTGGCGCAGATTCATTTCAAATATCATGGCTCGGTATCGTCGATTGAAATTGCCGTCGACAATCCGGATCGTGTGCGCGAGATGCGTGCGCCCCTTTGGCAGGCGTTGGGGACGGATGTCCGGCTCAACGATTGGCAGCAGATCAATGCGACCTATTTCAGCGTGCTCGAGGTCGAGCAGAATGTGATGTTTATCATTCTCATGCTGATCGTGCTGGTCGCCGCCTTCAACATCATCTCGAGCATGATTATGCTGGTGAAGAGCAAAGGCCGACAAATTGCCATTCTGCGCACCATTGGCGCGACACGCGGCCAGATCATGCGCATCTTTTTTATGAATGGCGTATTGATCGGTATTGTGGGGACGGGCGTCGGCACCATTGGCGGCATCCTGTTCGCCGTCTATATCGAGCCTATTCGCTCAGCTGTAGAGAGCATCTTGGGAACACGGCTGTTCCCGCACGAATTCTATTTCCTGTCGCAATTACCCACCCGCATCGATCCTGGAGAGATTGCCGTAGTCGCCATTCTGGCACTAGCCTTATCTTTCCTGGCGACGCTCTATCCGGCGTGGCGCGCCGCAAAGGTAGACCCGGTGGAGGCGCTCCGCCATGAGTAAGGCAAGTGTCCTCGAACTCAGCAATCTCAGCCGCACTTTCATTCAGGGCGAGGCGAGAATTGAGGTGCTGCGCAGTGTATCTTTTCGCATTAATCCCGGTGAGGTGGTCGCGTTGACCGGCCCGTCCGGTGCTGGCAAATCCACATTATTGCAGATCGCCGGCTTGCTCGAGCAGCCGGATGGCGGCGAGATTAAACTCTCCGGAAAGCCATGCGCCGCCATGACGGAGCGCGAGCGCACCCGGGCGCGGCGTGAGATGCTCGGTTTTGTTTATCAGTTTCACCATCTGCTGCCGGAATTCTCGGCACTTGAAAATGTCATGCTGCCGCAAATCATCGGCGGCACCGGGAAACGCCAGGCACGGCGCCGAGCGACAGAGCTGTTGGAGCGTCTCGGCGTTGCCAACCGGCAGCAACACCGTCCAACCCAATTATCCGGCGGTGAACAACAGCGGGTGGCAATAGCGCGCGCCTTGGCTAATCAACCAATTCTCCTGCTTGCCGATGAGCCAACCGGAAATCTCGATCAAGAAAATGCCGATAATGTGTTTGAGGCCCTGATGAATGTGGTGCGCGATACCGGGCTGGCGACCCTGATTGCGACCCACAATTTACCGCTCGCGGCGAAGATGGATCGTCATGTCGCATTTGAGAGCGGTGCCCTGGTAGAGCAAAAAAAAGCGGCGGAATAATCCGTTGACTATTGTTGCCAGTCGGGCATTCCGCCGCTAATTCCTGCGCCTGGAACTCTTAAGTTTAATAGAGGCCGGTCTTGTAATTATCCTCAATAAACACGTTGCCCTCGGAAACCTCTTCCGGGGTCGGCGGTTTTTCAGGCTCAGCTACCTGTTCAAGGATCATTTGCGCCAGTGTTGGCATTTCCTTGCGATCCTGCTGGCTATCCGCTTTCCATAATTTGGAACGGCGTATCGCCTTGGCGCAGTGGAGGAAGGCCTCGTCGACTTCAACCATAATGCCCATGGTAGGCACCTTGCGGTTCACCGCACAGCGCTCGAGGATTACCTTATCTTTGACGATGGTCGCCTTGCCGTTAACGCGTAGCGTGTCCTCATATCCCGGCACCATGAAGAAAATCCCGACATTAGGATTGGCGATAATATTGCTCATGGTATCGAGGCGGTTATTGCCAGGCCTATCCGGGATGAAAATCGTGTTGTCATCCAAAATCTGTACAAATCCCGGAGGGTCACCGCGCGGCGATACATCCGCCTTGCCATTTGCATCGCTTGTTCCGATGCAGAGGAACGGCGAGCGGGTGATGAAATCCTTACAATGCACATCCAGCGCGCCGAGTTGCTTTTGCAACGCAAGCTCCATCGGCTCGCCGAAATTGTTTCTGAGCTCGTTATCGGTACCGATAACGTCGTTTGAATCCTGATCGGCCATTTTTTACCTCGTTTGTCTGGTGTTGGTCAGACTATATCAGCTGTTTTCAGAGTGACAATCGGGCCTACATTGTGGGATCTTATACATTGTTCATCGAATGCGAGTCGACGCCATGAATCAAGCCAAATTCGTTCATCTCCGCGTCCATTCGGCTTATTCGCTCTCTGAAGGCGCGATTAAGGTGGATGAGCTTGCTGAATTGTGCCGCTCGCTTGAAATGCCGGCAGTCGCCATTACCGACCGCAATAACTTGTTCGGCTCGCTGGAATTCTCGCAGGTCTGCGTAAAATCGGGTGTGCAACCTATCTTAGGCTGTGAAATCGCGCTCCGCCGCGCCTCGGAAGAGGACACTAGTAGGCGGCAGACGCGCGTGGAGGAGCCGACTTCCATTGCCTTGTTGGTGCAAAACGAAACCGGCTGGCGCAACCTGATGGCGCTGTCCAGCACTGCCTATTTGGACACCCCGGCCGGCGAGGTGCCGCAAATTGACCTGAGTTGCCTGGCTGATCATTCGGAAGGGCTGTTGGCGCTCTCCGGTGGTCCGGACGGGCCCATAGGTGCACTTCTCCTCGAGGGCCAGAACGATGCGGCGGATGCTTTAACCCAGCAATTGGCCAAGATATTTCCCGGTCGGTTTTATATGGAATTAATGCGCCACGGCATGGAGGCAGAAGAGCGCAGCGAGCCCGGGCTGATTGATTTGGCCTACGCCCATGATCTGCCATTGCTCGCGACCAATAATGTCTTTTTTGGTCCGCGCGAAAAATTTGAAGCGCACGACGCCTTGATGTGCATCTCCAAGAGCGCCCATGTGGATGACCGCGAGCGTGCCCGTCTGACGCCCGAGCATTATTTTCGGCCTGCGGAAGAGATGTGCGAGCTTTTTGCCGATCTGCCGGAGGCGGTGGCAAATACTCTGGTGGTGGCGCAGCGCTGTGCCTTTTTGGCGCCGGAACGCGCACCAATCCTGCCAGCTTATCCCATGGCGGACGGGGTGACGGAGGCAGATGAGCTGCGCGCTCAGGCGGAAAAGGGATTGGCTGAGCGCCTGGTGCGCCATGTGTTCAAAGCTGACATGACAGAGGCGCAAAAGCAGGAAGCCGCCAAGCCCTATCATGACCGCCTGAACTTTGAGCTCGGCGTGATCGTCGATATGCAATTTCCGGGATATTTTCTCATCGTTGCTGAATTTATCCATTGGGCCAAAACGGAGGGTATTCCGGTCGGGCCAGGACGTGGCTCGGGCGCCGGCTCGGTGGTCGCCTGGTCGTTGACGATTACCGACCTTGATCCCTTGCGATTTGGACTGCTGTTTGAGCGCTTTCTCAATCCAGAACGCGTCTCAATGCCTGATTTTGATATCGATTTCTGTCAGGACGGGCGCGACAAGGTGATCGAGCATGTATGCGATCAATATGGCCGTGACCGGGTGGCGCAAATTATCACCTTCGGCAAGCTGCAGGCGCGCGCCGTTATCCGCGATGTCGGGCGCGTGCTGAACATGCCTTACGGTCAGGTTGACCGCCTCTCCAAGCTGGTGCCGTTCAATCCAGCCCATCCGGTAACCTTGCAGCAGGCGATTGACGGCGAACCGCAGTTTCAGGAGATGATCAACGAGGACCAGGCGGTAGATCGCTTGTTAAAAATCGCGTTGCAACTTGAAGGTCTCTACCGCCATGCCTCGACCCATGCCGCCGGCGTAGTGATCGGCGATCGCCCGTTGCAAGAGCTTGTGCCGCTCTACCGTGACCCAAAATCGGAAATGCCGGTCACGCAATATTCGATGAAATATGTCGAGCGCGCCGGCATGGTGAAGTTTGATTTTCTCGGCCTAAAGACGCTGAGCGTGTTGGAATTGGCCTGTGATCTGGTGAATGTCAGTAGAGCAGATGGCGAGACCATAGAACTCGACGCGCTGCCGCTTGATGACCGCCTGACATTTGAGATGCTGGGCAAGGGCGCCTCCATGGGCGTGTTCCAGTTGGAAAGTTCGGGCATGCGCGACGTGTTGCGCAATATGCGGCCCGATACCTTCGAAGACATTATCGCTCTTGTGGCTCTCTATCGCCCGGGGCCGATGGGCAATATTCCGAAATTTATTGCCTGTAAGCATGGCGAAGAGCAGCCGAACTACATGCATGACAGCCTGGAAGGCATATTGCGCGAAACCTATGGCGTCATCGTCTATCAGGAACAGGTCATGCAAATTGCCCAGGTGATGGCCGGGTATAGTCTCGGTGGCGCCGATCTGTTGCGCCGTGCCATGGGTAAGAAAATCAAATCGGAGATGGATGCCCAACGCGGTGTTTTCGTCAATGGCGCGGTCGAGAATGGCGTCGCCAAAACGCAAGCCAATAAGATCTTTGATTTGGTGGCGAAGTTTGCCGATTACGGCTTCAATAAATCCCACGCCGCAGCCTATGCGCTGGTCGCTTATCAGACCGCTTATTTCAAGGCCAATCACCCGGTCGAATTTATGGCCGCCTCGATGTCGTTCGAGCTGAAAGATACCGACAAGGTCGCCGTCTTCCGTCAGGAAATGGAACGCATCGGCATCGCGCTTTTGCCACCCGATATCAACGCATCAGGCGTGAATTTTACTGTCGAAGACAGAAATGAAAGAGCTGAGGACGAAACCGAAGAAAGAGAGGGAAGGGCGATCCGCTACGCCTTGGCAGCGATCAAGAATGTCGGCGATGGCGCCATGCGGGCCGTAATTGCTGAGCGCGACGCCAATGGCCCATTTGAGAGCGTGTTCGAATTTACCACCCGAATGGGTGCCGGCGTCGTCAACAAACGTCAATTGGAAAATTTGGTGCGTGCTGGCGCGTTCGACAATATAGAGCCAAATCGGCGCAATCTTTTTGAAGCGGTGGAGATGCTTATCCGCCATGCCGAGAGTGCGGATCGCAACAGCGGGCAGGATTCTCTGTTTGGCTCCGGCCCCAATATGGGCATGCCGGAACCCACGCTGCCTGATACGCCGGATTGGCCGCCGCTCGAGCGCCTCAATTATGAGCAGGAGGCAATCGGCTTTTATCTCTCTTCCCATCCGCTCGCGGCCTACAGCAATGTACTCGAATCCATGAACACCACAGCGTGTGCCCAATTGGTGGAGCGCGCCAATGAGGGCGTCAGCAGTGTCGCTGTGGCCGGTGTCGTACTCAATGTGCAGGAGCGTGATTCAAATGGTCGGCGCTTTGCTTTTGTTCAGCTCTCCGATCCAACCGGTAGTTTTGAGGTCGCCTTTTTTCAGGAAGCCTATAGCAGCGCACGCGAGCATCTTGAGCCCGGGCGCTTTTTATTGATTCGCGCCAATGTTCGGGCGGATGGTGAATCAGCAAAGCTGACGGCGCAAGGGGCGGAAGATCTGGAGCGCAAGGCGGTGGTCCGTATGAAGGGGCTCGAAATCCACTTTTCCGACAGCGCGCCGATTGTCCCGCTTAAATCCATTCTCGAACGTCAGGGGGCCGGCGCCGGGCGTATCCTATTCGTCGTCAACACCCCCCAGCGCGGTGATGTGGAGGTGGCGCTCGAGGAGCGTTACGCCTTGTCACCGGCGGTTCGGGCCGAAATCGACGCTCTGCCGGGTGTTTTGAGGGTTCAAGACTTGTAAAAACGCCTAATTCGCTTGATTCTGCACCAACTCAGGCGTATTTAATCGGCACCCGTGCTGTGTACGGGCATCTCGCACGCGGATATGCGGTGCGCGCCGTGATATGGCGTCTACCGCTCCGGTGTTCGGAGGACTTCTCCGGACCAACTCCGCGGACGCATAACCGGAGAAGGAAGTAACATGGCTCTGCCAGAGTTTACCATGCGCCAGCTATTGGAAGCGGGCATTCATTTCGGCCATCAAACACGTCGCTGGGACCCCAAAATGGGCCGCTATATTTTTGGCGTACGCAATGGCGTTCATATTCTCGACCTACAACAGACCGTTCCCATGCTGCATCAGTCATTGGGCGCGCTGCGCGAAGTTGCCGCCGGCGGTGGCCGGGTGTTGTTTGTCGGCACCAAGCGCCAGGCGTCTGAGCCGGTCGCGGATGCGGCGCGACGCTGCGGCCAATATTACGTCAATCACCGCTGGCTTGGCGGCATGATGACGAACTGGAAGGCGGTTTCCGGCTCGATCAAGACCCTGGTCAGCCTGGAAGAGAAGTTGGGCAATGAAGATCTTGGCCTGACCAAGAAGGAAGTGCTACAGCTCACGCGCAAGCGCGACAAGTTGGACCGGGCACTTGGCGGCATTAAGGATATGGGCGGCGTGCCGGATATTCTGGTCGTGATCGATACCAACAAGGAAGACATTGCCGTTATGGAAGCCCGCAAACTGGGCATTCCAGTCGTCGCCGTGGTGGATAGCAATTGTAATCCGGAGCTGATCGACTATCCCATTCCCGGCAATGATGATGCCATCCGGGCGGTGACTCTCTATTGCGATCTCTTTGCTCGTGCGATTATTGACGGACTGCAGCAGGAATTGGCTGAATCCGGCGTGGACATTGGCAGCGCGGACGTGGCTCCGGTGGAAGAATTACCGGCTGAGGGTGCCGTTGCTGCGGAAGCGGTGGCTGAAACTCCTGCTGAAGCGGCTCCTGCTGAAGCGGCTCCTGCTGAAGCGGCTGTTGCAGAAGCACCGGCCAAAACACCAACCGTGGCCGAGTAAACCATAATTATTTTTTGAGCGCACGCCCCGGCAGCGCCGAGGCAAGAGCTGAGGAGTTAGTAACCATGGCCGATATTACGGCAGCACTGGTCAAAGAACTACGCGAGAAAACCGGCGTTGGCATGATGGACTGCAAAAAAGCGCTGGGCGAGACGTCCGGCGACATTGAAGCGGCTGTCGATTGGCTACGCAAGCAGGGCTTGGCCGCAGCCGCCAAAAAAGCAGGGCGCGTGGCGACGGAAGGCCTCATTGGCCTGTCGACAAGTGGCAGTGCGGCGGCGTTGGTTGAAGTCAATTCGGAAACCGATTTTGTCTCGCGGAACCCGGACTTTCAGGCGGTGGTGCTGGAAACGGCCTCTTTGGCGCTTGCCTGTGGCGGCGATATCGATAAATTACGCGCCACTGATTATCCCGGAACTGGGCGCGACGTAGATAGCGAAATCAAGCAGCTTGTTTCGACCATTGGCGAGAATATAAGCCTGCGTCGCTCCGTTGGTCTCTCGGTGGAGAAGGGCGTGGTTGCCAGCTATCTTCATGCCGCAGCGGCCCCAGGTCTTGGACGGATCGGTGTTTTGGTCGCGATCAGCTCAGAGGGCGTTGCGGACGCATTGAACCAACTCGGCCATCAGTTGGCGATGCACATCGCCGCCGCCAACCCAAAATCTATCTCAATCGCGGATCTCAATGCCGATGACTTGGAGCGTGAGCGCAATGTGTTGCGCGATCAGGCCGAAGGTTCCGGCAAGCCGGCCGAAATTGTCGAGAAGATGGTTGAGGGGCGTTTACGTAAGTATTACGAGGAATTCGTTCTTTTAAATCAGACTTTTATCATCGATGGTGAATCTAAAATCTCAGCCGTTCTTGAGCAGGCCGCAAAGGATATGGGTACGGCTGTTGAGATCACGGGCATGCAGCGCTTTGAACTCGGTGAAGGAATCGAGCGCAAGAATGAAGATTTTGCCAGCGAAGTGGCGGCACAGCTGAAATAGCTGCCGCTTCTCGGTTGCGTGTGTTTTTTTAGCCATGTATTGAAGACAAAAAATCTGAAACATGGAGGCTGCGGTTCGTTTGGTGTAAAACTATTCTGCTCCCAATGATTCGAGGTTGGGATTGATCGATGCGCCGATTTCGCGTTTTCCCAGCGAATATACCGGCGCGTAAATTGGTGATAATCGCCATGTCGTGGTGATGACGCTCTGGAGTAAGTATGGCCCCTGGCAGTAAATTTCGTCGCATCCTCCTCAAAATTTCGGGGGAAGCGTTGATGGGGGACGAAAACTACGGTATCGACAGTGAAACCGTAGATCGGATCGCCGGCGATATTGTCGAGGTTTCCCGCCAGGGTATTGAAATCTGTCTGGTTGTTGGCGGCGGCAATATCTTTCGCGGCATTTCGGGCGCCGCAGCAGGCATGGAGCGCGCCAGCGCTGACTATGTCGGCATGCTGGCGACCGTGATGAATGCCTTAACCCTGCAGCATGCGCTGGAAAAAAACGACGTTCAGACACGGGTGTTATCGGCTATTCCCATGGCGACCGTTTGTGAGCCTTACGTGCGGCGCCGCGCATTGCGCCACATGGATAAGGGGCGATTGCTGATCTTTGCCGCCGGTACGGGTAATCCCTTCTTCACCACTGATTCGGCGGCGGCGCTGCGCGCGGCGGAAATGGGCTGCGATGCTTTGTTCAAGGGAACGAATGTTGATGGTGTCTATTCCGCCGACCCCAAAAAGGACAGATCCGCCAAACGCTATGATCGTCTGAGCTATTTGGACGTATTGGCGCGCGACCTGAAAGTGATGGATGCCGCAGCCATATCGTTGGCGAGAGAGAATAATATTCCAATTGTGGTATTCTCAATCCGCCAAAAGGGTGGATTGAGTTCTGTCGTGCAAGGTGATGGGGCCTTCACGATCATTGGCGAGCGGGAGTGATCCAATGGCTGAAGAACCTGATATTGATGATTTACAACGCCGCATGAATGGTGCCTTGGACTCCTTGCGGCTGGAATTTACCGGTCTGAGGACCGGTCGTGCATCGGCGAGCTTGGTCGATCCGATCATGGTGGTGGCCTATGACGCGGAAATGCCGCTCAATCAGGTGTCGACCATCAGCGTGCCTGAGCCGCGCATGATCAGCATTCAGGTTTGGGACAAATCCCAGGTAAGGGCGGTTGAAAAAGCCATTCAAAACTCCGGCCTCGGCCTCAACCCCATCATTGATGGGCAGAATTTACGTATTCCCATTCCTGAGCTTAACGAGGAGCGGCGCTTAGAGTTGGCGAAAATCGCCGGTAAGTATTCTGAGCAGGCCAAGGTTTCCGTGCGCAATGTGCGCCGCGACGGCATGGATAAGCTGAAAAAGATGGAGCGGGCGGGCGACCTCAGTGAGGACGACGCTAAATTATGGTCGGATGAAGTTCAGAGCATGACCGACACGACCATTAAGAAAATTGTTGAGATGCATGAAGGCAAGGAAAGTGAAATTCTTCAGGTCTGAAGATACAGCTGCTGCGCCGTCCTTTGGTGACCCGCGCCCTGTACCAGCTCATGTCGCGATTATCATGGATGGTAATGGCAGGTGGGCGCGAGCGCGCGACTTGCCACGCATTGCCGGCCACCGTCAGGGAGCCGAAGCGGTGCGCACGGCGGTTCGGAGCTGCACCGACCTGGGCATCTCCTACCTGACGATCTATGCGTTTTCTGCTGAAAACTGGAAGCGCCCGGAGGCTGAGGTCGATGACCTCATGGGGCTTCTCAGGCTTTATATTCGTCGCGAGCTGGCCGGCCTCGGTCGCGAAGGTGTACGCATTCACTTCATCGGCAATCGCTCTCGCCTCGATTCAGATATCAATCGTTTGATCGTCGAAGCCGAAAAAAGTACTAAGGATAATACGGGACTGAACTTTACGGTGGCCATTAATTATGGCGGGCGGCAAGAAATTCTTGCCGCGGTTCGTGCACTTGCCGAAGATGTGCGCGCCGGTAATCAGAACCCTGATGATATCGACGAACAGCTTCTGGAAAGCTACCTACAAACGCAGGAAGTGCCGGACCCCGACTTAGTCATCCGCACCAGCGGCGAGCAAAGGCTGAGTAATTTTCTGCTGTGGCAATCTGCTTATGCGGAGTTTTTCTTCACGCCGACGCTATGGCCGGACTTTAAACGCGCAGACCTGGAAAGTGCGGTTCAAGAATTTCAGAACCGCGAACGCCGATACGGCGGCAGTAGCGATTAGATTTTCATTCGCTTCACTGGGCCCGCGTTTGCTTACTGCGGCTGTATTGGCGGCGGGCGCGATTGCAGCCGTGCAAATAGGCGGCACCGCCTTTTTTGTGGTGGTAAGTATCCTCTCGGCCATCGTTACCTTCGAATGGATGAAGATGAGCTGTCGGGGACGGGCGCCTCGGGCATCGTTGCTCGCGGTCTTGGTTGTGGGTGTGAGTAGCGCTGTTTTTTGTCTGTGGGGTGCGGAACTCGCATTGTTAGCCGGCGCTCTAGGTGCAGTTCTCGTTGGCATCGCCGCAAGGGCGGAACGGAGCAGCCTTCTTTGGGCATCTGCCGGCGTGTTTGTCTTCATTTTGTCGATGACCGCGACGATCTGGTTGCGAGCGGAAGAAAGCACCGGCATCGCGACGATTTACTGGTTGTTCGCGGTCGTCTGGGCGACCGATTCCGGCGCCTATTTGTTCGGCAGCTTAATTGGCGGCGCCGCGCTGGCGCCCCGTATCAGCCCGACAAAAACATGGTCAGGCGCAATTGGTGGTTTGCTGACGGGGGCGCTCGCGGGTGTTGCCGTCACGCTAATTTTGCAGAGCGCGGGTGTGCTCGGGACTAGCGTTAATCTGCCCATTATTGCTGCCGCCAGTGCTGTATTGGCGTTATTTTCGCAAGCTGGCGATTTGGCGGAATCCGCTGCCAAAAGATATTTCGGCGTGAAAGATAGCGGCACCTGGTTGCCGGGCCATGGCGGCGCCCTGGATCGTCTTGATAGTTTAGTCTTGGCCGCGCCGTTTCTCGCTCTAGCTATTCTTCTGGCCGGCGGGTCGGCGCAACTTTTAACCTGGGTTGGGAACTAAATTATGGCGCCGGAGATGCGCGGCCTTGTAGTTCAGGGCGGGGGCATGCGCGGCATTTATTCCGCCGGCGCCATGAGTGCACTTGCCGATGCCGGGCTGGCGGACAGTTTCTCCCATATATTCGCGTCGTCTTCGGGGGCGATAAACGCCGCTTACTTGATGTCCGGGCAAACCGACATTGTGGCGGCTGGATATGCTGACCACCTCAACAAGGCATTGCCTTTTATTCGCTACTGGCGGCTTACCAAGCTTGTCGATATCGACTATCTCGTCGATTCCATACTCAAACACCCCGAATTCCCGCTCGATGTGCGAGCCGTAATTAATTCGCCGACCATCCTCCACGTCGTTGTGACAGATTTGCACTCGGCCGAAGCTGTTGAGATTACCAGCAAGGATATCGCCGAGTGGGATGCCAGTGGCAAGGTGTTTTATGAATTGCTGCGCGCAACTTCCGCTTTGCCGCTTATTTATGGTCGGGCTGTCGAAATCGCCGGCGGGATATATGTGGATGGTGGGGTAAGCGACGCCATCCCCTTGCTGCGTGCGATCGCGGCGGGCTGTACGGATATTACGGTCGTAACGACGCGCAATCCGGGGTTTCGCCGCACGAGAAAGCGCGGAATTAAGCGTATTTTGGGGTCGCTCTTGCTCTCGGCCTATTCCAAAGCGCTGCGTCGTCAGTTGCTAAATGAAGACCTGTTATTCAATAAAACAATGAATCTGCTGCAAAAGCCGGATGAATTGGCCGATAAAATTCGAATTACATGGGTTTCGCCGAGCGATGATTCCCGTCTTGCCGGTCGGACTACACGAGGGCGCGACAAGTTGTGGGATTGCGCCCATATGGCGCGTGAAGATGTGTTTCGTACTCTCGGCGTATCTGTTCCTTAAATCAAACTCTTAGCAGGTGCGCACCGGCCTTGAAAATCACCAGTTTCAACTCTAGACTCTATGAAGCGTGGGGCAAGCGGATTCACTGCCGGGGAGCTACGATATTTTCCGGCGACTTCGAGTGGCTCGCGCGACGTGGCGTTGAGGAATTTGTGATGCTGGACGGGCGATATATGAAACCCCATATACATCGCGCATCTCTGCCGCATTCAAGCCGATAGGTTAATATGGATATTATTGTTGAAAAATTGAACTATATTTGGCCGTTTCTGGCGGTGATTACGCCGGTGGTGTTTTTTCATGAGCTTGGCCACTATCTGGTCGCTCGCGCTAACCGGGTGAGCGTAGAAGTTTTCTCCATTGGCTTTGGCCCGGAGCTGTTCGGCATCAATGATCGCTCTGGCACTCGGTGGAAATTTTGCCTTCTGCCGCTCGGTGGATATGTGAAATTTCTTGGCGACAGCAATGTTACCAGCACCACGCCGGCGGAAGATGCCGAGCAAATGTCTGCCGAAGAGCAGGCAAAGTGTTTTCACAATAAGAGCGTAGGTCAGCGCTCCGCAGTGGCCGTCGCCGGGCCGCTGGCAAACTTCATTTTGGCGATTGTGATTTTTGCGGTTCTATTTGCGACCGTTGGCCAGCAGGTTACGCCGGCGATTGTCGGCGCCGTCGTCAGCGACAGTGCGGCGGAAGAGGCAGGGCTCATGGCTGGGGATGAGTTTATCCGCATCAATGAGCAGGAAATCAGCCGGTTTGAAGACATCCAAGCCACGGTGCTAATGAATTTGGGCGATGAGCTTGATGTGATCGTGCTGCGCGATGGTACGGAAGTGGCGCTCACGGCGACACCGCGCATGGTTGCAGCCCAGGATACCTTCGGCAATGAAACGCAGCGCCCGATGCTTGGCATTAGCGTGCCTCAGGTGGCGTTCATCCAACATGATCCGGGCACGGCGATATGGCAGGCAGTGAAACAAACCGTTTATGTGATTACCGCCTCGGGCAAGGCTGTAGGGCAAATGATCGGCGGGTCGCGTTCTACAAGTGATCTCGGCGGTCCCATCCGCATTGCTGTTATGTCGAGCCAGGTGGCGGCAGGTGGTAT
>Ga0115002_10005228_pt1 | contig 15387 bp, 19 predicted proteins | sample ArcticOcean_MG_C_8_FD_89576 | JGI IMG/M metagenome (GOLD analysis project Ga0115002, IMG submission 89576) | Marine microbial communities from western Arctic Ocean - ArcticOcean_MG_CB11_86 | ecosystem: Environmental > Aquatic > Marine > Oceanic | place: Arctic Ocean: Canada Basin | collected... | reverse complement strand
CCTGTTGAACCAGCTCGCCCCGCATCGCCGGAGTTAGCCGCGCATTACGATGTGCCATGAGGAACCTCTTCCGCGACCTGCGTGATTCGACAACACACAGCAGCGAGTGAGGCCCTCACCCTGTCAACAACCTATGTGGGAACTACAACTAGGTCAGGGGACACGGTGCCATTTGTGATGCTCATCGCCGCTAGATCTTGTCGAGCAGCGTTCGCATCTGCGAAGGGGATCTCTCACCGGATCAGATGATCCGGGCAACCACGATCTTCGAGGTAAGACTCGATGTCGCGGAACCGAGAATGAACTAGTCGGGTATACCGTCCGCGCTGTACCTGTTGGCGCGTATTTCCGAACGCCACCGGAGACAGAATCTCAAGCTGGCTGGCGTCTATCCGAAGCCCGTGATGTCGTCCGAGCGCCCACCAATCGAGGTCCTCGTATGTCTGGGAGGCATCGCCGATAACCGACCGGCCCCGCCTACGAAAGTCGAAGACGACAGAAGCTTGCAGCTGTCGGAGCTAGGGGAGCCCGATTCTCGCATCTGTAGCAACTTTATCTGGGAGCCACTGGTCCATTGCCGACGAGCGAGGGTGAGGCTCACGCTGATCGCGGAAGATCCATTCACCGTTCTCCGGCTGAGCGAGGATTTCGTGAAGCGTCGTGGTGAAGTCACTCGAGTCTGACCAGACACGCACGTCAAGAGCCATGGTCCCAGTCTACGGGCTGCTGAACTCCTAACGCCCGAGGTTGGGGTCGCTCTGCTCCGCGCGCGTGCGCACCGTGTAGACCGAGTCGCCTGAGAGCACCCCGCCGCGGCCGAAGAGCCGCCCGAACTGCCAGTTTGATAGCCCGAGCTCGGGGCGTCCGAGGGCGTACTGGCCGTCGACCCAGCGCGTCATCCCGTTGCCGACGAACGGTGAGTCGATCAGGTTGAAAAAGCGTTCGTGCTCCTCGGCGTCCTCGGAGATCAGTGAGGCGGCGAATCGCGGGCTCTGCTCGTTGAAGAGACGGATCGCGGTCTCCACGTCCGGAACGATCGCAAGCGTCACCTCGGGGCTGGCTTCCCACTCCCATTCCTCGCCGAGCCGATCGCCGCTGATCATCTCCGTCTGTGGCTCCGAGACGTCGCCTTCGGCGCGGCCGATCGGCCGCGTGTCGAACCACTCTCGAGGAATCAGCCACTCGTGCCCGTCCAGCACGTGCAGTTTCACATTGACGTTCTGTCGGTCCTGCACCTGCCGCACGCCATCGAGGAACGCCGGTACGAGGTCCCGTTCGCGCGACCCGACGATCGCGCATGTGTTGAGCGTGTTGCAGGTCTTGCGGTCGAGCGAGTTTGCGACCGCTGCCGCGAAGTCGGAAGCATCAGCGCTCCCCGCGGCGACGATCCACGCGCCACCCGTGCCGTGAAGACTGACCGGCAACCCGGCCTGGCGTGCGACCGCGCCGAGCTGCGCGACGGCGACGCCGGAGCCGCGCGCCACGGCGAGCGCGACTCTCGAGTCGGAGAACATCGCCCAGCCAGCTGCCCTGGAGGCGGTTGCGACCAGTGTTGCGGCGCCAGCGGGTAGCCCGGACTTCTCGATCGCCGGGTCGAGCGCGTGCTCGACGATCGCTTTGGCCGTCCCGAGGGCATCCGAACCGATCCGGAACACAACAGTGTTGCCAGCGCGGATTACGCCGGTCGCATCGGCGAAGACGTTGGGACGACCCTCGAACACGAAGCCGACCGGACCGAGGCCCGATCGCACCTGCTCGACGCGCCACCCCTCGTGCTCGATCGCCTCGACCACTTCGCCGCGGCTGCCGGGGGCGTCACGCCACATCCGGAGGCCCGCAATCATATCGGTACGCATTTGGTCGTCGAGCACGAGCCGGGTCGTCGTGCGGGCTCGGTCCTGAGCCGTCGCGACGTCGGATGCGTTCGCGGCCGCGATCGGCGCAAACGAGGTGTCGTCCTCGAGGCGGCTCGCGAACGCTTCGTAGAAGGCGCCAATCTGGTCGTCGCTCACCTCGCCCATGCGCGCGAACGCATCGGAGGCCGCGCCGACCGCGTCGCTCGAAATCTGCCAGACCTCGGCGGGGACGTGCAGCAAGTCTCCGGTGGTCTGGACGACCAGCAGGCGGTCGCCGGACTGGAAGGCAGCCGCAAGCTCATCGCTGACATGGGTGACCTGATTGCCGCCGTAAACGATCGGCATCCCGGATTCGAGCTGTGTGAGTTCGTTCATCAGGCCACCAGCGTACTGGCGTTTGGTGCGTCTCGGAATCGACGAAACTGCTCGTGGCTCGTATTGTCCGCCGATGCACGATGTCGTCGAAGCCGCCCGCCAGCTCGCGCCGCGCATCCGCGCGGCCGCCGACCAGATCGAGGCCGATCGCCAGCTTCCGTCGGATCTCGCCGACGCCATCGCCAAAGCCAAACTCTGGTCGCTCCTCACACCCGCCGAATACGGCGGCGCCGATGCTGATCCTCTGACTGCGATCTTCGCGACCGAGCAGATCGGTCGCGCCGATGGAGCCACTGGCTGGCTCACCACCAACAGCTCCTACGAGGCGGCTCTCCTCGCTTGGCTGGCGCCCGTCACTATCGAGGTAATGCGGGCGACGGAGCGCGACATCCGGATGGCCGGCGCCATCCAGCCGCAGGGCACCGCTTACGAGGTCGATAGTGGCTTCCGTGTCAGCGGCCACTGGGACTTCGTCAGCGGAATCATGCACGCGACCTGGGTCTCCGTCGGCGCGTGGGTCCTCGACGGTCCGGAAGGAACCCCGCTACGGGACGCCGAGGGCAACCAGCGCACCCGCATCTTCTTCGTCGAGCCGACGGACGGACGCATCGAGGATCGCTGGGACACCCTTGGCATGCGCGGCACGGGGAGCCACGACTTCCTGCTCGACGAGGTGTTCGTCCCAGCCGATCGAACGATGCGCACCGATGAGGCGGCGCACGGCGGTAATCCTCGTTGGAACTTGCCGTTCAGTCAGATGTGGGGCTGGTCCCTCCACGGCGGCAACGCCGTCGGCATCGCGCGCGGGGTGATCGAGGACCTGACGACGCTCGCGTTGCACAGCGCCTCAAAAGTGACGCCGGGCCTGCTGCGTGACCGCCCGCACGTCCAGATCGCGGTTGGCGAGGCAGATGCGATCGTCCGCGCTGCGCGCGCCTTCCTGCTCGACGCGGTCGGTACCGCCTGGGCGTCCGCCTGCAACGACCCGGCGAGCTTCGAAGAGCACGACCGCACAGCTCGCCTCGCGCTGCTGCACGCCGTCCACGAATGCGCGCGCGCTGTCGACCTCCTCTATAACGCGGTCGGCACTCCCGCCATCTTCAAAGCCAACCGCCTCGAGCGTGCATACCGTGACCTGCAGACGATGAAGCACCACATCGCCGTCTCGCGGCGTCACTACGAGGAGATCGGCGCCGCTGTGCTGGGCGCGGATCGACCCTAGACAAGCGGTCGCTGGTAGCATCCGCCCCGCGTCCGATCCGAGGAGCCATCTATGTCATTCGCGATTGCGCCTGACGGCGTGCGCATCCACTGCGAAGTCGAAGGCAGCGGCCCGTCGCTCGTCCTGCAACACGGCCTGTTCCGGAATCTGAACAACTGGCACGAGCGCGGCTACGTCGAGCGCTTCGCGCCGAGGTATCAGTGGATCCTCATTGACTCTTGGGGACACGGTGAGAGCGACAAGCCAGACAATGCTGAGGCCTATGAACTGGGCATCCGCGTCGTCGATGTCGCGTCTGTGCTCCACGATGCCGGCGCCGACACCGCCCATTACATGGGCTACTCGGTGGGCTGCTGGATCGGCTACGGCATCTCGATCTACATGCCTCAGCGCTTTCGCTCGCTGACGCTCGGCAGTTCGGCGCCGACGCTCTCGACGGCGCCGAACTGGGAAACGGTCGTTGCGAATCCGACGTTGCGGGAGAATCCGCAGATTGCTCGCTCGCTCGTTGAGTTCCCGCACGCGATGCCAGCTTGAGCGCGCTCCGCACCTGGGGTGGTGCCAAGCAAGCGTTGCGCACTATCCGGCTCCCATTCCTCCTCTTCGCGGGCACCGAGGATCCGAACGGCAGCGCAACGGACATGCCCCGGGTCGCTGCAAGTGCGAACGACGTTTCATTCTTCGCCGTCGAGGGCGCCAACCACGGCGGTGTCGATGACGCCGTCGACATCGTCGCCCCGAAGGTGATCGAGTTCATCGACCGCGTCGAAGCAGCACGCTAACCCTCGGAGGTTTCGATGGCCGAACTCTGGCAGCTCTCGGCAGCAGAGATCGCTCGCCTGGTGCGAGACCGCGAGGTCTCAGCAGTCGAGGTCACACAGGCAACGCTCGACCGCCTCGTGGCGGTGAACCCGGCGATTAACGCCATCGTGACGGAGATGCCCGAGGAGGCGCTCGCCGAAGCGGCCCGTGTCGACGAAACGATCGCTCGAGGTGACGACCCCGGTCTGCTGGCCGGTGTGCCCACGACCATCAAGGTCGTCGCTGACCAGGCCGGGCACCCGACGACGAACGGCCTGCGCATCCAGCAAGACCTGATCGCTGAGGTCGACAGTCCGCTGGTCGCGAACCTTCGCACCGCCGGAGCGGTCATCGTTGGGCGCACCAATACGCCTGCGTTCTCGCTGCACTGGTTCACACGCAACAGCTTGCATGGCCACACGCGTAACCCTCGGAATCCCGCGCTCACGCCCGGCGGCTCGTCAGGCGGAGCAGCCTCGGCGGTTGCAGCGGGTATTGGCGCGATGGCGCACGGCAGCGACATCGCCGGCTCGATCCGCTACCCGGCCTACGCCTGCGGCGTCCACGGCCTGCGCCCGACCCTCGGACGCGTCCCGTCACACAACGCCACCGCGACGGGTGACCGCAGCATCGGTGGCCTGCTGATGGCCGTCTCCGGCCCGATCGCGCGCACCATTGATGACTTGCGCCTCGGCTTCGAGGCGATGGCCGTCGAGGACCTGCGCGACCCGTGGTCCACCCCGGTCCCCCCCGAACTCCCGCTCGGTGAGAAGCGCGCTGCGATGTGCATCGCGCCAGAGGGGCTCGAAGTCCAGCCCGAGGTCGAGGCCGCCGTCCGCGACGCTGCGCGCCGCCTCGAGGCTGACGGCTGGATCGTCGATGAGGTCGACATCCCGCCGCTACGCGAGCCCGCGGCGCTCCAGGCACTGCTCTGGCTCGCCTCCTACCGTCAGGGAGACTACGGCGCGGTCGCCCGCGAGGATGACCCCGACGCGAGCTTCGTGTTCGAGCACATGGAGGCCCGCGCCCCCGCGCCTGACCTCGATCGGATGAGCGAGGCGCTGAGGCTGCAGGCCACCTACTCGAGGCAGTGGCGGCTCTTCCTCGAGCAGTACCCCGTGCTGCTGTGCCCGGTCTCGGCCGAGCTGCCGTTCCCTGATCTGCTAATCGTGGAGTCGCCTGAATCGTTCGAGCGGGTGATGGAAGCCCAGCTCTTTCAGATCGGCATCCCGTTTATGGCATTGCCCGGCCTGACTGTGACCACCGGCGAGGTCACGACCGATCGAGGTGCCTCGCCTGTCGGTGTACAGCTCGTCGCAGGCCGCTACCATGAAGCACGCCTGCTCCGCGCTGGCGCTGCCATCGAGGCCGGCGGCACGGCGCCGAGCCCGATCGACCCGGTGACTGCCTAGCCGGCGCGCCGCGTGACCTCTCGTTCGAGTCGGTCGCCGAGCCGATCGCGCTCGATGTCGAGTTCGTACTGAGACTGCAGGTTCAGCCAGAAGCGTTCCGAGGTTCCGAAGTACCGCGCGAGCCGAAGGGCGGTGTCCGCGGAGACCCCACGCTTCCGATGGACAATCTCATTGACGCGACGGGCGGGGACGCTGATGTCCTTGGCGAGTCGATACTGGGTGAGTTTTAGCGGCTCAAGGTACTCCTCGAGGAGTACCTCACCCGGATGAACCGGAGCCAGTTTGTGTGCGGCCTTCAGAGCTTCCTCCACCCTCTAGGAGTGGTAGTCGACGATCTCAGCGTCATACGCATCCCCGCTTCGCCAGCGGAAGCAGACGCGCCACTGGTCGTTGATCCGGACGCTGTGCTGTCCTTTTCGGTCACCCTTGAGCCTCTCCAGTCGGTTGCCGGGCGGTACCCGAAGGTCTTTGAGTCGAATCGCCGCGTCCAACATACGAAGCTTTCTGAGCGCTGTCCGCTGCAGTGCGATTGGCCATCGCCGCACGCGCTCTCGGTCGAATAGTCGCTCCGCATCGGTATTGCGGAATGTCCGGATCATTCGATAATAGTAACGCGACGCGATAATAACGGAAAGCGCTACTATTGACTTCGTTGCCGACCGCTAACTCCGACCGCGAGCGCACAACATCCCGCACTACTACCATCCCGATGTCGCGCCGTGCGGCGGCGAACCGAGCGCGCGAGAGGACCCCCACCCATGGCATACGAACCGATGAACCTGACTGGCAAGGTCGCGCTGGTGACCGGCGGCAACAGTGGAATCGGCTTAGGGATGGCCGTTGCGCTCGCCGAGGCGGGGGCGGATATCTGTGTCTGGGGCACGAACCCGACGAAGAACGAGGCCGCGCTCGCGGAGTTGCAGGCGACCGGCGCGAAGGCCGACGCGATGATCTGCGATGTCTCTGACGAGGCCGCGGTCGAGGCTTGCTTCGCCCAGGCGGTGACTGACTTCGGCAAGGTCGATTCGGTATTCGCGAACGCTGGGGTGGGCGGGAACGGCACGCCCTTCATCAACATCACGACCGAGGAGTGGCGACGCGTGCTCGGCGTGAATCAGGACGGCGTGTTCTGGACGTTCCGCGCTGCCGCGAAGCACATGGCCGAGCGTGGCGAGGGCGGACGGCTCGTCGGCACCTCGAGCGTCTCGACGATCCACGGCGCGCCGAGGAGTGAGCCGTACGCCTCCAGCAAGGGCGCGATGATCGCGATGGTTCGCGGGCTCGCCGTCGAGCTGGCGCGCTATGGAATCACGGCCAACACCATCATCCCCGGTTGGATCGAAACGCCAATGACCGAGCGCTCCTTCGGCAGTGAGGTCTTCGAGGGCGCCGTGAAGAAGCGTATCCCGGAGCGCCGCTGGGGCACAGGCGCGGACTTCGGCGGGCTCGCCGTCTACCTCGCGAGCGACTCGAGCGAATATCACACGGGCGACGAGTTCGTGATCGACGGCGGGTATACCCGCTTCTAGGCGGCTCTACGATGACCTCGTCCTTGACCACCGTCCGCGGGACGACGCCTCGGTGACCGTGCGCTTCATCCGAGGCCTCGCCGAATTCGAGCAGGAACCGGCCTCAAGCGTGAAGGTGACCGAAGCGGACATCATCCGTGATGGTTTCGGCGACCGCTCCCAGTTCGAGGTGCTGATCGCAGAGCAGGAGGGGAGCCCCGTCGGGTTCGCCTTGTTTTTCATGAACTACTCAACCTGGGAGGGCACGTCGGGCCTCTACATAGAGGACCTCTTCGTCAACGAATCGGCGCGCAGCACCGGCGCCGGTCGAGCGCTGATGGCGGCCGCCTCGGCGGTGTCGAAGGACCGAGGTTGCGCGCGCATCGAGTTGTCGGTGCGATCGTTACCAAAATAGAGCCCCTCGAGGGTGACCGCGCTCTCCAAATCGGTCCGTTCCCCGGCGACGAGCCCAACTCCGAGGCGAGCGCGCCGTTCCTGCTGTTCAACACAAACAAGCAGAGCATCGTCGGGGACCTCGAGACCTCCGGGGGCATCGACCTCGCGAGGCGGCTCGCGCGTGTGAGCGATGTGGTGGTTGAGGGCCTGGCGCCGGGGCGACTCACGGAGCTGGGGCTGGACCTCGTCGCGTCGCGCCGCCCTCGTCGCCTGCTCGCGCCGTATGGGCAGGACGGCCCCTATGCGTAGCTCTCTGACCACTCTGAGGGCGTCATTATTGGCGTAATCCTGAAGCACGCCGCCAGCGCCGAGGGCGACGGCGGCTATCACGAAGGGCACGACGATGATGATGACTAGCTAGTCGCCTCTGTGACACGCATCCCACGCCGCCGCTGATTCTGAATTGTGCTCGGCGGCGGGGCCCTTGGGGCGCCGTTGCGCTGGTGCTCGTCGCGCTCGCGTTCGTGGCGTGTGGCTCGAGTGATGCAGAGCTGGTCGTCCCCGAAGCCCCCCGAGATGTGTCTGCCGAGGCGTCTGGGCCTGTCTACCTCGCGCTCGGCGACTCACTCGCTGTGGGGATCGGTGCGCGCGACTGGGCGATCGGCGGTTATGTCGGGTTGCTACACTCCAACCTGAACGCCGATCGAGCCCCAGCAGACGCCTTCGCGCTTCGCAAAGTAGCCCGTTCGGGCGCCGACATGCGTTTGGCGATCGAGGACGGCAATGGCGAGTTCAAGCTCTGGTTCGAACTGCCCTCGGCGACCGCGTCCGAGCTCGTCACCAACTACACTGCCTCAATGCTCGCGCTCGGATGGCTCGAGGTCAGCGGGCCCCATCGGTCGTGCTCTCGAAGAGCGCCGTAGCCGCGGTTCAAACGCCGCGCCAGCGGAGCCGGCTGTGCTCCACCTGTTCCCAGCTGGTCCCCCAGATCGCGATTGTTCCGTGAAACTGCTCACCTCAGGTATGGTACCGGGGGATGGTAAGTGCCTTCCATTTCGCACTGCACGAACGGACTTCCACCGTGGCATCCTCGCTCGACGTTCCAGCAACCGGCCGCTATCCCGACACGGAGGACTTCCCGTCCGGCCCCGAGATTGGCGAGCGATTGCCCGCCATCGAGCTTACCGATCAGAACGGGTCGTTAGTGAACCTCGAACAGGCGCGGGGTAACAAACGCGCCTTGGTGCTCTTCCACCGATCCGTTCGGTGGTGACCGTTCTGCCGCTCGCAGCTCGTGCAGCTGCAACGACACCTCGCTGAATTCGACGCCGCCGGCATCGCTGTCTTCGCCGTCTCTTACGACCCTGTCGAGGAGCAGCGCGCCTTTGCTGACGAGTTCGGCATCACGTTCCCGTTGCTGGCCGATCCCGACCACGCCGTGATCGAGGCGACCGGCATCCTTAACACGCTGGTCCAACCAGACGAGGGCGTGTACGGGATTCCGTTCCCGGGGACCTACGTCCTGAGGACCGATGGTTCGGTTGAGGAGAAGCTCTTCTTCCAGCACTACCGGTCCAGGTCGTCCGCCTCTTCAGTGCTGCGAGAGGGTTTCGGGCTCGATTTTGAAGTCGAAAATCACCCTCGTGCAGAAGCCGAGGGCGAGGGTGTTCGTGTCAGCGCGACGCTCGGCGGCGAGAGCATGGTCTTGATGGAGACCTCGATGCTCTACGTCGACCTCGATCTCGATGAGGGCCTGCACGTCTACGGCCAGCCGATCCCCGAGGGCTACATCCCGACCGAGGTGACAGTCGAAGCCCCCGAGGGCATCACTGTCGGCGAACCGCGCTACCCGTCGACCGTCTCGTTCCACGTCGAGGGGATCGACGCAGACTTCCAGACCTTCGAGGGCGAGACCCGCGTGGCGGTCATGATCCAGCGGACCGAGAACGATCTCGAGTCGATACCGATCGACGTCACGGTGCGATTCCAGGCCTGTAACGAGCGCGAGTGCTATCTGCCGCAGACGAAGACGCTACACTTGGACGTGCCGACCGCAGCCCTGAACCGGCGGCCACGACCCAAGGAGTAGGTAGGGCCTGGGTGGCGCCCTCGGCGAGCGCTAAGAGCCGCTCGAGATGGCTGTGAGCGTCGAGCGCGAAGTTCAGCCCTTCGGCGTCCTCGCGGCCCGGCGTCACGATGAACGTATTGATCCCGACCACCAGGCCGTCGGCGTTCAGTAGCGGACCGCCGCTGTTGCCTGGATTCACCGCAGCGTCGGTCTGGATGTAGTGAACGTCAGCTCGTAGCCGTTGCGCCGAGATGATCCCCGCGGAGACTGAAGGCGCTCGGCTGAAGCCAGCGGCAACGACGTCGGCCTCAAACGGGTAGCCCCACGCTCGGACAGGCTTTCCCAGGCGGATGTCGTCCTCGGGGCCGGCGAATGACAACGGCTCCACGCTGGAGGAACGCGCGGAACCTCGATTGCCACTACGTCCAGGCGGTCGTTGGTGTTGAGCACGGTGCCTAGACGGCACGCGCCGTTTGAGAACCACACCGTGACCCTCGAGGCGTCACCGACGATGTGGATGTTTGTCACGACGAGCGGCGACCGTCCGACGCCATCGGCAGTCGATGCGCTCGCGATGACGAACTCGGATTCTGCACTGTCATCTGTCTGTACGTGAACGATCGCACGCTCCAGCGCGACGGCGCACGGGCCCTGAGAAGTCGCATCCTCGTCTCCGGTCGCTGTCGTCACCTCGGTCGGCCCCGCGGGGTCCGCGGCCAGCATGATGATCGACGGTCTGCTACTCAGCGCGGCTCGTACGCCGCTGATCCCTGCAGTCGCGAGCACGACGACCACCGCGAACCGAACGACCGAGAAACGAGAGCGTTGTGCCATCTAGTCCATCTGTCCCGGGTGAGGGGACCTTCATGATCCGGTCCGGCAGTAGAGCGCGCGCATTGGGTGTTCCCTCGCATCGCTGCGCGCACGGCCCGATTCCTTGGGGGTGCCGATCATCTGGCGCTGCCGCAGCGGAGCATGCTGACGTGAGAACGTACGTTCGTATTAAACTCCGTTTCCGAGGAAGGAGCGGATGCCACCGAGGTGCTAGATGATCCAGATCGGGTCTGACCCGTGCCCGCGATGTGACACCGGTGGGCTGCGGTCGCACGAGGACGGTGTGTTCTGCGTGAACTGCGGCACGGTGTTCTGCGCTTCGAAGCCCGTCGCCCCGCCGTGGGATCTGCGGAGCGCCCGCGAAGGGACGTGCTGGCGCCAGGCCGGCTGACGTTCTGAAATCGGGGTCGCTTCCGACGTTGCGTACCGCGGTGCCGCTGACCGTAGCCGACCGGTCGGGCAATAAGAAGGGAGTCTGGCTAGCCAGACTCCCTTCTTATTCAGGAAATGCTGCGCGCCGGTCGTACCGGTGCCATCCGATGGGCGGTGGGATACCGCGCCCCGGGTTATGGCGTGCAGTGGGCCTGCGGGGACTAGTACCGGCGGTCGCGGCCACCGCCGCCACCACCGCCACCGCCGTAACCACCGCCGCCACCGCCACCGCTACCGCCACCACCGTAACCACCGCCACCACCGCCGTCGCCGCCACGTGCACCGCGGTCCTGACGAGGTCGAGCTTCGCTCACGGCGAGTGATCGGCCGCCGAAGTCGGCGCCATCGAGCGCCTCAATCGCCTTTGTTGCGTCCTCGTTGGACATCTCGATGAAGCCGAAACCGCGCGGGCGACCGGTCTCACGGTCGGTCGGCAGCGCGCACGAGACAACCTCGCCGTACTGTCCGAACAACTGCTCGATTTCCTCTTCTGAGGAGGTGTAAGGGAGGTTCCCCACGTAAATTCTTTGGGACATAAAAACTGAACTCCACGCCGGGCTGATGCCGGCAACATGCGCCGTCCTAGACGGCCTTCTGATAATGCTCAGGCTGCTCGACGTGGTGTTCGGATGACACAACCAGTAGCGGACTGAGAGACGCTGGTCGAAAGACCAGCCAGCACTAGCGTAACTGACCGAGGGCGGCGACGCACCAGACATGGGCTAGTTCGGACGGCCGTCGTTCGCGCGGTTGACGCACAGCAAGACCACAGTGGAGTAGTTGCCGGGGCAGAGGATGGCAACCGCCCGCGTAGTTCGTGAGCTATCATTCGCGTCGTTCGTCACCAACCAACGCTCACCTCAGGGGTCCCGATGCAGCAATTCGAAGGCAAGGTGGCGGTCGTCACCGGTGCGGCATCAGGTATGGGCCGGGCGTTCGCCGAACGTTTCGCCGAGGAGGGCATGAAGGTCGTCCTCTCAGACGTCGAGGAACCGGCCCTCGAGGCTGTGGTCGCCGAGCTGCGCCAGCGCGAGCTGGAGGTCATCGGCGTGGCGGCGAATGTCGCCGACGCCTCCCAGGTTGAAGCACTCGCGCAGGCCACGCTGGACGCGTATGGCGCGGTCCATGTCCTCTGTAACAACGCCGGCGTCGCTGGCGACCTCGACTTCGTCCGCGATCGCGGCGTCCCACTCTGGGAGCAGTCGCCTCGCCTCTGGGACTGGACCTTTGGTGTGAACGTCGACGGCGTGCTGCATGGCATCCGGGCGTTCCTGCCGATCATGCTCGAACAGGACGAGCCCGGGCATGTCGTGAACACCGCCTCGATGGCTGGTCTGCTCGGCGGATCATCCGCTGGTATTTACGGCGCCACCAAGCACGCCGTCGTGCGTATCTCCGAGGCGCTCTTCTTCCAGCTCCAGGAGCGCAACTCGAAAGTCCACGCCTCGGTCCTATGCCCGGGCATCATCAACACTCGCATTTTTTCCTCGGGACGCAACCGCCCCGGCGACCAGTGGGGCGACGGAGAGCGACCTTCCGACGAGGAGCTGGCCGAACGGATCGCCGAGGGCGATGCGAACTTCGCACACGGACTGCCGCCCTCGGATGTTGCGGAGCAGGTGTTCGGCGCAATCCGCGACGAGCAGTTCTGGATCCTCACCCCCGACGTCCCGCTCGACCGCGTTAGCACGCGGACCGAGCACATCGTCGCGGGGACCAACCCGCCGCCGCAGCAGCCGTTTGTCCGACTCTAGCGCTGGGACCCTACTCGGCGTCGGCACCCACGCTCGAGGGCGTCCTGACCTCGAGCGTGGGTGCCGACGCCGAGTAGGGTATGTCTGCAGCTCGCCGCTCGCGTTCGGCGGAATCTCGAACAGCGCGTGGTAGCAGATCGAGACACCACACGAGTGATGTGCTGCGGCGCACACCTCCGCGAGGAGCGTTTCATCGAAGTCCAGGCCGACGATCCTGAAGACGACATCCGCGCCGAAGTTCAGGTCTTGTATGCCGGCGGCCGTCTTCGGCTTGAATGCACCGCCTTCGACAGGGAGCCACTCAGAGTGGCTGATTTTGTCGGTCTCCCAGAACTGCGGATCGGCCGCCACGAACACCGCGATGTCGCCGTACGAGCCCCGATCCTGTTGCACGCGTCGAACGTGAGCGTGAGCGTCTGCGTCTGCGTCTGCGTCTGCGTCTGCGTCTGCGTCTGCGTCTGCGGAGCCCGGAGCCCGGAGCCCGGAGCCCGGAGCCCGGAGCGTGACCGACGGACCTGCGGAGGTGGTGGTCGACGTTGTCCACTCCATCGAACGGACGGTGTCCGACGTCTCGGAATCGCAGATAATCGGCGCTCCGGTCCTCGCCTCGGCTGGGTCGCAGACGAGCGAAACGATTGCCGGTAGCTCATCGTCGATGACGTCAGCGGGGGGCGACGGTGCTGTTGCAATGCCGAGGTTCGTCGAGAGTCCGGAGACTGCGGGCACGATCGTCGGAGCACGTCGACCAATACCACCACCGATGAGCAGTGGGTCGCCGCGAATCGAGACGGTCCTGTGCAGGGCGCGTGGTTCGAGCAGCGACGGCGAACGGCACCACAACCCGAGCGATCCGTCCGAGCGGATCGGTGCGTACGGCTTGAATATTGCCTCCGATCGCGACTAGGTATTCGTCTGAAACAACCAGCCCGTGAGAAAATCGGGGGTGTCATCAGCCGTTCTGCTTCGAGACTCTGCCAGGGGCGCAGCGTTCCATCACCGTTGATCGTGGTGCGCTGTACGTCGGGGACGGGTACTCCGTCGGAATCACCCGGGTGGCCGCTGACCACCTAGATGTGCTTGCCGTCGCTGACGGCCGCTGGCTCTGCATTGGCCGCCAATAGAGGTTCGGTCATCACCCAAGGCGACAGTTCGCAGCCCGCTCCGACCTCAGCGAATTCGATCCGCTTGGCAGTCGATCTGCAGGCGATGTCGTACTCAACGGTGAAGCCCGGTCTGCTCGTGAACTGCCCGGTGGTGCCGGCCGGCTCAACGCTGGAGCAGGGCGAGGAACTGACCGTCGGCTGGTACCGCGATGAGCATGTCTGCTACCCGGACTTCGGCGAGAACCCAGTGGTGGCGATTCCGATCTGGGCGGTCACCACCCTGGCTTCGAGTTTCCCGAGGCCGGTGCGCATGTTAGTCGTCGAAGTACTGTCTCCGCGAGTATCCGCCCGATATCATCTGCGGTGAAGGCGCCTAAGCAGGACCACAGCCGCAATGCGACAGGGATCGTTGATGACCACTACCCCGAGGATTGAAGACCACATCGAGGCTTACCTCTCCAACGAGGACAGCACCGAGATCAGCAACCCGATCCACTCCACCGAGGTGGCACTGAAGTTCGGCTTCCGCGGCGCGCTGATCGGCGGTGTCACTGTCTGGGGCTGGGCGACGCCCGCGATCCTCGAGGCGATCGGCGACGGCTGGCTGAGCCGCGGCTGGTCTGAATTCGACTTTCGGCAGCCCACCTATCCCGGTGACCAGATGACGATCGTCGCTGAGCCTGAGAATGGCGACCCTTCCGGCGCGTGGTCCGTCACGATGACGAACCAGGACGACGTGCTCTGCGTCCGCGGCCGCGTCGGCCTCGGCGATGCCGAATGGCTCGGCGCCCTCACCACGCCCGAGGCGATGACCGCCGAGCCTTCGCCCGATCCGTTTCCGGCACTGACGCTCGACTCTGCACCTACCGATCAGGACTGGCGAGCGAATTCGGTCGACGCGACCGCGGACTTCGCGCGCGAGTTCGCCATCGATAAGCAGCACGCCGAGGACCTGCGGTTCGTTGGCGAAGAGCCGGTGCTGCATCCAGCGTGGACCGCCGGCTGGGCCGAGGGCCTGATGCGGCATAACGTCTACATCCCGAGCTCAATGCACACGCGCAGCCAGGTCCAGCACCTGGCACCGATTCCCGCGGGTCAGGTGGTCATCGGCGGAGCTCACTTCCTCGAGGCGTACCAGCGTCGCGCCCACCACTTCGCGAACTACGACGTGTTGCTTCGAGGCGAAGATGGCACCGACTTGGCGCGGCTGCGCCACTGGACAGTGTTCCGTATCGCGACGCCCGAGGAGCGCGCTGCGGCGGGCGGCTAGCGCGCTACCAGAACCCGGCTTTGTAGAACTGCCCGAGGTGCTTGTGTCCCTTGGGTCCAGATTTCGTGACTCGGCGCAGGTGCTTCGCGCAGAGTTCGATTGTCAGGCGCTCTCGGTCCTCGGGATCGTCGCGCCAGCGCGAGACCGCGACCTCACGCAGGGGCTGTGACGAACAGAACTGACAGCGAGTGAGTGGCATCGGCAAATCTTAGCGTGACTCGGGCCAGCGCGCGCTAGGTGTACTGACCACAGAGGTATGAGACACGGCTGACCGGTAGGAGACCAGCGATCCATGGGGCTTCCGTCGGTTGTACCAGCGGACGGCGCCCGAGAGGGCGCGGTCGCGGTGGACACTG
>Ga0115002_10005225_pt1 | contig 15389 bp, 14 predicted proteins | sample ArcticOcean_MG_C_8_FD_89576 | JGI IMG/M metagenome (GOLD analysis project Ga0115002, IMG submission 89576) | Marine microbial communities from western Arctic Ocean - ArcticOcean_MG_CB11_86 | ecosystem: Environmental > Aquatic > Marine > Oceanic | place: Arctic Ocean: Canada Basin | collected... | reverse complement strand
TCACGATGGTTCTGTAGCGGTGATAGACGTTTTGTGATGGTAACGTTACATTGATTGATTCAACGTAGAATGGTTTTGGGAGCGAAATGAATCGCTCAGCACTGAGTAGAATCGACTGCCTGAAGGGACCGGTTGTGAAAAAAAAAATTATAGCGTTAACAATTTTTCTAATCTTTACTGGACTGACTTACTGTTGTGTGCCATCAGTCCGAGCCCAGGGTTACCAACCTGACGTGGCCGTTGGCAAAAGGACCGTAGCCGATGGACTCACTGTCAGGCTTTTCGCCAGCGAGCCGCAAGTTCGGCAACCAATTTTGGTGAAGTGCGATGACCGCGGGCGATTATGGACCATTCAATACCTACAGTATCCGAACCCCGCTGGTTTAAAACGTATAAAGGTAGATCGGTGGTCGAGGACCGTTTACGACCGAATCCCTGAGCCTCCGCCGCATGGACCGAAAGGGGCCGATTTAATCACGATTCTCGAAGATACTAACAGTGACGGCATTGCCGACAAAGTGAAAAACTTTGTCAGCGGGTTGAACCTGGCGACCGGCTTGGCATTTGGTCACGGCGGAGTATTCGTCTTGCAGGTTCCTTATTTGCTCTTCTACCCGGACCGTAACCGCGATGATATTCCTGATTCCGATCCTGAAGTGTTACTCACTGGGTTCGGGATGGAAGATGCCCAGTCGATGGCCAACCATTTAACATGGGGCCCCGACGGTTGGCTGTACGGGGTTAACGGAAGCACAACGACTTGCAATATTCGAGGCGTCGAATTTCAACAAGGCTGCTGGCGGTATCACCCGATATCAAAAGAGTTTGAACTCTTCTCGGAAGGAGGCGGCAATACTTACGGGTTGACCTTCGATGAAAAAGGCAATCTGTTCTACTCCACCAACGGCGGCCCGTTCGTGCATGCCGTTCAAGGGGGGTACTTCTATAAAAGTTTTGGCAAGCACGGGCCGTTACACAATTTGTTTGCATACGGTTTCTTTCCTCAGTTGAAACGCGACCAAGTGCCCGGCGGACCACCGACAGGCGGGACGATTTACTACGGAGATTCTTTCCCCGAAAAATACCGCGGCAAATTTATCTCAGGAAATTTCTTGGGACATACGGCATCGTGGTGGAACGTCAAGCCGTCAGGAACAACGGTTGAAGCTCAATACGGCGGCGTGTTACTGAACTCGCACGATACCTGGTTTGGCCCGACCGATATGTGTATCAGCCCCGATGGTTCGATGTACGTGTGCGATTTCCACGACAAACGCACCGCACACCCCGACCCCGACGCCAATTGGGATTTAACCAACGGCCGTATCTATAAAATTGAAGCCAAGGGAAGCAAGCCAGAGACACAACTCAATCTGCACAAGCTGTCGAGCCTCCAGCTTGTTAAACTGTTAAATCACAAAAATCGTTGGTTCGGTGATCGGGCACGGGTACTACTTGCCGAGCGGCAAGATCGGTCGATTGTTCCAATACTGAAAAAAATGGCCCTTCAAAATTCCGATGGCAACCTCGCACTGCAGGGGCTTTGGACATTGCATGGCGTCTCTAGACTCGATGACGAATTCGCCCAAAAACTATTGAAGCACCCCGACGAATACGTTCGGTCTTGGACCATTCGATTGCTGGGGGACAGAAAAAAAGTCTCGCCACAGATGGCCCGTCAATTATTGGCACTTGCCGAGACCGAACCAAGTCCTATCGTGCGAAGTCAATTAGCTTGTTCTGCAAAGCGGCTGCCAGGCAAAGATGGGTTACCAATTGTTTTCGCCATTCTAGATCGTGAAATTGATGATGCCGACTCGCGTATTCCTTGGCTGTTGTGGTGGGCCATCGAAGATAAGGCACTTTCTGACATTAGCCTGATCGTAGGGCAGTTAACGAGTGAAGAAGCATGGAAGAAGGGTTCATACCGAGGAAATATACGGCGGCTCATGCGACGTTACGCTGCCGATGGAACAGTAGCTGGCTACAATGCGTGCTCGCAGATGTTAGCATCATCGCCGACGAAAGAATTAGGCAGTTTGCACGCTGCGATGGCACAAGGGTTAGCGGAACGCTCTGCGGGGTTACAGGGCTTAGGACAAGGCGGGCTTTACGAACAGTTTTCTAAAATCAAAAACGCATCCGAAAAGCAGTCGGCACGGAAGTTTCAACCATTGACGCCGCAGTTGAAAAATCACATTGCAGATCAGTGGGATTCAAATCGTTCGAGTGGCTTTTGGATTCAACTTGCAATTCGTGCCGAGGTTGCTACCGCTTACCGGTACGTTTTAAAAACTGTTTCCGATGTTGCAACAACGACACGCACGCGTGCTGAGATGTTGGTTTTGCTGGAAAAGTTTGGCAAAGCTGACTGCGTGCCGGTTGTGCTTGCTTTTGTTGATACCAAGCAACCCGAACAAGTGCAATCGCGGGCGATGTCAGTGCTGAACCGTTTTGGTTCGAAACTGTTCAGCGATCGCTTGCTGGCAAATTATTTGCAACTGACTCCAAGCCTCCGCACACAGGCACGTGACATCCTATTCGGTCGCCCTGCTACGGCTGCGGCCTTTTTAAAACAGATCGACCAAAAGAAGTTCGACGCTAAAGAAGTTCCCCTCGACCAACTGCGAAGAATTGTTCTTCACGAAGACAAACAGTTAGATGCTTTAGTTCGTAAACATTGGGGAAACATTCAAGGCGGAACGCCTGACGAAAAACTGGCCACAATGCGGCGGTTCAATAACGATCTGCGGGCTGGCTCCGGTAATTTGCAGCGGGGAAAAGAACTGTTTAAAAAGACTTGTGGAATCTGTCATCAACTGTTCGGCGAAGGAAATAAAATTGGTCCCGAATTAACCAAAGCCAATCGTTCCGACCGTGCAGCAATGTTACGGACCATCGTTGACCCAAGTGCCGTCATCCGTAAGGAATTCATGAGCTACATCGTGGTGACCACCAGCGGTCGGGTAATTACCGGACTGATTGCCGAACAGGACGCCGCCTCGTTGACATTATTAGACGCTAAAAATAAGCGACTCAAAATGAGCCGAAACGATGTCGAAATTCTTAAAGAGTCGCCGATCTCACTCATGCCCGAAAAACTGCTTGAACAACTCAAGCCACAAGAAATTCGAGACCTGTTTCTGTATCTACAAAGCACGGGAAAGTGAAAAGCTGGCCTGACAGCAACAAACCAGAACTCAAGCCACCAACGATGGCTCGAATCGCGTTTGGAATACCATTTGTAGTCTTTTCGTAGGTTCAGACAGCGCTAATTTAGGTTGAATAGTCACCAATTATTATTTTATCTATAAATATTATTTATAGCGTTGAGTTTTTGCTCAGTAGCGGGTTAGAATAATAGTTCAGTCAGCTTTGCATTAATGCGCTCTAGAATGTGCAAGGCTGTAGCAGTTTTTGGTTGCCAGCGGCGTTCTGTTGCTCGGTTCCATTTCGTTGCCTGCTTCAGCTTTTGAATTTTCATGTCTTTTCAAAATGTTCTGTTCTTATCTTTTTTGCAAAGGAGATGTCTTATGACGAAACGTAGAGACAATCGTGGCTTTACGCTCATTGAATTGCTGGTGGTCATTGCCATTATAGCAATTCTCATTGCATTGCTATTACCCGCCGTGCAACAAGCCCGGGAAGCCGCCCGGCGTAGTACCTGTAAAAACAACATGAAGCAAATCGGCTTAGCGTTACACAACTATCATGATACGCATTCTGTGTTTCCACCCGGTTCAGTCGGAAACACCACCTCTCCTTACATCTGCAACTGATTGGTCTTAATTCTTCCATACCTCGATCAAGCAAACCTCTACAACGGTTACCAATTCAAAAGTCAGGGAGGCCACACTCTAAATCAGACGCTGCTTGCAAATAAATTAATCCCCGGTTATCGCTGCCCATCCAGCACTCTTCGTAGATTGACAGATGCTGCATATTATTCGAGCGATTCTCTTCGCGTGATTCCCGATTATGTGGGAATTACGGGTGCAGTGATGCCAGATGGTTCTTCCGCCGGTGGAACGGAGTCTGTTCGGTTGATGACCTACGGTCATATTGCTTCAAATGGTGTGTTAGTCCCGAATGGTCGTGTCGCGATTGCAGGTATTTCCGACGGTACTTCCAACACATTTATTGCTGGTGAGCAATCTGTCCGCTGGCATGATAGTGCCGGCAATCGCGTTACCTACGACATGCGCGGCGGTGCGTATTTCGGTTTTGCGATGGGCGCCTATTCAAACACGGTCGGCATTCCTGCAGCGGGTTGGTCGGGAGATATGCCAAGCTTGATGGTGACAACGATCAAGCACTCAATCGGTCATAATGTTACGTCGGCCACCGCGTTAGATGGTATTCATAATAGTAAAGGTGCTGGTTATCGTGGCCAGCATGTTGGTGTCGGTTCGGCCCATGAGGGGGGAACACACATGTTGAGATGCGATGGTAGTGTTGGCTTCGTTTCCAACAGCGCCGACTTGACAACAGTTCGCAACTATTGCATGCGAGACGATGGCCGAACTACGGACGAACTGTGATCTTCAGTGCATGACAAGAAATTGAAAATACTTCCAAGTCGGGCAGAGAACTACCTCTGCCCGACTTGGGGTGTCTTTTATATTTTAGATGTCCTAACTTAATAAATCTTCTCAAAGAAAGTCTAAAATGCGTATGCTTTGCCGTCTACCACTTATTCCGTTGCTGTTAACGGTCGCATTTGTTTCAGGCTGCTCTAGTGACAGTGGTCCCGTTGACCGTGGTCCCCTGGGAACAGTTAGCGGAACTGTGACTTTTGGCGGGCAACCTGCCACGGAAGGGTCAGTCGATTTCTACGAAAACGCCAAAGGCTTCATCGCACACGCGACAATCGGATCAGACGGGAAGTTTCAGTTAAGCCCCGGTACACCTGTCGGCAATTACAAAGTGACTGTGACACCACCACAGACGGAGGTACAAGAAATCGATCCTGTTGCCGTAGAGACTGCTGAACCGCCACCGGAAAAGAAATACCCCAACCTTCCAGAAAAGTACCGCCAGACGAGCACCAGCGGATTGACTCTCGAAATCAAAGAAGGTGAGAACACGTTGGAAATCAAGATGACCAAGTAGGGTTGTGTTCTTACTTAATTGCATCGGCTGTGAATGATGATTCAATTCGATTGGCCCGCTATCGGTAAATCGTTTCTACGGTCGTTGGTGCCCGTGGCATTGACGTACAGCGCGACGATTGCAGGCATCAAATATTTTGGAGCCGTTGATGCCGATTTCGCAGTCGATCAAAATATTGGAATCTTTGGCTTATTGATCGTGCCGCTGTTTACATTATCGCACGCGGTGGTACCGGTGTTCTTTTACAGAATCTTTTTTGGCGCCATCGGGTTAATGCGCTCCCAGTTTTCCCAAACCACGCACCGCCCACTCAACCTAACCGTATTTATTTGGGCCTTTAGCGGGTTCGTCTATTTACACATGGGGTTGTGGTTTGGCATCCCTACAATTGCGTTGGCCTTTCTAACCGGTTGGCTCACCATACCTGCCGCCGCCGTCCACATGTTGTTTGCCCCTAAGGGAAGTAAAGTCTGGGTGTTTCTCGAATACGGCTCGACTTCGTTCGCCCTGCTTTTATTTGTTGTATTTTATTCTGGTGAGAATTTATTTCCCTTTGGGGTTTTTGTTGTGTTGTTCCAAATTCTTCTACTCACCATAATCGACTGGAAGGCCCGTGGCCTGTGGGTACGAGACCCAAATGAAGAGCCCTCAAATTCTGAGCCGAAGTCGATGGCCGCCTTTTTTAAAATTATGTTCAAATAAACTTGATAATCTGTGATCCGCTAGGGCTGACCGGGCGTTGTTAAAGCTAGACAAGCAGCATTGCCTCTTTTGTAGAACTTGGGTAGGCTGCTGGTGGTATGTCGTGCAACCAGTTTGACGCATTATTAATTTCAAGCATCTCAAGGGAGAATGTCCATGAACCCGCTACTGTGGATCCTCATCGGAATCGTTGTGTTCGTGCTGATGTTCGGCATGTATTTGGTTGGCATCTATAACAAGTTGGTGCAACTAAAAAACCGATTCAAAAATTCCTATTCGCAAATTGACGTTCAACTGAAACGTCGCTACGACTTAATCCCCAACTTGGTCGAAACCGCCAAAGGCTATATGAAGCACGAAGCCGAAACGTTGGAAGCCGTCATTCAGGCAAGAAACCAAGCCATGTCGGCAGGTAAAGTCGCCGCCCAATCGCCCGGCGACCCGGCCGCCATGCAAGGCATTGTGGGGGCTGAAACGGCACTTACGGGAACATTGGGCAAACTGTTTGCACTTTCGGAAAGTTATCCCGATTTAAAAGCCAACGAAAACATGCTGGCCATCCAGGAAGAACTTTCTTCCACCGAAAACCGCATCGCCTTTGCCCGGCAGTCATACAACGATTCCGTCATGCATTACAACACGCGGCGAGAATCGTTCCCCGATACCATTATCGCCAACACGTTCAACTTCACCGCAGCAATGTTGTGGGAAATCGAAGCTCCTGAAGAGCGGGAAAACGTTAAGGTCTTCTTTACCTAAGAACCAGTCCTTAAGCATCGGGTGGCAGGGTCAGAACGAAGTGGTGGCCCTGGTTTGGAACTAAATGTCAGGGCCATCGCGATGCTCTGACCCTGCCACCCAACGTCGCCGGACAGTTTCAAAGCCCCGAAGGAGATCGATTGAATGAATTTTTTCGAGCAACAGGAAGTTGCCCATAAAAAAACGTGGCACTTACTCATTCTGTTTTCGTTAGCCGTAATTTTAATCATCACGGCCATCTACGCCGTGGCGGTGGCACTGTTTGCCGGTGTCGCTGCACAGGGCGAAATAAATGTGCAACCCAGTTTTTGGCAGCCTGAAATCTTCCTGGCATCGACCGTTTTAACCTCGATGATGATTCTCTGCGGTAGCCTGTATAAAACAATCTCACTCTCTTCAGGCGGCGGACCGGTTGCGGAAAGTTTAGGCGGCCGGTTGATCAATCGCAGCACGCGCGACCTCGACGAACGAGTTTTGCTCAACGTGGTTGATGAAATGGCAATCGCCTCGGGCATCCCCTCTCCGCCGGTTTATATTCTTACGCAAGAAGAATCAATAAACGCCTTCGCTGCGGGTTATTCGCCCGACGATGCCATCGTTGCCGTCTCGGCCGGGGCACTGAATTATTTGAGCCGAGATGAACTGCAAGGCGTCATCGCCCACGAGTTCAGCCACATTCTAAACGGCGACATGCGGCTGAATATCCGCCTCATGGGGCTATTGCATGGGATATTATTACTCGGTTTAACAGGCTTTTGGATCATCTATACCACACGCGGCGGCGGTCGGTCGCGTGGGAAAGAAGGCGGCGGGATTATCGCCATTGGATTCGCGTTGCTAGTCATCGGTTATACCGGCGTGTTTTTTGCCAAGTTGATTAAAGCAGCCGTCTCTCGACAGCGAGAATTTCTAGCCGATGCATCTGCCGTCCAGTTCACCAGAAACCCTGAAGGCATTGGCGGGGCACTGAAAAAAATTGGCGGCTACAGCAAAGGCTCGCTCATCAAAAGTCCAAACGCCCAAGAAGTCAGTCATCTGTTTTTTGGGAACGGGTTGAAGTCGTCGTTCATCGGTTTGTTGGCAACCCATCCGCCGTTAGAAGAACGTATCAAAAGAATCGATCCGTCGTTCACAGGGAAATTTAAAAAAACCAGTAGAGCCAAGCATTCCCCCGCTGATATTCGTCCGTTGTCTAGCTTCAGTTCGGGTGGGGCAGGAACGGTTTCTCAACTATCAGGCGGACAAACTGAAGTCGATTTTAAAGCCGGTGAGGCTTTGCAGCATATCGGCACCCCGGTTGCAATTTCAAAAAAACAGGCCGAACAGCAAGTGCCCTTGCCTGCCGAATTAGTTTCGTTATCCAAAGACCCCTTCGGTGCTCAGACGGTGATTTTTGGACTGTTGTTAGATCGAGATAAACGAATTCGACAAAAGCAACTACAGCATTTGCAACAGACATCGGCTCCGATGGTTTTAACGGAATTAAAACGGCATTTGCCTGCGTTCTTTGAAATCGAAATTGAAATGCGGTTACCGCTCATCGAGTTGGCAGTGCCTGAACTCAAGCAGATGTCAGCCGAGCAATATCAAACGTTTTGCAAAAACTTAAATGCATTGGTGGCCGCCGATAATGAACTAGACCTGTTCGAACTGCTGGTCAGCCGCATGTTGCTGATTCACTTGGGCCCAGATTTCTACGGTAAGAGAAAACGTCCGGTCAAAGTCCGTTCGCTAAAACCTGTCATCACCGAATGCCGGGATTTACTGTTAAGCCTGGCCGATGTCGGTCATGACGATGAATCGGAAGTTCGAGTAGCGTTTGTAAAATCGTTAGAGGCTTTAGGCGTGAAAAATGCCAGCCAAATTTCCGAAGGCTCACTTCCCGAAATCAACATGCAATCCGTTTACCAGGCACTGACTAGACTGAGTGCTGGAACAATGCCGGTCAAAAAACGAATTTTAGAGGCGTGTGCTGCCTGTATCGAAGCCGATGGCCACACGACTGTCCACGAAGCCGAAATGCTACGGGTGATTGCTGCGTCGCTGAATTGTCCTATGCCGCCGTTGCGGGGTTAGTGCCGTTGATATTCAAGGTGAAGATTGTTTTTCCCCATTCGCTGGAATCAATGGACCTGGATTGCTACGATTATAAATTATCCAGCCTGTAATTCTAAGCAGTCAAATTTGAAATAGATTCAACTATCACCGGAGATTGATCATGACCGAAACCAATAAGAAAGAAACATCGCGTCGCGAGTTCTTGAAAGATAGCGGAAAAATCGCTGGGGCAACTGCGTTGGCGTCATCCATTAGCACGCGGGCCTATGCGGCTGAAAACAATACCGTGCAAACCGTGCTGGTCGGTTGCGGCGGACGTGGAACCGGGGCCGTGGCTAATTCGTTTTCGCTCGATGGGAAAAACATTCGCTTAGTTGCGATGGCTGATGTTTTTGAAGATCGCTTGAATACCAGTTACAAATCGTTAGAAGCCAACTACGCCGACAAGATGGAAGTGTCCGGCGATAAAAAATTCATCGGCTTCGATGCTTATAAAAAAGCGATGGACGTGCTGAACCCTGGCGACGTGGTGATTCTTACCACGCCTGCTGCCTTCCGTTGGGTTCATTTTGAATACGCCATCGAAAAAGGTCTCAACGTTTTCATGGAGAAGCCGGTCACCGTCGATGGGTTCGGTGCTCGTAAAATGTTGGAACTCAACAAAAAGGCCAAAGCCAAAAACCTTAAGATAGGTGTTGGCCTGATGTGCCGTCACTGTGATGCCCGCGGCGAACTGTATGACAGAATTCAAAACGGCGAAATCGGCGACATCATGGAACTGCGGGCTTACCGCATGGCGGGCCCCACCGGTTCGGCTGCCGCTGGCCCGAAACCGGAAGGCATGGGCGAACTCGAATACCAAATTCGCCGGTTCCACGGTTTCTTGTGGCTGTCAGGCGGAGCCGTTTCCGACTTCTTAATCCACAACATCGACGAAAGCTGCTGGATGAAAAACGATTGGCCGATAATGGCCGAGGGTTCCGGCGGGCGTCATTACCGGGGTGATAACGTCGATCAAAACTTTGACAACTATAACATCGAATACACGTTCGCCGACGGCACGAAACTGTTTGTTCGCGGCCGTACCATTCCCGGCTGCTACAACAAGTTCGCCAGTTACGCCCACGGCACCAAAGGCCTGGCAGTTATTTCGACAGCGTCGCACACGCCGTCCAAAGCCCGTATTTACAAGGGCTATAACATGGACAAGAAAAACTTGGTCTGGGCCTACCCGCAACCGGAACGGAACCCCTACGTGATTGAATGGGATGATTTACTCAACGCCATTCGTAACGACGAAGAGTACAACGAAGTCGAACGCGGCGTCGAAGCTAGTTTGGTTACGTCAATGGGCCGAATGGCCTGCCACACCGGGCAGATGATTACTCGCGATCAAATGCTGAACTGCGAACACGCCTTCTCACCCGATGTCGACAAGCTAACGCTTGATTCGCCTTCGCCGTTACAGGCCGATGAAAACGGCAAGTACCCCATTCCGCTGCCGGGTATCATCAAAAAAACCGAGTACGCTGTAAAAAAATAATTCGCGGTCATTCTGAACAAAGTGAATAATTTCACGCCGAGAGTTTTGCCTCTCGGCGTGTTTCTTTTTGAACGCACGGTTTATGATACGAGTTGATTTGTGTGCCACTGGCTCTGCCAGTGCCGAATTAAGTTGAGCCCATGTGAGCTTCTCACTGGCAGAGCCAGTGGCACACAATAAAGATGATGTGACCCACATGTTCTCTTAGATCGTTGCAAAGGAATTTCCATGTTCACGCTCGCACGGTGCTTAATTTTCCTGTCGTTGATGTTACTCACCTTTCCTGTCTCGGCGACCGATTCGCCGCTATCAGGCACACAACAACTCGGCAAGCTGCCCGAAGATATTGTGCAAACACAATTGCAAGAAGTTTTCACGTACTTCAAAGGCCGTATCAAACAGGCGGAGGTTGACCGTCCGAAATTGTGGAAACTCGATACTTCGTCACCGGACGCGTACCAGAAGTCATTAAAACCTCATCGAGACAATCTGCATAAGATGTTGGGGACGATTAACGGTGATCGGAAACCAACGGTGATTTCATCCGATGTAATTTCTAAAAAATCGGACCTTCGTGTTGAAAGGCTCACACTTTCGATTACGCCAGGATTAATAGCCCGTGGGTTGTTGTTCACTCCACTCACTCCAAAAGTAATCGGTAAAAGACCAGCCATCATTATTTGCCCCGATGCCGACACTTGGCCGGAAAAGTTCACCGGAATCGGAGAGGGGGAGACAATTTCTGGCGGTAAAGTTTTTGGGAGTTGGTTGCGGAATTTAATGGAACGTGGGGTGGTCGTGTATGTCCCGCAATTTATCGAACGACTGCAAGATTATCCCTATTGCAAGCAGACGAAAAACAAAGATCGACGGTTTATTTTGTACCGCTTAGGTTTTACAGTTGGTCATTCGATGCCTGCACTTGATGTCGCAGATGTTCTGGCAGCAGTCGGCTATCTTTCCAACTCCAAAGACATTGATGCAACACGGATTGGAATTGTGGGTGCCAAGCAGGGGGCAATGACTGCCCAGTTTGCCGCTGCGTTGGATACAAGAATTGCAGCCGTGGCGTTGGTCGATTATTTCGAGAACCGTAACGACTGTTGGTCGGAACCAGTTGATCGACGGATACGAGACCGATTGCTTGAATTTGGTGATGCTGAGTTGGCAGCGATGATTGCGCCCAGAAAACTGAGGATTATCTCTTCATTGAGATTCCAAATGGAAAAAGGTGGTTTTGAAGAACATTTAAAAAGAGGAGAGGTTAATGGACGTGAATTTCAAAGGTTAGCCAAGTTTTACACCGCCCTGAAAGCTCGTGGCAATTTGAATTATTCAAGTGCGAAGTCACTAATCTCAGGGTTTGAATACGCCATTGGAGAAACGGCAAACCTATTAGGCACAGAATTTCGCTTCGGTAAAATCTTCACTGATTCAGAGTTGATCTCCAAGGAAGCTGCTTTGAATACCCGCAACACTCATTTTGAAGAACGCATGGCCTACCTGCGAAAACTGCTTGAGAAGAGCGAAAAAAAACGGTACGACCGGTGGGGGATTCTGGATGCCCCGGCTAGCGAGTTCAAAACAATCCGAGAGAAAATGCTGGCCGACTATCGCAAACTGGTCGGTAAAGTCCCCAATGACGGCACGCCGTTGAACCCGCAGACGCGGTTGGTTGAGACGCATGAGAAATACAAAACGTATCGTGTGATGCTTGACGTCGTCAAAGGCGTGCATGTTTATGGGAATTTGTTGGTACCGACGAACATCAAAGGGACGCGTCCAGCCGTGATTGCTCAACACGGTTTGAACGGTACGCCGGAGATGATTACCGGGTTAGAGATGAAAGAGGACACCGTCTATCACGAGTTCGGCCGCAAGTTGGCCGAAAACGGTTACGTGGTGTTTGCCCCGCTCATTTTGCATCATAATCCGGTTGCACAAATTACCGATCAAGTGCGGCAAGCGGGAGTGGTCGGCATGATGCGGATCGCCATGCCGATTGCCAAGAATGAACGCGTTCTCGATTTTCTGCAATCGCTGCCGTTCGTCTATGGCAGCCGCATTGGTTATTACGGCCTGTCGTACGGCGGGTATTCGGCGATTTGGATGGCACCGTTGCTTAGCCGATTGAAAGTCTCGGTCATCTCTGGGCACTTCAACGATTGGCGGACGAAAATCGTGTCGGACCAGTTGGCAACCAGCTTTTTGCTACACCCCGCCGAGGACATGTATAACTGGGACATCTTAAACCGGTTCACGCACCCCGAACTCATCGTCATGGCGCTGCCCATTCCTAGCTGCATTGAATTCGGCACCCGCGACGGCATCACGACACCCGAATGGACCGCCTACGGTTGGAAGCAAACCAAACAGTTCCGCGATCATTTGAACCTAGGCAACAAAATCATTTTAGCCGAGTTCGACGGGAAGCATGAAGTCAAAGGGGAAGAGGCGTTTGATTTTGTGGATCGGTATTTGTGTCCACGAAGGAAGAATGCCCGGGATTAAATTTGTCATACGATAGCATGACCTACAAGTTACTCCGCCAATTCAAAAATCACCTTATCTAACTCACCCGTGAAGGGGAAATGGTCGGGGTATAGGGTTGAGACGGGGGTGCCGTTGTCGATGCCTACGTCGAACGGTTCGGATAACGAAAAAGTTGCCATGTGGGTTTTGGGCATATCGACTTCATCGACTTTTTTGCCGTTGACGAACAATTCGGCCTTGCCTGCGAATTTTCCGAAGTGAGTGAATTTGACCATTAATGTCGTTTCACCTTTAACGAGTGGTTCAGACTTGGCAATGTAGTGAACTCCGTCAAGGAAATTGTAATCGTAGTGCGCCTTGCCGTCTTTGATGAATAGTGAATACCCGCCGGTGAACCCGCCGCAACAAACGATGACGCCTTCTTCGCCGCCTTTTAAATCGATGGTTGTGGTGATGGTGTGTGATCGACCTTTAATCGGCGGTGACGCTTTCTCGCCTATCCGCACAGCACCGGGAGAGTAGAACGTAAATTTCGTCTTACCGTCGAATAAGCGGTCTTGCTGTTTGGCGAGCCGTTTGATCATGTCGTCGTACAGCGGATAAACGTTGTACTTCCAGGCTTCCTCGTCGAACAGTTTTTTGAGTTCTTCCAGTTTCTCTGGGTGCTTTTCGGCCAAATCGATCGATGTCGCTGAAATCTTCAGCGACATGGTACAGTTCCCATTTGTCTTGGTCGAACGGTAGTACGACATTCACATTCCAGGGCATTCGATTCGCGTGCAGCACAACGGCTTTCCAACCGTCTGAGTAAATGGAGCGGTTTCCAAACATTTCGTAATACTGCACTTTTTTGGTCGACGGCGCATCGGGGGCATCGAACGAGTATTTCATACTGACGCCATCCATTGGTTTTTGTTTGACTCCGTCAATACTTTCGGGTACTTCCAGTTCCAGAATATCGAGGAACGTGGGTGCGATGTCTGAAATGTGGTGGTATTGCGAACGGACTTCTCCTTTGGCTTTGATGCCTTTTGGCCAATGCACGACCAGCGGATCTTGGATGCCGCCTCGGTGAACCGACTGTTTAAAGTATTTAAACGGCGTGTTTCCCGCCATGGCCCAGCCCGCGTGGTAGTGCGGGTAGGTGGTTCGGTCGCCTCAGTTGTCGTACTTTCGCATGTTGGCATCGAAGTCGGTTTGCAAGCCGTTTAGTACGTAGGTTTCGTTGAAGGTTCCTGCGAGACCTCCTTCGCCACTGGCACCATTGTCGGATGTGACCATGACCAGCGTGTTGTCGAGTTCGCCGATGCGTTCAAGTGTGTCGATCATTCTACCAATCTCGTTGTCGCAATGGTCGAGTTGGGCGGAGAAGACTTCCATTTGCCGAGCATACAGTTTTTGGTCTTCCGGTTTCAAAGAATCCCAAGCGGGAATTTCATCAATGCGTTTTGATAGAACGGTGTCTTGTGGAATCACGCCTTGCTGTTTTTGTTTTTCGAGAATGGCCTCGCGGGCCTTGTCCCAGCCCATATCGAATTTGCCTTTGTATTTTTCGATATACGACTGCGGTGCTTGGTGCGGCGAATGCATGGCACCAGGGGCCCAAAAGACCATGAATGGCCGGTCAGGAGCAGTCGATTTGTGGCCGGTCATGTAGGCGATGGCTTTGTCGGCTAGGTCGGTCGACATGTGGTAGTCTTCGGTTTCTTTCCAATGTTCAACGGGCGTGTGGTCTTGGAACATGACCGAACGGAATTGGTCGGCATCGGCGGCCATGAAGCCGTAGAAATGCTGGAAACCTTCACCGCTGGGCCAACGGCCCGGCTTGAGAGACTTCATATAGCGGAGTGTGGTCCCACTTGCCGAGTGCGTAATTCACATAGCCGTTCATCTGCATGATTTTCGCGACTGATTTTGCCGAGTCGGGAATGATGGCGTTGTACCCTGGGAACCCCATTGCCGTTAATGAATGTGAACCGAGCCCAATGGAATGCGGATTGCGCCCTGCCATGATCGATGCGCGCGATGGCGAGCAAAGAGCCGTCGTGTGGAAGTTATTGTAACGTAATCCGTTGTCAGCCAGCCGGTCGATGTTAGGGGTTTCGGTCAAGCCGCCAAAGCAGCCGATTTGGGCGAACCCAGTATCATCGAGCAGAATGAGCAAAACATTAGGCGCCCCTTCGGGTGCCAACGTCACCGTTTCTGGCCACCACTCGACTGAATCTTCATACCTGCGGGCGATTTTGCCTTGGAATTCCGTCTCGGAATCATCAATTGCACTTGTGGTTGGCCCACCCGAAACTGCAGGGGTAGAACTCGATGGCGCTGGCGGGGCCGGAACACAACCAAGATAAATAAAACAAGTCAGCGCCAGCAGACAACGGCTGATGGATTTCATGCGAGATGTCCTTTTGCAATTGAAAATCAATCCCGGTGAGCGCAAAAGGATGCGAGATGTCGAATTTAGATTTGATGGAAAGAACTAAGGATTTCGCGAGCACATCTCTGTTCAGTTATATCCTACACGTGTTTTTTTTTGACAACTGATTTTCAGTGAGAAGGTTAAGGTTTTGTAAAATCTTGGGGCAGAAAAACTAAGGCGAAGAGATGTTTATTTTTGTGGATCAGTATTTGTGGCCAGGGCGGAAGAAGTAATTGGAAAGCAGTAATGAGTTTCATTCACAACTGCCGAGAGAAACCTTTTCGACAAAGTCACGAGTGT
>Ga0115002_10005223_pt1 | contig 15391 bp, 15 predicted proteins | sample ArcticOcean_MG_C_8_FD_89576 | JGI IMG/M metagenome (GOLD analysis project Ga0115002, IMG submission 89576) | Marine microbial communities from western Arctic Ocean - ArcticOcean_MG_CB11_86 | ecosystem: Environmental > Aquatic > Marine > Oceanic | place: Arctic Ocean: Canada Basin | collected... | reverse complement strand
TAATTTTTCTCTCAATACATCGATTAACTTTGAGCTAGAAGGCTCTTTTGACAAATCATTCGTTTCCATTGGGTCTTTATCAATATCAAATAATTGTGTAGTTCGTTTACCGTTAACATTATATTCAATTAACTTCATGCCGTTAACATTAACAGCCCTAATAAATTCTTTATACACAAAATAATGGTAATTTCTGGTAGTTTCTAATTCACCCCTTAACACAGGAGCAAGACTATGGCCCATAACCGTACTAGGAATTTCGATTCCCGCTAACTCACATAAAGTTGGATAAAAATCAACTGTGTATACTCGAGCTTTTGTTACATTATTCTTTGGTATTCCTGGTCCAGATAAAATCATGGGGATATGAATACTGTGTTCATATAGACTTTGTTTTCCCATTAATCCATGTCGGCCAAGAGCTAAGCCATTATCTCCTGCAAATGCGATGATAGTGTTATCTAATTGGCCTGTTTCTCGAAGAACATCAATAACCTTACCTATCTCAGTATCAATATGAGTAATCATTGCATAATATTCTGCTACGTGATGGCGAATATCTGACTCCGAACGAGGAAAAGATGCTATCAATTCATCTCTAACTGTGAGACTTCCGTTATCAAATGGATGCATCTCCATAAAACTATCCCCTATCTCAATGTCTTTGGGATCATACATATCTAAAAATTCTTGAGGCATCGATCTAGGGTCATGCGGAGCCATGAAAGCTACATAGGCAAAAAACGGATCGTCTTTATCGTAAGTTTTTATAAATTCTGCCGCCTGAGAGGCAAACAAATCAGTCGAATGGATTCCTGAGGGAACATGGTTAGCTATTTTTTCTTCAACCAGATTAGATGGACGGTATGAGGCTGTCCTAGTGATCCTACCTTCATATTTACCTGTTGGGTCAAAGGTATGTACTGGAACCGTCCAGTGATCATACATACCTCCAAAATATACATCCGAACCATCATTGAAATTCCGGGCATATGCTGCGACCCCATTATGCCATTTACCACAACCCCAAGAAGTATAACCTTCAGATTGCAGTGTTTCCCCTAACATAACATGCTCTTGAGGGATATAAGATCCCGTATCTTCTAAGTGAAATAAAGTTCTCCCAGTCATTAACATGGCACGGCTAGGCATACACACTGCATAATTAGTTCCTCCCATAATATATGCATCACTGAAAGTCGTTCCATTCTCTACTAACCAATCAATATGTGGAGTGTTTATCTTCTCATTTCCCAATGCATTAATCGTGTCAAACCTTTGATCATCTGTAAAAAAGAAAAGAATATTTGGTTTGTTCAAAATTAACTCCTAAAATATAAATGCGATTTATAGACATCCGTATTGCTTGTATTATATACAGCTTTAGTAATATCAATTTCTTTAATCAATCTCTATGCCTCTTCCCATCCTTTTTTATTTCCACATCTTAAACATCTTTTAGTGGAAAAAATCTCATCCCAATTTCCATCTAAAGCTACATAATCTAAAATACACCTTAATGCTTTATTGGAGTTACGTAAATTGTATTTTTCAGATATATGTTCTAGCATTTTCATAAGATCTTCTTGTATTTCAAAGCTTATTGATTCTTTTAATCCAGCCATTTCCACTCCTTTTCGTCTTTTTTATCATAAATATTTGAAATTGTACCCTTTCTTGCGTATCCTAAGTTTTTACTACTTAATAATTAAATTAGCAAATTTTACTTGAGGTATATGTATGACAAAAAAACAGCCCAATATTATTTTAATAATGTCTGATGACTTGGGTTATGAAGTACTCGGCTGTAACGGCGGAACAACTTATAAAACTCCTTGTCTTGACCAATTAGCAGAAAAAGGCATGAGATTCGAAAATGCCCACGTAATGCCTCTTTGCACTCCTACTAGAATTTCGCTAATGACGGGAAAATACAATTTCAGAAATTATATCGGCTTCGGATTATTGAAGCCTGATGAAAAAACATTCGGCCATATTTTTTCTGAATCAGGATATAACACTTGCATATCAGGCAAATGGCAACTTCATTCCTATAACACTCTTGATGAAGCTCCTGAAATGAGGTCTAAAGGTCAGACAATCGAAAATGCCGGGTTTGATGAATTTTGTGTATGGCATGCACATCATACTGAAGAAAAAGGGTCTAGATACAAAGATCCTATTATTTTTCAAAATGGAAAATATAGAGACGACACTGAAGGTAAATACGGAGAAGACGTGTTTTGTGACTATATAATCGACTACATTGGGCGAAAGAAAGATGACGACAATCCGTTCTTTGTATACTGGCCTATGGCTGCTACCCACAAACCACATGAACCTACTCCGGACAGTCCTGAATGGGAAGATTTTGAACCAGGCTCAAATAAATATCGCGGATCTAGAACCTTCGCTGAAGTAGAAAAAGACCAACAAGTAGATGACGACCCTAGATTCTATAAAGACATGGTTGAATATCACGATAAAGTAATAGGACGTTTAGTTGACTATTTAGATCAAGAAAATCTTTCAGAAGATACCTTAATTGTATATTTGGGTGACAATGGAAGCCCACACGATGTTTGCTCAATGGTTCACGCACATAATGAAATTTGTGGCGGAAAAGGGAAAACAAATGATAGAGGAACTCATGTTCCTTTAATTTGCAGTATGCCCGGAACAATAAAGGCAGGAGAAGCCCAACCCGATATGATTGAAGCAACTGACTTCCTCCCTACGATGTTTCAGGCAGCCGGAATTGAAGCACCTAATGATTACATTCTAGACGGCCAATCATTTTATCCTCAATTAACCGGAAATACAGGTACTCCAAGAGATTGGATGTTTTTTCATTTTGAACCAATGAACCCTAGGATCATACCTGGGAAAAAAGCGATAATGAATGCTGCAATTAGATACGCCCGAACTTTAGATTGGAACTTGTATGAAACAGGAGAACTATACGATTTAAAATCTGATATAGATGAAGATCTTCCTATTTATGCAGCAGATGATACTGAAGAACAAGCAGCAGCTCGCGCTTCATTAAAACCAATATTTAACAATATGGTTTCTTAATTATCTTCTGATTTTTTAAGATTTATAGAAGCTGAATTAATACAATATCGCAAAACCAGTAGTTTCAGGTGGGCCATCTGGGAAAACATGCCCCAGGTGTGCCCCACACGAATCACAGGTCACCTCTGTTCTTACCATACCTAGTGACGTATCCTCTTCTTCAACAAGTTGTTCTTCATTGAGAGGTTTATCAAAGCTAGGCCATCCACACATAGAATCAAATTTGGATTCGGAAGTGAATAACTCAGCACCACAACATATACAAAGATACGTACCTTGATCAGATGTATTCCAATATTCTCCAGTAAAGGCATGCTCAGTAGCTTTGTTCCGGGCGACTTCAAACTGTAATGGAGTTAATTTATCTTTATATTGTTCATCATCATGCAAATCTTTATCGTCTAAATTTGACATTTAATTCTCCTACCTCAAAAAATTGCCCTGTTCAACATATAATATAACGATAATCAGTCTAACACCAGAATTGTCCACGAGGTAAAATTATGAGAATAGCATTAATAGGTCAATCCGATTTTGGAAAAGATGTCTTAGATGCTTTGATAAAAGATCAAAAAGATATTGTTGGTGTTTTTTGCCCTTCCGATAAAGGAGAAGGGGATTTTGACCCTATAAAAAAATCTTCCCAATCACATAAAATTGATGTATATCAATTTGATAGATTGCGCGACGACAAGGCGATTGAAACATTTTCATCCCTTAATGTTGATTTATGTGTTATGGCATTTGTAACTGATATCGTACCTATGGATATAATAAACTCGCCTACATTAGGGACTATCCAATACCATCCTTCATTATTGCCTTTACACAGAGGGCCTAGCTCTATAAATTGGCCCATCATAATGGGTAAAAAAGAAACGGGACTGTCAATTTTCTGGCCAGATGACGGATTAGATACTGGCCCTATTTTGCTGCAAAAAAAAGTTGTGATTGAAGATACTGATACATTGGGAACATTATATTTCAAAAAACTTTATCCAATGGGAGTCGATGCATTAGTAGAAGCAGTTAATTTAGTTTCTAAAGGGACAGCCCCAAAAACTAAACAAGAGCAGGAATTAGCAACCTACGAAGGATGGTGTAAATCCAAAGACGCAAAAATAGATTGGTCAAAGCCTGCGATGGAAATATGCAACCTTATAAGAGGTTGTGACCCTAGCCCCGGAGCCAATACAACTTTGCAATCACAAAAAATTTCCTTATATAAATCGCATTTAACCAACGAAACTTCAAGTATGCCATATGGGAGTATAACTACAATAAATCAGAGTTCATTTAGTGTGTCTGTAAATGGGGGGACTTTAATAGTCGAAAGAGTAAAAATGACAGGAAATTCAAAACAATATGTTGCTGACTTTTTAAAAACTACTAACCTTGAGATTGGTGATCGATTTATTTGATCCCAACTATTCTGTACTTTCACTATTTTCGACATCATCGTCAACAGTGTTTATATTATTTTCGAACCTTTCGCCCATTTGATTCAAAAATTCTTGAATATCTTGTGACAAATCCGACTGGTTCATTTCGTCGCTAGCGGTTAATTGGCCTTCTGGCTTAGCAAGAACTCTATCGTAATATATTTCTAGCTGCTTAATGAGGTTATCCGTCTCACCCCCACGATATATAGAATCATTAATACCTTTATATTGTTCATTACCTTGTGCTTTATCCGCTAAGCTCATAGGGAATCCATAAATTGAGCACAAAATTTCTAACAATCTTGCTGTTCCCAAATGGTCTTCTTCAAGTTGAACATATTGTGGTAAATGAGCCATCAAAGTCGTATTGAAAATATTTAATTTGTTCAAATCTTCATTAACTTGATTCACAATTGAGGTAGGTCCCTGATAAGTATTCCGTGTCAGATTAATTAATCCCGCTGCTTTAATGGCTTGGTCATCTTTCAATCTTCCCGTAACACGAATAGGGCGAGTATGCGGAACTGAGTTATACATGCCACCTATCCGGCAATATTCTTTGACATCACAGAATTTCAAAAGTTCAACTATAGAATCAGTATATTCTTCAGAAAAATTGTGGGGCTCTCTAATATGCAAAAATAAAAAATGCTGTTCATTAACTACATCATATCCGTATTGAACAATTGTATTAGGCTTAACTAATGTTCTTTTTTCATCTATAAGCTTTATCCGAGGTCTATATCGTGTAAAGTCGAAAAATTTACCTGGCTTAGCCAGCTTTGCAAAATCACGTGCATTTATGTGGTTTTGCAGTTTTTTTAATGCTAATGTGCCAACACGGCCAACATCAATCCAAGGGCGCAACATACTAATTGCTATAGTGTTTTCCATTTCAGGAATAGGGTCGATGAGTTCAAATTCGCCAATTTTCATACTGCTAAAGTATACACTAAGATAAAACATTTGACTTTGACTGTTACACTCTTAGTTAATTAATAAGTAATATATGGCTATGAATTTAGAAGAGAATCAAAATGACAATACTTCCCTTCGTCACCGCCTCGGTGACGAAGGGAAAAACTATTATTTGCGATGGCAAATCGGATGCGTAGGATGCCTTTTCCCAATATTGATATTTTTTTTATTCCTATTTTTAGTATTCCGATTTGGGCTCAACCAATAATTAAAAGGAGGTTAGCTACATGAGAGCAGCATTTTATGATGGAACAGGAAAAATGGAAGTTAGTGACTATCCAATGCCAGAGATTGAAGACGGCGAAGTGCTTATAGATATTAAATCCACAGGAATATGCGGTTCCGACTTAAATATGAACAAATCAAAAACTGCAGCTGATGATATCCCTGCAGGACATGAAATTGCTGGTACGATTATAGAAACAGGCAATGGGGTAAGTAAACAAGTTATAGGACAGCGCGTTGCTGTAGAAGTTTTAGGAAGTGGCCGAGCATGTAATGAATGTTGGTATTGCAGACAAGGACAATATATCCATTGCCCAAATAGCACAAAAGAAACAAGAACAAATAACCGCGAAGACTCAAAAAGTGGGGGTTTTTCAGAATATATAACACGTAAATTGACTGGCTGCTATCCCATACTAGACACCATGTCTTGGAGTGAAGGGGCTTTAGTAGAACCTTTAGCTGTCTCTGTTCACGGATTACGTACTGGACAAATAAAAGGTGGAGACAATGTGGCTATATTAGGAGCCGGAACAATAGGCCTAACAGCTGTCGCTGCCGCTAAAAAACTTGGAGCTGGCAAAATATTTGTGACAGCAAAACATCCTCAACAAGCAGAAATGGCAAAAACACTAGGGGCTGACTATACTGCAGACCCATCTGATGGATCTTTTGAAGAAATGCTTTTAGATATGACTAATGGTCGTGGAGCAGATCTAACGGTTGAAACAGTTGGAGGGTCCAGAAACGACTCTCTTATTCAGTCAATTGAAGTGACTAGAAAACAAGGTCGGATTGTAATTTTAGGTGTCTTCTATGGGGATCTAGCAATAAACTGGGCACGCCCAATATTAAAAGAACTCAATATTCAAGGATCAATATGCTATGGATTAATCGATGGAGTCCATGATTTTGAACGATCGATAGAAATGTTTTCAGATAACGACTTTAATTTGAGTGAAATTGTTACTCACAGTTATGATCTAGAAAACATTCAAAAAGGATTTGAAACTGCATACGACAAAACCACAGGCTCCATTAAAGTACACATAATGCAAAAATAAGTCATGTTTAATCGATAATATCTAATTAATATTAGATACCTTCGCTAAATATACAAGGAGAATGTATATGAGAGCAGCATTTTATGACGGAACAGGAAAGATGGAAGTTAGTGACTACCCAATGCCGGAAATTGAAGCCGGAGAAGTGCTTATTGATGTCAAAGTTACAGGAATATGTGGTTCTGACTTAAATATGAACAAAGCAAAAACTGCAGCTGACAATATGCCTGCAGGACATGAAGTCACTGGAATTATTGTCGATGTGGGAGCAGGGGTAAGCAAGCAAGTTATAGGACAACGCGTTGCTGTAGAAGTTTTGGGAAGTGGACGGGCGTGTAATGAATGTTGGTATTGCAGACAAGGACAATATATCCATTGTCCAAATAGTACACCAAGCAAAAAAAGTAAAAACCAAGACACAAAAAGTGGTGGATTTGCAGAATATATAACACGTAAATTGACTGGCTGTTATCCCATACTAGACACCATGACTTGGAATGAAGGAGCTTTAGTAGACCCCCTCGCCACCTCAGTTCATGGATTACGTATTGGCCAAATAAAAGGTGGCGATAACGTAGCAATACTAGGGGCAGGAACAATAGGTCTAACGGCCGTAGCTGCCGCTAAAAAACTTGGAGCTGGCAAAATATTTGTGACAGCAAAACATCCTCAACAAGCAGAAATGGCAAGAAAATTAGGTGCCGATTATACTGCAGATCCATCTGATGGATCTTTTGAAGAAATGCTTTTAGACATGACTAATGGCAGAGGAGCTGATTTGACTGTAGAGACAGTTGGAGGGTCCAGAAACGACTCTCTACTTCAATCACTTGAAGTGACAAGAAACCAAGGTACTGTCGTGATTTTAGGAGTTTTTTACGGGAATCTTGGAATTAACTGGGCTAGACCTATGGTAAAAGAATTAACTATACAAAATTCTATGTGTTTCAGCGTAATTAATGGGGTTCATGATTATGAACTATCAATAGAAATGTTCTCAGATAACGATTTTAACCTGCGTGAAATTGTAACCCATAAATACAATTTAGAAGATATTCAAAAAGGATTTGAAGCTGCCTACAATAAGAATACAGGTTCCATCAAAGTACAAATATTACAAGATTGATTTTTAATTACATCGATTAAATAAAAAGAGGAAACTCTATCTTTATAGAGTTTCCTCTTTTTATCAAGATACTACTATTGTAAATTATTCACTACTAGTAAGTATCTCTCGCCCTACAGTAATCGCCCATACTGTGAATACAATAAAACATATTCCACCAATTAAGGCTCCAGTCTCACCACTAAAAGTGTCTGTTGCTCCTAAAATAGTAGTTACAACCATTACAATAGCGGCCACCGATGCGATATATGCAAATATCTTATTATACGTGCCTGCCTGTGCAATGAAGAATGATAACAATAAGAACCCAGTAGCAAAAACTAATGACGCAAGAGTATTTATGCCTTGCCCAACAGCAAAAGCAGCTCCAGCAGCAGCAAACCCAGCTCCAGCAGTGGCAGCCGCAACGGCTCCAGCAGTAGCAGCATCAGCTCCAGCAGCAGTAGCAGCAGCAGCAGCATCAGCTCCAGTCAAATCAGCGCCTGCAATTGTCCAATTCAAAGCCACCGTGAGAAGGTATCCGATAATACCAATACTAACCAAAGTTAATATATATCCGGAAAAAGCTTCACCAGCTCCACCTTTCATGCCTGATGCAAGATATCTAATTCCGTTAAGCATCATTATTAAACCTACCATAATCACGATTCCAGTAATAAGTGCCAATGCAGCATTACCATTAACCGCTGAAATAACTTCAATCGCGTTAGTTGGATCCACAGGATTTATCACAGAGCTTGCCGGTGCTAGAAAATATCCTATAAGCCCAAGGATAGGACCCAAGATAATTGACAACCCAGCTAATTTAGTAACTGATATGTTACCCATTTTCAAACCTCCTTTAATGAGAATTTCATTAAACATAATAATTAATATTCAAAAATTCAATATGTATGCAACCAAATTTAATAGCAAAGCTCTATATAATGACCACTACTAGGAACAATTCAATAATCTCATTTCTGCTTGGCGAGCAACAATCAGCTCAGATTCTATTCTTTATTTCTAAATAATATGATTTCATTTACCGTCAGAAATAAATTTAGAAACATCAACCATTTTGTCGGAAGTTAAAAATTCATCAAATTCTATCCAATTATCTTCTGTTATCTCTAATAATGCTTTCCAAATTTTTAACGACTCGCCCGGAGGTTGGTTTTCACCTCTCATAACAGATTGCAGATTGTCGTCTGTCCACGCTAAAACAACAATATTTTTTTCACCTGGAGTAGTTCCAATGTTAAAATAAACACTGAAATTGTCCCCTCTCTGTCCTGCAACGTTATAATGCTCTGCTGCTTTATAGGCAAGAGTTGCAACTTGCCTAACATATCCTGGCTTACTTTCCCAAACTCTTTTAATGTGAAACATTGTTCTTCTCCATAATACAATTAGCTATAAATATCTAATAACTATAATAACAATTTTCTTTTTAGCAACCTATTTATTTGAACTACAAGAGCTGTAGAAAAGCATAAAGTATATTAAAAGTGGTAAAGCTTTGGATTTATTCATATAATAGATTCCTGATCCGCAGTAGCTCAGTGGTAGAGCAATCGGCTGTTAACCGATCGGTCGCTGGTTCAAATCCAGCCTGCGGAGCCAGACATCAACATTATTCTCGAAAGGCAAAAAAATGAATGACCAAGACCAGCCCGCTACTCAAGATACCCCAGAGGAAACACCTTTAGAGCAATCTATATTGGAAGTTGACTCTATCCCTGAAAATACTATTGTATTTCCCCAAACTCAATGGGCGTGGCTTTTACCTTCTTCAGTATGGATTGTATTGTTAGCTGCAGTAATTGTTTATGATTTTATCTCAATGGGCTTTATACCATTGATGATGGCTGTCGCTATCGTCGTACCTAGGTATCTAAGATGGCAACAAACAAAATACTATTTATCCGAAAAAGCCCTATATATGACAATGGTAGGCTTACCTATCATTCAAAAAAGACGCATATTTGAGTTGTCTTTCGACAATATAGTTGAAATGAATCTTAAACACGGTACTTTTGGGAGACAATTAGGATATTCGGAAGTGCAAATTGTATTTAAAGACAAAAGAGTCACGAAACTATCATATATAAGTAATTATGAAGCCTTAATATCACATATAGAATCTAGAACAGATTTACCAGGTATATCTTAAATATAGTTTGTTAATAGCCTAGGCATAATAACAAATGTTTAATATAGAATGGTTTTCTTGGCCATTGTTAGTTTTTTTAGGAATATTATTTTTATATACTGGCTCACGGAAATTGATTCAAAATAAAAATTTGAGTTTTAATAAAAAGAATTATTGGATCAAAATATTCCCAATGAGTAAAATAGGGTATTTTGAAATATTAACGGGAATAACATTCATATTACCTGCTATTATTGTAAAGAATCCGGTAGTTTTATTTGCGACAATAGGTGCAATATTAGCCATAATCATATCTATATTAAAAATATTGATTTTTAATAAGAGTATTTATATTAAAAATATTTTATTCTCAACAAGTATAATAATTGTTTCCGTGTTCTTATTAATAACGATAACTTATTAATTAAAAAACCCAATTGTGACTATTAAAAAATCAGGAAAAAAGGAGTTAGGAAAATGGCTATAAGAATTGTGACCGACAGCACCTCTGATATCCCTAAAAACATTGCAGAAACCCACGGTATAACTGTAGTTCCTTTAAATGTTCATTTTGGAGAAACTGTCTTCAAAGACGGCATAGACTTAACAACTGAAGATTTTTTTGAAAAGCTAGTTGCCGACCCAAGGCATCCCTCAACTTCTCAGCCATCAGTAGGTGAATTTGTAGATACATATCGAGATATTGCATCTGATGGAGACGAAATAATATCAATTCATATTACTAGTAAATTAAGCGGGACATATAATTCAGCAACGCAAGCTGCGAATCAATTAAAAGATAAAATAAAAGTTCATGTTATAGACACAGAACAAGTAAGTTGTGCCATTGCATATGCAGCTATTGCTGCATCAAATTCGATAAAAAATGGAGGCTCCGTTGCAGATGCAATATCTGCTGCTAAGTCTGTGTGTCAAAGAAGTCATTTTTACGCACTATTTGATACTTTAGAATATCTAGCCAAAGGAGGGCGCATAGGTAAGGCCCAATCATTACTTGGAGGATTACTTAAAGTAAAGCCTATACTGAGAACCAAAGATGGAGTTATAGATACATTTAAAAGAGCAAGGTCCCGTAAAGGTGGCATGCTTTTATTAAACCAAACTATTAAAGCTCTTGGTTCATTAGATGATCTCTGTGTGATTTATTCTACAGATAATTCTGATGCACAAATATTAGCAACCCAACTCACTGAATTTCTTCCCGATGGAAAAACTCCTCTTATGATCAAAGTAGGTCCTGTTATTGGAACTCACGCAGGACCAAATTTAATAGGCGTAGGTTGTATAGTATCGGACTAATAATATCGCACTAAACTGCTGCCTATCGATTCAATCAGAATGGTCAGGAAATATTCTTATTCAGTTGCCTCGACAGGCCATATATAGCTAGAAGTTTTGGGAGGCACAGAATTCCTTTGCTAGCTTCTCAATTGGTCTCTTATTAAAGTATATGCCTAGAAAGCATTAATTCATTAGCGTAGACATAAGTTCTGATTTTAGTGGAGCGGGAGAAGGGATTCGAACCCTCGACATCTTCCTTGGCAAGGAAGTGCTCTACCACTGAGCTACTCCCGCTCGTATAAGTTTGAATAAGGTGCCGAGGGCCAGAATCGAACTGGCGACACCAGCATTTTCAGTGCTGTGCTCTACCGACTGAGCTACCTCGGCTTATAAATTTAAACTAAAAACCAAGTTAAATACTATTGCCGGTAGTTAATAGTGTCAAGAATATATAATGTATTTTACGCTTAAAATTTATACCCATAATTAACAAACCCTTTGTCCTAGTCACAATAGTGTACAATAAAGTCTTATAATCCTAACGTTTTATGAATAAATATTCATTGAGGTGATTAGTGTCCGATTTTGACATAATTGTAATTGGATCAGGCCCTGGAGGGTACGTAGCCGCGATAAGGGCAGCACAGCTCGGATTAAAAACAGCCATTATAGAGCGGGAAGCTGTCGGGGGTGTCTGTCTAAATTGGGGTTGCATTCCTAGTAAATCTTTATTACGCAATGCGGAAGTTTTAAATTTAGTGAAAACTTCTGATAAATACGGTATAACTTTTGACAATTTATCATATGACTTTGGAAGTGCTATAGCCAGAAGCCGTCAAGTCGTTAAAAAACTAACTTCGGGTATCCAGCATCTATTAAAAAAGAATAATATTGAACATATAGCAGGTTCTGCCTCTTTCGAAACCTCCAATTCTATAAATGTGACAATGAAAAATGGAGAGTCTCGAATTATCTCTAGTGACAATATTATAATCGCGACAGGGGCCCGACAAAGAGAAATGCCTTCAATGCCAATAGACCATTCCATAGTTATGAATAGTAGGGATGCCTTAAATTCAAAAACTATCCCTAATAGAGTAGTCATTGTAGGGGGAGGGGCAACAGGGGCAGAATTTGCACACATTTATAATTCTTATGGATCTAATGTGACAATTGTAGAATTAGCAGAAAGATTAGTTCCCAACGAAGATAAAGAAATAAGCCAAATTTTAACAAAATCATTCACAGACAATGGAATATCCATATTTACTAATGCTAGTGTTAGTTCAATAGAAACCAATACTCATTTTGCGATAGTTGATATGTCTAAAGACAATGAACTAACAAAAATAGAATGCGACCAAGTACTTGTTGCGGTTGGAGTTCAGGCAAATACAGACAATTTAGGACTTGAAAAAATTGGACTTGAAACAGAGCGCGGATTTATCCCCATTGATCAAAATATGAAGTCTTCTATCCCAAATGTATATGCTATAGGAGATGTGACAGGAAAAATGTTATTAGCTCATGTTGCATCTGCCCAAGGGGTTACAGCGATAGAGCACATAGCCGGATTGAATCCTCCAGAATTAGACTACTCTTTAATGCCTAGAGCAATATATTGTGAACCTCAAATAGCTAGTTTTGGATTAACAGAAGAACAAGCTAAAGATCAAGGAATAAATATTAATGTTGGAAAATTCCCTTTCGCAGCAAGTGGCAAAGCAATTGCTTTAGATAAAACAGAAGGAATGGTTAAGCTTGTAGTTGATCAAGAAATTGGGGAAATCATAGGAGCTCATATGATAGGTTCAGAAGTTACTGAACTTTTAGCAGAACTATCTATAACCAAAATGTTAGAAGGAACGACAACGGAGTTAGGTTGGCTTGTTCACCCTCACCCTACGATTTCTGAAATTATCAAAGAAGCGGCTTTAGACACTATAGGGGAAGCTATTCATATTTAATATGATAGAAAATAAATCATTATGGCAGAATCTGAAAACATACTACAAATCATGACCAAAGAAGAATCATCAGATTTACTTTACAAAATGATTCTAATAAGGCAATTCGAAGAAGCATCTGAAAGGCTCTACCAAAGAGGTTTAATCAGAGGGTTCCTCCATACGTATATTGGAGAGGAAGCAATTGCTGTCGGATCAATACCAAATTTACGAAGTGACGATTATGTAATTGGGCACTATCGAGATCACGGGCACGCTTTAACAAGAGGAATAGATCCGAAAATTGCAATGGCAGAATTGTGCGGCAAAGCAACTGGGTGTAGTGGCGGGAAAGGAGGGTCCATGCATTTATTTGATGTTGAAAAACATTTTATGGGTGGACACGCAATAGTTGGAGGGCAATTTCCACTAGCTGTAGGAATGGCACTAGGAATCAAAATGAAAAAGGAATCTGATAGTGTTGTAATGTGTTTTTTTGGTGATGGCGCAGTCCAAGAAGGTGAATTTCACGAAGCAATGAATCTAGCATCGTTATGGAAATTACCTATAGTTTTTATGCTAGAAAATAATTTATATGGAATGGGAACAACTGTCAGTAGAGCTAATGCTGGCGGAGAAACCATTTATGAATCTGCTACGTCTTATCATATACCGGCCGTCCACATTGATGGAATGGACTTATTGCAAGTACGCGAAACCACTAAGGAAGGCATCGAAAAAGTAAGGCAAGGAGAAGGTCCTGTATTCATTGAATCGATGGCATACCGATATCATGGTCATTCAATGGCTGATCCAACAAATTATCGAAGCGATTCTGAAGTTCAAGAATATTTAGCCAAAGACCCTATCGAAAAATTTAAAACTGTTTGTCTTGAAAGCAATTTACTCACACCTAGTGATATTATCTCTATAGATGATGATGTTAAAAATGTAATAGAAAATGCTATTGATTTTGCTATTGAAAGCGATGTGCCTTCTCCTGAATCTCTTTATACAAATATTTATGCAGATCCACAGGTTTAAGAAATGACAGTAATGATTTTACGTGATGCTATTGCGAAAGCCTTAAGGGAAGCCCTAGACACTGATGACCGAACATTTTTAATGGGTGAAGATATTGGTAAATATGGTGGCCCATACGCAGTAACTAAAGGTTTTTATGACGAGTATGGCGAAGAAAGAATTAAAGACACTCCTATTTCCGAATCTGTCTTCGTTGGTGCGGGGACGGGGGCCGCAATGGTAGGTTTAAGACCTATCGTTGAAATAATGACGATTAATTTCTCTTTAGTGGCAATGGATCAAATTGTAAATCACGCAGCAAAATTATCCTATATGTCAAATGGTCAAATTAGTGTGCCACTAATAATAAGGACCGTTACTGGAGGAGGAGGCCAATTAGGTGCAACTCATTCTCAAAGTTTCGAAAATTGGTATGCTTCAATTCCAGGATTACGTGTAGTGGTACCAACAACTCCATATGATGCACTTGGACTTTTTCGAACTGCCCGGAAAGATAATAATCCTGTGATTTTTGCTGAACACTCTCTTTTATACAGAGTAAAAGGAGAAGTACCTGATGAATACTATGAAATTCCATTTGGTCAAGCTAGGATAGCTAAAACTGGGGAAGACGTAACATTAATAGCGTATTCGGGCATGGTTCGAGTTGCTGAACAAGCTGCTAAAATCTTAGCAGAAAAAAACATCTCTGCTGAAGTTATAGACCTACGTACTTTATCTCCTCTAGATATGGAAACTCTTGTTGAATCAGTAAAGAAAACTAACAGAGCTGTTGTAGTAGAAGAAACTTGGAAAACAGGTGGTTTTTCAGGAACAATAGCCAGCAATATACAAGAAGCCGCTTTTGATTATCTAGATGGACCTGTCATAAGAGTGAATGGGCCAGATGTTTCAGCTCCTTATGCGAAAAACATAGAAACTGAAATGATTCCTAGTGCAAATTGGATTGTTGAAGCCGTAACATATAATTTCGGATTATAAAATATTTCACACATTGAAATTTTTGATAAACGTTGGGAGAGACTATAAACATGACAACTGAATTAAAAATG
>Ga0115002_10005222_pt1 | contig 15391 bp, 17 predicted proteins | sample ArcticOcean_MG_C_8_FD_89576 | JGI IMG/M metagenome (GOLD analysis project Ga0115002, IMG submission 89576) | Marine microbial communities from western Arctic Ocean - ArcticOcean_MG_CB11_86 | ecosystem: Environmental > Aquatic > Marine > Oceanic | place: Arctic Ocean: Canada Basin | collected... | reverse complement strand
ATGGGACAAAAAGAACTATCAGCTTATTTAAAAAACGGGCTTCGGTAAGGGATAATAAATTGTGATGAAAGCAATTTATTACAAGCAGTACGGTGATCTATCTCAACTTGAAGAGGTGGAGATAGACAGACCCAAGCTAACCGCCTCTCAGGTTCTCGTTAAAGTAGAGGCATCGGCGATAAATCCCATCGATTGGAAACTTCTCAGCGGGAGTTTTCGTTATATTATGCCCGTGAAGTTTCCCGCGATACCCGGCTTTGACTTGGCTGGCGAAGTTGTGGAAACAGGAGCCGCGGTCACACAGTTTACGACTGGCGATAAGGTATACGCATGTCAGGACATTAAGCAATTTGGCACGGCTGCTGAATATACCGTAGTGGAGGAACATCTTCTTGACCTTATACCTGAAGGCTTAAGCGCCGGTGAAGCTGCGGGGATACCGCTTGCCGGCTTGACTGCGCTTCAAGGATTACGTAACTGCGGTGGCTTGAATGCAGGTGAGCGCGTTCTCATCGTAGGGGGATCTGGCGGGGTAGGGCATTACGCGGTACAGATTGCCAAGGCGATGGACACAAATGTCACTGCAGTTTGCAGTACCGGCAATGTGGAAATGGTCCGCGATCTGGGTGCCGACACGGTGATCGATTATAATGAACAAACAGATTTTGCTACCGACATGAAATATGATGTAGTCTTGGACTGCGTGGTAAACTCACCCTATAAAGCATTCGTTGAGGTTATGCAATCTGACGCGGTTTACATTCCCGCACTCCCCAGTATTTCATTTATGATAAGGTCTTACCTCATGCCATTATATACGAAGCGTCGGGTAAAACCGGTGATGCTGAAAACCAATGGGAAAGATTTAAATTTCTTGTCAAATTTAGTAAGAGAAGGAAAGCTACGCACGATCATTGATAGTTCGTATTCATTGAATGAATATCGTAAAGCATTTGAGCGAAATCAGACGGGGCGAACGCGAGGTAAAATCATTATCAATATTTAAAAAATTTATAGATGAAAACGCTTGAAGAACACTATGTAGAATACAAAGAAAACGGATTTACCATACTTCCGAAAGTCTTTAATCAAGCGCAAATAGATGAATGGATTTCTCTGTATCCAAGTTTGATCAAACGTCAGACTCCACCCGAAGCTGAGCAGGAACAGAGATGGCTCAGCAGTGTGGTCGAATATGAACCCCATGCAATGCTGCCGGCAGTTGCCAATGAAAAGATTCTGGATTTTGCGGAAATGGTCATGGGGCCGTTCGTTCAACTCGATAATCTTACTTTCATGGCCTTCCCCTCCCTATCGAAGGGTGAGGCCAATGGCAAAGTCAGTGGTTGGCACCGCGATCAGTGGTCATCTTTTCCCCTCGGTAATGATTATATCTGGCCCAAAGCCAGTAATGCGATTTGCTATCTACAGGATCTAACCGATAATAACGGCCCGTTCCGTGTTATACCCGGATCCCATCGCGCACCTATTTCGATTGCCGAAGATGATCGCCAAAAGAAACGTCCCGATGAGAAGGTATTTTACCCAAGCGCAGGCGACGTCATATTTACCCACTGTGGGGTGATTCATTCCGGTACACCAAATGTATCCGGAAAATTGCGCTATTTCTTCAGTATCTATTATAATCTCAGCTGGCTGCGGCACCGTGACAATCATTCGGGTCCGAACGTCGCAAAAATTATAGCTATGGCGCGCGAAAAAAACGATCGGCGGCTACTGAGGCTTTTTGGAATCGATGATCTTGTTTTTCCGAGAAGCAACTGGGGCTTTCAGCAACCAGACAACGAGAAGTGGGTGCAATGGATCAAAGAAGATCGCGAAGCTCTAATAAAATAATTTCATTTTATTAGGTGCGCGGTTAGTCCGTCGTCAACCCGAGCTAGTAGAGATTGGGTTGAACCTGCCAGTCCTTTATAAACAGTTCATTGGCATCAATCGCCTGTCCACCGGGCAAGGGTGAGGCAGTATATTGGGCGAGGTAAACCCGACGTTTTTTTCCCGTTGGATTGGCGCCGCTGCGATGAAAGGTGAGGCTTGAAAATACCGCGATGCTACCGGCGGGTGCGATCACCGGTTCACCCGGATCATCGCCGAAGTAACCAATCCTGTCATTACTGCCCTCTTCAACGATGTGCTCTGCCAATTTTTTTTCTCCGTAGCGGCTCATGGGCAATAGGTAGACCGTGCCGTTATCTTCGTTGACCTCATCGAGCGTGCACCAGCAGGATAGTACTTCAGGATGGTCGCCGAGTCGTGCCTGGGCATAACCAGAATCCTGGTGCCAGCTGAACTTCATGCCCGTCTTATCGAATTTCACCACGTATTGATCGCTCTTGTAGTAAATTTCATCGCCGAAAATCGCGCGGGTGATACTGGCCATCAGGTCGCTGAAAATAAATTCGCGAATACGGGGATGATTGGGCTCGGCTTTCATAAAATACCGCTTGCCGCGATGATTGATCCCCATCACATCGGTACCCTGTCGGTCCATTTCCGCATCAGTTTCGTCGATAGCCGATTGACAGACATCGCGCAACAACTTGACGTGCTCATCCGAAATAACGGATTCGAGGATGAAATACCCGTCCTTTTTAAATTGATCGATTTTTTCTTGCGGTATATTAATGGTGGTAGTTTGCATATCAATTAATGAATATTATGTTACTATGCTTAAAGTATTATTATTTATAGGAAGTTAGTCAACTTAGTCTATGAAATGATGCGTTATAAAATTATGAATAAATCTATGAATATATTAACCTTAATTTTACTGTTAACCACTGCTAACATGATAACAGCTGCCAATAGTATAAAGCAAATGAATGATCCTTTTTTTGAAGTCGTGGATCTGATACAAGCTGAAGGAGAGGTAGCCGCTTACGGCCTTCCCTTAATTACGGTTACCGCTAAGGGAACGATTCTCGTCTGCAGCAATGCCCGCGTGGGCGACCGTCACGATGCAGGCAATGTTCAATACGGCGTGCTTTTTAGAAGCACGGACAATGGCGAAACATGGATGAAGAAAAAATTAGAAGCTCTTCCCCAAGGCATAGTTTCCGATCGAGAAACGGGGAAAGTTATCCTCTTTATCCCCGAAAGCGCAGAACTACTGCGCCCGGATGGAAAGCGCATGAATGAAAATTGGGCGGTGGAGAATCCTCCCGAAGAGGCAAGAGCGATATGGCAAGATGAAAGTAATGATGACGGAATCAGTTGGGAGAAGGGGCAAACATAACCCCGATGTTGCAGAAGAAAAAATTCACACACATTGGGGGCCCCAACTATGCGAGCGGAATTCAACTACAGTTTGGTAAGCACAAGGGCCGATTGATTCTTCCGGGACGGACATTTATAAAAAATATTTTGAATTCCAGTACAGCCGAAACACCCTTGTTTACAGTGACGATCACGGGAAAACCTGGGTGGGTGGAGGTTTGAGTCAGTTGGCTATTGGTGAAGCGTGTGCCGTGGAATTGTCTGACGGCAGCTTATATCTTAATAATCGTAATGAAGCTGGTCGCGTTTACCGAAATAAAAACAATCCAGATGCTGTTCATTTGCTTAACGAGAGAAGCGCAACCGTCCGCTGCTATTCCATTAGCAAGGACGGAGGAGAAACATTTACTGAATTTGGTGAGGTCGATGAGTTTATTCATGCTACCTGTCACGGGGGGATGACTCGTCTAACTGATCGCGAGCACGGCCACGTATTGTTGTTTTCCAATCCGGGCACGAAGATGGGGTTGAATAAGGCGACGGGCGAAAGGCATCACTTAACCGTTTGGGCGAGTATGGATGAGGGTAAGACCTGGCCGATCGCTAAAGTTATCAACGAAGGACCAGCTGCTTACTCCTGCATGGCAGTAGGTGTGGATGGTATGATCTTCGTTGCCTTCGAACGTGGGCCTGAACATGCGCGCACAAACACAGCAGTAGCTAGATTTAACCTGGCTTGGTTAATGGAAAATAGGGACCTAGCCAGTGTCAAATAGCAGTGCGAATCGCCTAGTGACAGTAATGTGTTTTGTTATCCTTCCCAGGGATAATTTTCTGCGCAACCCGTCGGTTTCCAACCCATTACTTCTTTAGTGTGGTCAGTGGATCGCCAGCGGTACTTGTTCTCGGAAATGGCGTCGAAGATATCAAACATCAGATCATCCGGTGCGCCGAGACACTTATCGATTACCTGAAGGCAATCTGATTGTGAAAGATAGCCGGGATATTGTCGGCGTAATTGAGGTCTGTCATTTTCATTCACCGCGCCGAGACGGATGACGAGTGTAGAGATACCGTATTTATCCGCGTAATATTGCCCCAGGTTTTCACCAAAGATCTTGCCGATCGCATAGGGTGAATCAGGTCGCACCGGCCATGTTCGGTTTACCATTTCCCAGCTTTCAGGAATTTCATCATCCGGGCCGTTGGCAAGGGTCCCATAGGGAGATTTATCAGCCCATTCATAGGCCAGCTGAGTGCAACCGCTGCTCATGTGGACAATGCGTTTAACCCCCGCTTCACGCGCCGCCTCGAAGACATTAAGAGTGCCTCGAACGGTTATTGCCATCGTGGCATCCCAATCATCGGTTAGGCCATAGGTTGCTGCCGCGAGATGAAGGACACTATGGATACCATTGAAAGCAGGTTTAATAGCATCCGCATCACAGATATCTGCACACAGATTGGGAACCCCTTCTAACTTACTTCGGTTCAAGGCGCTGAATTCATATTTATCATTGAGGTTTTTTAAGACCAGGCCACCGATCAACCCGCTCGCTCCTGTAACTAACACTTTTTTCTTATCCATAATTTTCCTAATTCTTAATTTTTAATTCTTATTTGGCTATAACTACTTCTCGTCCCGAAAGTCCTGATGTTTCGCAGGCTTCATGAATTTCCATGACCCGTCGCCCATGCAATTGTGGAATGGGCGTGTCATTATCACCGTTAATAATTGAAGCAATGAATTCAGAAAACTCATCGAGAAGACTATTGCGATCGGTCACCGGCTCCTCTTTCCACTTTCCTTCGGTACCGATCCAAAAACCAGTTTTCTGTCCCTCTTCATTCCCGTAAGCTATACGGAATTTTGCCTGTCCCTTCGTGAAAAAGAAATCTGCCCCGTAATCGGTGATTCCCGTATCCCAGGCGATACGACAGATAGTAGCGACGACGCCACTTTTCCAACGGAAGAAAGCCATGGAGGTATCATCACAGGGCAGTTCCGGGTGGGTAAAAGCTCCTAGTTGAGCGCTGACCGTAGTAATGTCATCACCGATGATCCACAAGAGACGATCAATCATGTGCGTGCCGTCCATCAGACCCATGCCTCCGCCCAAGTCGCGATCCAGCATCCATTTTGGCCGATTTTCATGTTGATAGGGTTTATGCCAACTATCATAGACCATGAGGAGATCTCCCAGTCGTTTGGATTCAACACATTCCTTCATCTTTTTTACTACTGGCATATAACGCTGCGTGTGAGCAGTCATTAATTTCACGTCATTTGACTGTGCTGCAGCCAGCATATCGTCACACTCGGTGAGAGAAATAGCCATGGGTTTTTCCAGGTAAATATGTTTACCCGCGTTCGCGGCATCGATTGCCGCCTGCTTGTGCAGCCAGTGAGGAAGGGTCGCGACGACGACTTGAATGTCATCGCGATTGAGCGTTTCCTTGTAGTCTGAAACAATCTCAATATGAGGATACTTTTCTGCTATCGGCGCGGAAAATTCGCGGCGCGGTTCCGCTACGACTTTAATATCGGCCCCACAAGTCTGCTCAATGATATCAATGTAACTACCACCTATTCGACCCGTGCCTAAGAGTGCGATTCCCAGATTCACGTTTCAGTTCTGGTAAGTATTACTTTTTATGTAAACCATAATCGCATGGCGGTTTCTCCCAGAATAGTTTCTTTCTCCAATGAGGATAGTCCCAAATGCTCATTAAAAATTTCGAGATGTTGTTCATAGGTAACTTTTGGGATCCACAGTGAAGTTGGGAAGTCACTTCCCCAGGTACACCTTTCGGGTGTATAAGCATTAATAACGCTCTTTATTACCGGGTGCGAATCGCGACAGGGAAATGCTTCATCTGAACCGGTGACGAGAAAGGACAACTTGGCGTAAAGATTTTTATACTGTGCTAATTCCAATACCGTCTTTAAGTTTTCAGATTGCTGTATATCTCTTGCCTTAAGATTGGCACAATGGTCGAGCACCACGGGAACATCGGGAAATGTGGAAAGCATCTTGGCTAATGATCGGCAATTTGGAGGATCGAGCAGCGCGCAAATAATCATTCCCCCTTTTTGCGCGGCCTTCCAGATCTGTTCATGTTCTTCAATCACCGTACCATCAGTATGCCAGCCGATAGATACACGATTGCCACGGACACCAAGGGAGGGCGCTTTTTCCAGGAGATCAATCGAAGCTGGATCAAAGGGATCAACATTCAGGACACCGGTCATCCAGCTTTGATGTTCGCTTACGGTGTCGAGTATAAGTCGGTTATCATGCTTATACGTAGAAAATGTTTGGATGACGACAATACGATCAATGTCATTGGCTTGTCTTTCAATTAAGAGATCATCAATCGTCCCACGACCGGTTGGGGGTAAATAGGGCTTAGCAATCTGTGGATACTTTAAAGTATCTTCAGAATATAGATGTGCGTGTGTGTCTATAATCCCCATGAGTGATTCCCATTAATCTTCGTTTGCCTCTTCCTCTTCGTCATCAATATCATTAAGTTTTCTGAATAACTTTTTTAAATCGAAATAACCGCCAATCGTCACCCACACGGCCATGCAGGAGAAAATTAAAACTGCGAAGATAAATACCGCTTTCCAAAGTAAGATCCAGAACTCCATTTTTAAACAATATTATTATTAGTATTTGGTAAGTTGTCTTTGTCAGGGAATAAGAGGGAGCCGATAATCATAGCTGTGAACGCCATGCCGATCGTAAAGAGACCCACTTGAGCTCCGGTCAAACCGTCGAAGCCGACGGCGTTTCTCACGGGTTCCAGTCCAAAAATGGCAAAGAAACCACAGAGAAGAGCGAGAACAGCACCCGTAGAACTGGCGCGTTTCCAATAAAGCCCGCCGACAAGTAACGCAAAAGCTCCGGTAAAATAAACAGCACCCGTAACCACGAGATAATCCCAGATATCATCTTTACCTTTGTAGACCAGACCCCAATAGAGAATATAAGCTCCAATGATTACGATTATAATACGCGTTGAACGTATACGCGCGGCATTACTTAAATTGCGCCGGCTTAAGGGCACTATGATATCCTGGGTGATGACTGAACTCCAACACAATAGATAGCTATCATGAGTTGACATAAAGGCGGCAATCATGGCGGCTGTGATTACCCCGATAATTCCTACCGGCAAAATGCGCCCGAGGAATATAGGCATGGCATATAAATTATCGATCGGTTCACCGCCACCGGCCTCAGGGAAAAAAAGTAATTTCAATTCCGGAGCCTGGGTAAAGATAAACACGAATGCGGCTATGCCCCAAAAGTAGGGGATGAGAAAGCGGATTAAATAGGCAACTGATGACCACATGTACTGTACTTTTACCGCCTCTGGACTTTCCATCGCGAGGGCACGGGCGACCGCGGCCGGCCATACCGCGCAGGCGATTAAACCGAGAAAACCCATCCAGATAATATATTCTATCCCAAAGGTCCCATCAGCGAGGACCGGGTTAAACCCTTTTTCCCCCATTTGCAGGGCAACGGTATCAAAAATATTTTGCCAGCCGAGGTGATGGATGATTAACCCCGTGGCAAAAAGTAATCCAATAGATAAAACTACAAACTGGATATAGTCGGTTACGACGACGGAAATCATGCCACCGAGTACAGTATAGGCCAACACCAGGATGAGTAAAACAGTCATTACCGTCGGCAGGGCCCAACCGGTTGCAGACATTCCGGTAATGCCGACAATAAACATCGAACCCACTTTTAAAAACAACCCCATGTTTAATATTCCGCCTAAAGCTAACATAACTGCACCCAGGATTCGTGTCTTGCGGCCGAAGCGCTGTTCATAGTATTCCGGGATGGTCAGCACCTTCAATTTACGAAGGCGATAAACGATTAGGCCGGTAGCACCGACAATGAAGGTTCCTAACGCTGCCATGATCGCGATGTGAAACGCGGCAAACCCACCAGTGAATCCTTTCTGAGAACTGTACATAACCGTAACCAGCCCGGTTTCCGTTCCCGCCAGGGTTGCGACACCGAGCCGGGTGCCGAGCGCTCTTCCGGCGCCGATGTAACTGGTCATGTTCGTGGCAAAGCGTTTAACGAGAAGCCCGATAATCAGGGAGATAGAAAGATAGACGCCAACAATTATCCAATCAATGAATGTAAAATTCGTCTGACTTAAGGCCTCTGAAAATGTGGATTCCATCAGGTAAGTCTAATGTTCAATATAGTTATAGTGATTACCGGTCTTAAAGAGATAAGCACGGTATTTTAATTTGCCTTTATTGGTATATCAATAAGCCTTCCCATTAATGATGAATTGCGAAAAATGGTTAATAGATCAAGAAATTATAATGCTTCTCGAGTTACCGCACAAGTGGCTACCAGGCGTTGATAGGTAGTCTGGAAATAGAAATTAACACAATGAAGGACGGATTAGCCGGATTCAGTGGTCTTAACTATGGTATACTTATTGTATACTTCGGCATCTTATTCAGCATCGGACTGTTACTGGCGAAAAAACAACGAAGCACCGAAGATTACTTTTTAGCGGGACGGAACATGCCGTGGTTATTTGTCGCTATGAGTATGCTGGCCTCGCTCACCAGCGCCGTTTCCTACATGGGTGTTCCTGGAACTTCGTATGCTGAGAATATCTCTTATATTTTTGCCGCTCCGATGGCACTTATAACGGCCCCGATCGTTATTTTCTTTTTCTTCCCCCTCTACATAAAATTAAGGATAACCACGACCTATGATTACATCTTTAAACGATTTGGTAGTGAGGCCCGCTATGTTGCTTCAGCATTATTTTTGTTATCAACCTTGGGATGGATGGGAACGATTCTGTATGCTCCCGCCCTGGCTCTGAGCGTCGTTACCGGGATAAACATATGGTTGGCCATCATCCTGATGGGATTGCTGACCACCGGTTACACGGTATTGGGTGGGCTGCCTGCGGTTATTTGGACCGATGTGATTCAGTTTCTTATCCTTGTCGGCGGTGCGATCTGGGTATTCGTCAGTCTCTTGAATGGAGTCCCGGGCGGGTTCAGTCAGATTATTGAAATTGCCGGTGAAACCGACCACTTGCGCGTCTTTGAATGGAAATTGGATTTTAGCAGAATGAATGCTATCGCGGTGACAATCGCCTGGTTTTTTATCTCAATCCAAGCTTGGGGAATCGGCCAGGTGTCGGTGCAACGGCTGCTCGCGGTCAAAACCTATAGCGGTGTAGCAAAAGCCTTAATTGCTAATGGCATATTTGAGATGATTATGTTGACCCTTCTCCTGTTTATCGGGATTGGCATGTTTGCCTATTTTCATGTTTTTCCCGAGCGACTTGTCAATGGATTGTCTGGTGATCGTTTTCTTCCCTATTATATTATTCATGCCTTGCCCAATGGCATTTCCGGACTTCTTATCACTGCGATCTTTGCGGCGGCGATGTCGAGTATGGATTCCGCGGTAAATTCATCGGCTACGGTGATTGTCAATGACTTTGTAAGACCGCTCAGTCGCAAACCGAGGACTGATCAGCAGGATTTAAAATTGGCGCGTATCTTAACTATAGGCTTCGGCTTTTTCGCCATTGTCGTAGCCTGTTATGTTTCCAGAATTGAAGGGGTGTTAAAAGCCATCAACATGATTGGCGGTTATTTTGGGGCTCCCGCAACTGGCTTATTTTTTCTTGGTATTTTCAGTCGTCGAGCCAATTTCCAGGGTTGGGTCGTTTCCACGCTGCTCATTGCGATGCCTTTTCAATATTGGATTCAAAATATTGTCGATGTGCATTGGATCTATTACTCAACCTTGGGCCTTTTCGTCACGGTGATAACTACGTACGTGTTGAGTATAATCATTTCAGCTATCTGGCGTATTCCCGTGGCTGATAATCAATACACCATGTGGGGAACGCGATTTTCATTCACCGAAACTGAAGAAACTCACTCAGCGAATAAGGAATAATTTTTACGTGGGTTGAATCGACGAGGAGGGCTAATGATCTATATTCAAAAGAGCCATAGCTAATATTGCGATCGCTATACCTAGCGCACTGCGCTTAGAGAGCGGTTCTTTAAAGAGAAAAACGGCAATCGATGTTGTAAAGAGCAGTCCGCCAGCACTGATGATCGGGAAGACAATGAAACCGGGAAACTGTTCAAGTGCTTTGAGCAGATAAAACGTTTGCAGACTATTTGGGATACCAACTACTGCTCCGATAATTATTTCCGAAAATGTGGGTCGGCGTTTACGGGTGCAGAGAATGAATATCGAAGCAAAGCTGGCAATCGAGAACGCTGATAAAACATAAAATGCAGCTTCCTCAGGGTTCCCGTAGTATTTGAAAGCCTCTTGAGCTGTTCTCGATGTTCCGACAACTAAAAAGAACATTAGCATCAGCAAAATTATCCGGGTAGGAGCATCTGATCCTCTCATGCTTGTTTTTTTCAGTCCGATGAGAAGTAAAGAAAAAGTACCAAATCCGATTCCCAGTGTTTGCCAGAAAGACGGCCGTTCTCCCCAGAAAAGAATACCAAATATAATCGGCATAAGCATGGCCAATCGGGAGGCAACGGCGGTTAATGCCACGCCTTTCCAGAACAAAATGGGAATCAAGAGAAGATATCCCAGAAAGTAAAATATACCATTAATTGCGCCCAAGAGGGTGGCGGTAACACTATATGTCTGAAAATCGGAGAAAAAGAAGAGTAATGCAGCGAACAAGGCGCTCGCGATATAACTTATCGCTCCAACCGTTGTTAGATCTTCATCGCGTCCCTGAACCCATCGAAAGATGAGAATAAAAGTGGAACTGAAGATGATAGTTAGAAAAAGATAGATCAAGTTACGCCTTGGATAATATTTATGAAATTAAAGTGAAATAAATAACTACGATCATAAATTTAATAGAACCAGTGATACAATTGAGATTACGATAATCGTATAAGTAATTGAAACTAATCTCTCCTTAAGAAAGAGTCCCGCGAGACAGGTTGTAATTACCAAGGAACCTGCACTGGCTGCGGGAAAGACAATAAAACCGGGTAAAGATTCAAGGGCTTTTAATAGAAAGACCAGTTGAATATTGTTCACGAATCCGAGGACCCCGCCAATCATCATTTCAGGAATCGATGGACGTTGATGTCGAGAAATTAAAATGATGATTGAAATAGTACCGGCGATAATAAAAGCGGTGAGGATATAGAGCGTAATTTCATCGGAGCTCCCCAGGTATTTAAAAGCCTCCTGTGAGGTCATAGCACTGCCTTCAATTAAAAAAGCAACGGTCATGATGACAGCGATGATCGGAGGAACTTTTGTTCCCGCGATTCCCACTTCGCGTTGTCCAATCAAAATCAAAGAGAGACAGGCAAGGCCGATGCCTACGAATTGGACTGAGGTCGGTCTTTCTCCCCATAATACAATACCTGCTAATAAAGGAAGAACCATCGCCAGCCTGGCAACTGCTGAGGTTAAGGCTGCACCCTTCCAAGGGAGAATAAAAATGGTGATAAAGAAAACGTTAATATAGCAAACGCCATTAATCGCACCGAGGAGAAATGAGATCCCGCTGTAATTCGAAGGCGGCTTAAGGAGAAATAAAAATACAGCAATAACGGCACAGGTGATATAATTTACAGCTCCGACGTTGACGATATTATGCTTACGATTCTGAGCCCACCGAACGATAATGAGAAAACACGAACTTAAAACGATATGGAGTATAAGATAGATCAAACTTTAAAAGGATAAGATGATATTTATAGCTTATCTATCTTGCTTTCATCTATTAATAAATAAAATTTTTTAAAGAGGGTGGTTTAACCGTAAATATCATGGCAGAGAAGTTACCTATATTGGTCTATCACCGCATGCATTTCGATGATGACGTTACTGAACCCAACGATGACGGACGTACTGATCTCTCCCTCTTTAAACGTCAAATGAGATATTTGAAAGATGAGGGATTCCAGACAGTAACCTATCGTGAGATTGAGTAATGGTTATATAATGATGATGCATTGCCGGAACGGGCGGTGGCTATCGATTTTGATGATAACCGGTTGAATGTTCTTGAAAATGTTTTGCCAGTTTTGGATGAGCTGGGATTCATCGCTACGGTTTTTGTCATTACGGATCTGGCGAGCGGTAATAACCCGTCGGGAATGGCTGGTCATCCTGCTCTCGATTGGAAACACCTTGAAGAGCTGCGAGATAAAGGATGGTGCATTTCACCTCACACCGTAAAACATTTATACCTCGCCGGTCCTGAACATCTGCCCCGCGATGAGGCAGAATTGATGAGTGAACTGGTAGATTCGAGGCGGGAAGTGGAAGAGCGTTTAGGCATTGATGCACCCAATTTTGCCTATCCCTGTGGTAGTTGGGATAATGAGGTTGAGACTCGCGTGAAGGAGGTCTATCGCACTGCCCGCCACTGGCATCTCGTCGATAAGGGGCCCTGGCCACTTAATACCCGGGAAACAAATCCCTACCGTCTAGCAGCAATCAACATGTGTAATGCTATGTCTTTAGAGACGTTTAAAGACTTAATCGACTCCGCTAAGTGAGGTTGATGCGGTAATTGTATGGATTAAATGGCAATGTGTGTCCTGCATCGTGCATTCTCTCTTGTCATTGCTAAGGAGGCATAGCCGACTGCGGCAATCCAGGGGGCTGAAATTACGCGTTCGACATTCCCCTGGATCGCCCCGGCTGACAAGCAGCCTCGCGATGACAATAGAAATCAATCGACAATCGAATTGTATATAATGGTTAGTTTTCGGCGACGGCATTGAGATCCGGGACCTGATCGTTAGCGATTAAATTAGGGATTGATTTTTCAGGGCATTGGTGGGAAATTTTGTGCAGTTCAGTTTCATTCACCGGAGAGGTGGCTGAGTGGCCGAAAGCGCCTCCCTGCTAAGGAGGTAGACTCTCACGGGTCTCGAGGGTTCGAATCCCTCCCTCTCCGCCAAATAATTTTCATCGCAAATTATTTAGGAGAGATGTGAACCCGAGAAGAGGGTTTGACGGAGCAACAACTGGTTGCTGTATCAAACCTAGCGTGCCATATAATAATAAAAACAGCTCACGTAGTCGGCACTCACTTCCACTTTTTTACTATTCGCAACCTTATCATTACCACTCATCTTGGCGAACGTCTCGTGCGTATAATTTAGGATTCCCACACATCCACCGGTAAATGATATTTTATCCGCTTCCCGACAGCGGAGCATGCCGACTCGGGAACCACCTGAAGGCAGGTCGTCCAGCCTGATAATAGCACTGAACCGATCCGACTGCGTTTCGTGGAATCCATAGGAGAAGCCGTAAAAATCCTCGGTTCCCAGATACTCGACTGACGGTTTCCTTTCCCCGTTCAGGTAAAATTCGTCATTGCCCTCGCAGAGCAGTTCTCCGCGTTTGCAATTCGGATTGTCGCTGGAAATCTGTAACCAATGAGCCACTATCGCCCCCGTGCCGGAAATATTGCAGAGCTCAAGCTTCTCGCGGGGGATGTGCAATTGACCCCGTCGATATTCGGCAAAAAGATAGCCCGAGGATTCTGGAATCGTCTCTACCTTATCCCACTGGATATCCAGATACCCACGGAGATCGACGGCCGATGGATTTTCCAACTCGATCTTAACATGACGAGAAAAAGGCATCGGTAAACGGAAATTGTGGGATTCCTTTACTCGCGAAAAATAGACCGTATCATAGTAATCACACGATGCTTCAATATCGCCGAGGAAGTCCATTAACGGCATGTGAATAGACGGCGTATCTTCGAAGTCATACCACACCTTCATCATGATCACCGATCCGGCCGACTGATCCGCGGAACCGTTTTGCTCATTGTAGTCTGAGGCGTGGATGCACGTAATAACTCCCGGACCATCCACATCGATTACCGTCACCGATGTGCCTCCGAAGAGCTCGGGCATGTCAGGATATCTATCCTTGGACCAGGTTGAGGGAACGACCCGGCTGTCGGCTTCCCCTATTCTCGTTAAGCTTTCCCAGGATCTTATAACATTCATGGTGGTTCCCCCTAAGACAAAAAATCATTAGCTTTGGCACGTAACCGTCTCAGATCGTCGGCGTGAGCCGCGTCATTTATCAGATTTTGATTTTCACCCGGATCAGCGTCTAAATCAAAGAGCTGCTCAGGCCATTCTTTACCCTCGAAACGGAAGTACTTTAAGTGGTCCTGTTTGACCATCACCGACGGCCCGTTAAATGGATGGTATAGTTCGCTATAAACTTCATTCGGCCAATCGTCAGCCCTTCCTTCCATGAGCGGAACGAGGGAGCGTCCATCCAACCCGTTTGGTATCGGCACCTGGGCTAACTCGCAGAGGGTCGGGAATAAATCGACGAGCGAGACATTTTCCTGAATAATCGCGCTGCCTTGATTAAACTTTTGTGGCCTCGAGATGAAGAACGGTACACGCACCGAAGCGTCAAAGTACTGCTGTTTTTCCCATAGTCCTTTTTCGCCAAGCATCTCACCGTGGTCGGACAGAAAAACTACTACGAAATCATCGAGCACATTCAGCGCTTCGAGCTTGGAGATAACACGCCCGAACTGCATATCCGTCCACTCGATCATTCCGTAATAGGCGGCAGTCGCTCTATGCGCTTCACGATAGGTGACATCTTCCCCGACTTTTATTTTGAAATAATCGTGGCAGTCGAAATTTTTAGGGAGGTCTTCGACGCGTGGCTTCACACGTTGCATGTAATAGGTAAACAGCTCTTCGGGGCATTGAAATGGATAGTGCGGGCAATTCAGGCTGACCGCCAGCAGTAGCGCACAAAAATTAGAGTCAATGGTATTACTCTACGCGGTGGTGGCCCTATTACCTATTCCCCCATTTTGATTTGCGATTGCCGATTTACGATGAGGGATGTCGGGCTGCGCCCTCGGTAGCCGATTGAGTGGCATAACAAAAGAGGCACAAGAGATATTCGTTTAGAAAGCTGTTTGGGAACCGACAGGAACAATCCGCAATCGACAATTCCCCAAGAGTCGTGATTTTGAAAACTTTAATCTACGTCGAGTAACCAACGGACGGTAATTGAAAGCCGGTTAACGGTTTCCGGTCTCAGGTTCTCGCGTTGATTGGTCT
>Ga0115002_10005217_pt1 | contig 15402 bp, 17 predicted proteins | sample ArcticOcean_MG_C_8_FD_89576 | JGI IMG/M metagenome (GOLD analysis project Ga0115002, IMG submission 89576) | Marine microbial communities from western Arctic Ocean - ArcticOcean_MG_CB11_86 | ecosystem: Environmental > Aquatic > Marine > Oceanic | place: Arctic Ocean: Canada Basin | collected... | reverse complement strand
TTTTATATTTTTTTGTTTTATTATTAAAATCTGAATTATTAATAGTAATAAATGTTTCTTTATTAATATAATTATCTAATGAAACTGTTTCCCATTCCATATTTTATTAATTAATATAAATATATATTTTATTTTGTTTGTTTTTAACTTTATTTTAGTTTATAATTAAATTCTTTTTTTATTATATTATATATAATGATTTTAAAAATTAATGAAAAATATTTCCCAATTATAATTTTACAATTAAAATCAGATAAAAACATTTTAAAAGAACAAGAATTAAATATTTTTTTATTTAATTTTTCTAAATTATTAAACAAAAATAAACCTTTTAATGTTTTAGTAGATTGTTCAGAATTAAACATTTTCCCTTTGCAATATTGTTTAAAAATAGCAATATTTTTAAATAAATATAAGAAAAAAATAAAAGAATTAATAAAAAAATCGGTGATATTTATTTCAACAACAAAAATAAAAGAATTATTAAAAATTATATTCAAATTAGCACCTCCAAAATCTGATATGATAATAACTAAAAATTATAATATAGCTTTAAAACATATTAATATATAAAAAAAAAAAATTCACAATTAAATAAATGCTAAATAATAATATAATAAAAAATTCAAAATCAATAATATTTTATGAAAGATATGGTCAAGAACATAAAGAAATTAAAAAAATTGGAGAAGGTGCTTATGGTGAAGTTTTTTTAACAAAACATTTTTTGGATAAGAAAAATTATGCAATAAAAAAAATAGAATTATGTGCAAATAATTATAAAGAATTAGAAAGAGTTTTAACAGAAATTAAAATATTATCAGATTTAAATCATCAAAATATTATTAGATATCATACAGCATGGGTTGAATTAATTTATCATAATAATAAAATCATAACTAAAATAATGTCTGAAAATATATCAAAAGATAATAAATTTATATTTTATATTCAAATGGAATATTGTTTTAGTGGAAATTTAGAAGTTTGGTTAGAAAATAGAAGAAAAATTAATTTTAATGAAAATATGAAATTAATTATTCAAATTTTAAAAGGAATAAAATATTTACATGATAAAAATATAATTCATAGAGATATAAAACCAAAAAATATTTTATTAAAAAATAATATTATAAAAATTTGTGATTTTGGTGTATCAATAAATGATTTATATAAGAATAATGAAATTTTTTCTTCAATTGGAACAGAGTTTTATTTAGACCATTTTAATAAAAAAAATAATAAAAAAATAGATATATATAGTATTGGAATAATTTTAATTGAATTTTTTGTTTTATTTAAAACAACATCAGAAAAAATTACAAAATTTAAAAATAAAAAATTATTATTAAAAAATATAAATAAAAAATATCCAGGTTTAAGTAATATTATTAAAAGATGTATGATAAAAGATTTAGATAAAAGATTTAATATTGATTTATTAATTAGAACAATATTAAATTATTCTCAATTTATTTATTCATTAAATAATTTTTAAATTAACATTTTATTAATTTTATTTTAAAATTATTTCTTACCTAAATGTGTTTTTTTTAGCAGCAGAGTAATAAGTAGAAGGAAATCCAATAATATTATCATAAATATATATGTGGTTTGCTTGTTATAATAATATATCCTGTTTTTTTAAAATCTATTATTATTTAAAACTTTTTTTTATATAATTATAATATAAATAAATGATTAGTATAAAAAAACAAAAATTTCTTGTAAATGATATAAAAATAAATACAAATATATTAAATTATTTAGAATTATGTAAAGAAAATACAGATTTAAAAAACACAAATATAAAATTAAAAGATAATAATCTTGAAATTAAAAATAAAGTTAGTACAAAAATTAAAAAATTAACACTTATAATTCATAATATTGATAAAAAATTAAAAGATAAAAAAGACTTAAAAAAAATAGAAGAAGATTTATCTAAATATAATAAACAAGATTTAGAAAAAAATAAAAAAATGGAAAATTTAAATAATATTATTCAACAGAAAACTATTAAAGAAAATATTATTAAAAAAGAATTAGATATTTTGGAAAATAAATTTAAGAATTTAGATCAAAATTTAAGATCATTTTATAATAAAAAAATATATAGTTTAAGTGAGAATATTATATTCTTAAAAAAAAAAATTAATTATTTGATTAAAGAAAATGATAAATTAAATGATAATGTTTGTGAAAATATAATTAATAATATTGATAAAAAATTAAAAGATAAAAAAGACTTACAAAAAATAGAAGAATATAATAAACAAGATTTAGAAAAAAATAAAAAAATGGAAAATTTAAATAATATTATTCAACAGAAAACTATTAAAGAAAATATTATTAAAAAAGAATTAGAACTTTATAATAAAAAAATATATAGTTTAAGTGATAATATTATATTCTTAAAAAAAAAAGTTAATTATTTAGTTAAAGAAAATGATAAATTAAATGATAATGTTTGTGAAAATAATAATATAATTAAAAAATCAAAATGGTCAAAATGTATTTTTGAAACATTAGAAGCTAAACTAAAAATTATTGAAAAAAAAGAAATTAATTTAGTTAAAGAAAATGAAAAATTGAATAATAATGTTTGTGTTAAAGATAATATAATTCAAAGATTAAAAAAAAAATTATATAATTCAGAAAATATTTTGAAAACAGTAGAAACAAAACTAACAAATTTTGAAAAAAAACAAATTAATTTAGTTAAAGAAAATGAAAAATTAAATAATAATATTTGTGTAAAAAATAATACAATTAAAAAAATAAAAATTGAAGTTTGTAATTTAGAAAATATTTTGAAAAAAATCGAAACTAAATTAAAGAAAAAAGATAATTTAAAAATAATTAATAAATCTTATTTATCAAAATCAAATTTAGAATATTTTAATAATGTAGAAATAAATTATAAAGAAGAAGATGATGATTTAAGCACTTGTTCAGACTCAGAAGATGATAATAATATAATATTAGATTTTAATAATATAGAATATGATTTACTTGAAAGTAATGAAATTACACATTTTAAAATAACAAAAAGAGGTATTACTTGGAAAAAAATTCATAAAGAATTAAAAGAATTATTTGAAATGTTTAAAATAAATAAATTAGTTTTGTATAATTTAAAAAAGAAAAAAGACAAATCAAATCCAACTTCTTTTTTTAATTTATTTTCTCTTTTCTAAATAAATTACTATTAAAGCTCCTAAAAAACCAATTAAAGTGCCAAAAATAATTTGAAATATATTGTGAACATTTTTATAATATCTACTAAATCCCATTAAAAAAATCATTGATAAATTTACTATTATGAATAAAAAATCTTTTTTTATAAAATCTTTTATATTTTTATAATTTTTTAATTTATTTAAAAGCATATAAAAACAAAAGAATGAAGTTTGTGCTAAATGCCCAGATGGAAATCCCGGGGTGAATTTATCTCTCAACCCATTCTTAGATAAATAATCTGTATTTTTCGCACCAACTGGTCTATATAAAATTTTATATTTTTTTAAAAATGGATTTAAATGTATTAAATATTTAATTCCTTCTGTAGATAAACATACAATTTGTAAACTTATAAATAAAAATAAAGCTTTAAAATAATTTTTTGTTATTATTCCTTGATAAAAGAAATAAAAATAAAAAAAAACAGGTATAACTGATATATAATCTGCAAATACATTCATATTATATTATTAATAAATATATTTTCTAATTCTTATTTCTTTATAAAAAATAAAAAAATTTAATTTTTTAATAGAATTTAATTGTGTTTTTTTTTATAACCAGTCCCATTTATAAATAATTATTCTTTTTAAATTATTATATCTACCATTTCCATTTCCAAATACAAGTGGTTCATCATTATCATTTAACTTTCTGCTAATTTCCCAATAATTATTTATAAAATCTTCATAATAAGAATTTTCTATATCTTCTTCTTCTTTTTTATACATTTTTAATATTTTTGTTTTTATTTTATCAATAGCATTTATTGCTAAATTATCGTTTATTTTAAAATTTTCAATAGTTAATTCAACATAATATACTTTAATAAAGTTACGTTTCATATTTCCTAAACTATTCATAAGTTCGATATAATGCTTATCTGTTAAATTAAATATAATATTAGACAAATCATCTATATTATTTGTTTTATTTGTTGTTTTATTTGTTGTTGTTTTATTTGTGGTTGTTGCCATTTTTTTAATAATTAAATATATATATTTTAAATAATAAAATCAAATTTTTTATTTTTTTATTTTTTATTAGTTAATATAATAAAGAATTTAATGATATATTCATAAATTTTTAATGTATATTTAAAGAAATTATATTTTTATTTAAAGGAATTATTGATACATAATAGAACTAAAGAGTATGGTTAATTATAAAAAAACTAAAATTATTAAAATTTCTAATTGTGTAGATAATACTTTATTTATTAGAGCTACTACACTAAAATATATTAGTCACTATAAAAGAAATACAAATAAGTATATTAAAAAACAAGGTAATACCAATAAATTATATAATAAAATTAGGGTAATAGGTATGAAAAAGTTTAAATTTATATTAGTAGAAGAATATGCTTGTGACAATATTGACGAAGTTAATGCCCGAATTGAATATTGGAAAGAAAAATTAAACCCAACACATAAAAAAGAAAAAAAAGAAAATAAACCTAGAATTAATTACAGAGAAAGTATATTAGAATTAATTAAAACTAAAAATATTAATACTTTAGACACTAATTTAGATAATATTACTCATAGATATAGTAAAATTAAATTTATTTGTAATAATAATAATTGTAAGGAAATAGTTACTAAAAACGTACAATCTATAGTAATCAAAAAAAGGTTTTATTGTAATATTTGTACAACAAACCTTGCAATAGAAAAGATGAAAAAAACTTGTTTAGAAAAATATGGAAAAGAAAATTATTCTCAAACAAAAGAATGTAAAAAAAAGGTAAAAAAAACTTGCTTAGAAAAATATGGAAAAGAAAATTATTTTCAAACAGAAGAATGTAAAGATAAAGTTAAAAAAACTTGTTTAGAAAAATACGGAAAAGAATCTTATACTCAAACAGAAGAATATAATGATAAAGTTAAAAAAACTTGTTTAGAAAAATATGGAAAGGAACATCATACTCAAACAGAAGAATGTAAAGATAAAAAAATAAAAACTTGTTTAGAAAAATATGGAAAAGAATATTATTTTCAAACAAAAGATTTTAAAGAAAATAAAAAAAATAAAATGTTAGAAAAATATGGAGCAGAAAATCCAATGTATGTTCCAGAATTTTTTAATAAAATGAAAAAAACTTGTTTAGAAAAATATGGAGCAAAAAATCCAATGCATGTTCCAGAAATTTTTCATAAAATGATTAAATCTAGTTTTAGTAAGAAAGAATATACTTTTAAAAATAATATTACTGAATTTGTTCAAGGTTATGAACATTTTGCTTTGGAAATATTAGAAAATAATGGTTATACATATAATGATATATTATTAGGTAAAGATATTCCAGTTTTCAATTATAATAATACAGTTGATAATAGAAATAGTATTTATTATCCTGATATATATATAAAAAAAGAAAATAAAATAATAGAAGTTAAAAGTGATTGGACTTTTAAAAAAGATATTAATAAAAATATTTTAAAAAGAAATATATGTTTAAAAAATAATTATAATTTTGAATTTTGGATTTTAAATAGAAAAAAAGAATTAATTATTATAAAAACTGATGATGAATTAGAAGATTATATTATTAAAAAAAATATATAAATATTATTTTAGAATTTTTTTTTTAATAGCTGTTTCAGCTTTTTTTCTATAAGGCTTTTTTTTTATTTTATGGTGTAAAATAATATTTTTATACATATTTTTGCTTACCTTAATTCGTATATGCAAGACCTCCCATTCCACTCATAATTCTTAAAATATTATAACTTACAGCAAAAACATACACTTTAGATCCCCCATTTGCAATCGCAGAATTTGTCAGATTTAAAATTAATGCACTCGCATCTATACGAGAGAAGTTACAAGTTCCTGAAGGCTGATGATCTTCAGGATTCAGAGCAAATGAATATACATTTATTCCAGTGCTTGGAACATTTTTGTGATGTTGATAGGGTTGAACCAAATTAAAATAACGCCCATTTCTTTCAGCAAAGCGATCATGTCCATTTAATTGTAATCTTGCAGAAATTACAGGATTTAATCCTTGGTCGAAAACATTAAAACTTTCCGAAGTTGGGGCTATTCCACCACCAATTAAGGCGAGATTGGAGACCAATCCAGAAGCCCAGTTAGATGCTAAAGCCGAATTTGAACTTCCTAAACTTACATCACCAGAAGCTGATCCCAAAATTCCATCTATCATTCCATTTCCGAGCGGATCCATAACAACTCCACTCCCGTGAGTTGTATCAACTTTATCTGTAAAGTTAAACCATTGTTTATTAGTATAATTTGCTACTTCATTTTTTGAAACAACCCAAATAATTTCTTTTATTGGATGATTAAAATTTAATTTAATTTTTTCATTAGTTGAACTAATACTTTCTGCTCCTGTAAATTGTAATTGTTCAATTAAATATTCGTGAGAACTTTGTGCAAATCTTTTTCTTTCATCTGTATCTAAATAAATATAATCTACAAATAAAGAACATGTTTTCATTTTAGCTATAATAGAAGGATTAGAAACTGAATTCATAATACAATGATTTGCGGTATTAAATTCTATATTAATTTTAATTTCATGATATTGAAGTGCTATTAATGGAAGTGCTAAACCAGGATTTTTACAAAACCAAAATTGTAAAGGGATAAAAAGCATTACAGAAGGTGTTGAAGCAGTAGACATTGTTAATGCTGGTAAATTTCCTACCATATTAGCATATCCAACTTGATGTCCTGCTGTTTGTGTTAATTCATTCCAAATATGTAGCCATTCACCATAATGTTTATCTATACGTTGACCACCAATTTCTAATTCAACTGATTTAATTAAAGCATGTCCTAACCAATTTACCCATGCTGCTTGTTCTGTGATTGAATCAACTTCTAATTGTACATAAATACGATGAATTAAATCACCATTTCTTGATATTGTACAACTTACTTTTTTTTCAAAATCTGGAGTTCCATTAAATGTTTGTTCTATAGATTCCATTGAAAAATTAGTGTGTCTTTTATAAACCATTTTAAAAAAAGTAATTTGAGGATTACCTGTTAAATAAATATCTTGTGCTCCATAAGCAACTAATTGCATTAAACCTCCACCCATTTTATAAATATAATATATTATAAGAAAAAAAACAGAATATTTTACTCCAGAAATACATTCATTATATTATTCCAAATATTAGTATTAGATGAAGTAATAATTTGTTCTTTTTTAAAATAATCACCTAAAAAATTATTTAATTTTTCATTTTTTAAATTTCCTATTACTGTAATATTTAATTTTTCTTTTAAAATAATTGATTTTGCTAAATTATTTAAATCATCTAAAGATATTTTATTATAATATTTTTCTATTTCATCTAAAGTTATTATTTTTTTATATTCAAATATTAATTGTGTTCCATAAAATTCAGTTATAGACATTGTATTTTCTTGTTCAAATGTTATTGTATTTTTAATAGATTCTTTTGTTAAATTTAACATTTCCTGTGTTATTTGTAAATTAAAAATAGTATTTAAAATTATAGGTAAAGCACCTAATCCTTCTCCTTTATTTTTATTTAAAAATAAACTATTATTATCAATACTTGTAATTATATATAAATAACCAGTATCTTGTAAAAAATGTATTCCACAATTTACATTATATGTTAATCCAGCTTCTTCCCTTAATTTTTGAAATAATAAAGATGACATACCTCCTCCTATTATATTTGCTAATATTTCTAAACTAAAACGTCTATCATCATACATATTAAAAACTGGAAAACCAATTGCTAAATGTGTTTGTTCTAAATTTTGTCTGTTTAAAATTTTTGTTCTAATTTTTGATTGTTTTAATTCAATTTGTTTTGGAATTTTATTTTTTATTCCATTTTTTTCTTCATTAAAATATTTTTTTATTAAATCTTTAATATTATTTGGATAATTTCCAACTAATATTAAATAAAAATTATTTAAATTATAGTGTTTTTTATAATATTTGTATACATCATTTCTATTATAATTTTGTATTATATCTAATGTACCTGCTACACTATGAGATGCCTCATGTTTATCTAATATTAATTCATTTAAAATATCTAATATATAATTTCCACTATCATCAATTATTCTTTTTAACTCTTCTTTAACAATTCCTTTTTCATCATCAAAACTTTTATTAGTTATTGATGATTTTAATAACATATCTGAAAATATATTAAATACTCTTTCAATATTATTATTTCTACATTTAATAAAAAAATTAGTTAATTCAGAAGTAGTAGTAGCATTAAACTCACCTAAAGTTTCTAATTCTTTTGATATTTCTTTATAATTTTTAAATTTTTCAGAACCTTTAAATAATAAGTGTTCCAGCATGTGTGATGATCCAAATGCTTTTTTATTTATTTCATTTCTACTACCTACTTTAATAAATATATTCATTGATATTGTTTTTACAAAAGGATTTTTTATTAAACAACATCTTAAATTTTTATGTTTAAAAATGTCTAATTTATTCATATATATATAATTATTATATATAATAAAATTAAAATATTTTTTTATTATATATTATCAAAAATGTTAAAAAAAGTTATTAACAAAAAATCTAAAATTAAAATCAGTTCAAAAATAGCACATAGAAAAGCCAACCCACTCCCACAAAATATAGTTAAAAAAACAATAATAGCCTCCAAAATAAGAGGAAAAGCATTATATAAAAATGTTATGAAAGGATATGGTTCTGATGTTGAATCTGAATTTGTAAATAAATCTTTACCAGGAATTGGTGCTTGGGATGATTTATGAACAAAACAAATTTAAGTTTTTTTTTTGTTTTTAAATTTCTTTTTTTAAAATATATATAAATAAAAATATATATAAAAAAAATATATACATATATTATTCAATTAATTATGAATAAACAAGAAATTAAAGAAATTAAAGAACCTTTACTTGAAGATGTAGATAATAGATTTACAATGTTTCCTATTAAACATCACGATGTTTGGTCAGAATACAAAAAGCAAATGGCAGTTTTCTGGACAGCAGAAGAAATTGATTTTAGCAGAGATTTATTTGATTGGAATAATAAATTAAATAAAAATGAAAAATTTTTTATTAGTAATATTTTAGCATTCTTTGCTGGTTCTGATGGTATTGTACTTGAAAATATTTTAGAAAGATTCTCTACTGATATTCAAATACCAGAAGTTCGTGCAGGATATGCATTCCAAGCAATGATGGAGAATGTTCATTCTGAAGTTTATTCCTTATTAATTGATACCTATATTAAAGATCCAAAAGAAAAACACCGTTTATTTAATGCAATACAAACCATTCCTGCTGTTAAGAAAAAAGCTGAATGGGCTTTAAAATGGTCGAAAAACCCTGAAGTAAATTTTGCTACACGACTCGTTATTTTCGCGTGTGTTGAAGGTATTCATTTTAGTAGTTCTTTTGCTGCTATTTATTGGATTAAAAAACGAGGGTTGTTACCAGGGCTTACCTTCTCTAATGAATTGATATCGAGGGATGAAGGCATGCACACTGGCTTCGCATGCTTATTATATTCAAAATTAAATAATAAATTAAAATATGAAACAATTAAAAAAATATTTGTTGAGGCTATTAATATTGAAAAAGAATTTATAACAGAATCTATTCCTTGTTCAATGATTGGTATGAATCAAACATTAATGAAACAATACATTGAATTTGTTGGAGACCGTTTATTATGCCAATTAGGCTATGAAAAAATGTATAATACTGAAAATCCTTTTGATTTTATGGAGATGATAAGTATGACTGGTAAGACTAACTTTTTCGAAAAACGTGTGTCAGATTATAATAAAGCCTCCATACATGGTAAGATGACTGCCAAATTAAATTTTAATGGTGATTTTTAAGAATCAAAAAATAAATATTCTTTTGTATATTCTTTAATAGGAATATTTGTTATATGAAATTTTATTCATCTATTAATATTTTCATATGATTTTCAACATTTTTATTTGTTAATAAAATTTTTATTTTCATAAAAACAACTATTAACTCTTTTTTCCATTTTTTTTATATAAATAATACAAATTTATTAATTATTATAATTTATTGAGGATATAATTAGATATAATATTACACCTAAAAAAAATATTAAATAAAATACAATAAAAAAAATTTTTAAAAAATCTATAATTTTAACATAAATATTTTTTGGAACAGTTATAATACTTAAAACTTGTGGTGTTTCTGATTCATCTGAAATAATTTCAGCAAAAATAATATTATTATTATAATTTTCTGTTATAATTTCTCCAATTGGATAACTCATTTTTTTATTTTGTATATTAAATATTATCTTTTTTTTTTCTACATCTTAATGAATTAATTACCAATTTTAATCATTCTAATATAAATCAATTTCTTAATAATAAAATATAAAATAAAAATCATCCATATTAAAATAACCATATTAAAAATATTAAGTAATATATTATGTGACATAACATATTTGTGAAAATAATGGTTATAAGGAATTTTAGCTGTTAAAATAGCAGATATAACTGTTAAAATAGTATTTATTACAAATGATTCATGATCTGACCAAACCATTAATGATAAAAAGAAAGAATAAATTGCTTTATGTATTACAAGACCTTCCATCATTCCAATCAAAGATGACATTACTAAGTATTTTAAAATATCATTTTGAACACCTAATTGAAGTAATATAAGAGGAACAATAGTTTGGAAAGTAGCATATATACTCCAATTATTATTATCAAAGAAACGATTAATAACTTTCATTTATATAATTAAATATTTAAAATTATAAAATAATATTAATAAAAAAAAATATATTTAATTATATAAAATGGAAAAAAACACAAAATGTTTAGGAACAGAATTAGCAAAGAAATTAAAAAATTGTTTAGAATATTATGAAAATTGTACTAAAAAATTATTTTTATTTTACAATGATTTTAAATATGCATTCAATGAAGAATTTTATGATTATAAAAAAAAAGATGAAAATAATATTATATGCACAAAAAAGCAAGACGAAGAAGATTTTATTTATTTAGATAAAAGTTTTTAATATAAATCTAAAATATCCATAAAATCAAACCTTTCTTTATGTTTAAAATTAATTTTATCTTTTGAAAATAATTTTAAAAGATTTTTTTTTTCTATATTAATAAATTTAAAACCAACTGTGTGTATTAATTTCTTTAAACCACTTATATAATTTGATTTTGTATTATAATCAATATTATTATTTTCTATATTTTTAAAAAAAATATCTATTAATTGATTAATTGGTTTTGTATCAATTAAATTATTAATATATAATTCTCCTATTAATTGAAAATTTCCTAAACATTTATTTTTTGAGGAATTATTTTTACATAAAGAATCATAATTTTTAGATTTATCATATTTTGTTATATTATTTCCATAATAAGAATTACATTTATTAAGAATAATATCTTTAACATCAACATCTATATTTTTATTTAAATAAATTATTAGAGAAGCATATAATTTGCAAAAAATGGGCTGACGAATAGCCATCTCAAAAATAATATCAAGACTTTTTTCAATTAAATAATTTACAAATTTTTTTTCTTTAGTTAATAGTAATTTTATATTTATACTTAATTTATCTTTATTTGATTTAGATAATTTATTTAATGTTTGTTTTATTTCTTCTAAAAGATCTTCTTTAGATTCATTAGTATCATTAAAACCTTTTCTCCAAACGAATGTTTTATTAACCCCCCTTTGACAAACATATTCATTTTCTGATAAATTTTGAACAATTTTTTCATTTAATTTATCTTTAAATTCTTGTTCAAGTTTAACTATAAATTCATATGGATAAATTTTTATACTGGTAGTCATTTTTTTAATAATATCATTTTTTTTTTTAATACAAAAAATACAAAGAATTTATTTAATTTAAAAAAAAAATTTTAATTGAAAAATTAATATATTAATTAATATTATAATATAATACTAAAGATGTTTTTTGATGAGAAGATTATAATGATTTTTGCTATAATTGCAGGTATTTGTGCTTGTCTGACAATACCTATGCCTGGTATTAATACAATTACTAGTTGTATATTTTGTGGAATATTTTGTTGGTATTTAGCTTTAACAATGGTTATAAATCCACTTGGTGAAGCTAAAGATGAAATGATAGATGCAGTCACTTAAATTTTAATTAAACATTTTTTTTAATTTATTTTTTATTATTTTAATATCTAAAATAGCTTTTTGTATATTTGGTCTTTTAAAAATAATTTTTAATTCTTTAAAATCATTTTTAATAAAATAATAAATAATTTTACACCATAATAATATTGTAATAAACCAAATTAATTTACCAACATAATAATTTGAATTTTTAGGTAATAAAAATATAGGTTTTAATATTTGAGTTATAAAAGAATTTCCTTTAAAAGGATCTTTTCCAGATAAATAATTATCAATTACAGTTAATGAGCAATACTCTTGTAAAAAAAACCAATGAGACCATAACAAAGGAATAGAAAATAAATAACCAAATTTAATTATATTATATTTTTTTTTTTTTAAAAATGGAATAATTAATATTGATATCACAATTATTAAATGTATAATTTTAATTAATAACATATATATATATATTATAATTAAATTTTGTTTTAAAAGTTAAAATATATTATATTAATTTATTATAAAAAAATGCTTAAACCCCATACACCTCAAGAATTTTATTATAAACAAGATATTAACAAAAAAATAAATCATTATAAAAATAGTAATATTATAGAAGCCAAAAAGCCTTTTTTTAGAAGAAAGACACTTTATACAAGAGGAAAATTATTAAATAGAAATATAGACATGTCTCAAAGATGTTTAAGGAATATGCATAATAATACAATAAATTCTGAAAATATTTTAAATAATAATAAATTTAATGATGATAAACATGATTTAAAAAAACCTTTTCAAGCAAATTTAATGCCTAGAAGTACAACATATCCAATAAATTCTATGGACCACACAATAAATTTTAATTTTGAAAAAAAAAATATAGATAAATTTCAACAAATTACAAGAAATAGTAAATGTACACCAATGCCTAGTTTTGTATCTAATACAAATAAACCTTTTATTCCATCAGAGTCAAAGAAACCTTTACAAAATAATATTTTTATAAATAAAAACAATAGAATATCAAATGAAAAATTATTTGATTACAATTTTAAAAGATTATCATCAAATAATTCTGGTGCAATGTTTGATAATAAACCAATTGATAGTAGAAAAAAAATATACACAGAAAATGAAGAATATAAAAATAAAACTTATGGTGATATTTTAAAAGATACTTATAACAACTAATTTAAAATTTACTTATAATTAATTTAAACATTTTTTTAATTCTTTTAATTCATTTAAATATATTTTGTCTATTTTTAATTCATTTAATTTATTATATTCTATTTTTTTCTTATTTTCTGAATTTTCAAGTTCTTTAATTTTTTCTTCAGTTAGTGTATCTAAAGGCATTTTAATTAAATAATCAAAGGATAATTTATCTTTGTTAATTATAATTTTTTGTTTAATATTATGAATATACTTATCAATAGTTTTTGGTTTTATGACAATTTTAGTTGTTAATTCTGGATATTCTTTACTTTTTAATATTTTTTCAATAGTATTTTTTGATTTTTTTCTTAAATCTAATGTATCATTTATGATTTCTTTAATAAATTTAACTTTATAAGATATTAATTCTAAATCTTTTTTAATTCTTTCTAATATGTATTCTTTACGAATTTTATATAATAATAATCTAACATCATAAAATTCATTTATAATATCTTCTACCACATTATATTTAGTAATAATTCCTTTTTTATTATATAAATGCATATTTGTTAAATTTAATTTACTTGTTAATTTAAATTGTTTTTCAAAATTATCAACATTATCATCTTTATTTATTTTTTTTAATAATTTCATTAATACTACAGCACTAAATCTTAATGTAAAATGAATTTCTGATTCTGTTGAATTATCATCAAAAGATCTTAAGATTTGTTTTTTATTTGGATTAGACTTATCAATCAATAAACTTTCTAAAAATAATTTATAATTTTCAGTCCAAGTTCCAATAGGCAATTCTGTAATTTCAACTTTAGTAGCATTAATTCTTTTATATATACCTTTTGTAAGATAAGAAATTGGTTCATTTATAGTATTAATTAAAGTAGTTTTATTAATTAAAATAGTACCTTTAAAATTATTATAATAAGGATGTACTTTATTTGTATTTATATTTTTTAATTTATTTTCAATATAATTTATAATATCTTTTGGATTATAATTCGGAATATCTGTACTATAACCAGTACCAATACCAGTTACTGTATTAACTAATACCATTGGAATAATAGGAATATAAAATTCTGGTTCTATTTTATAACCATCATCATCTAAATAATTTAATAAATCTAAATCTTCTGGTCTATATATTTTTTTAGTATAAGCACATAATTCTGTAAAAATATATCTTGAAGATGCTGAATCTTTGCCTCCTAATATTCGTCCGCCGAATTGTCCATTTGGTTTTAATAAATTTAAATTATTAGAACCTACGTAATCTTGTGCCAAACCAATAATAGCACCTTGCAAACTTGCTTCACCATGATGATATCCTGAGTGTTCACTTACATAACCTGATAATTGTGCAACTTTTATTTCAGATACTAAATTTCTTTTAAAACAGGCATATAAAATTTTTCTTTGTGATGGTTTTAGACCATCTAATAAACTCGGTATAGACCGATGTAAATCATCATTTGAAAAATGAATTAAATCTTTTTCAATAAAATCTTCAAAAGTGACTTTAGTTTCATTTGAATCTAAAACTTTAAATTTATCAAAATTTTGTAACCATACTTTACGATCATTTGCTCTTTTTTTATTAAAAGCTTTATCTATAGATTCATTACAATCGTCTTTTTGAATATAATTAACTATTTTTAAATCTCTAAAATATTCTTTTGCTTCTTTTGTTGTACTTGTCCCTAATCCTTTATAATATTTAACTTTATAACCTTTTTTCCCTTTTTTTTTCCATTTCTCATAATCTGTTAAATTATAAAAACATTCTTTTTTTTTTTTTTTTTTTTTTTT
>Ga0115002_10005214_pt1 | contig 15402 bp, 13 predicted proteins | sample ArcticOcean_MG_C_8_FD_89576 | JGI IMG/M metagenome (GOLD analysis project Ga0115002, IMG submission 89576) | Marine microbial communities from western Arctic Ocean - ArcticOcean_MG_CB11_86 | ecosystem: Environmental > Aquatic > Marine > Oceanic | place: Arctic Ocean: Canada Basin | collected... | reverse complement strand
CGGCCCGCAGTCAGTTGAAAGTCAAACTGGATCGTGTCGACTACTGGCTGGGCGTTGGTGCAAAACCCACCGATACCGTACGTTCTCTCATCAACAAAGCTCGTCGCGAGCCTGCTGAAGAAGCTGCTGCTCCCGCTCCAGTAGCTGAGGAAGCACCTGCTCCTGTAGCAGAAGAAGCCGCACCCGCTGCTGTTGAAGCTCCAGTAGTAGAAGAAGCGGTGGCTGAAGCAGCTCCCGTAGTTGAAGAAACACCTTCTGCTGTTGAAGAAACAGCACCTGTTGAAGCTGAGGCTCCTGGAGAAGCAGTTGTTGAAGAAGCTCCTGCTGAAGAGCCTGTAGCTGAAGAAGCTCCTGTGGAAGAGAAAGCTGCCGTAGTTGAAGAGGCTGTTGTCGAAGAAGCACCTGTTGCTGAGGAAGAAAAATCAGCTTCGGAAGAAGACTCTGACGAAGAAAAGAAGAAGGCTTAGGCTGGTTCAGGTCCTAGGTTTCTCAACTCGCCGAATCCACGGCATCGTATGGAAACTGCGCTCACCATAGATCTTTTGACGCTGTTTCCTGGAATGGCCACTGGCTATCTCGAGGAAAGCATGCTCGGCCGTGCGATCAAACAAGGACTCCTTTCGGTCAACGTACGGGATATTCGTGATTGGGCCGAAGGAAAGCATAAAGTCACGGATGATCGTCCTTTCGGTGGTGGTGCAGGTATGGTCATGAAGCCCGAGCCCTTATTTGCGGCCATCGAAAGTGTGAAGCGAGAAGACACCACGGTTATATATATGGCTCCCGATGGGGAGAAGCTTACCCAAGCTCTGGCAAAAGAGCTGAGTTCCGAAACACACATTGTTTTACTAAGCGGACACTATGAGGGAATTGATCAACGTGTGCGCGATTGTCTGGTCGATCGAGAGGTCAGTATTGGTGATTATATACTCACAAATGGGACTATCGCGGCCTGCGTTGTAACCGACGCTTTAGCCCGTTATATACCGGGGTTTTTGGGTGAAGAAAAATCATTGACGCAAGATTCCTTCACAGCCAGTCTCCTCACCTTTCCCCAATTTACGCGCCCTGCGGAGTTCCGCGGAATGCAAATTCCAGAGGTTCTTCTCTCCGGAAATCACGCGGAAATTGACGCTTGGCGACTCGCCCAGCGAAAAGAAAAAACCAAGACTAAAAGGCCAGATATAATTTCTAAAGATCCGAATCATGAATCTAATAATTAACGAACTTACTAAAGACGCTATTCGTACCGACCTGATTGATTTCAAAGTTGGCGACGGAGTGCGTGTGCATCTAAAAATCCAGGAAGCTGGAAAAGAACGTATTCAGGTTTTTGCTGGAATCGTTATTGCCCGCAAGGGAAGTGGTATTCACGAAACCTTTACGGTGCGTCGTATTTCTTTTGGCGAAGGAGTTGAAAAAGTATTTCCCGTCAATGCTCCTACGATCGATAAGATCGAGGTAGACCGTGAGAGTATCACTCGTCGTGCACGTTTGTATTATATTCGTAACCGAATCGGAAAAGAAGCGACCAAAGTTAAGGAGCGTCGTCTCCTCGAAGGTCGACGCTAATCTGCTCACTAGCAATTTCTAAAAAGCCAGTTCATTCGAACTGGCTTTTTTATGTTTCCAAATTAGCAGGATGGCTATTGTCTCTCTCACTTATGGGTTGCGCTTCCGTACAGTCTAAAGCTCCGTTTCACGTCATGACCAAGCCCATTGGGCCGTTGTGTAATCTTGATTGTACTTATTGTTTCTATTTAGAGAAGGAATCGTTGTTCAAGAAAGGCGATTCTCGTAGGATGCAGCCCGACGTATTGGAAACCTATATACGTGATTACATCGAATCCCAACCGAATGATTTTGTCTCATTTGCCTGGCAGGGAGGGGAACCCACTTTACTCGGTGTCGACTATTTTCGAAAAGCGGTTGAGTTTCAGAAGAAATATGCCAACGGGAAAAAGATAGAAAATGCGTTCCAGACAAATGGAACATTGATCGACGACGAATGGTGCGAGTTTTTTAAGCAGAATGATTTTCTGATCGGACTCAGTATCGACGGAGCACGTGCGCTTCACGATGCCTACCGGATCGATAAGCGTCGTAAGCCCACCTTTGACTTGGTCATGAATGGGATCAAGTTTTTGCAAAAGCACAGCGTGCGGTTCAATACCCTGACCTGTGTGAATCGAAAGAACATGAAGTCGGGTAAGGAAGTTTATAAATTTCTTAAGTCGATTGGCTCAGACTTTATGCAGTTCATTCCGATTGTTGAGCGCAAGCCGGGTAAGGAGGAAGAGCAGATTGGGTTTTGGCTGGCTGAACCGCCGTCCGATACGATGGTGGAAGAGGATGATCTTCCAGTCACTTCCTGGAGTGTGCGGCCTCAATATTATGGTCAATTTCTCTGCGATATTTTTGACGAGTGGATCAAGGAAGATGTTGGGAAGATCTACGTCCAGATGTTCGATACCGTACTAGGCAAATGGCTGGGTGTCCCAGGTGGGCTATGCATCTTTAGTGAAACTTGTGGCTCAGCAATGGCGATCGAGCATACTGGTGATGTCTACTCCTGCGATCATTACGTGTATGGTAGACACAAGGTCGGGAACATAATGGAGCAATCTCTGGGGGAGATCGTTGAATCGCCTCAGCAGAAAAAATTTGGTAATGACAAGCGAGATTCACTCCCGAAGATGTGTCAGGAGTGTGAGTTTAAGTTCGCTTGTAACGGTGGTTGCCCGAAACAGCGCTTTATGAAAACACCCGAAGGCGATCCTGGGTTAAACTACCTGTGCCAGGGTTACATGATGTTTTATAAACACAGCCAAGCGGCTATGCAAGCCATGGCGCAACTGTATCGCGCGGGGAGATCTCCTGCGGAAATCATGAACGCCCGAGGTAAGAAATAAGACTTTGAACATCGAAGGTGTAATTGCTGACTTCTTTGGGTATAAGTTTTATGAAGCTTGATGTAGGCATCAAAAACAAATTCTTTAGATGAATGCTTTTCGAACCCAATCGGAACCTCTTGTTTTAAAGAACAATCAGGGCGTCCAATGATCTTCCGTCCTGTTCTTGGATGGTCTAAACAGCAGAAGGACCTTCTTTAGGCCCATGAGTAGAAGGGACTCTGTGAGTAAACGGCGTCCATTTTGTGGTGGCTTCAAACTCCTTTATTGAGTTTCCCTTAATGAGTCCTTCCATGAAAAAGATCTTTCCCGAAACATATTTATTGGGTTGGGGTGGTTGGAACGGGAAGTCCGGTCGGGCTTCAGAAAATACAAGGCTGGGCGGATTCTCTAAAAATCCCATTGAATGAATCGGTTGAAAACATTCAATCCACTTTCCCCGAGTTGTTTAAGGGCTCAGGCGATGGTGTGGTATCTATTGATTCGTTACGGTGTGAGGAAATGAACGAGGTTTTCTACGTCGATGCTCACCATCGTGATATGGTGCGTAATCCCAAGGTTGATGAACCTCCAGCTCTTCCCATTGTCATAGCTGTTCTCGAATGAGATCCGATGGGTACTCTAAAGGAACCTTGAATAATCGGTTCCCTAATCAAACAGTAATAAGGGTTAAATGGATCCGAGGTGAAATCGTCTTGGATCAATAAATTGATTGAGGACTGCCGTTGTATCCAAAAAATCGGCTTTAGGATTTCCCCCATTTAGAATGACATCGTAGATGCAGATCAAGCTGTCACCAAATGTGTCTGAGCTAAATTGTTTTTCAATGATCATACGGTTTCGTTCAAGGTCGGAAGCTGAAAGTAACCGATCAAGTTTCTCCGGTGCGAAGTCGACCAGGTCGCCTTGTGTCATATTATTTATAGCCTCATCCGCCATTGGCTTCTGGAAGACCTGGCGATAGTTTTGGTAGTTTCGAACTAAGGCGTGATGTCCTCTTTAGCAATAATGGATTGTTTCAATTAATGAAAAAGCCTGAGGGTCTTCAAAAGGCGATTTCTTCAATTAACGAATTAAAGCGTTTGGTTGGTCTTGACCTAAAAAGCTTCGTTGAGAAAATTGGCTTCGGTTCTTACCCCTATCCAATTGCCAATATTCTTCACCACCGAAAATTTTGTTAGTTAAGATTCTAGTCTGGATTATTTATCGCATCCGCGTTGAAGGACATGAGAATGTCCCCAAGGATAGCGGAGCTGTCATTGTAAGTAACCACATGACTTATTTGGACGTCGTATTTCTGACTATTGCGACCCGTCGTAAGATTAGATTCATAGCTTCCGATACCTTGCATAAAGCAAACCGCTTTCGGTGGTTACTCAAATTATCTTTCATTGAGTTGATTCCGCCAAACAAAACTCGTCCGTATTTTGATAATAACATAGAACACCTTAAACAAGGCGGGTTACTCGGCGTCTTTTTGGAAGGTCAAGTTTCACGAACCGGTAGTTTGATGGGATTGAAGCCCGGGTTTGATGAAATTGCCAGGGAAAGTGGCGTTCCGGTAATTCCGGTTTTCATGGATAACCTCTGGCAGACACGATTTTCTTTTTTCAACCCAGAGGGGATGAAATTGAAGAGCAAACCTTTGAGAATGGTGATAAATATTGGGATTGGTGAACCTATTTCTGTAGAGGATATGACGATGTCTCATGTTCGTGAGGCACTGTTGGATTTATCAGAGTGCTGCTTTCAAAAACGAAAAGAGCTTTCTGGCCATATCGCAGATTTTTGTTTTCGTGGGCTTGCAGGACGGCCTTTTTTCGAGCAACTCACTGATTATACTGTTGGCAGGAAATCATATAGGTCCGGAATTATTTTGGTGCTTGGTCTGTTGATTTCAAAGTTTGTCAAAAAGAACATTCCTGGAAGGCGAGTGGGAATTGTACTTCCTCCCGGTATTGCAGGCACAGTTACCAACTTAGGCGTTCTGTTTGTTGGGAAAATCCCCGTGAATCTCAATTTTACTGCTGGAACAGCTGCCGTTGAATCCTCGTATAGGAAAGGAGAAATTGAAACGGTGATTACTGCTGATGCATTGATTAAGAAAATACCGAATTTTCCTTGGCCTGAACATACCATCGATATCGTACCTGTTCTACAAGGACTAGATAAGAAAGCTATTTTACTCCGCTTCCTGATAGTAGTTATTCTTCCGTCGGCTTTGCTGACCAGAATTTTCAGGATCCCAAAAATCGGAAACAATGAAGAAGCGGGCCTACTTTTTACAAGTGGAAGTTCTGGTGAGCCCAAAGGAGTACCATTGTCACATCGAAATATCATGTCTAATGTGCTGCAAATCGATGAAGTAGCGCTTCTGAATAAAAATGATACTTCTTTGATGTGTTGCCTGCCCATTTTTCACAGTTTCGGATTTACGGTCACGCTTTGGTATCCTCTGATTCGTCGATTGAAGATGGTAACGATTCCTTCGCCGTTGGAGCAGAAAAAAATTGCAGACGCCATTGAGGCAGAAAATGTCACTGTGTTCATTGGTACGCGCACGTTCTTCAAGCCTTACGTAAAACGTATTCCAGCTGAAAAAATGGCTACTCTCGATCTGGTTGTTGCCGGTGCTGAACGCGTAACACCGGAATTTTTTGACCTTTGGAACGATAAATTTGGTTCCGATATCTTTGAAGGTTACGGAATCACTGAAACATCGCCAGTGGTGAGCGTTAATCTAAAAGACCCTGTTCAAACGGACGGAGAGGCGGTCCCTCAAACGGCTTACCGCCGTGGTTCTGTTGGGAGAATGATTCCTGGGGTAACGGCGCGTATTAAGGATCCAGATACCGGCGAAGAAAGAAGCCTCTTTGAGCCTGGGATGCTTTACCTCAAAGGGGGCAATGTTTTTGAGGGATACCTAGATGATCCCAATCTTAATGCCAAAGTGCTAAAAGACAGATGGTTTAAAACAGGCGATCTTGCTCGGTTCGATGAGGATGGGTTTCTTCACATTGAAGGCCGCGAATCAAGATTCTCCAAAATTGGTGGCGAGATGGTGCCTCATGAAACTATTGAATCAAAAATTGTCGAGGTGCTCAATTTGATGGATGAGGAAACGGTGTCTGTCGTCGTAAGTTCACGGGCCGATGATAATAAAGGGGAAGTGCTGGTACTAATAAGCTGTGTTACCATTGATGAAGAATTCCTGCGGCAGAAACTGATCGATGAAGGTTTTCCAAATCTCTGGATTCCACGTATTATAAAACAGGTGGAAGAAATCCCTATACTTGCTAGTGGAAAACTTGACCTGAAGGGTTGTCAGACCTTGGCGGCTAACTAGTTCAGCATCTTCGAAGCTTTCAGTATTCAAGTTTGAAAGTAAATTATTTGAACTCTACGAGGACCTTCGAGAAACAGAACCCAATGTAAAGTTTGGCGACCCTTGTGAGATCCTGGCTGCTGTGGTGGATATTCGTGGGTTTCCCCATTTCTCTGAACGTCCCAACATTGAGTCGCCCTATCTCTGTGGCGTAATGGGTGCATTTTATCAAATTATCCAACGGAGTTTTGCTAAATACTCTCCGGAAATGATAAAGTTTATGGGAGACGGTGTATTGGCAGTTTGCACCTCAATAGACGATACCAGCACCTACGTAAGAGCCCGCACTTTACCGAAGGTACTCCTGAGGCTATCGGCGTCGGAATTTCCATTGGTCTTGGGAGTAAATTACCGTTCGATGGCGACTACATTGGTCGACCGATCAATGTGGCAACCCGGCTTTGCGGTGTTTGCCCAGGAGGGAAAGTTTTTGTAGATCAGGCCGTTCCTAATCTTGATCCGTTGATCGAAAAACACGAGACAACGGTAGACGTCAAAACCTATGGTAAATATTACCTTTGGGCTATCCAAGCTGAAGCCGGAGTTTTAGTCTAACGATTGGATTGACCCAAAGTGGGTCCACAGAACAATGGGCCTCTTATGTTGGACCCTAGTCTTCAAAGCCTCGCGATTCAGGCGCACGTTTTTGCAACTTTGTTCATGACCGGAGTTGTTTGGTTTGTGCAGGTGGTTCACTATCCTTTTTTCAATTTTGCCGCTGCACAAACCCGAACTGAGGCTGCTGGATTTCATCAACGTCGGACGAGCTATGTGGTGTTACCTGTGATGATTGTAGAACTGGTAACCGCCGTCACCTTATTGGGCAGCTCCTGGATGACGCGTTATGGCGAAACGATATTGATAAACCTTGGCCTCTTGCTGTTGACTTGGGTAATAACTTTTTCCCGATTTATGCCGCTCTACAAGGAATTAAGCAGAGGTTTCGATTCAACACTAATCAAGGCACTTGAAAGTGCGAATTGGGTCAGAACTTCCTTATGGACGGTCCGGTCGGTTGTCTTAATTAGTTTCTTGAATTAATGTGCCTCAAGCCAGTTAGCTCCAGTTCCAGTATCAACCACAATGGGGACTGAAAGGGGGAGGGCCGATTGCATGCATTCAACAATCTTTTCCGGAAGCGTTTCTCTTTCATCCTGGTGAAGGTCGAAAACCAATTCATCGTGAATCTGCAACAACATGCGGGTCTTGGTTTGCTCTTTTTCGAGCAGGTCTTGGACTTTGTGCATAGCAATTTTTATCATGTCTGCTGCCGTTCCTTGGATAGGAGTGTTGATTGCTACTCGTTCGGCACCGGCTCGGACAGTACCGTTGGCGGAATTGATATCTCGAAGGGGTCGCCTACGTCCTAACAGAGTTTCGACGTATCCCTGCTTACGTGCAATTTCGATGGTCGATTCCATCAAAACTTTAATTTTGGGGTATTGTTTAAAATACTCTTCGATGATTTCTGCAGATTCTGCGCGCCCAATTCCCAGGCGTTGAGCAAGGCCATGTGCGCTGATTCCATAAATGATACCAAAGTTCACCATTTTGGCTGTTCGACGCATGTCAGGAGTCACCTCAGTTAATGAGGTATCGAAAATGCGCGCGGCTGTAGCTGAATGAATATCGAGCTTCTTGATGAATGCGTCCATCATGGCCTCTTCCTTACTTAATGCCGCGCAAATCCTTAGTTCCACTTGTGAGTAATCGGCGGCTAATAGCGTGTATTCTTTTCCTCCAGCGATAAACGCTTTCCTTATTTCCCGTCCGCGTTCTGTCCGAATGGGAATGTTCTGGAGATTTGGATTATAAGAATTTAAACGACCGGTAGCTGTTACGGTTTGATTATAAGTCGTATGAATTCGGCCTGTGGAAGGGGAGATGAACCCGGGTAAAGTATCCACATAAGTGTTCTTCAATTTACTTGCGCCTCGGTGATCGAGAATCGATTGAACGATTTCATGCTTTGGCGCAAGACGAGTAAGAACTTGTTCGTTAGTGGCGTACTGGCCGGTCTTAGTCTTTTTTGCTTTAGGATCTAATTTAAGGATATCAAATAGCACCTGACCCAACTGCTTGGGCGAATTCAAATTGAAGTCGGTTCCTGCAAGGTCTCTGATTTTTTCGGACAAGCCTTTTATCTCAGTTTCCAATTCCGCTGAGAAAGTGATCAAAGTATCCGGGTTGATGCGGACACCGATGGCTTCCATTTTTGCCAAGACGGAAATCAATGGTGCTTCCACCTCGTGATACACTTTTTCTTGTCCCGTTTCTTTTAGCTGTGGCTCTAGAACCGCCTTAATTTGAAAGGTAATATCTGCATCTTCGGCAGCATAATCGACAATTTCTGCGACCGGAATATCCGCCATCGACTTCTGCTCTTTCCCTTTCTCACCAATTAGCGACGTGATGGAGATGGGCTTATATCCCAACAGCGACTGAGCAAGGAAGTCCATATTGTGTCGCTGGTCGGGATCGACCAATGTATGCACGATCATAGTATCAAAAAGTGGTCCTTGAACCTGTATGCCATGTTGCATCAAAACACTGTAATCGAATTTGATGTTATGCCCGATTTTTTCGGTGTCAGGATTTATAAATACGGGCCTTAAAGCATCGATAAATTGTTGTTTCTCTCCTTTCTCGGTCGGTATCGAAACATAAGAACCGGTTTTGGTTTTGTAAGAGAACGCCACACCTAAAAGGTCGGTAGTTAAAACATCCAAGCCGGATGTTTCCGTATCGAAGCAAAAGCAGGGTTGCCGGTTTAATTCCTCAACTAAATTTTCGATGCCCTTGATAGAATCGATCAGTTTATAATCCGGCTTTTCGGATTCGAACGTTTTGAATATTTCTTCTTCAATCTTTGCTTCACCGTCAGAGGATGAGTCATCGAAGGACATATCCAATTGTGCGCCCTGGCCTCTACCTGCAATAAAGGTGTCTCCGAACAGACGTTTCCCAATGGCATTGAATTCCAATTCAACGAACAGCGGCTTCAAGATTTCTGGGTCAGGCTTATTCAGTTCTAGCTCTTCAATGGAAACATCAATCGGACAATCGGTCCAGATGGTAGCCAGCTTTCTGGATAAGCGAGCTTGGTCGGCAAAGTTTTCCAGATTCTCTTTTTGCTTTCCTTTTAATTTATCTGTGTTTGCCAGAATATTTTCAATGGATCCAAATTGTTGGAGTAGTTTGGCACCGGTCTTTTGACCAATACCAGGAACCCCGGGAATGTTGTCTGCGCTATCGCCCCAGAGGCCGAGGAGGTCGATGACTTGTTCGGGTGAATCGAGCCCATATTTTTCTTTTACTTCCTCCACGCCGAGGATTTCTACGTCGGAACCCTGTCTGCCAGGCTTATACATAAAAATACCGGGCTCTACCAATTGGGCGAAATCCTTGTCGGGAGTTACCATGTAGACGTCGAACCCCTCCTTCACGTAGCGTTTGGCGACCGTGCCTATGAGATCATCGGCTTCGTACCCGTCTTTTACCAAGCTTGGGATTTTGAAGCCTTTGGTTATTTCAAAGACCTTCGGAATAGAAAGCCGTAGGTCCTCCGGCATCTCTTCGCGTTGAGCCTTATATGCTGGGTAATCGACATGCCTCTGAGTCGGCGCTGATGTATCGAATGCCACCGCCAAATGCGTCGGGTTCCGATTCTTTATCAGGTCCAAAATCGTGTTGGTATACCCGAAAACGGCACTGGTGTTAAACCCTTTGGAATTGACAATTGGGTTGCGGATGAATGCGAAGTGCGCCCGGTAAATGAGCGCCATGCCATCGAGTAAATACAGTGTTTTTTTGGAGGCCATGAGACAAAATTTTCAACAACCCTATCAATGCTGATACATAGATAAAGCGGAATTCTCATCGTTGTAACGATTGTGAAACTTATAGCTTAAAAGATTTACGGGTGGATTAAGGTTCTGCTAGAAGATTGGACCAATGAAGAATGCTATATACAGCGGATTGGATGCGGAGTTCTACGACGAGCTGCTGGATGGTGAAATCGATGACTTGCCGTTTTGGCGGAAATTAATGTCTGAGCCCGTCCTCCGTGCGCTTGAGGTTGGTTGCGGTACAGGCCGTATCTTGCTCCCACTGTTGCAGGAAGGGTTTCGGGTGGATGGTGTAGATAGCTCGGCGACTATGGTGCAATTGCTTCGCGAGAAGGCCTCTGAGGAAACTTACCAAACGGACATCCGAGTTCAGCGCATGGAAAAGCTCGATTTGGAGAAACGCTATTCGCTGATTTTTATACCAGGATTCTCATTGCAGATGGTCCCTTTCTGGCAATTACTCAAAGAATCTCTACTTCGATTTAACAAGCATCTGGAGCCGGATGGTCGTTTGGCGGTTTCATTGTTTTTCCCTTGGGAAGAAATGGAGAATGATCAAGCTGGAGATTGGCAATTGCGAAAGGAAGTGAAACGAAGCGATGGTTCACGGCTCACCTGCCAGCAATGTTCCATCATCGACATGGAAGAACAAACCTTGGTGGTTAAAAATCGCTACACCTTGTCGGATAAATCTGGAAATCAACTTCGTGAGGAGTTGCGTGACGTTCCTCTCCTATGGTGTTACCCTCATGAGTTTCACTTGCTACTATAGGAAACAGGCTTTGAACTGCTCGAAACTTATGCTGACTTCAGTGATGAATCTTTGGAAGAATTTACGCCGCACGCTGTATTTCTGGCTAAGAAAATAAACGATTAGTCGAGAATGATTGAGTTAGAAAATGTTTCGCTCCGCTACGGACCGAAGGTGATCTTCAATGAGGTCGGCGTAGTAATCAACGCTCGGGATCGAATCGGTTTGGTTGGTTCTAATGGCGCTGGCAAAACAACCCTGATCAAATCGCTACTCGGGAAGACCGAGGTCGATGCCGGTCGTATTGAAATGGCTAAATTCGTTAGCCTCGGTTATCTGCCTCAGGACGGCGTCACCATTTCCGGTCTTCCATTACGTCAAGAAGTTGAGGAGGCCTTTGAAACAGTGATCGAACTCCGCGAGCATTTAGACCAGGCCAACCACAAACTGGATGGTCTCTCTCCGGAGACTGAGGAATACCATGATCTTCTGGAACTTATGGGTGGTTGGGAGCACGAGCTTGACATGCATGAAGCTCATAAAGTGAAAAGTAAGGTCGAGTCCGTGTTACTGGGGCTGGGTTTCCAAATGTCCGACATGGAGCGTTCGACCAACGAATTTAGTGGTGGTTGGAAAATGCGGAGTGCTTTGGCTAAGCTTCTATTAAAGCAGCCTTCACTGCTATTACTCGATGAGCCAACGAATCACCTGGATATAGAATCGCTTCAATGGCTGGAGAATTATTTGAAATCGTACGAAGGCGCGTTGCTCATCGTATCGCACGACCGTGCGTTTTTGGATACGCTTTGCACCAAGGTATTCGCCCTCTCCATGGGACGGTTGGATGTATATGCCGGGAATTATTCTTACTTTGAAACTGAGAGTTCGGTTCGACTTGATTTGTTGGGAAAGGCTCATGCAAATCAGCAGCGTAAAATAGAAAAGACTGAGCGCTTTATTGAAAGATTTCGGTACAAAAGCACCAAGGCAAAACAGGTACAAAGTCGGGTCAAGGCGCTCGATAAAGTAGAGCGCATCCAAATTGAGGATACGGAGAAGCAAATAAACTTCTCGTTCCTTTCCCCACCTAGATCTGGGCAAAAAGTGCTTGAAGTCTCAGGTATGCATAAGAGCTATGGTGATTTGAAAGTACTTTCAGGAATCGACTTTTCTCTAGAAAGGGAGGATCGGGTAGCTGTTGTCGGAGTTAATGGTGCAGGGAAATCCACCTTGGTTCGTATCATCGCCGGGGAAGAACCATTCCAGGAAGGAGAGCTTCAAATTGGACACAAGGTCGTGCCGGCTTATTATGCCCAGCATCAGGCCTATATCCTGGACGAGGACGATACTGCTTTGAGTATAGTAGAACGTGCGTCACCTGCCGGTGAAGTTGGTCGTGCCAGATCCATTCTTGGGTCCTTCTTGTTTGAAGGAGACGATGTATTCAAAAAGGTTGGAGTCCTCTCAGGTGGAGAGCGGAATCGACTCGCATTGGCCAAAATTCTTTTAGCGCGTTCCAATTTTCTAATTCTTGATGAACCAACGAATCATTTGGATATGGCTTCTAAAGATCGACTTCAGTCCGCTTTGGCCGATTACTCCGGGACCGTGATGATTGTATCTCATGATCGAGATTTCCTCGAACCTCTGGTGTCCAAAGTATTGGAAGTGTCTCAGAATTCGATCCGCTGGTATTATGGTAGCCTGTCTCATTACCTTCAAAAAAAGGAAGAGGAGGCTCTAGCTCTTTCGTCGGTGAGTGTTGATTCCTCCGCCGATCCGAACGCTGGCCTGAATTCGAAAGAACGTCGGCAACACAATTCCAGGATCCGCGAGAAATTAAAACCGCAGAAGCAGGTTATCGAGAAGTGTGAGCAGCAAATCGCCAGATTGGAGGTGGTGGTTGAAAAATTGGAAGAGAAAATGAAAGACCCGGAGTTTTTCAAGCTTGGGGATGAAACAAAAGAGGCGATGCGGCAGTATGATTCCTCAAAACTGAAGATTGAGCGTTTGTTAGAAGAATGGGAAATAGCTACCGATTCCCTGGCCAAACTTGAGAAAGATCTCATGAAATAGTTCTCGAATCCACGATTTCGTTGCTTAAGCAGTGGAAATCTGGGATGAGGTAATATCTGCTATGTTTGAGGGAGAATGGGTGCTAATGCTTCAATTTGCGGGGTTAATTCCTTATAAATAGCCGCCAAAAACTGTCTGTGAAACCTGCTTGAATTTCTGCGGTCAATCCCCATTGTAGCCCTTTTATTAATAATTAGACCTATGAAACTAATCCAAATATTATCTCTTTTCACACTTTGCGTCTCTTTGGCAACCCTCGCGCAGGGACAACAAAAAAGCGGTTTTGTTAGCACAGAAGCTATCATTGCCCTGCTACCTGTAACACATAAAGCTAATGATGAGCTTCAGAAAATGCAGACCAAGTTCCTTACTCAAGGGCAGGCAATGAATGATGAACTGACTACGAAATACGATGCACTAGTTGCTCAAAATGACGCCGGAACGCTCTCAGATACTATGAAGCAACTCGGTCAACAGGAGATGACTCAGCTCCAACAAGATCTGAATGATCACCAGAAGCAAATGCAGGATACGCTAACTAAACGTAGGGCTGTGCTATTTAAACCGATTCTGAATCAAGTTCAGGAAACGATTCAAAAAGTAGCCGAAGAGCAGGGTTACGACGTAGTGTTCGATATCCAGGAAGCAGGAATTCTATATGCTACAAAGGATTTCAATCTCACTAAATCGGTGTTAATCGATTTGGGAGTTGATCCCGAGAGGATTCCTCAAGGTGATGGCAAATAGGAGACTCATTTAATTTTCTTTAGGCCGGATGTTTTAAACGTCCGGCCTTTTTTATGTTGGTCCTGAATTGGGTATGGTCAGATCCGCGCCAACGCACGAACCGGACTTCCATCCCCATCGGTCAACTTCAAGGGAAGCGCGATAAATTCAATGGTACCCTGCTTTATCTGGTGAAGATTTTTTAAACTCTCAACTATGGTTATATTCGCGCCGAGAAGAATTTTGTGAATCTCGGTGACTTCTGAAATATCATTTACGTCAGCTACCGAGGGAGGTTCCACTCCAAGAAGAGCAATCTGTTTTTCGGCAAACCATTCAGCCAGCCCTTTATTGATTCTTGGAAGCACGTCTATGTAATCAAATAAAGTCCATAGTTTGTAGTTTGTAGTTACGGCGTCCGGTGGTTCCGGGCGCCGTTTCTTTTTTTCAAGGTACTGATAAATCAGGCTGATTTCCGCTAGAACTTTAGTTTCCAAATTTCATATGGGAATTGCCGACGTGGTTCAGTGCTCTCAATTGCTCGTTCTTCTTACTAACCCCAATCAGTACACTCCATGAATAAAGTTACTCTCGGAATTCGTATTCTACTCGGTCTTATGCTGGCTGTTTTCGGCTTTAATAAGGTTGTACCCTTTCTGCCGGCATTGGAAATGTCAGGTGAAGCTGCTGTCTATATGGCTGGGCTTTCGGCTTCGAAATTCACGTTTCCTTTGATCGGAATTATTGAAGTGGGTGTAGGAATTGCTCTCTTATTTAACAAATACGTTCCTTTGGCGCTCATTTTATTAGCTCCCATAAGCGTGAACATACTTTTGTATCATTTGGTCTTGGATCTTCCAAATAAGGCTGTTGGTACTGCCGTTTTCGCTTTCAATCTGATTCTGCTATTCGTTAACAAGAAATCATACGCCTCCGTCCTCGCGTCGTAGAATCTGTATACTCTCATGGGAGGGCGCTTCATATTGAGGACAGCTAGTTAAGTATGAGATTTGGGATTATTTCGCTTGAGGCTAACTGGCATTGAGGTTTCGTTATCCAAACCAACGAGGCACCCCCACTTCCAATACCTTATCTCCCATTTTGATGAAAAACTTTCGCATCGCAATTCTCCCTGGTGACGGGATAGGCACAGAGGTAATCGATGCAACCGTCAAAGTTCTCGATGTTGTAAGCCAAATCGCAGAATTTACTTATTCTGGCGAAACCTACGCTGTTGGAGCCACTGAATACCTGAAAAATGGAGTAGCTCTTCCTGAAACAGTTTTGAAAAAGTGCGCTGAATGCGATGCCATTCTGCTTGGCGCAATGGGCTTGCCTGATGTGCGTTTGCCGAGCGGGGTGGAGTTGACTCCGCAAATCGAAATTCGTGAAAAATTAGATCTCTACAACGGCCTTCGTCCGATAAAATTGTATCATGAAAAAGATACCCCTTTGAAAGGCTTCGGCAAAGGAGAAATCGATATCATGCTCGTTAGGGAGAATACCGAAGGCTTATTTTATGAACGAAATAAGCCGGTAGATCTGCTAGCGAGCTCGGCGACTGATCTAATGCACATCAGTCGAAAAGGGGCCGAACGAATTTGCCGGGCTGCATTTGAACAGGCACGAAAGAGACGCAAATTAGTCACCCTGGTCGACAAGGCCAATGTGTTGCCTTCGATGGCCTATCTCCGAAACATTTTT